>Ga0207927_1000247_pt1 | contig 22916 bp, 26 predicted proteins | sample NGESurdeep072012_2_FD_184456 | JGI IMG/M metagenome (GOLD analysis project Ga0207927, IMG submission 184456) | Arctic peat soil microbial communities from Barrow, Alaska - NGEE Surface sample 210-2 deep-072012 (SPAdes) | ecosystem: Environmental > Terrestrial > Soil > Wetlands > Peat ... | reverse complement strand
CCAGCGTGAAGCAGGACGTTGACGAGGTGATAGCCGAAGGGATGGAGCGACCACAGGTGCTTCTCGATCCAGAATGACGTGAAGACCATCGGGTAGTACTGCTCGTTCGCCTTCGGTTCGGTCCAGATGAGACCGAGCCCGTCGAGGGTGTCGAGAGTGCGGTTCTCCGTCAGGTAGATGTCGTCGTTCCAGACGAAGCCGGCCTCGAGGGCCGGGAGATTAAGCTGCGGGGACCGCGGCCACGATCGCCAGAGAGAGAGAGACGAGAGCCTTCCTTTGCACCAGCGCACGATAAGCCAACGGCCGGACCGCGAGAGCGGCCGGCCGCCGAATTCCGGGTTTTTCGGGTGCGCTACGCCGTCAGATGCAGGTCGATCAGGCCGTGCTGATGGAACGCGCCGATGCGCGGCGCGAAGAGCCCGATGATGAACAGCACGAAAGCGCCTCCGGCGACCGCCGACAGCACGAGGAGCGGCGTGAAGCGGGCCGCGAGGATCTGGTCGGCGTTGTTCACGCGGACCGTGGCTTCGAGGACGGTCTTGAGGCCCGCGTCCGTCGTGACGATGAGCCGCTTGTCCGCGATGGCTTTCTGGAGCGGCACGTCGGCGACGAGCACCTCGAGGCGGTTCGCCGTCGTCGAGAGCGGCAGCGCCAGGTGGGCCGGGGTCCAGGTCGCGTTGACCGGCTGATTCTGGACGCGCCAGAGTCCGACCAGAGCGACGACGAGGACGATTCCCCCTCCGAGGAGGGCAAACAGCCGGAAGTGACCCTTGGGCATGTCAGACCTCACATTTCCGCGGCAGGCGGCCGCACTTTCCGGGATCCCCCAAATACGTAGGGCACGGGCTGAAACCCCGTCAAGGGGTGCGTTTGCATCGGGGTACCCGGGCGGCCGCCTTCAACCGCCCCCGGAGGTCGCAGCCCGGACCTGTTAGGCTTCGCGGACGTGAAAAAGCTGCGCGTCGGAATCATCGATCTCGTCACGAAGGGGCCGACGAGCGCTCTGTACGCCCGCGTGATGAACGCGAACCTCGCGAGCATCATGCCGCAGGTCGTCGGGGTCTGGTGCGAGGCGCGAGGGCACGAGGTCACGTACGTCTGCTACACGGGCCTCGAGAACCTGGTCGACGAGCTGCCGGGCGACGTCGACGTCGTCTTCATCTGCGCGTTCACGGAGGCGGCTTTCCTCGCATATGCGCTGAGCAACCTCTTCCGGTCGCGGGGCGCCGTGACGGCCCTTGGCGGGCCGCACGCCCGCTGCTATCCGGAAGACGCGTGTAGGTATTTCGACTACGTTCTCGGTTTCACGGACGAGGCGCTGATCGAAGACCTCCTCCTGGATTGCAGCAGACACCGCCCGCTGGGTCTCCACCTCCAGGCCCCGCGCCAGCCGCTCGCGCTTCCCGGGGTTCGGGAGCGGTGGAAGTTCATCGAGCCGACTCTCCGGAAGGCGCCCCTGATCAAGATGATCCCGATTCTGGGCAGTCTGGGGTGCCCCTACACCTGCAGCTTCTGCATCGACTCGGTTGTGCCGTACCAGCCGCTGGACCTCGACGTGCTTCGGGAGGACCTGCGTTTCATCGTCCGGAACGTGAAGAAGCCTCTCGTCGGGTGGCACGATCCGAACTTCGGCGTCAGGTTCGACCAGTTCCTCAACGTGATCGAGGACGCGGTCCCGCCCGGGAGCATCACCTTCATCGCGGAGAGCAGCCTTTCCCTGCTTTCCGAGCCTCACCTTAAGCGGCTCAGCCGGAACGGATTCAAGGCCGTGCTTCCGGGAATCGAATCCTGGTACGACCTCGGCAACAAGTCGATGACAGGTCGGAAGACGGGGATGGAAAAGGTGAAGGAGGTTTCCGACCACGTCAACCTGATCCTGCGGTACCTCCCGTACGTCCAGACCAACTTCGTCCTCGGCCTCGACGGGGAAGAAGGAACGGAACCCTTCGAGCTGACGAAGCGGTTCATCGATCTCACCCCGGGCGCGTTCCCCGGCTATTCGCTGCTCTCGGCGTTCGGGCGCGCGGCGCCGCTCAACCTCGAGTACCAGCGCGCGAACCGGGTGCTTCCGTTTCCGTTCCACTTCCTCGACAACAACCACGCGATGAACGTGCGGCCCCAGAACTACGCGTGGAAGGAGTTCTACGACCACGTGATCGACCTGACGAAGTACTCGTTCTCGTGGAGCGCGATCTTCAAGCGATTTGTCGCCACGCACGCTGCGATTCCGCGCTGGATGAACGTCGTGCGCGCGATCTCCTCGGAGGGCTCCGGCCGGATCGCGTACTACACGGAATTGCGCAGAAGGCTGGACACGGACGCTCAGGTGCAGAGCTATTTCGCCCAGGAGACGGACGAGCTGCCGGATTTCTATGCGCGCCAGGTGAGCCGGGATCTGGGATCGCTGTGGCGCTTTTTGCCTCCGGGAAGCATGTCCCACGATCACAAGGCCTACCTTGCGTCCGAGGAGGGGCCGCTCGAGGTTGCGCGCCGCGAGGAGCTGGCAGCGGTCTGAGCTCCTTCGACGATGGCGGGCCCGGCGTGCGGACGGCGGCGGACTTCTCTAAACTCGCCCGTATGCGACCCGCTCCCGAGAACGCGCAGCGAATCTATCTGAGGAGCGGATATGGCGGGGATCCGCTCGCGTTCTCCGTCCGGTGGTTCGTTCCCGCGGACTTCGATGCCGGCGGGGAGGCCGAGATCGCGAGCCACGCCACGGGCAAGGCCGAACTGACGTCCTGCCTGACGCTTCTCGGCGTGACGGCCCTCGCCGTGATGGTCGGCGACGTCATGGACGGGACGCCGGTGTTCGACTTCAAGCCGTGCACGCCGGCGGAGGCCGCCGACCACGTCTGCCGGGAAGGCCAGCGGGCGCGGAGCATCGCGTACTCCCAGACCGTCTATGTCGAGGCGACGTCCCTGGAGCTTTTCCGCCGCCTCTCCCTCTGGGAGAACGCACGCCGGAGGTGGGGGCGGTGAGCGAGCCGACCGTGCGCATCACGACGCACGCGCACTTCTCGGCGGCCCACCGCCTGCACAACGACGCCAAGGATGCCGAATGGAACCGCCGCGTTTTCGACAAGTGCAACAACCCGCACTCTCACGGGCACACGTACGGGCTCGACGTGACGGTGGAAGGGCCGGTCGATCCGCTCACGGGCTGGGTGATGGACTTCGGCGTGGTCAAGCGAGTCGTGAACGAGCGGATCGTGAGGGCGTGCGACCGTAAGAACCTGAACGTGGACGTCCCGTTTCTCGCGGGGGTGAACCCGACCGCGGAGAACATCGCGATCCGTATCTGGGACGTGCTCCAACCCGCCGTCTCACCCGGCCGGCTCGTCAAGGTGGAGCTGCACGAGACCGAGCGGAACAAGGCCGTCTACACGGGGCCCACGTGAGGGCTCTCATCTCGAACGACGACGGCGTGCACAGCCCCGGCATCGCCGCGCTCGAGCGCGCCGTGCGCGCCGCCGGGTTCGAGACGTACATCGTCGCGCCCGATCGCGAGCAGAGCGCCTCGGCGCACTCGCTCACGATGCACCGCCCTCTTCGCGTGCTGAAGACAGGGGAGAGGACCTGGGTCGTCGACGGAACGCCGACGGACTCGGTCAACATCGCGCTCTGCTCGGTCCTGAAGGCGAATCCGCCCGACTTCGTGTTCGCGGGCGTGAACGCCGGCCCGAATCTCGGCGACGACGTGACGTACTCGGGGACGGTGGCCTGCGCGTTCGAAGGGACGCTGCTCGGCGTTCCGTCGATCGCCTTCTCCCTGGACTACGCGCGCGACGCTGCCGGCGCGATCGACTATTCGGAAGCCGAGAAAGCAGCGGCACAGATCATCGCGTGGGCGAAGGACCACCCGCCCGCGCCGGACACCCTGTGGAACGTCAACGTCCCGGCGGGAAAGCCGAAAGGGTTTCGCCCCACGCGCATGGGGCGCCGGCGGTACGGAGAGAACATCGTCGAGAAGATCGACCCGCGCGGCCGCCCGTACTACTGGATCGGCGGGGCGTTCGTGGACACGAAGGCCGAGGGAACGGATCTCCTCGCCGTGGCCGAGGGATGGGTCTCGGTGACGCCGCTCCACATGGACATGACGGACTACCGCGCCCTCGCCGATCTCGACGGTCTCGCGGAGAAGATCGCCCCGCCTCGCGCGGGCTAAGATCAAGGGCGTGAAGCCGGCCGACCGGGACGTGGAGCGCGCCGCGCGCGCCGCCGTCGGCGCCCGCCGGGCGCTCGTGGAGAGGCTCAAAGCCGCGGGGCTCTGTCGCGACCCGCGCGTTGCGGAGGCGATCGGGTCCGTTCCGCGCCACCTCTTCGTGCCGGCGGCCCTCCAGGGTGAAGCCTACGGCGACCACGCACTGCCGATCGGATACGGGCAGACGATCACGCAGGCGGCGAACGTGGCACGCGCGGCCGAGCTGGCGGCCCTGACGCCGGCCGCGCGAGTCCTCGAGATCGGGACCGGCTCGGGCTATCAGGCCGCCGTCCTCGCGCGTCTCGCGCGCTGGGTCTTCTCGCTCGAGCGCATCGCACCGCTGGGGAAAGGGGCCATTTTCCTCCTGAAGACGCTCGGCGTCGCGAACGTCTCCATCAAGGTTTTCGACGGCTCGTACGGCTGGAGCGAGCATGCCCCGTACGACGCCATCCTCGTGGCGGCGGCCGCACCGGAGGTGCCGGACCCGCTCGTGGCGCAGCTCGCGGCGGGCGGGCGCCTCGTGATCCCGGTCGGTCCCGCCGCGCGGCAGAAGCTGCTCGTCGTCCGCAAGCTGCCGAACGGCCGGACGCGCGCCGAGGATGCCGGCGAGGTTGCGTACGTTCCGCTCGTCGGCCGCTTCGGCTTCGCCCCCGCCGAGAGGGAAAGGATCTCCCGATGAAGAGGTCGGATCCGGCGGTAGACGATTCCGGCGGCTGGGTCGCCGCCGCGCGTCGCTTCAGGGTCTCGGGTCGCGTGCAGGGAGTGGGATATCGCGCGTTCGCGGCGCGCGCGGCCCGCGCGCTGAACCTCAGGGGCGGCGCCCGGAACCTGGATGACGGGCGGGTGGAGGTCGTCGCGTCCGGTGCCGTCCACGCCCTGGACCGCCTGGAAGCCGCGCTGGGGGAAGGGACGAGCCTCTCTCGCGTGAGCCGCGTCGACGTCGAGGCCCTGGCGGCGGCCCCGTCGCCAGCGGATCTCGCCGCCTGCGACGTGGAGTTTTGAGACCGCCGTTTAAGATCGGAGAGACGTGAACGAACGAAAGATCCTGATCGTCGATGACGACGAAGACATTCTCCTCATCGTGCAGACGCTCCTCACGAACGCCGGCTACGCCCCCATCCTCGCGCGCAATGGGCGGGAAGGCATCGAGCAGGCCTCGGCGATGCAGCCGGACGTGATTCTCCTGGACGTCACGATGCCGCAGATGTCCGGGTGGGAGGTCTGCGCGACGCTGAAGAACCTGCCCGAGACGTCGTCCATTCCGATCGTCATGCTCACGGTGAAGTCCGAGATCAAGGACCTCATCACGGGGATGCAGGTCGGCGCCAACGACTACATCACGAAGCCGTTCACGAAGCGCCATCTGCTGGAGACGGTGGAGCGCCTCCTCGAGCCGGGGGAGGGCCCGCGGTCGGCGTTCATGCCCAGGGACACGGGAGATGCGCGGACGCGCAACCTGCTCTTCGACACGGTGTCGGGCCTCCCGACGATCCCGGTCATCGTGGACGCGCTCAGGGAATGGCTCCTCGTCGACCAGGAAGTGGGCGTGCTGTTCATCGACTTCGAGAAATACGCCCACATCGAGGACTACTACGGCTGGGAAGTCTTCGACGACGTCCTCAGGGAAGCCGCGAAGGCCCTGAAGCGCCTTCTCGGAACGCTCTTCTCCACCGAGGACCTCATCGCGATCAACCGGCCGTCGGGCTCGGAGTTCTACGTCTTCCTCTCGGTCCCGCCAGGCCTTCGGGGCGACGAGATCCTCGAGCGGCTCCAGCGCAAGGCGCGCCAGATCGAGGAGTCGCTGCGCGCGACGCTGAGCGAGAAGTTCGAGCACCGCATCCAGAGGAAGATCGGCCTGTACGTCGGCTACGCGAAGCTCCTTTACAGCCCGCAGGTCCGCCTCGAGCGGCTGGTCTACCGCGCGCTCCGCGAGGCGATCTCCGTGGCCTCGACGAAGGAAGGCGAACGCGCGGCACTCCTGAGGGAGCAGTTCAAGGACGTGCTCGTACATCGTCAGATCGAGACCCTCTATCAGCCGATCGTCGACCTCGCGAGCGGCGCCGTGTTCGCACACGAGGCTCTTTCGCGCGGCCCGGTTGACTCGCCGTTCGAGAACCCCGAGATGCTCTTCGACTACGCGCTGAAGTCGGACCAGGTGTGGAGCCTCGAGAAGATCTGCATGCAGTTCTCGGCCGAACGCTTCGTCGGGAAACGACCCGGCATGCTCTTCGTGAACGTGGAGACCGAACTCATCCATGCGCTGAAATCGCGCGGGCACGAGGTTCTTCAGCCGCTGCTCGCGATCCAGAGCGGCGTCGTGCTGGAGATCACGGAACGTGCCGCCATTCGCGACTACGACCTGTTTCGCGAGAGCGTGCGCGTGCTTCGCGAGCTCGGTTTCCGCATCGCGATCGACGACGCGGGCTCGGGCTACGCGTCGCTCCAGTCCATCGCCGAGCTCCGCCCGCAGTACCTCAAGATCTCGAACTACCTCGTGACGGGCCTCCACGAGGACTCGATCAAGCGCGACGTCGTCGAGATGCTCGTCCGGCTTGCCGCGCGCATCGACGCGGAGACGGTGGCCGAAGGCATCGAGACCGAGGCTGAGAAAGCCGAGGTGAAGCGTCTCGGCGTGACGTACGGGCAGGGCTACCTGCTCGGGCGACCCGCGAAACTGTGAACGGCCGATACCGTCGCGGAGCGGTCGCCTTCTCTCGTGCGGACCAGAAGCCGCGTGCCGGGTGCGGCCCTTTCACGCCTGACGTACCCGAGGGCGGTCGCCGGCCCGGAGCCCGCCGCGCGTGCGGCACTCGTCACGGAGCCCGCATTCTCTCCTTCGAAGAAGATTTCGCTGCCGGATGCGGGAGCTTCCCCGTCGAGAAGCAGTCGCACGAGGTTCCGATTCACGTGGCCGTAGGTCTTGATGCGGGCCACAGTCTCCTGTCCGATGTAGCAACCCTTGCTGTCGGAGATGAACCCCCGCTCCCTCAGCCCCGCCTCGTCCGGCAGGACGGCCTCGGTCAGCTCGAAGCCCCAGCGCGGGATTCCCGCCTCGATGCGCAGCGCCCCGAGCGTCTCGGCGGAAGCCGCGAGGGCGCCCGCGGCGAGCAGCACCGTTCGCACGGCCTCGGCGCGCGGGCGGGGGAAGCGCAGGTCGTACCCGGGGAAGAGAGTTCTGCTTTCGGAAATCAGGCGGACAGGGACGCCTTCCTCGTCGCCTGCCACCTGTGAAGCCTCGGGAGTCGTTGGCTTTTCTTCGAATGGAATTCTCGCCATCAGGTGAGCGTGCGGCGTATCCGGCAACGCCCCGGCCGGCCCGAGTCCTATTACCTTTTTAAGCAACTCTTCGACCGCGTTCCCCGCGACCGAATGCTGGAGGTGAAAGACGGCGGCCTCCGATGTGAGGTTTCCGATCTGGACCTCGTTGAAAACGAGGTATTTCCGAAGCAATTGTTCGATCTTTCCCGCGAGCTCCGGCTCGCAGTCGATTTCGAGCCGGTCCTCCTCGCACAGGACGACGCAGTCGGCCAGGAGCTTTCCCTTCGGCGTGAGAAAGGCTGCCGCGCAGCCGGTACCCGGCGTGAGCTTCTTGATGTCGTTCGTGACGAGGCCGTGGAGGAACGAAGCGCGATCCTTGCCGGTGAGGACCACCGCGCCGCGGCCGGTGAGGTCGAAGAGGTCGGGAGAGGGTCCCATGGCCAGGATTCTCGCATCCGGCGGCGCGCCTTCGATCCGTGCGACAATGGCGATCCGTGACAGAGGTCTCGTGAACGACGCCGCCCCTAAGGTCGCGGGCGGCGCCCGGCGCCGACGGCGCGGCGGACGCGGACGCTCGGGCGCCAACGCAAAGGCGCACGAGGACCTCGCCGACGCCCCATTTCCCGAAGCCGAGCCCGTTTTTTCGTCCCCGCCCCCTGTCCTCGCCACGTCGAATTTCATCGAGGGCATGGGAACGCCGCCGCCGGCAGGAGCCATGAATCAGGAAGAACAGAATCTCGCCCTCTTCATCGACATCGACAACCTGCTCATCGGATTGCGCGAGAGCGGACATCCGAAGTTCGACGTCAAGCTCCTCATCTCGCGGCTCCTCGAGAAGGGGAAGATCGTCGTCAAGCGCGCGTATGCCGACTGGAGCCGCTACACGGAATACAAGCGCGCCTTCCACGAAAGCGCGTTCGAGCTCATCGACATCCCGCAGCACCGCATGACCGGAAAGAACTCGGCCGACATCCGGATGGTCGTGGACGCGATGGACCTCGCCTCCAACAAGGAGCACATCACGACGTTCGTCATCGGGTCGGGCGACTCCGATTTTTCGCCGCTCGTGTCGAAGCTGAAAGAGAACAACAAGCAGGTGCTCGGCTTCGGCGTGAAGGGCTCGACCTCGGAGCTTCTCATCGACAACTGCGACGAGTTTCTCTACTACGAGGACCTCGTCCGCGAGAAGACGAAGACGGCCTCTCTTCAGGGCCTGCCCGAGAAGACGGCCGAGGCGTTCTCCCTGCTCATCGACTCCGTCCTCGCCTTGAAGCGCGAGAACAAGGAAGTGCTGTGGGGCTCGATGGTGAAGCAGACCATGCAGAGGAAGAACCCGAGCTTCAACGAGAGCTATTACGGCTTCCGGGCCTTTTCCGAGCTGCTCGAGGCGGCCGAAAAGCAGGGCCTCATCGTGCTGAAGCGCGATGCCAAGAGCGGCTCGTACATCATCACGGGCTTCGGGAACGGATAGGAAACGAAGAGAAGATTAAGCAAATCTCTCTTCGGACCTCTCCCTCGATCTGGCCCGTCATCTCCAGCGAGGTGCTCGGCGCGTTCAAGGTCTTCTCGGTGCGGCGCGAGATGCTGCGCTCTCCCCGGACGAATCTCCCGCACCCGTTCTACGTTCTCGACTGCCCGGACTGGGTGAACATGGTCGCGCTGACGGACCGGAACGAGGTCGTCCTCGTGCGACAGTTCCGGGCGGGCACGCGCTCGATCACGCTGGAAATTCCTGGCGGCGGCGTGGAGGCGCATGACGGCTCGGCTCTCGTCGCTGCACGCCGCGAGTTGCGCGAGGAAACGGGTCACGTGGCGCGGAGCTGGAGGCGCCTCGGTGTCGTGCAGCCGAATCCCGCCATTCAGCCGAATCGATGCACGACGTATCTCGCGCGCGGTTGCCGGCCCGTCGGGGATCTCATCCCCGACGCGGGAGAAGACCTCGCCGTTGAGCTCGTGCCGCTCGCCCGCATCCCGGATCTCATCCGGCGCGGCCGCATCACGCACTCTTTGGTGATCGCGGCGTTCCACTTTCTTTCGCTCGCCCGTTGAAGAGATTCTCCGATCCTGTCTAGACTCCACGCATTGGGGGAAACCATGAAGGGAACCGTCGCTGCCGCCGCGCTACTCGCCGTGTCCACCGCCGCTCTCGTCGCCAGCACGAAAACGCCCGCTGTGCGGTCCTTCGAGGCCACCTATGTGGGCATCATCGCGCCGCTTCCGTCGACGTCAAAGAAAGTCGACGTCTGGATCCCGCTGCCGTCCGACGGTCCCTACCAAACGATCGCCGACGTGAAGGTTCAGGCTCCGGCCCCGTTCACCTTCGAAAGGGACTCGGCGGGAAACCGGCTCGCGCATTTCGTCCTCGACAAGCCCGAGCAGTTCGGAAAGGACTTCGAGGTCCGGGCCACGTATCGCGTCACGCGGCGCGAAGCGGTCATGCCGGCTCCGGGGAGCGTGAAGTCCGGTGAGCCGCCGGAGGCTGCGGAGCTCCTCAAGGCGAACCGGCTCGTGCCTCTCACGCCGCGTGTGAAGGAGCTCGCCGACACGCTCGCGAAAGGCAAGACCGACACCGTCTCCAAGGCGCGCGCGTTTTACGACTACCTCGTCGACAACGGAACGTACGACAAGACGGCGCCTGGCTGGGGCAAGGGCGACTCCGAGCGCTTCTGCGACGTCAAGAAGGGCAACTGCACGGACTTCCATTCGGCGTTCATGGCGCTCGCGCGCTCCGAGGGAATCCCGGTGCGCTTCTCGATCGGCTTCCCGCTCATGCGCGACAAGGAGGGTACCGTTCCCGGATACCACTGCTGGGCCGAGTTCTGGGCGCCCGGGCAGGGCTGGGTGCCGCTGGACGCATCGGACGCCGCGAAGACGAAAGAGCCCGTGAAGAAAGCGTATCTCTTCGGGAACCTCGACGCGGACCGGTTCGACATCACGACCGGCCGCGACCTCGCGCTTTCCCCGCCCCAGAAGGACGGGCCGCTGAACTTCTTCATCTATCCGTACGTCGAGGTGGACGGGAAGACCTTCGCGGAGACGAAGATCCGGCTCGAATACCGGGACCTGTGAAAGCCTCTCCCACTCCGTTTCGCCTAATGGCTTCCTGACCTGAAGCGGGCGGAGCTGCAGGACCGGAGCGGCACGGTCTCCTCGCCTCGCTGATGACCGAGAGGCTGAGCGGATAATCGTCGCGAATGACGGGCACGCAAGAAGACCATGAAGACCGGAGGCTGCGGAGAAAATCCGCAGCCTTTCGCCTGAAGCACGACGTGGGCAAAGCGCTCCGCTGGAGCGCGCCGGAGGAACGGGAGGCGGAGACGGAGACGCTTCGAGCGCGCCTGGCTTCGGACCTTCGCCCCTCGGGTGATGCCGCGGCGAAACGGGATGTCGTGCAGAGTTTCTTCGAGTGGAAGAGGGAGAACAGGCCGATGTTCCCCGCGGACGACCCGGATCTACAGGGCCTGGAGCGCGCGATGGCGACCCTCGAGCGCCTCGTCCCCCGGCTCCCTTTACTCGAAGAATGTTCTCTTATCTCCCTCGACGAGGCGTGCCTCGAGGCGTCGCTTGCTTGCACGGCGTTCTACCGCCGCGTCGCCCTCGGCGACGGCCCGGAGATCGTGCGGCCTCTCGGACCGCACCGATGACGGCGCGCGACCCGCGCGTTCTCATTGTCGACGATCAGCCGAAGACCGTCGATTTTCTGCGGCGCCACGCGCCCGATCTGCCCGTCGTGCTCACGACCGCGCACGAGGAGATTCCGGTCGAGGACGAGGCCCGATGGCCGAGCGCATGACGGGATCGGCGGCCGACGAGCGGGCCGTGCGTCTGCGTTGCAGCAAGCTCGGCCTCTCGGCGCGGCGCGAGGCGTGAGAATGTGGCAGGCGATCCTGCCGGCCCTTCTCGCCGCGACACCGAGGCTGGGGACGGACTGCGCCGACGATCCCGCGTCTCTCGCGAGCCAGGCCGAAAATCTCGTCGCGGCAGGAACGCCGATCCCGGAGGATCTCGCCGAGGCGGGATTCAGTTCGGCGCGCGCGTCTCGCTTCTCCCTCGCTGGCTCTCGCATTGCGCGGCGCGGACCTGGCCGCCGCCGCGGGAGACACGGACGACGAGGCCCGCCTTCTCGAGATCGCGGCGAAGGAGGCCCCGGAGCTCCTCTCGCCGGCCGAACGCCTCGTGCTCGCGCGGCAGGCCGAAGCGCGCGGGGACCGGCGCGGCGCGATCCTCCAGTACGGGCACGTCCTCGCCGCACTGCAGAGGCGTGGGCGGTCGGGCGCGGACTGAATCGGCGAGAACATCCGGCGGCTCGACGCCGTGCTGCGCGAGCGGCGGGAAGACCTGGCGGGCGCCGAGGAGGTCCTCGAGCGCGCCGTCGCCATCGACCCGTCGCGTGCGGCCGCATGGGAGCGGCTGGCAGAGCTTCTGGGCCGGCAGACCGGCCGGGGGCGCGACGCCGAGATCGCCTGGGAGCATGCGGACCAGGCCGGCTCTCGCGAGGCGCTATTCGCGCTCGCCCGAATCGCGTCAGGCGGTGGGCGCTCGTCGCGCGCCGCAGCGCTTTACCGGCGCTACCTCGCGGAGGCTGCCGGAGGCGTTCATGCGGAGGAGGCGCAGGCGGGCCTGGAGCGCGAGGAGAGGCGGCAGGGCACGCTGCGAGGCGCCGCCTTCGGCATCGCCGGGTGCGCTCTTCTTGCAGGCGGCCTCTCGTGGGCGAGGCGGCGCATGGGCCTCACGCTCGAGGAGTGGCTGAAGCGCGATCCCGGCGCGACGCGTGACGCGCGCTCGGTGGCGGGTCGCCTTTCTCACGAGGCGTTCAAGCACGGCGGCCTGCTTCTCGACGAGTCGGTGGAGCGCCTGAGCTCGCGCGAAGGGCTCGCCGGGGCCGCGCCGCTCCTCGTCGAGCGCCTCTATGGGACCTCGGTCGCACAGGGGCTCGTCGCCGAGGCGCGGAGGGCCCTTTCCGATCTCGAGGCGGTGGGACGCCGCCGCAGTGCGCGCCTGAACCTGCGATTCAAGGACCCGCTTCTTTCCCGCGTCTCCCGGTCTCTCGAGATCCTCGAGGGAGCCGCGCGCGATCTTGCGCACCTCGCGGAAAAGGGCTCGCTCAGCCCGCGCCGGCTCGAAGCCCTGAGCCGGGCGCTGCGCAAGGCCGCTTCGGCGCTCAATCCGCGGAGCGCGCAGCTCCTGACGGCGACGCTCGATGCGGCGGGGTCCACTGAAGCTCGGTTCGAGCGGCTCGCTTCGCTCCTCGCGAGCGTCGCGCTCGAAAACGACACGGCGGTGCCGCCGCTCGCGGGCCTGGGGCTGTTCGAATCCATGGCCGACGTAAGGTGCATACGCGTCCGCGTCCCGGAGGGGGACTGGGCCACTCTCTGGCGGAATCTGTTCGCGAACGCTCTGCAAGCTCCCCGCCTGATGGGACGGCCTTTGCCTTGACGTTTCCAAATAGAACGCCGCTCCCAGAAGGGCGACGGAGAGCGAAAGGAGATGGTCGAGGAGAGCCGTGTTCTGAGAAGGTGAGACGGGGAGATCGCTCACTCCGGCGGTTCTTCCCTCAGATCTCCCGAAACACGAACCGCTTGAGAACCTGAATCCGCTCCGAAGCGTGCGTCGGGTCCATGAGCCAGATAGCGCCCGCGACCGAGGAGAGAAGAGAGTTGCCATCCTGCGGCGTGAAGCAGAAGCCTACGATCTCCCGGCCTTTGTCGGCGACGGCGAGGGTGGGCGTCGAAATGACGGTTTGCGAGAGAATGCGGCCGTAATACCCGTGGTCGCGACCGAAGGAGAACACTTCGTTCGCGCTCTTCCTTTCGGTGAGCGCGACGAGCGGATTCTCCTTCAGATGCTCGATCACCGTCTTCTTGTCGATCGGCTTGGTGAGCTCGAAGTTGAACCACACGGAGTGCATGTACTGCGTGTTGAGCTTCAAGGCCGACGAGAAGACCTTGGGCTTCAGGTCGAGCGTCTCGTAGAGATGGAAAACGTCTCGGGCATGATGCGTGCCGAATTCCTCGTCGTCGTGCTTGCCGACGGTCGGCGCGGGAATGTAGTCCTTCGTCTGCGAGATGTCGTTCGCGCGCCGCATGCAGACGAACTGCGCTCGCTTCATCACCAGATCGTTCCCCGACATGCCGAGCGTCTTGATCAGGATCGCGAGGTTGTGCGTGTTGCACGAGACGACCTGCAGGAAGCGGTCCTCGCCCGGGATGAGGGCCGAATCGTTGATCCCGCGCGCGTACATCTTGCCGAAGCCGAACTCCGAGCCCTGCGCGAGGAAGCCGCGGGGGCCCTTGAGGTGTTTGTAGTAGGCCTCCTTGTTGTCGTTCCCGGCGGGCGTGCAGTCGATGACCACGGTCGCGCGCTCGAGAGCTTCAGCCGCGCTGTAGGAGACCGTGTGGCCGAGGGCCTCGAAATCCGCGGCCTTGTCCTCCTCCGTCGCGAGGTGCGCGCCGCGCGACATGAGGTGGGCCACCTTCGCCCGCTCGGTCTTCATGGGTGTGCGCTTGTGGAACGTCACTTCGTCGATGCCGAGATGCTGCTTGAAGTCCGTGAAGAGCCCGATGAGAGGCTCTCCGATCGTCCCGGTCCCGACGATGTGAACGATGTTCTTCATGGCACGCTCCTGACGCGAGGGGACATTCTGCGGGAGATTCTCTTATAGCCGTCCGGGGTGGTGGAATTCAACGGGCGCGTCTGAAAAAAGGTCGCATGCTAACGTCGTTTCAATGCCGGACGCGGCCCCCGTGAAGCTCTCTTCGCTCGAGATCCCGGGCCCCGCGGGCCCCCTGGAGGCTCTCCTGCGTTCACCGGCAGTTCCGGCCGGGGCGGCGCTCGTCGCGCACCCGCATCCCCGGCTCGGGGGAACGATGCGCACGAAGGTCGTGCATCGCGCCGCGCGCCTCCTGTCCGGACGATTCTCGCTTGCGGCTCTGCGCTTCCATTTCCGGGGTGTGGGCGCGTCCGCGGGGGCGTACGACGGCGGCGCCGGCGAAACGGAGGACGTCGTCGCGGCCGGACGCTGGCTGAGAGCCAGGCAGCCGGATGGCCCCTTCGTCCTCTCGGGCTTCTCGTTCGGGTCGCTGTGCGCCCTGAGGGCCGCCGAACGCCTCGCGCCCCAGGTGCTGCTTCTCATCGGAGTTCCGACCGACCGGGACGAGACCGCCGGCGTCGTCCCCAAGAAAACGCATGTCGCGTGGATTCAGGGCGGAGACGACGAGTTCAGCTCCGCCGCGCGCGCCCGCGAGATCGCCGAGGCGCGAGGCTGGACGTTTCTCGTGGTCCCCGGGGCCGACCACTACTTTTCCGGCCGATTGGACGAGTTCGAGAGCGTGACCGGCGACGCGCTCGCGCGATGGCTTTCGGCATGATGATTTCGGACGAGGGGAGAGAGATTCTTCGAAAGGTCGCCCTGAAGGCGGCGGCCCGCGCGATGGGGCTGCGAGATACGGCCTCGCCCGTCATCGATCCGGCCAGCTTACTCGCTCGCCCTGCTCCGGTCTTCGTGAGCTGGAAAAAGGATGGCCGCCAGCGGGGTCGGAGCGGAACGGTCGGCGCGGAACGCGCGCTCGCCGTCGAGGTCGAGGAGCACGCCGTGGCGGCGCTCCTCAAAGACCCGAGATTCCCTCCAGCGGCCGTCAAAGAGCTGCCGCGCTACGTGCCCGAAATCTCCGTCCTCCATTCCTTCGAAGAAATCCCCGGGGCCGAAAGCCTTCTCCCCGGCACTCACGGCGTCGTCGTGGAGAAGGGGAAGCGCCGCGGCGTGGTCCTGCCGCAGGATGCCGCTCTCTTCGATTGGGACGGCGCGCGCATCCTGTCCCAGGCGTGCCTCAGGGCGGGGCTTCCGGAGGAGAGCTGGAAGGCCGCGAGCCCTCCCCGCCTCCTCCGGTTCACCGCGGAAATATTTTGAGGGCGGGCTACTTCTCGATCGAGATCAGCTCGACCTCGAAGACCAGCGTCGCGCCGCCCTTGATCTTCGGAGGGCTTCCCGCGTCGCCGTAGGCGAGCTCCGAAGGGCACACGAGGCGGGCCTTGCCACCCGTCTTCATGAGCTGGAGACCCTGCGTCCAGCACGGGATGACGCCGGTCAGCGGGAACGTCACGGGCTCACCGCGGTCGATGGAACTGTCGAAGACGGTTCCGTCCGTGAGCGTGCCGCGGTAGTGGACCTTCACCTTGTCGGTGGCCTTCGGCGACGCGCCTGTTCCGGCCTTGATCTCCTTGTAGAGGAAGCCGGTCGGCTGCTTCACTGTGCCGCTCTCCGCGGCCTCCTTCGCGACGAAGGCCGCACCGGCCTTCTTCTCGCCGGCCGCCGCCGCGCCGAGGCGGCCCTTCGCGAACTCCTGCAGCTTCGGGCCGTACACCGCGAGGTCGACCTTCGGGGTGCGGCCGAGGACGCCGTCGGTGAGGCCCTCCTGCACGGAGGCCAGCTCCGCGGCCGTCAGTCTGAGCGGCCCGAGGTTCTGGCTCATCACGAGCCCGATCGCGTAGAGCGTTTTGGCACTGTCGGTCGCGGGAGGCGCGCCGGCCGACCTGGCGGAGGCGGCCTTGGCGGCGGGCGGCTTGGCGGGGGCGGCCTTCGCAGCTTCCTCGGCAAATGCCGGGACCGCGGTGGAAAGAAGGAGGGCGGAGGCGATGAGCGTTCGCCGCATGGGATGAGACCTCGCTTTTTTGTGAGATGACGGCCCGGAGGGCGCGGCCGATGGGCGATTCTACCGCGCTGGCGCGGGCGGACGCGTCAGGATGTGAAGGAGGACGCCCGCGGCGACGGCCGCGTTCAGGGAGTCGACGCGGCCGGCGAGCGGCAGGGTGACGCGATGGTCGAGTGAGCCGGCGATCTCGGCCGAGATTCCGTGGCCTTCGGAGCCGATCACGAGGGCGAGCGGGCGCACGCCGCCGAGGGCGTCGGGAGCCGTGCCTCCGTGTGCCGCGGCTCCCGCGAGGGCGATCCCGTGCCGGTGCGCCCAGGCGACTGCCTCGGCTGCCGCGACGCGCGCGGCGACGGGTAATCGGAACGCGCTGCCCGCAGATGTCCGCAGCGCGCGCGGCGAGAACGGCCATGCACACCCAGCCGTCAGGACGGCTCCTGCGGCGCCGAAGGCCTCGCCGCTGCGGAGGATCGCCCCTACGTTCGCGGGGTCCTGAACGTCGTCGAGGAGGAGGAAAAGGAGAGAACAGGAAGAGAGAGATTTCTTGGAAGGTAATAGGGCTGAAAGGGAAGTCAGCGTGCGGTGGGGGGGCGGTGCGATCGCGACGACGCCGCGCGTCGAAGGAAGATCCGAGAGCTTTCGAAGGACCCGTGCCGCGACCTCCGTCACCCGTGCCGAGGAGGTTGTCGCGTGCGAATCACCTTCGCCTCTCACCTTTCTAAGAAAATCTTCTTCTGCCTCTTTCTCTTGTTCCGGATTTCTGTGAAGAAACACCTCGTCTACCGGTACCCCGGCCTCGAGCGCCTCCTCGATCATTCTCCTGCCTTCGAGCAGCATCATTTCTCCGCTCGCGATGGCCTTGACGGCCGCCGCGATACGCGGGTTCGAGGCGGAGTCGATGTGCGTGGTCATGGTGCGCAGAGAGTGTAGTGCCTTCCTCCGGGACGAGCGGAGGTGTGAATCGGTATGCTTAAATCCCATTCGAATGAAGCTGTCGCTTCCGGTCGCGGGCAGCGTCGCCGCGAAAGCCACGCCCCTGACCGCGCTCTGGACGTTCCCGTCCGTCCTGTTTTCCGCGTTCCTCGTGGCCTGGGGAGCCGAGGCCGCACAGTTCCTCGTGTCGCAGGGCCTCGCGCTCGCGATCCTCGCGTGGCTTCAGACGCTCCCCGAATTCGCGGTGGAAGCCGTCATCGCGTGGGAGGCCGGGAAGGACCCGGCGAAGGTGCATCTCGCGATCGCGAATTTCACCGGCTCGATCCGGCTGCTCGTCGGACTCGGCTGGCCGCTGGTTTATTTCGTGGCCGCTTTCTTCGCCCGGAAGACGGGCCGGCGCGAGACGTGGATTGCGATCACGTTCGACGACGAGCACGCCATCGAGATCGTGGGCCTGCTTCCGCCGCTCCTCTGGTTCACCGTGATCTGGTGGAAAGGTACGCTCGGCCTCCTCGACGCCGCCATTCTCGCGGCCTGCTACGTCGCCTATCTCGCCGCGCTCCTGCGCGTGCCTGCGCGCGAGGGCGACGTGGAGGAGATGGAAGACCTCCCTGCCGTGTCACGCTGGGCTCTCGCGCGGGGGCCCCGCCGGCGGGGATGGGCCATCGCGGGCATCTTCCTCGTCGGGGGCGCGATCCTCGCCGTGTCGGCCCACGCGTTCGTGGAGTCCATGCTCGCGCTCGCGATCTCCGCGGGAGTCTCGCAGTTCGTCTTCGTCCAGTGGGTCGCGCCGTTTCTCTCCGAGTTTCCCGAGAAACTCTCGGCGTTCAACTGGGCGCGCCAGATCACGAAAGCGCCGATGGCGGTGATGAATCTCGTCTCGTCGACGATCAACCAGTGGTCTATCCTCTCGGCGCTCATTCCGGTCATCTACTCGATCTCGAAGGGAACCCCGTCGGCCATCGCCTTCGATCAGCACCAGCGCCTGGAGATCCTCCTGACGATCCTCCAGAGCTTTCTCGGCTGGCTGCTCCTCGTGAACCTTGACTTGCGCGCGTTCGAGGCCGCGACCCTCTTCGTGTTTTGGTTGATTCAGTTCGCCGTTCCCTCGATGCGCGGACCGATGATCGGCGTCTATGCGGGCTGGTGTGGCGTGGAGATCGCCATGATTGCGATGGGTAAGCGGCAGCCGCGCGCCTTTCGGGCCGCCTGGAATACCCTGAGGCGCCGGTGAGATTCGCGTCCCGCGCTTCCCGTGTCGCCGGTTCGGCGACGTTCGCCGTCATGAAGGCCGCGGCGGCGCTGCGCGCCACGGGAATCGACGTCGTGGACTTCGGCCCTGGGGAGCCCGACTTCCCGACGCCGGCGTTCGTGAAACACGCCGCGATCGACGCGATCGAATCGGACCTGACGAAATACACGGACGCCTCAGGAACTCCGGAGCTGCGCGAGGCGGTCGCGGCGCAGTACCGGGCGGAGTGGGACGCGCCGTACACGGCCGCGGAGGTCGTCGTGACGGCCGGCGGCAAGCAGGCGCTGCACACGGCCTGCCTCGCGCTCTTCGAGGAGGGCGACGACGTCCTCGTGCCGGTGCCGTACTGGGTGTCCTTTCCCGAGATGGTGACGCTCGCGGGCGCGCGATCCGTGTTCGTGCCCATCCCCGCCGGCGCCGGCTTCCGTCTGAGCGCGGCCGACGTGGCCCGCGCCGCGACTCCCGCGACGCGGGGGCTCATCGTGAACACGCCGAACAATCCGACGGGCGCCGTCATGGAGCCCTCGGAGATCGAGGCCGTCGTCCGGCTCGCGGCCTCGCGCGGCTGGACGGTGCTCTTCGACGAGTGCTATGACCGCTTCGTTTTCGAAGGGAGGCATTTCTCCGCGGCGGCGCTGGCCAGGGAATTCCCCGAGACGATCCTCTTGGCGGGGACGCTCTCGAAGACATACGCGATGACGGGCTGGCGAGTCGGCTTCGCGCTCGGTCCTAAAGCCCTCATCGATCTCATGGGCCGCGTCGTGGGCCATGCCACGTCGAACGTCTGCTCGATCACGCAGCAGGCGGCCCTCGCGGCGCTGACGAGGCCCGACGAGGCGCGGCCCGCCGTGGAAGGCATGCTGGCCGAGTACGCGCGCCGGAGAGAGTTCCTCATTCCGGCGCTGAACGCCCTCCCGGGCGTCACGTGCACGGCTCCGGGAGGCGCGTTCTACGCGTTTCCGGACGTCTCGGCGCATTACGGGAGAAAAATCGGCGGACACGCGGTCACGGGCTCTCAGAGCTTCGCGAAGGCGCTTCTCGAGACCGTCGCCGTGGCCGTGACCCCGGGCCTCGCCTTCGGCGAGGACCGCTGTGTGCGAATCTCGTTCGCCACCTCCCGCGCGCGCATCGAGGAGGGCGTCGCCCGGCTCGCGCGGGCACTCGCGCTCTAGCGGTAGCGCACGTCGGCCGGCGTGGCCGGCTCGGGAGGCGGTTCGAGGATCACGCGGTTGCGGCCGGCTTTCTTGGCGGCATAGAGAGCGGCGTCCGCACGGGCGACGAGCGATTCGAACGAGGTCCTTTCGAAGCGGCCCTGATGGATCGCGATGCCGGCGGAGATCGTGACGCCGAGCGGGATCCGCGGAGGCCCGAGGGACGCGACGGCCGCCCGGATGCGCTCCACCGCGTGCGCGGAAGCCTTGGCGTCCGCCTCCACGAGGAGCACGATGAATTCCTCGCCGCCATATCGGCCCGCGGCGTCGATGCCACGAACAGTTCGCGCGACGGCGCGCGCGACGGCCGTCAATGCGGCGTCTCCGGCGAGGTGCCCGAAGCGGTCGTTGAAGGTCTTGAAGTGATCGACGTCGAGCATCGCAACCGCAAGGCTTCTGCCCGTGCGGGCCGCGCGGGCGAGCTCGGCCAGGGCACGCTCCTCGAAGGCGGTGCGGTTCAGGAGGCCGGTCAGCGGGTCCGTAGTGGCGCGCGTGAAGAGGCGCCTCTCCTGCTCGGCCACGCGCGGGAGAAGGAGCGCCGTGAAGAGAACGAAGCCGGCGCCGAGCGGTGAAACGAGGGGCGCGGCGACGAGGACCTGCCGCCGGGCGGCGAGCTCGGCGAGAGCTGCGAGCACGAGCACGCTGGAAGCGGCGAACAGAAACGCACGCGTTCGCCGGCCGCCGCGCGCGAGGTCCAAGAGAAACGCGGCGGCCACGATCGGGAGGGCCACGGCGAGGCTGGTCTCGACCCGGTGGCGCGTGAGAGCCTCGAAGAGGAACGGGGCACCGAGAAACGCCGCGACTCCGAGCGCGAGCGCCGCGTAGAGCGCGAGGCGCAGCCGTGCGCGCGCCGCGCCGAGCAGCGTGAGCGCGAGAAGCCCGAACGACGCGGCGGTCAGCGCGAAGAGGAGCGTTAAGACGTGCGCCTTCGAGAGCCACATCGCGCCGGGCTCACTTCAGCCAGCGGTCGAACCAGCCGAGCACCCGGATGACGCGGTCTTTCTTGCTCTCCTCGCGGAAGAAGCCGTGACCCTCGTCGGGATAGATGACGAGCTGCGTCGGCACGCCGAGCGTCTTCAGGGCATGCCAGAACTCGTAGCCCTGCGGGGCCGGCACTTCGGCGTCGCGTTCGCCGTGGAGGACCAGCGCGGGCGTCTTCACGTTCTTGATGAACGTGAGGGGTGAGCTCTTCGCGTAGACCGCCGGGTCGTCGTACACCGAGGCGCCGAAGTAGGGGAGCATCCAGCCGTCGATGCGGTTCTGGCCGTAATAGCTCTGCCAGTTCGCGATGCCCGCGCCCGCGGCCACGGCGGCGAAGCGGTTCGTCTGCGTGACGGCCCACATCGCCATGTAGCCCCCGTAGCTCCAGCCGAAGAGGCCGACGCGTTTCGGGTCGACCGGGCGCGTCCTCAGGACCTCGTCGAGGCCGGCGAGGATGTCGCGAAGGTCGCCTCCTCCGAAGTCCTTCACGTTCGCGGCCGTGAAGGCTTCGCCCTGTCCGAAGCTGCCGCGCGGATTCGGCAGGAACACGAAATACCCCCGCGCGAGGAGCGCGCCGAGGAGCGGCGAGGGCCACGCGTTGCGGTGAGCGGAGGCGGGACCTCCGTGCACGAGGACCGCGAGCGGGTACTTTTCCCGCGCGTCGACGCGTGCGGGCGGCAAGAGCCAGCCCTGGACCGGCTGGCCGTCGCTCGTGACGCGCACGCTCGCGGCGGCCCCCCATTCGGGTTTCAGCCCCTGGTTTTCGTCCGTGAGGCGGGTCCACGCTCCGATCGGGCCCGCCCAGACTTCGGGCGGGGAGTCGAACGACTCGCGGACCACGGCCGAGACCGCGCCGTCCCGAGCGAGGGCGAGGCCGAGACCCCGGCCGGGCGAGAGCGTCTCGTTTCCCGAGAAGAGCGTGCGGGCCGTGCCGGTCAGTGGATCGAGCGCCACTACGGCGGTGGCCTCGCCGGCGAGCTCGGTCACGAGCAGCCGGGACGCGGACGGCCAGGCCAGGAAACCCGCGGAGCTGCGGCGCCCGGGGGTCAGATTCCGCGGCGCGCCCCCGGCGGCCGGCACCACGACGACGTCGCCCCCCGTCGCACCGTGATCGCTCATGAGACCGTGAATGACCGCCACGGTCGAGCCGTCGGGCGAGAAGACGGGATTCGCGATCTGGAGGGGCGGCTTCCACAGGAGGCGCGCCTCTCCCGAGGCCGCGTCCACCGCGAGGAGCTCGGCGCGCCACCAGTTGTCGTCGCCCGAGCCCTTCGCCGCCACGGCCGCGAACAGGCGTCCGTCCGCCGACCAGGCGTACTCGTAGACGTAGAGGTCGGGCGGCGACACGAAGCGCAGAGCCTTCGTGTCCACCTCCACCACGGCGATGCGCTGCTCGTCGATCCGGTCTTCGACGACACCCGCGTCGCGGGCCGCGGGGCCCACCGGCCCCGGCTCCTTCGAGGGGTTCTCGATGACGAGCGCCGCGAGGGACCGGCCGTCGCGGGACCAGAGCGGCTCTTGGAACGTGCCCCTGAGCTTCGTGAGCCGCGACGCAGGGCCGCCCGAAACCGGTGCCGTCCAGAGGGCCGCTCCGCCCGCATGGGAGACGAACGCAAGGGTCTTCCCGTCGGGCGAAAAGGCGACGTTCCCTTCGTGGATGGGCGAGCCGTCGAGCGACGCCGTGATCCGGACGGCCGGGGCGCCCGGTCGTGCACCCTGCACGAGGATGCGCGACGCCCGCGGAGTCTTCTCGTCATGGACCGGCTCCACGCGTGCGACGAGCGAGCCATCCGGAGAGATCGCGACGCCGAGAATCCCCCGGGCCTTCGTCAGGCGCGCATAGAGGGCGTCGAACGGCTCCTCGGCCCCGGCGGCCGCGGAGCGGGCGACCAGGAGACACGAGAGCACGGCGAAGGCCGGGACGAGACGTCGCATCGATCCTCCTCGGACGGCTCGATTATCCCCGGGGCACGCGGTGGGGCGAGAAGTGGACGAGGGACGAGGGTAAGGCGGCGGCGGGAGGAGCGGGCCACTAGGCCGAAGAGCGTTCGAGCGGTCAGTGAACGAGCTTCAGAACCTGCCAGATCGCCGATGGTCTCAGTGCGAGTAACTGCGAGACTTCCACGCAGTTGAAGTAACCGCAGTTTTCACAGACCGACGGATTCTCTACATCGCGGCAGCACGTATAAACACGGTCGGTCGTCACGAGCTCAATTTGTGGAAGAGGTCGAGGCCAGTTGTTCGCGCGGATCCGGAACATCCGGCAGAACCTCTTCTTCGCGTTCGTCTACAACTCGCTCGGGGTTCCGCTGGCAGCCGGCGTTCTGTACCCGTTTTTCGGCCTTCTCCTCTCTCCGATCATCGCGAGCGCGGCGATGAGCCTGAGCTCGGTCTCCGTCATCGGGAACGCCCTGAGGCTCCGGCACACCGCGTTG
>Ga0207927_1000245_pt1 | contig 23021 bp, 20 predicted proteins | sample NGESurdeep072012_2_FD_184456 | JGI IMG/M metagenome (GOLD analysis project Ga0207927, IMG submission 184456) | Arctic peat soil microbial communities from Barrow, Alaska - NGEE Surface sample 210-2 deep-072012 (SPAdes) | ecosystem: Environmental > Terrestrial > Soil > Wetlands > Peat ... | reverse complement strand
CGTTTCAGCACGGACTCGCGGAAGCCGCGGCTTAGTGTCAGCTTCGTGCCGTCCCTGAGCAGGATTGCGTAGTCCCCGTACAGCGACGGCTTCAGTGTCTTGATGCGGTCAACGTTTACCAGTGTCGAGCGATGGACACGCAAGAACTGGCGAGCGCCCAGGCGATTTTCCAGCGCTGTAATGGTCTCGCGCAGGATGTGAGTGACGTTGCCGACGTGGAGGCAGGCGTAGTTTCCCGCCGACTCGACCCAGTCAATTTCGTTCGGTTTGAGGCAGACGATCTCCCCATCCGATTTCACCACGATGCGCTCGGGCAGGTGCTGGCGGGAGTCGAGGTCGCCCAACATGGCAAGCACGCGCTTCTGAAACATCGTCTCGGAAGGTTGTAGCAACTGCTTGCGGGCATGGTCGAGAGCTTCTCCCAGCCGCTCCTTGTTGACCGGCTTCAACAGGTAGTCGAGGGCATGCACCTCGAAGGCGCGCATGGCGTAACGATCGTAAGCGGTCACGAAAATGGTGAGCGGCAGAATGCCTTGCTTCTCCAATTCCTCCACCACGCCAAAGCCGTCAACTTCAGGCATCTGGACATCGAGGAAGACGAGGTCCGGCATCTCGCGCTGGATGAGCGCAATCGCGGAGTTACCATCACCGCACTCCGCCACAATCTCCAGATCCGGCTGTTCTTGCAGCAGGCTGCGCAGACGCTCGCGTGCGAGAGCCTCGTCGTCGCTAAGCAACACTCGAATTGACATGGCCGTTCGTGACCTCCTGGTTGTTGGTTCGATAGGGAACGCGGATCTTCACGGTGCATCCGCCGCCAGGTGCATCTTCGAGCACCATGGCATGGTTTTCGTTGTAGAGCTGCTGCAACCGGCCGCGTGTATTACGCAAGCCCACACCTTCAGCCGGCATATCTCCCCGGCTGCGGGTCAGGCCGGTGCCGTTGTCGCGGATTTCCATCCACACATCGTCGTGATCGCGCCAGGTGGAGATGCGAATCAGGCCGGGTGCGCGCCTCGGACCGATGCCGTGACGGATAGCATTTTCCACCAACGGCTGCAGAATCAGGTTGGGCACAAGTGTGTCCACGGTGCGGGGATCGATGTCGGTTTCGACCTGCAAGCGATCGCGAAAGCGCATCTGCTGAATGTCGATGTATTTGTGCAGGAACGTCAGTTCCTGGCAAAGCGGAACTTCATGCACGCCCACTCCATCGAGCGACATGCGCAGCAGATCGGCAAGCTGCAGGGTCATGTGTTCGGCGGCTTCGCCGTCGTAGCGGGCAAGGGCGGCGATGGAGTTGAGAGTGTTGAAGAGGAAGTGCGGCTCCAGTTGGATTTTCAGCACTTCAAGCTGGGCGCGGGCAAGCTGGGCTTCGAGTTGCGACGAAATCAGTTGCCGTTCCTGGTACTTGCCATAGAACGCGATGGCTTGCGTGATCAGCAGCACATACCAGTAACGCGGAATGTCCATGAAGGTACGCGAGAGTGCGTGCGCGAAGAACGGTACGCTGGGCTCCTTGATCCAGGTCACCAGGGGACTCAGGCGCGCCAGAGCAAGGGCACCGGCGAATGTGAGTAGGACACTGGCGACGACATGTATGACGAGCGACAGTTTCCAATTCGAGCGGTCGAAGGTGTAACGCCGTGACAGTTCGTAAATGACCGGCGTCAGCAGCGACCAGATGAACGCGATAGTGACGTTCCAGGCCAGCAACTGTGCCCAACTGATGGGCTCTCCCATCGAAGCCGTGTAGACGTGCGCGCCGGCAGCGGTCAGGAATGCGAGCAGCGTCCACAGCACAAATCCGATGAACCAGATTCGGCCCCAGCGTTTCAGCATGTCACGCGACCCGACGGCATGAATTGATTTCCCCAAGGCAGACGAATACCTGTCTTGCGGTGATAGACGCAATCCAGCGGAAAATGTTTCCTGAAACTCAAAGATAATGACGAGAAAGTACCGTTTTGTGAACCATGTCCGGAAGCGGACAGCCGGTTCTTCCGGGGCCGAAGCCCCGACTTGTGTGGGCAGCGTAGACGCTGATCTAAAGGCCAACTCTTCAGTCGTTCGGAAGGAATGTTCTATAGCTTGGTCTTCCACCAGTGCATGATTCGCTCGCGGAGTGCGACAATGACTGGTTGCGCTAAAGCAATCGATTTCATGCACGAATTGGGTATTGCATCTTCGATTCTGGATTGCGTGCAGGCCGAGGCCCGCCGGCATCCTGGAGTTCGCATCACGAAAGTGGGGGTCAAGATCGGAGAACTTGCGGGGGTCGATGTCGACTCGCTCCAATTCGGCTTCGAGGCAATTGTGAAGGACACGGACTGGGACGGGCTGGTGCTGGAGGTCGAGTCGATCCCCCGCGTGCAGCGATGTCACAAGTGCGAGCACGAATTCCGCATGACTGACTATGATCCTCAATGTCCGCAGTGCGGTGAGTTTGCGACGCAGTGCATCAGCGGGGAAGAATTGGACATCGCATATATGGAAGTGGACGAATGAGTCGAGTCGAAGTCGAAAAAAAAGTTCTGAACGAGAACCAGATTCTCGCCGAGCAACTGCGTGAACGCTATCGCCAGCAGGGGATTCTATGTGTAAACCTCATCAGCTCGCCGGGATCGGGCAAGACGCTGCTGCTGGAAAAAACCCTGGACCGCATGGACAGCAACGCGCGGGTCGCAGTGCTGACCGGCGACCTGCAAACCGAGAATGACGCGAAGCGGCTGGCGAAGTTTGGTTTTCCCGTAAAACAGATTGTCACCGGCGGTACCTGCCATCTTGATGCGCGCATGATTGAGAAGCATCTCGCCGAATGGAAGTTGGAAGACCTGGACATGCTGATCGTAGAAAACGTGGGCAACCTGGTGTGTCCGTCGAGCTACGACCTGGGCGAAGACGCGAAGATCGTCCTGCTCAGCACCACAGAAGGCGAGGACAAGCCGCTGAAATATCCGTCAATTTTCTTCAAATCGGAATTGATGGTGCTGACGAAGATCGACCTGCTGCCCTACGTGCCATTTTCCGCCGAATTGGCGAAAGAGAATGCGCGCCGGGTGCATCCCGGGATTGAGATCCTCGAGTTGTCGAGCACAACGGGCGAAGGACTCGACCGCTGGATGGAGTGGCTGCGAATGCGGCAGGAACAAGCGAAATCCAAGGCCAGCCCGGTGCGCGTAGGTTGAACCTCGGCTGCGCATGGCGTCAAAAGCGTCCGACCGACTATCCTGACCGCAACGGTCTTCTTGTGCAGCGCGCGCGCATGTCCTACCATGACCGGCGAGCCTTTCCATCACTCGATTCCGTCAGGGGACGGAGGGAAACCCACTGTGAAACGCGCTAACCCACTTCGCCTTCCCGCAGTTCTACTCGTCGCCGTATACGTTCTCATGCTGACCACGATGTCGGTCACCGCACGGGCGTGGCAGAGCGACCAGGAGGGAACTACTGAGCAGGCAATGCAGGGGTATCCCGTAATCGTGGACGGGCTACGAGATCTTCCGCGTTCATCAAAATCTGGGTGCCGCGTCGGCGCCGGAAAGGGCAGCGCGAATCTCCGCCGGGCTGCAGGATCTGGCGACAGCGAACGACTTTGACCCGAGCTTGTTCAAAACGGCCGAAGACGGAGGCGTGACCACGATTCGCTACGGCGACCAGTTGGTCATGACGATCAATGACGCCGAGGCGCACGGCACAGGATTGCCCCGCCAGGCGCTGGCCCGCCAGTACTCCGGTTTGATCCAGGAAAAGCTCAAGCTGGCGCGGGAACAACATACTTCCCGCTACCTGTGGCGTGCGGCAGCCTACGCAGCGGCGACGGTAATCATTTATGTGATCGTTGTCTGGCTGATCGTTGTAGCGTCGCGCTGGCTGTTGCGAACGCTCGAGACTTCGGCCAAAGCGAAGATCAAGGGCATCAAGATCCAGCAATCGGAGATCGTGCAGGGCGCCCGCCTCACGGCGTTAGTAGTGTCCGCGATAAAGCTGTTGCGGATTGTGGTGGTTGCGATTCTCACCTACATCGTTCTGGCGAAAGCGTTCGGCTTTTTCCCGTGGACCCGCGAGCACAGCCAACGGCTCTTGGGATACGTCATCAGTCCGCTGGTTGCGGTGGGCCAGGGGCTGCTGGGTTACCTGCCCAAGGCGTTCTACATCCTGGTCATCCTGGTGGTGATCCATTTTGTATTGCGGTTCGTCCGCGTTATTGCGGGCGAGGTGGAACGTGGGCGCATTCGCATCGCGGGCTTCTATCCGGAGTGGGTGCAGCCGACTTACAAGATCGTCCGCGTCCTGCTCTATGCGTTCACGGCAGTGCTGATTTATCCCTACCTTCCGGGGGAATCGTCGCCGGCGTTCAAAGGAATCAGCGTCTTTCTGGGCGTCCTATTTTCGTTGGGATCCACTTCCGCGGTGGCCAACTTCGTAGCGGGCATCATTCTTATCTATACGCGCGGCTTCCGCATCGGGGACTGGGTCACCATCGGCGACAACACCGGAGAAGTAGTTCAGCAGTCGATGCTAGCCACGCACGTGCGCACCATCCGCAATGAGGAGATCACCATCCCGAACTCGGTGGTGCTGGGCAGCTACGTGACCAACTTCAGCCTGCAGGCACAGGAGCAAGGCGTCATCCTGCACACCTCGGTCACCATCGGTTATGACGCGCCGTGGCGGACGATCCACAAATTGCTGATTGATGCCGCGCTCAAGACGCAGTACGTCCTGCGCGATCCGGCGCCGTTCGTGCTGCAGGCCCAACTGGAAGATTCGTACGTGAAATACGAGATCAACGCGTACACCGACCATCCCCTGCGGATGCCGTTCATCTATTCGGACCTGCACGCCAATATTCAGGACAGTTTCTTTGAGGCGGGAGTGGAGATCATGTCGCCGGTGTTCCACGCTTTGCGCGATGGGAACCGCACCGCGATGCCTGACATGTACCTGCCAAAGGATTATCGGGCCCCCGGTTTTCGCGTGACGAAAGCCGATGCGGTGCCGGAAGATGAGGGCGGGTCGCGTCCTTGACACTCGCCGGGTAGTTCACTAGGGTACGAGACGAGGAGCCTTTCTGCTCAGCCATCACGCCCAGCCGACCGCGCCAGTACGAAGCAAACTCGTCCTCTTGGCATTGCTGTTTGTTTGCCTCGCGCAAGTGGCATCGGCGGAGAAGATCGCAGACATCCAGCCGCAGGGTTACGTCACTGATCTCGCGCAAGTAATCAATCCAGCGACGCGCCAGAAGATAGAACTACTTGGCACCGAGCTGCAGCAGAAGACCGGGGCGCAGCTAGCGGTCGTCACAGTCACTTCGCTGGAAGGCCAGACGCGTGAAGACTATGCGGCTGATCTCTACAAGCATCTCGGCATTGGCGCCAAGGGCAAGGACAACGGGGTGCTGATCCTGATTGCCCCTAAGGACCGGCAATACAAAATTGAAGTCGGCTACGGACTTGAGCCGGTGATCAACGATGCGCGCGCGGGCGACGTGGGACGCGACATGGTTCCCGACTTGCGCAAGAGCGATTACAGCGCCGCGGCGCTGGTGGGCGCAACCGGCGTGGCGCAGTTCATCGCGGCCGCTGCGGGAGTTCAGCTCACAGGGATTCCTCAACGCATGGCCAGGCCGCCGACCAAGGAAGCTCCGTGGTGGCTGCCGTTTGTCATCATCGGTGGAATTTTCCTGATCATTCGCGCGCTCTCGCGTGCCGGCCGCAGCGGGCGAGGACCGGGAGGCGGCGGTGGAATGGGCAGTGCGCTACCGTGGATCCTGTTGGGTAGCGGCATGGGTCGAGGCGGTGGCTGGGGCGGCGGATTCGGTGGAAGCTCTGGTGGCTGGGGTGGCGGCGGTGGCGGAGGATTTGGCGGGTTTGGTGGCGGCATGAGCGGCGGCGGCGGCGCCGGTGGCAGCTGGTAATCCGGCTGCATGGAGCGAAGCATGGTGAAGAAGCCAGACGACAAATTACAGGAACTCGTGAGCCGTATCCATTACGCATGCGGCGATGACCTGGTTTCGATCGTGCTGTATGGTTCCGCTGCGAGCGAGGACTATCACGAGCAATACTCCGACGTGAACGTGATGGTGGTGCTGCGTCACATGAAGCCCAGCATCTTTCCGGCGCTGACGGGTGTCCTGACCTGGTGGAGCCACGAAGAAAAGCTGCGGCCTCCGATCATCATGACGCTGGAGGAAGTGCGCGAGTCAGCTGACGTATTTGCCATCGAGATGCTCGACATCCAAGCGGAACACAAGACGCTATACGGCGAAGATGTGGTAAGCGCGATCGAAGTGCCCATGAACTTACACCGGGTCGAGGTCGAGCACGACCTTCGCACCACGCTGCTGCGGCTGCGGCATCACTTGCTGCTCACTGCCGACGGCGACGAGGAATTGAAGGCGGTGCTGGGGAAGTCGGTGACCAGCGTGGTGACGCTGTTCCGCCATGCCCTGATTGCGTTAGGGGAAACTCCTCCTCACGCCAAGGCGAAGGTGCTGGAGCATGCCGCCGAGGTATTTGGTTTCAACGGGCAGCCCTTGCGCACGGTGTTGGAGTTGCGCAGCGATGGCCAGCACATAGACAATGTTCGCGAGCTTTATCACGCGTACATGGACGCCATCTTGGCAGTAGCGCATGGGCTGGATGTGAAGGTTCCCAAGCGGCACTGGCATAAACATTCATAATCGTTTGCCGGTATGTGTCGGCAAGATCGGTGAAAGCGAGAGGAAAATGAAGATTGGATTGATCATTCTTATCATCGTCGTTCTGGTGCTGTTCTGGTGTGGCAGCACGTTCGTCAGCCATCGCAATGCGATGGTGACCAAGCGCGAGGCGGTGAACTCGGCATGGTCGCAGGTGGACGTGGTGTTGCAACGCCGCGCTGACCTGATCCCTAACCTGGTGGAGACGGTCAAGGGATTCGCCGTCCACGAAGAGAAAGTCTTTGGCGACATCGCGGCCGCTCGTGCTGCCATGAGCGGGGCCAGAACGCCGTCGGAGAAGATTGCCGCCAACGGGCAACTCGACTCTGCTCTTAGCCGACTGCTGGTGGTGGTGGAGAATTATCCGCAGTTGCGCTCCAACGAAAACTTCCTGCGCTTGCAGGATGAATTGGCGGGGACTGAAAACCGCATCGCTGTTGAGCGGAAACGCTACAACGATACTTTGCAGGACTACAACACCTACATCGGGCTGTTCCCCAATAACATCGTTGCCAGCTTGTCGGGTTTCACCCGCAACGATGCGTACTTCAAGGCGGATGAGGGTTCGCGCCAGGCTCCGAAGGTAAACTTCAACCCGCCCGCACAGCAGGCGGCGCCGGCGCCCGCGCAGTAAGGTGGCGTCCGAACTCACTCGGAATTAGCAAACCCAGGTTAGCGCCGGAGAACACGGTGCTAACCTGTGGCGCCCGGTAAGTCTCCTCGGGGCACACTCGTAGCATCGATCACTTACAAGGGGATTACGTCATCATAATCGGGCAAACTGCGCTCCGACGGCAGATAGTGGGCAACAGGTTGGGTAACGTCAGCGGGGTAATTAAGATCGAGGCGCAGCGAACTGGCAGAAGAAAGCCGGGGAGCATTTCCCCGGCTTTCGATACCCAAGAATCAAATCAGCTACAGAAGATTGATTTTGCGGCGCAGGATACCTGCCAAACCGACGATCCCAGACCCGAACATGATCAAGGTGGCTGGCTCGGGGACCGCGCTGCCTGCGGTTCCGATAACAACATTCCCGGAACGGCTCGCATTTTGGAAAGTCGTGAAAACGTTGTTCGCTACAACCGTCTCGCCGCTGAAGCACGCGAAGTTACCCGCTGTCCCATCGCAATAATAGGTATTGCCCGAGAACAGCCCGTCCTGAAACAGCAATAGTCCGTTGTCGCTGCCGCTGAAGTTAAAAAGGAGTTGAGTCGCCGTAGCAGTGGTGTCGGCTCCCAGGTCGAATACTACTGAGTTATTTCCACCTAAGGGGCCGGTGAGATCAAAAGTGAAAGTCCCGTCGTTCAGCAACAGGTTCCAATCCACGAAGTTGCCTGCGCCAAGCAGGCCGAGTGATCCATCGGTTTCGATGAAGCCAGTGACGCTTCCGATCCCAATCGTCCGGTTAACGCTGTAACTTATTGGAGCGGCATTGCAAACAACAGCTCCCAACAGCACCACAATAAGGGTGAGGATCAGGCAGAGCCCATTCGTCTTCCCCGCGACTTTCAGTTTCATCATGTCTCCCTAACCAGGATTTCCATTTTGACCCTAGTTTTCGGCGATAGTATCATGAAACTCCGACTTTTGATGTCCCAAAGTGCAGGTTTTGGGTATTTCTTCTCCGCCAGCCGTCTTTGGAAACCTATTGCGGCTTTATCACGAGCAACTCGGAAATGATCCTTTTCGCGGTGGCCGTCTGCTCCCAGTGACCGCCCGCTGCATCGATCTTGACATCCGCCCCTGAATCTTTATACTCAAACACCAAGATGTTTCACGCCACTCATACCCGGACGCGGATTAGCACCATGGCCATGTGCATGTGTACCCGTGTCGGTCTGTGGGTTGAGCGTAGGAGCGGCCAATAGAAAACAGTAACTAGCCGCAAAGATTCCTAAACGACCCACGGTCCGGACCGACAGTGGGTCGTTTCGTTTTGAGCCCGAATTCAGCCTGAACAGGAGCAGAAGACATGAGCGATAAGCCGGAATTTCACTTTGACACACTCGCCATCCACGGCGGGCAGGACCCCGATCCCACAACCAAGTCGCGCGCCGTGCCGATTTACCAGACGACGTCGTACGTGTTCGACGATGCCGACCACGCCGCCCGGCTCTTTGCCCTCCATGAGTTCGGCAACATTTACACACGAATCATGAACCCGACCACCGACGTGTTCGAAAAGCGGATCGCCGCGTTGGAAGGTGGCGTCGCCGGACTGGCGTTAGCGTCGGGACAAGCGGCAGAAACCCTGATCATCACCACACTTGCTTCCGCGGGAGATGAAATCGTCTCCACCACTTCGCTCTACGGCGGGACGTATAACCTGTTCCACTACACGCTGCCTAAGCTGGGCATCACGGTGAAGTTCGTTGATGCCGATGATTTCGACGGCCTGCGCAAGGCAATCGGCCCGAAAACTAAGGCGCTGTACACCGAGACGCTGGGCAATCCAAAACTCGACATTGCCGACGTCGAGGAACTGGCGAAGATCGCGCACGAAAACAAAATCCCGCTGGTCATCGACAACACCTGCGCGTCGCCTGCATTGTGCCGACCCATCGAGTGGGGAGCCGACATCGTGGTCAATTCCGCCACCAAGTACATCGGCGGACACGGCACCTCCATCGGCGGAATCATTGTTGATGCTGGCAAGTTCGACTGGGCCGCCTCCGGCCGATTTAAGGATTTTGTCGAGCCCGATCCGTCGTACCACGGCGTTTCCTACACCGGAGCGTTCGGACCGCTGGCGTTTATCCTGAAGGCGCGTGTACAGGGATTGCGCGATACTGGAGCGAGCCTGTCGCCGTTCAACGCCTTCCTATTGTTGCAGGGCACAGAAACTCTGCATCTGCGCATGGAGCGGCATTCCGAAAACGCGCTCAAGGTCGCAGAGTATCTGTCCAGTCATCCCGATGTGGAGTGGGTGAACTACCCCGGCTTGCCCACCAGCAAGTACTACCAGCGGGCGAAGAAGTATCTCCCGACGGGCAGCAGCTCGCTGATCACATTTGGCATCAAGGGAGGATTCGAAGCCGGCAAGCGGTTCATCAACGCGACGCAGCTCTTCAGCCTGCTGGCGAATATCGGCGATGCCAAATCCCTGGTAATCCATCCGGCCTCGACCACTCATCAACAACTCAGCGAATCTGAACAGCGCGAGACCGGCGTCACGCCTGAGATGGTTCGGCTGTCGGTGGGCATCGAAGACGTGCGCGACATCATCGCCGACCTCGACAACGCGCTGCAGGTGGCGACGGGCAAGAAGGTCGCGACCCAGGTAGCGGGAGGCTAGCGATGAGCGAGGCACTCGAACCAACGCGCGAGGGCGACCTGACGTTCGCGTACGGAGCGCCCTTTCGCCTGGAAGCCGGCGGTTCATTGCAGCCGGTCTCCATTCGCTACGCCGTGTATGGCGAGTTGAACGAGCGGCGCGACAACGCGGTGCTCATCTGTCACGCGCTGTCGGGCTCGGCCCGCGCCGCTGACTGGTGGCCGGAGATGTTCTCCAACAGACCATCGCATGCAAATGGGACGCGCGATGGAGATAACTGCGGCAGCGTGTTCGACCTTACACGCGATTGCGTTATTTGTACCAACATCCTGGGATCGTGTTACGGTTCCAGCGGTCCGACCTCGATTAATCCTGCCAACGGCAAACCTTTCGGTCCTGATTTTCCCATTGTCACCATTCGAGATATCGTCCGCGCCCAGGCGCATGTACTGGACGAACTGGGCGTGAAACGCCTGCGCATTGTGATTGGCGCATCGATTGGCGGCATGCAGGCACTGCAATGGGCGGTGGATTATCCCGAACGCGTCGAGCACTGCATCGCCATCGGCAGCGCGCCGTTATCGGCGATGGGGCTAGCGTTGAATCATCTGCAACGCAAGGCGATCGAGCTGGACCCGGATTTCAAGGGCGGACGCTATGCAGCCGGGGAACAGCCTGCTGGGGGGTTGGGCTTGGCGCGTGGCATAGGCATGTGTTCGTACAAGTCGGCGGATTTGTTCGAGGAGCGCTATGCGCGGAAGCCCAATCGCACCGGAGAAGACCCGCTGCGCGCGATCGGCGAGCGCTATGACGTCGCGGGCTATCTCGACTACCAGGGAGAGAAGTTCGTCACGCGTTTCGATGCCAATTCGTACCTCGTGATTTCGAAGGCGATGGACACGTTCGAGTTGGGGCGTGGCTACGCCACGGAAGCGGAGGCGTTGCAGCGCATCAAGGCGCACGTTTCGCTAGTTGGAATTACGTCCGACTGGCTGTTCCCGGCGAAAGACATTCGTGCGCTGGCTGACCGGCTGGAAGCTGCCGGCGTGCAATGCGATTACAAGGAGTTCGAAACCTCACACGGGCACGACGGATTTCTCGCGGAGACGGGCGCAATCGCGGCGGTGGTGAACGGAAGCTTTCATGCACGGCGTTTAGCCGTCGTTCACAAGAACGCGGCGCGTAAGCTGGGGGGATGAGCGTCGGGAAAGCAGATTCCTCGTGGGCTGATTTCGCCCCACGAAGCGCGAGTACGGCATTCCGAGGATCCTGGTTCGCCAGCTCGAAATGGCCAAAATAAGGGTTCTATACGGCACGGCCGAATACGCGCCTTCTTAGCTATCGCTGCCGATATTCGTTGCCGACTAGAGGACCTGCGCGTCGGATGTGACTTGCTCGACGACTTCGATCAAGCCCATCTCGAAGGCCCGGTCGGCATGCGTGCGCAGCAGGCGGCGCACCTCGTCGATGCCACGTGCCTGGATGGCGTCGCGCAGAGCGGTCTCATTCGGGCGGTAACAGCGCCAGCGGTTGCGTCCAGCGTTCTTGGCGCGATACAGAGCGTGATCGGCCAGTGCCAGGCAATTGTCCCAACTCAGCAACTCGGGATATGCCACTGAAAATGGGTAGCGCAACACACCCAGCGATAACGACACGGACCGTCCAATTTCAATGAAGATCGGCTGGCGCCCGTCGACGATGGCACGGCGCAAGCGTTCTGCCATCAGCAGGTCGTCCTCGGGTCCGGTGACGTGATCGAGGATCAAAAATTCTTCGCCTCCCCAGCGCGCGAGGATCGCGGTGGCGCGCACGTTTTGCCGGAGAGTATCGGCGGCGGCCTGCAAAACCTTGTCACCCACGGCATGGCCTAAGTCATCGTTGATCAACTTGAAGTGATCCAAGTCGGCGAGGCAGAAGGCGAGATACCGGCGGGGAACGCCAGGCGAGTTTCGGATCCGCGCACGCTGTAATTCGGCGATCCAGGGCTGGACCGCGGAGTCCACGTGGCGACGGTTGCTCAAACCGGTCAGGGGATCGGTTATCGACGCGGTCTTCAGCTTCTCGACCGCGCTGGTCAGTTCTTCGGTGCGCCGTGTCACCTGTTCCTGAAGTTCGCGTGTGTACTGCAACTGCTTCTCTTCTTTCTCCCGTTTCAGAAGATTCACCCGGTCGGCCAGCGCAAACGCGAGCAGGATGCTCTCCATTCCTGAGCCGACCTGGGCCGCGTTATAGGTGACGAAGTTGAACGGAATGAAACGCAGGAAGGCGAAGATATAAAGCAGATTTCCAATCAACTGCAGCGCCCAAGCCACAAGGAAGAAGCGGGCGGGACGATAGCCGCGAAGCAGGAAATGTACTCCGACCACGGCGAAGAAGATGGTGGTCACGAGGCCATCGATCGCCAGCAGCATGATTGCTATGTCCCGCACCCCCAGTATCCTCAGCGTGCACAGCGCTGCGGTGAAGAACACGATGGCCAACAGGGCGCGATCGATCCACTTTGACTGGTCGCGGGTGTTCAGGAATTGGCGAACGAAAAAACTGCCGAAGACAATGGAGCATGCAACCAGGTAAAACGGCGCAGCAAACTCGGCCTCGGGGTACCGAGGCCACAGAAACTCAAAGAAAAAGCCAGTCCGAGCGATCCAGACTGATCCAAATGTCAGTACATAGAGCGAATAGTAAAGGTAAGCACGCTCTGCAATCGCCCCGAAAAGGATCAGGTTGTAAAGCACCAGTCCAAGGATGATCCCGCTGTAGATGCCTTGGCCAAACAACACGTCTCGACGAACTGTCGCGTTGGCATCCAGTCGCTGGATTCGTCCAGCTACCGAACGCGCCTCCCCGAATCGACTGGTATCTCCGACCAAGTGCAGATAAAAGACAGCCTCACGATTGGATTCCAAAGGCAGGGGCAGCACCAGGTAACTTGAGGCCACAGCTCGCTGCTGCGGCGGAAGGGAAGTGCCAGTGCTTAGAACCGAGATAGCGGTATTCTGCTGGAAATTTAGATCAGCATGTGCCCACCCTCGAGACAATTGCAGCACCCATCCGGCAGGTGGAAGACTCGTGGCCAGCACATTGAAGCGCACCCAATAGCCATAGCACTGGTTCGAACTTGGTAGATCACTAAGCAGCGGAACGTACGCGCCAGTCTGCGCCGTCTCCAGCGACATGTCTCCGTGAGGATCGCACAGCACTTCGGAAGCGGTCGAGAGCGAAACGTCGCTGTTCGCCGGGGTGACGGTTAGAGTACCGTCGTGGGACGGTTCGAGGCCGCGGACCGCTGGCGCGCCGGCTCCGACGCAAAGCCAGAGAAGCAGTGCCGCGCTAGCCCATTTACGAGACGCACGAGACATAGGAAGCGAAAACGTACTGTCCTTCCAGAGCATGTCCGGGTTCCAGCTTGACGTCAAGCTGATAACCGCTGAAACGTTTAGTGTTTCAGACTTCAGTGAGCTAGCCCATCCCCACGATCGTGGAATGTCGTCGGGGCGGGTCAGGGGAGGGTCTCTACGTTACGCTTCCAAGGTCGTCCGAGACCAGCCCCGTCATCCCGCTTCACAAGCATTTAGAATAGCCTTTCTCATGAGGCTTACATGTCCATTTTCAGGTTTCTTATGCTGCTGTCGTTGGTGGTGTGGGTCGGAGGCGTTATCTTTTTCGCGTTTGTTGTCGCGCCAGCCGTCTTTCATCCAGGAGTTCTGCCCAGCCGTCAGCTAGCGGGCGCGGTGGTTAGTCGTAGTCTCGGCATCCTGCACTGGATGGGGTTGGTCTGCGGTGTGGTCTTTTTGATCACGTCTGTCATCGAGTCTCAGATCATCAACGGCGTCCCCTCCCTCTTTAGCACCAGAAACCTGCTGGTGTGTGCCATGATCTTGCTGACTCTGATCAGCATGTTCGCCATATCAACGCGCATGCTGGAATTGCGCAACCAGATGGTCTTCATCGACAGCGTGCCGCACGACGACGCACGGCGAGTCGAGTTTAACCGTCTTCACATATGGTCGACCCGTCTCGAAAGTACGGTGCTTCTGCTTGGACTGGCGGTTATCTTTCTGACCTCGCGGCGTTTATCATAGAGGGTTGGTCCCAGTCGAACAGTTGTTTCCATATGCGCAGACTCGCGGCGCAAGGCGATGGGGCTATGCATCCTACAACACCGGCGAGCGACAACTGCGTATAGCCAAACTTAGGTCATGTCCGCAGCCGCGCTCGCCTACATTCATAGATCCCCGGCCCGGTTCACGCACGGCTGAGGCTTGGGAAATAGAGGCCATCATCACATGAAGACTGGAATCATCGGCCTGCCGCAGGTAGGCAAGACCTCGCTGTTCGTGATGTTGACCAAGCTGTCGGTCGCGAATCGCTCGGGCAGTCCCCGCGAAGCCCACCTCGGGGTCACCAAGGTCCCCGACGACCGGCTCGATCGCCTGGCTGCGCTTTACGATCCCAAGAAACTGATTCACGCCAGCGTGGAGTACACCGACGTTGCCGCTCTCAGCCAGGAAGCGCTCAAGGAAACGGCTTTCGCCGCCAACCTGCGTAACGTTGATGCGCTTGCTCACGTCGTGCGCGCCTTCGAAGATCCGTCGATCCCGCATGTCGGCGCCATCGATCCGCTGCGCGATATTAAGAACATCGATCTGGATCTCATCATCAACGATCTTGGCCAGATCGAGAAGCGTCTGGAGCGCGTCGAAAAAGACTTGAAGAAGATGAGGACGACGGAACTCGAAAGGGAATTCGAACTGCTCAAACGTGCCAAGGAGCACGTTGAGACCGAGCGTCCACTGCGCGAGATGGAGATGACCCCGGAAGACAAGAAGCGCATTCGAGGATTCATGTTCCTCAGCGAGAAGCCCATTCTTTACGTGCTCAACATTGGCGAGAGCACAACCCTGAGTAAGGACTCGGAAGAGGCCGTGACCAAGTACGGAATCGCCGAAGTCGCAGCGCGTCCTAACACCGGAGCGCTCGCGGTTTGCGCCAAAGTCGAAGCTGAACTTGCCGAGATGAGCGACGAAGACGCCGCGGAATTTCTTTCCAGCTATGGCTTGCAGGAAAGCGGGTTAGTGCGACTCATCCGCAAAACCTACGAATTACTGGGGCTGATCTCATTCTTCACCGTAGGCGAAGACGAATGCCGCGCCTGGACGGTAGAGCGGGGATCCAAAGCCGTCGAAGCCGCGGGCGTGATTCACACGGACTTGTCGAAGCACTTCATCCGCGCGGAGACCATTCACTGGGACCAGTTGCTCGAAGCCGGCTCGGAAGCGGAAGCGCGCGCCCGTGGCACGCTGCGCCTCGAAGGCAAAGAATACATCGTGAAGGATGGTGACGTGATGCACATCCGGCATAGTGGCTAGTGGTCAGTTCGGAGTTCTCGGCATAGATTTTCTTGCTAGCCACTAGCCACCAGCCACTGACCACTCTTCTGCTATCCTTCTCGCGCCCATGAATCCAATTGTCACCAGCATCGTGCTTGGATTGACCGCTGCCGCCGCCAACGTTTTTGGCGGCACGGTCATCGTGCAGCGGACATGGGAGCGCCGCTATCTGCGATATTTCGTGGCTCTGGGCGCAGGTTTCATGCTGGCCACCGCTATGGTTGAGATGGTTCCCGAGAGCCTCGCCCTCGCCGGACGCAAGGGCGCGCTGCTGATCCTGATCGGCTACCTCATCGTCCATCTCTTCGAGCACACTATCACGCCGCATTTCCATTACGGCGAAGAGACCCATGCTGACGAGTTCGTGCACTCTCACAAACGCATGTCGGTGTTGGTCGGGCTGATGATTCACACCTTCTTCGACGGCATCGCGATCACTTCGGGCTTCCTGATTTCGAATTGGCTGGGATGGGTCATCTTTCTCGCCGTGTTCCTGCATAAGATTCCCGAAGGTTTCACCGTCACTTCAGTCATGCTGGCCAGCGGACTCAGCAAACGCAGGTCGTGGTTTGCCTCAGTTATGTTAGGGCTGGCGACGTTGGCCGGCGTGCTGACCATGGTCATCGGCCGCCATGCCGTGAGCTACGGATTGCCGGTGGCGGCGGGCGTCACCATTTATGTTGCCGCCTCAGACCTCATCCCCGAGGTCAACCGTGAACCCGGAGTGAAGATGGCGCTGGTCGTCTTTATCGGGGTCGCTTTGTTGTTCGTGCTCGACCAGGTCGCACACCTTCACTAAAAATCGTGCTTGATTTGTTTGATTTCTGCGTTACGATTGCCACCATCATGGCAAACCGAACTCGCAGTATCTGCATCGTAATTGCGATTTGCGTTCTGCTCCCGGTCAGCGGACTCGCCAAACGCAAGAAACCTGCCAGCTCATCGTCGAGCAGCAATAGCGCCGCCAACTTCGACTACTACCTGCTCACCCTGTCGTGGGCTCCCGAGTTCTGCGCCACGAATTCCGCTGGACGAAGCTCCGCCGAATGCGATCCCAAGAAGCATATGGGGTTGGTCGTACACGGACTGTGGCCGCAATACGACAACGGCAAATGGCCGGAAAGTTGCTCGACTACTCCGCCGGTTGCGTCGGCGACTGCCGACCATATGATGCCAATCATGCCGGGACAGTCTCTGATCCAGCATGAGTGGGCCAAGCATGGCACCTGCAGCGGGCTCTCGACGCAGGACTACTTTGCCGCGATCGAGAAGCTCTACACGGGACTAAAAGTGCCAGACAATTTCAAGAAGCCTTCGCACAGCGCGCAAACCAAAGCTTCCAGTATCGAGAGGGAATTTGCTACCGCGAACAACGCTCCGGCAGGAGCATTTCGCGTCTCGTGTCCGCAAAACGAGTTCTCGGCAGTGGAAATCTGTCTGTCCAAAGATTTGAAATACCAGGAGTGCCCCAGCACGTTGAAAGAGTGCCACGCCCCGAAGATCAAGGTGCGGCCGATACCGTAGTTTGGAGGGCGACCGCACGAAGCTAATACTCGCCCGCGGCGTCAATTTCGCACAACCGATAATGGGCTGCGTAAGGCGCTCCGCGCGAATCTTCGGAATCATGCTGACGTGATACAATGGACTAGTCTTCTGACTAGTTACTTATTCTACTATGAAGGTTCGGAGGTGCTAATTGGCGGCATGGCAGGTGCAAGATGCAAAGGCCCGTTTCAGCGAGTTATTGAACACCACGCTCAAGAAGGGCCCGCAAGTCGTCACCCGGAGGGGCGTGGAGGCTGCTGTTTTGGTTCCGATCGAAGAATGGCATCGGCTGCAGAGGTCGTCTCGTCCTGGGCTGAAGGCACTACTTCTCGGCTCCGGTCCGCGCTTTGAAAAGCTGGTTCCTCAACGAGGGGGGCGCCACAGGCGAGGGCCTGTGAACTTCCGATGAATCGTTACCTGTTGGACACCAACGTGGTTTCGGAACTGCGAAAGCAGAAGCCTCACGGGGCGGTGGTCGCCTGGCTCACTGATCTGCAGGAGGACCAGATATTTCTGTCAGCGGTGACGCTGGGAGAATTGCAGGCTGGGATCGAGTTGACGCGGCGCCAGGACCCGAGCAAGGCAAGGGAGATCGAACAATGGGTCGATCAACTGGAAGACTCGTACCAGGTACTTCCCATGGATTCGGCAACGTTTCGCGAATGGGGCCGGCTGATGCATGGGAAGTCCGATCACCTGATTGAGGACGGAATGATTGCCGCCACCGCCCGCATGCAAGGCTTGATCGTGGCTACGAGAAATGAGAATGATTTCAAGCAGTTGAATGTCGCCGTGTTCAATCCCTTCCAAGCGGGGCGTTGAAGCAACGGTGAGGGCCAAGTGTTCGCCGGGCAGACGCGCGAGTCAAGTCAGGTATGGTAGGGCCGGCTGGGATCGAACCAGCAACCCTCAGCTTAGAAGGCTGATGCTCTATCCAATTGAGCTACGGCCCCACGCGGCAGTGCGTGCAAATTGCACTGCCAATATCATTATCGCAAATCATGGCGCTAATTCGGTAAAAGCACTGGTGATGCGCTGGAGTCCTTCCGACCAGCGGGCTCGCGCCTGGGGTTCGTCGTCACCGAAGCCAAATAGATAGAGCGTCACGTAGAAACCGGGAACGGGATTTCCCTCTCCTGGAGTATCGGCATCGTCGCCCGCTCGCAGGGAACTCACTTCGGTGTGATACCAGCAGCGCCGCACGATGAACTCGCACGACACCGCCAAACCATCTTCGCTCGACAATGCGCGGGCCGTCGACTTCACCCTCTGTTCGTGCCGCTCGAACGAGAAACGCGAAGCCTCCTCGCGCAGGACGAGATCAACATACGAGCAAAGCTTCAATCTCGCGCCGTAGAATGCCTCGGCCTCACTCAGTTCGTAATCGAGCCAGACGTCGCATTTCGCGGTCAGCCACGGCGAGTGTGGCTGGTTGACCGCGCGCAGAAACTTGGCAAGCTCAGGGTATTGCACTGCTTCGGGAAGCGTAGCGAGTGCTTCGAGATGCTGCGATAAATCCACGAAGTGTCGAGTGCCATCGGGCGATGACCAGGGAAATTCCAGCGCGGCATCATCGCCACCGAGTTCGACCGACCAGTCGGCGTCCATCAACTACGCGCCCATTCCGGCGGGCCGACATGTTCTCCCCGCTCGATCTTCTGTACGAATGCGATGGCCTGGCGCTCGGCCCAGCGGCCATCGTAGCCGTTGGGCTCGGCGAGAAACGCGCAATGCCCGCCGTGCTCAGTCCCGATGTAGGTGATGTACGGATTCTGTTGCAGGTTGTTGAGCGTCTCCGGAAGAACACGAATGAATGGGTCGTCGTCGGCATGCAGTACCAGCGTGGGCACCACGATGCGATCGAGCACCCGCGCCGCAGCCGCGCGGGTGTAATAGTCCTGGGCATCGCGAAATCCGCAATAGCGCGCGGTGATCTGGTCGTCGAAATCGCGTATGCTGCGCAGTCCCTGCAGGTAGTGCGTGTCGTAGCGTTCGGGATACAGAGCTGCTTTGCGCTCAATGCGTTTCTTCAAGCCGCGCAGAAATCTCCATTCGTAGAGCCGGTTGGCGCGATCGTGCAGGGCGTCGGCGGAGGCCGCAAGATCCATCGCGGGCGAGACACCGACACCGGCCTTGACCTGCGCCGGAGCGTGCGCGCCCCATTCCCCGAGCAACTTCAGCACTAGGTTGCCGCCCATGGAGAATCCCGTGAAGGCCAACTTGTGCAATCCTTCTTCGCGAATCAACGTCTCGGCCACGAGTCCCACGTCGTCAGACATGCCCGAGTTGTACAGGGTGGGGCCGAGTTGCTCCGTGCCGCCGCAATTGCGCATGTTCATGCGCACAACGTTCATGCCCGCGCGCCATGCCTTGCTGCCGGTCCCGATGACGTACTGCGATTCGCTGGAGCCTTCGAGCCCGTGCACGATGATCATCGTCATCGCAGGAGCCCGCTCGACTTGCCAGTGGCAGTGGCATAGCACCTGGACGTCGGGCTCGACGCGAATCAGCCGCTCTTCCGGCGTGGGTAACTCGTTGCGGCGCGGCAGGAAGTTGCCGGCGATGGTCTGCGCATGTCCGCCGACGAAGGGACGGCGGGGCTCAAACGGCTCGCCGAAGTAGTCGTGTGCATCCGTGGTCTCAGCCGCACGCAGCGGATGCGAGACCACGGACATCTCCTCACGCACGGAACGGTCGGTGGATCGAGTGGGTTCGTGTGGCTGCATCTATAATGGTTTCAGGCTCAATCGGCTTCTACCATTATGGCAGGGAGCAGGTAGCGCTAGACGGGGACTGTTGCACGGGAGTGATCATGCCGATATTCGAATACCTTTGCGGTGAGTGTGGCCACAAGTTTGAAGCCATTGTGTTGGGCGAGCAGAAGGCAGAGTGTCCAAAGTGCCATACCGCCGAGCTGGAGCAGCAGTTGTCCACTTTTTCGGCACACAGTCATGGGAGCGCCGCGCCCGCGACTGCCTGCGGGCAGTCCAGTTGCTGCATGAACAATGGCGGTGGCCGCTCGATGAATTAGGCATTGCAGGCCGCGTTTTCTGCGGTTTTGTGCGTGCGAGCCGGCAGTGGTCAAGTACAGCTGTCGTGGCCGCCAATGGTATAATCAAGGCTCTGTGGTGGGTGTAGTTCAGTGGTAGAACTCCGGACTGTGGCTCCGGCTGTCAAGGGTTCGAATCCCTTCACCCACCCCAAACACCTTCCAGACAACTCCCCACAAATAGGTCTACACGTCGGTTAAAAGCGCGTTTCTGCGGGCTTACTTCTGCGCCGCTGGTCCCAGCGGAATAGTCGCCAGATCGATCCAGCGCTCCCCACTACCTTTTACAAACGTAACGACGTCGATGCGAGTCCTGCGGCTATCCACGCAATTGTCCCATCGCGGGCGCGCCAGGCCGACCACCTTGCGGGCTTCGTCGACCGTGTCCATTTTCACGATGGTTAAGTGGGGCATGTAGGGCCACGGCTCACAGTAGTGCAACGCACCGTGGTTGAATTGGTCGTGCAGTTCGCGGATGCGATACGCTCCGTGCGCTACTCGGATGAAGACCGTCGGAGTCGATGGGATGAAGGTTTCCACATCGCCCATGGTTACCTCGAACGGGGCGATGGTGCGGCAGATGGCCCTCAGTTGCTGGATGGCTTGCTCTTCCGTGCCGTCCAGTGGGCGGGGGGGAAGGATGGTGATGTGGGCGTCCGCATGGGTGTGCGCGGAATGCAGATCGCGCCGCATTTCTTCTACGAACATGCCAGCCGGACTGCGAACGTAAGTCACGGCCGCATACGTGAGGCCCGTCATCAAGTCCTCATTATACCGACAGGAATGCACCCGCGTCGCGGCCTGAGGTATTACCGCGGCCTGCCACGCGCACCGGTGGGACGGACTCGATCAGTCTCTCCTACGGTTGCTGGGGAGGACCCCACACTGGCGCCTTAACCGGGGCCGCTGCCCCAACAATCTCCAGCATCCCGATCCCGCCGGGATTGGTTTGTATCGGAATGGTCTTCCAGTTGTTCGGCACCCATACATTGCCCGCCTGATCGATGACCACGCCGGTCAAACGCGTCATCGCATTCAAGGTGTATCCCGAAGGCGGCGAGATTTGCTGACCAGTCGTGAAATGCGGCGGGCAATTCCAGGTACGAACCCCGCACAGCAAAGTGACGCGCTCGCCGACCCAGTCATTGACCCAGATGTTGTCGTTGCCATCGACGGCGATGCCCCACGGCCCACTGATGCTGCCGCCCATGAACGGGGAGCCTGGCAGCGGATTGCCGTTCGGGTCGAACGCCACCACCGCGCCGGGCCCAGCATTGGGGTCCTGGAAATTTCCCGCGACGTTCGCCACCCAGACATTGCCCAGGCTATCGATCGCGACACCGAGGGGCTGGCTCATGCCGGTCGCGGTGTACGACTGATACAGCCCGGTCGTGGGATCGAGCTTGGTCACCAGGTCGGGCCAGCTGGTCACCCACACATTGCTCTGCCTATCCAGCGCAATGCCGAACGCCTGCTGGAAGCTGGGATCGTTGATGAACGTATTGACGTTGGACGGATCGCCCCGCACCAGCTCCGTGAGGTAGTTCACGTCTTTGTGGAAGTTCGCGATCCAGATGTTCCCCTTCGCGTCCGACACCGTAGCCTGCGGACTGGTGATGTACCCATTCCCCGTCCATCCCGAACCGTTGGGAGAGAGCGGCGTTCCCGTTGGCGTGAACTTCGAGACGCTGTTCGCGGGAGGGGGCGCATTACACATGCTGCCTGCAAAACCAAAATTTCCAGTCCAGATGTTCCCATCTGGATCGATGGTCACGCCGAATCCGTCGCCGTCCACGCCACCGCCGCTAAAGGGTGCCAACAGAGCATCCGCCCCGGTGGGCGTCAGCTTGCTCAGGATCTTGCCGCCGCAGGCGTTGACCTGCCCGTCGTAGTTGATTGTGATGTAGATGTTGCCCTGCGCATCGACCGCCATGTTCCCCGGACCATCGAACTCGGTGCCATTTCCGTAGTACTGCAGGATGATGGTCCACTCATCGGGTGCACTCGGCAACACAGGCGCGTAATCGCTGTTCGATTGCGACAAGGTGAACAGCGTCGCAACGTTGTTCCCGGGATTCTGCGCGATGCTCAACGCCGCCTGCAGAGTATTGGTCGGCGTGGCTCCCCCAGGAGCGGTGGCCGCCGCGAAAAGCGCCGAACAATTCGCCGGAGTGTCCACACACGCCGCGATCAGGTTGGCGAGCGAGTTGAACTCGGCCAGCGTGGTTGTCTGCGAGCCATTCGGAGGCGTCGCCAGCACCGTGGCCACTGCTCCCGTTGTGATGTTTGCCAGGTTGGCCGCTGTCGCTGCGGCATTGGGGAGTCCAGGCGCCTTGCCGCCCACATTATCACCGTTCATGAACTGCGCCAACGCCCATGCCGTGGCGATGGTCGTTAGCTCGTTCACCACGATGTTTTTCGGCGTACTCGCTGCCAGAGTTGCGCTCGATCCAATCACGGCAGCCAGATCAATCGCAGCCGCCGGGCCTCGCGCGGTCACGTACACCGTGTCGCTGGTGGAACGAAGAAGATAAACAAAGTGGAATGATCCGCCGGCATCGGTGAGGCCCGAGCCCAGCACAGCCGGCGAAATGCCACGATCGCGCCCCGCGGCGTAGAGCGTGACGACAGAGCCACTGATTGGCCTACCCCCGCTTTGGACCGTGCCCGTGAGAGTCACGGAGGCAGCAGCGGATGGCGGCATTACGGTGGTTATGATCGACAGCAATACGGCAGGCATGTAGCGCAGACGAGCGGCCAGAGGAATCATCGCCATTCTCCTCGGAGGGCCCAAAATTCAAGTAGTGTAACTATATATCCGAGGGCTAAATGTTTGTCCACGAAAATCTCAAGGCGACCAACTCAAAGGTTGCGCTGTTTGCTTTGCCGTGACAACTAAATTGGACGGATTTTGGCACGTTCAATCGGGTTGAGCTCAGCGGCGAAGTTGTAAGTTACGGTAGAATTAGAAGTGGTTCAGTCGGGGCGTAGCGCAGCCTGGTAGCGCACCTGCCTTGGGCGCAGGGGGTCGGAGGTTCAAATCCTCTCGCCCCCACCAGT
>Ga0207927_1000237_pt1 | contig 23341 bp, 13 predicted proteins | sample NGESurdeep072012_2_FD_184456 | JGI IMG/M metagenome (GOLD analysis project Ga0207927, IMG submission 184456) | Arctic peat soil microbial communities from Barrow, Alaska - NGEE Surface sample 210-2 deep-072012 (SPAdes) | ecosystem: Environmental > Terrestrial > Soil > Wetlands > Peat ... | reverse complement strand
CGCGCCCGCCCGACACGGAGCCTGTAAAGCACACGCTCGCGATGCGCGAGTCGCCCATCAAGCGCGCCGTGTCGCCGTGCGACAGGTGCAGGTATTCGAATACGCCAACCGGAACGCCGGCGCTCGCGAATGCCTCAAGAAAGCGCTCGGCGCACAGCGGCGTCTGGTGCGAATGCTTGAGCACTACCGCGTTTCCGGCAATCAGCGCCGGCAGCACGGCGTTCACGGCCGTCAGGTAAGGGTAATTCCAGGGTGCCACCACCACGACCACACCGAGCGGGACCCGCTTGATCTGGCGCCGGAAGCCGGCTTTCTCGCCGGGCTGGATCGCGACCAGCGCTTCGGGAGCGACCTGAAGCATATATCGTGCGCGCTCCTCGAAGCCGCGGACCTCGCCGGGCGCGTGACCAATGGGACGCCCCATCTGCCAGGTGATTTCGGTCGCAATGTCGCTCCTCTTGGCAACGAAGGCGTCGATGGCCCGGCCCAGAATCTCGCAGCGCGCTGCCAGCGTCAATGAAGCCCACGCGCGCTGGGCCGCTCGGGCGCGGTCGAGCGCGCGATCCACGTCGGCGGCAGTCGCGAGCGGCCGTTCGACATAGACCCGGCCGTCGATGGGGCTGATGGTTTTCAGTCTCTCGACCATGCAGGTACTCAAATAATCTCGAAATATCGCGCGAGTTCCCAATCGGTGATCGCTTTGCGGAATTCGCGCTCTTCCCATTGCCTGGTTGCCGCGTAGTGCTCGACGAACTCATCGCCAAACAGCGAGCGTGCGGGCTTCGAATCGGCCAGGCGTGCGGCGGCTTCGTAAAGGGTGGCGGGCAAGCGCCGCTGCGGCGGATGCTCCCGGTCGTAGGCGTTGCCCTCGATCGGCGCGTCCGGCTCGATGCGGTGCTCGATGCCCCACAGCCCGGCGCCGATCGCTGCAGCGAGCGCGATGTATGGATTGATGTCCGCAGCCGCAATCCGATATTCCACGCGCTGGCTCGACGGGCCGCCGCGGATCACGCGCAGCGCGGTCGTGCGGTTCTCGACTCCCCAGGTCGCGGACGTCGGTGCCCAGTAGCCCGGCACCAGACGCGAGTAGCTGTTCACGGTGCCGGCGACCATCGCGAGCAGCTCCGGCATCAACGCCTGCTGCCCGCCGACGAACCAGCGCATGGCGTCCGACATCTCATGCGGTTTCGATGGATCGTGGAATACGCTGTCGCCGTTGGGTTTGCGCAGCGAGATGTGTAGATGGCCGCTCTGACCCGGCACGCTGTTGGACCACTTGGCCATGAACGTCGCCATCAGGCCGTGGCGCTGCGCGAGAACCTTGGCAAAGGTTTTAAAAAGTGCCGCGCGATCGGCGGCCTCCAGCGCCTCGCAGTACGCGAGGGCAGCCTCGAGCACGCCGGGTCCGGTCTCGGTGTGCAAGCCTTCAATCGGGAATCGCATGCTCTGACCAAGATCCAGGAGTTCGTGATAAAGATCCGAATGAACTGAACTCCGTAGTATCGAGTAGCCGAATGCGCCGGGCGTCATGGTCTTCAGCCTGCGGTAACCCTTCTCACGGACCGAATCCGGCGTTTCCTCGAACATGAAGAACTCGAATTCCGCGGCAGCGTAGACTTGATACCCCATGGTCGCGGCCCGCTCGAGCACGCGTCGCAGCGTGGCGCGCGGACAGACCGATTCGGCGCGCCCGGCAAACTCCCCCAGGAAGAGAGCGGTCTTGGGTTCGAACGGGATTTCGCGGCGGGTCGCCGGCAGCACTCGCACAGTCGCATCGGGGTAGGCGGTATGCCAGCCGGTGAACTTCGTGTTGTCGTAAAGCTGATCGTTCGAATCCCAGCCGAGGATCACGTCGCAGAATCCGAGATGCTTGTCGAGCGCCGACAGGAATTTATCGCGACTCAAATATTTTCCGCGCAGGATCCCGTCGGTATCGAAGACGCCGACCTTCACATGCTCAATACCGCGATCGGTCAGATAGGTGCGAAGATCTTCGGCGGGTGGAGCGACTGTCATGGGGCTTGCAGTATAGCGGCGCGCGACGCCGCCGGTAACGCTGTGGATGAAGGGCGATGTGCGTTCCAGGGTGTCGGGCGCACGACCGGAAGTGTCGCTGGCGGACTCGTTTCGCCAGACTTTAAAACTCGGAATCTCAACTACTTATACGATATTATTAAAAACATTCTGTAATTGACCCTGGAGCCGGCGGCGATGCAGCGGCCGTCAGCCGCGCAAGCGATGTCCCCTCACGATGAAGCGACTTCGGTACATCGACAAGATGCCGAATAATTGTCGAACCCGCGTGCCTCGAGTTCTACAAGACCGAGCGCAGCATCCGCAGCCCGTTCCGAGCAGGTCCGAAAGCGCCTCTTCAATCGGCGGCAGAGCGACGGATTCCTCATGATTGAACCAACGACCGCAAAGCAGTAACCTGCGATAGGTCGGCGTTGGAAATTTATTATAAAAAGGGGATGGAGCATGAATTGCAACCCAAAGCTGTCGTTGGCGATCGCGGCCATTCTGAGCGGATCCTCCGTCGGCTTGGCCCACGCCGCGCCGGCCGCGCCGGCATCCGATACCGAGACCGGCAGTAGTGACATGATTCAAGAGATCGTAGTCACCGCGCAGCGGCGCACCGAGAACATCCAGGACGTGCCGATCTCGATTCGGGCGCTGACCGCGGAAACGCTGACCCAGTTGAACGTCCAGACCCTCGACGACTATGTGAAGTATCTGCCGAACGTGACGACCGCCAGCAATGGGCCGGGCCAGAACGAGGTCTACATGCGCGGCCTCGCCGCCGGTTCGCAGGCCAGCCAGGGCAGCGGTTCGACGGGCTTGTGGCCGAACGTCGCCATCTACCTGGACAATCAATCCGGGCAGCTCCCGAATCGCAACCTCGACGTCTACGCCGCCGATTTGAATCGCATCGAGGTTCTGGAGGGCCCGCAGGGAACGCTGTTCGGTGCCGGCGCCGAGGCCGGTGCCATCCGCTACATTACCAATGAACCGAAGCTCGACGTGACCGAGGGGAACGTCACGGCCGGCTACGGAGTGACCGCTCACGGCGATCCGAATAACAACGCGACGGCGGTGTTGAACCTCCCGCTGATCGCCGACACCATGGCCGTGCGCGGGGTCATCTTCACCGACACTCGCGGCGGCTACATCGACAACGTGCCGGCGACGTTCACGCGCAAGAACACCGACATCGGCATCTCCAATGCGAACTATCCGCCGGTCAACGGACAATGCCCGGACAAACAGCCGAACAACGGCTATTGCGTGCCGCCCGGCAGCCCGGCCGTCAACAATTACAACATAGCCGCAAGTAACATCAACCCCGTTACCTACCAGGGAATACGCCTGGAAGCGCTGTACAAGTTCAACGATAACTGGAACGCATTGCTGTCGCAGACGTATCAGAACATGACCTCACAAGGCGTGTTCTACCAGCAGCCGAATGCTTCGGATGGCGCGCCGCTGCCGCCGCTCGAAGTCACCCTGTTCAACAACGCCTACGACAACGACAAGTTCGAGAGCACCGCGTTGACGGTGAACGGCAAGTTCGGCGATTTGAAGGCCGTCTATAGCGGCGGTTACCTGGTGCGCAACGTCGATCAGGTCGGCGACTACACCAATTACGCCCGCGGCCTGTATGCCGATTACTATCAGTGCTACGGTCCGGGAACGGGCGTTCCCGCGTCAAGGTGCTTCTCCCCGAGTGCCACCTGGCACGCGGTCGAGAAGAACGACCACCTGCAACAAGAGATCCGCTTGAGCACGCCGGACGAGTGGCGGTTGCGCGGGATCGTCGGCGCGTATTACGAGGACAACAAGCTATTCGACCAGACCAGCTGGAACTACAAAAGCATTCCTCCGTGCACCTCGAACGGGGCCCCGGGCACTCCGGGCAATACCGGCTGCTTATCGAACATCGGCACGGCCCCCGGGGCGAGCGTCGTGAATCCCGGTGTTCAGGGCTCCAACACCTCCTTCTATCAGGACCAGGAGCGCGAAATCAAGCAGACGGCGTTCTTCCTGTCGACCGACTTCGATCTGATTCCGAAGGTGTTGACGGTCACGGCGGGCACGCGTCATTACCTGTTCCAGAACTCCTTGGTGGGCAGCGTCACTGGCAGTTTCGGCTGCCCCGAGAAGGGCGCAACGGCCGCCGGATGTCTCGCCGAGAATTACAACCTCAACGCAGCCAATCTGCGCGACACCGAGTCGGGTTTCAAGAGCCGCGCAAATCTGACCTGGCACATCACGCCGGACGCCATGGTGTATTACACCTGGTCGCAGGGTTTTCGCCCGGGCGGCTTCAACCAGAACGGCGGTGCGGCGCATGCCCCCGGTCCCAACGGGGTGGACCAGTACCTGCTCGCCTCGGCCTACGTATCCGACCAGTTGACCAACAACGAAGTGGGCTGGAAGACCGAATTCTTCAACCATCGCCTGCAGTGGAACGGGGCTGTGTATCAGGAGAACTGGAACAACGTGCAGGTTCCGTTCTTCGATCCCGGTGTGGTCGGCAACATTTTCTACAACACCAACGGTCAGGACTTCCGCATCAGGGGTATCGAGACCTCAATGGAGGCCCGGGTCCTGAACGGGTTGACGCTGCGGGGTGCGGCAGCCTGGAACCAGAGCGAGCAGACGAATTCGCCGCAGCTGATCGACAACAATCCCGCAGACAACATCCCCGGCGGCAACTACGGCAAGCCGATCACGCAAGCCTGCACCGTCAACAGCGCGGGCGCGGTCACCGGTTGCTCGAGCGTCCCCAATCCCTACGGCCCCATCGGCTCCCCGAGCGCCAATGCGCCGCCGATACAGTTCAGCCTGCACGCCCGCTATGAGTGGACCATGAACGGCTACACGCCTTTCGTGCAAGCGGGCGCCAACCACACCGGCCATTCATTCACTCAGGCGGGTGCGAATCCCACGTTCGCGGCGGGCGGAGCCCTCACGACCTCCCGGGGTCGGTTCGAGAATCCCGCATACTCGACCTATGACGCGTCATTCGGCGTCGCGAAGGATGCCTGGTACGTGACCGTGTACGGCGAGAACATCAGCAATTCGAACGCCAGCACGTTCATCAGCGCCGATCAATTCATCGTCGCACAGACGCCGCTTCGACCGCGGGTCATCGGCGGCACGTTCGGCTACAAATTTTGAACGCGACGTGAAACGCAGGCAGAGGCGCGCGCGCAGCGCCTGCGGGGCCGAGATCGTGCGCCGCTTCATCGCCGGCCTGGAGCCCGTCAAACGCGCACTTCAGCGATCTTGCGTTCGGCGCTCGGCGGATGCCCGTATTGATTGCGATAGCATTTGGAGAAATGCGGCGGCGACTGAAACCCGCACGCCGTCGTGATATCCATGATGGGCATGGCGGTCTGTAGCAGCAGTTCGCGGGCGCGCCGCAGACGCATTTCGAGATAATAGCGCTTCGGCACGCAGTTCAGGTCGCGCTTGAACAGACGTTCGATCTGCCGGCGAGACAGTCCCGTCGACTTGGCGATTTGCTCGAGCGACAGCGGCCGTTCGATGTTCTCTTCCATGAGCTGCGCCACTCGTATCAGGCCGCGATGAGACACTCCGACGCGCGCGCGCAGCGGGATGTATTGGCGATCGTTGTCCTTGCGGACTCGCTCGACGATGAATTGCTCCGACACCCGTTGCGAGATCCGCGGCCCGAGCTTCGCCTCAATGAGGTTCAGCATCAAATCCAAAGGCGCGGTCCCGCCCGAGCAGGTGTAGCGATTGCGGTCGATGGTGAATAGCTGATCGCTGATGAGCACCCGGGGAAACTCCTCCCGCAGCGCCGACAGATTTTCCCAGTGGATGGTGGCCCGAAAGTTATCCAAGAGACCCGCGCGCGCCAGCGCGTAGCCTCCCGTGCACAGCCCGCCCAAAGCGACCCGCCGGTCGGCCAGGCGCCGCAACGTGGTGAGCAGCGCCGGGGACACGGCGTCACGGATATTAACGCCGCCGCACACGAACAAAATATCGACGGCGTCCAACTTATCGAGAGCGTCGGTCGGAGTGAGGGCGAGTCCGCTGCTCGCATCGATCGCCCGGCCGTCGAGGCTGATGACGGACCATTCGTACACGTCCTTGCCGACCAGGCGGTTGGCCATGCGCAAGGGTTCCAGCGCGTTGGCCACGGCAATCAATGAATAATTCGGCAGGGTCAGAAACGCGTACTTGCACTTGCGCAGCACCGCGGGCGATTCCAATGAAGCCTCCGACGAGCAAATGAAGCCAATCGACAGGGGACCATTATGCCATTCGCGGTGTCCAAAATGTCTATTCCCGACATATTAGTGTCGTTTTTCAGATAGGAGCCGCGACGGCCGCTCGTTACACTGCGGAGCCCATTCGTGTAGGGAGATCAAGCCGATGAAAACTCATGCCCGCGTCGTGGTGATCGGTGGCGGTGCGGTAGGCGTCGGCACGCTCTATCACCTGGCCCGCAAGGGTTGGTCGGACGTGGTTCTGGTGGAGCGGGCCGAACTGACTGCGGGCTCCACCTGGCACGCGGCGGGTCTCCTGCCCCTCTTCAATATGAGCTACACCGTCGGCCAGATTCACAAGTACTCGGTCGATCTGTACAAGCGCCTGCCGGCGGAAACCGGCCAGGACGTGAGTTTTCACGTCACCGGCAACCTGCGCCTCGCGACCTGCCCCGAACGCATGGATGAATATCAAAAATACTGCGGCACCGCGAACACCATCGGCGTGCCGTTTCAAGTGATCGGACCGCAGGAAGTGAAAAAGCTCTGGCCGTTGATCGACCTCGGCAACGGCGCCGATACGCCGAACATCATCGGTGCGCTGTATCACCCCGACGACGGGCACATCGCGCCCGCCGACCTCACCATGGCGCTTCGCAAGGGAGCGCGGGCCGGGGGTGCGGAAATCTACGAACAAACCGAAGTGATGGCGGTGAAGCGCACCGCCTCCGGCGAATGGCAGATCAGCACCGACAAGGGCGACATCGTTGCCGAGCATGTGGTGTGCGCCACCGGCAATTACGCGCGGCAGACGGGGCGGATGTTCGGCATCAACGTGCCCTCCATTCCCGTCGAACATCAATACATCGTGTACGACGAGTCGCCCGAACTCAAAACCTACCGGCAGGGCGGAGGCCGCGAACTCGCGGTGCTGCGCGAGTCGGATAAATCCTATTATCTGCGCGAGGAGCGCATGGGCTGGATTCTCGGTCCGTATGAAGCCGGTGCGCCCGCGCGATTCGCCGACGGAGTGCCCGATTGGTTCGGCAAGAGCCTGTTCGAGGGCGACCTGGAGCGGCTGCTGCCGCATGTCGAAGCGGCGCAGCGTCGGGTGCCGTCGCTCGCGAATTGCGGGATCAAGGACATCGTCAACGGTCCCATTGCCTACACGCCGGATGGCAGTCCGCTCATCGGTCCTGCCTGGGGCGTGCGCAATCTATGGCTCAACGAGGGCCACAGCTTCGGGATCACCGCGGCCGGGGGCTCCGGCTGGCAATTGGCGGAATGGATCGTCGAGGGCGAACCGGGCATCGACATGATGGCGGTCGATCCGCGCCGCTACGGGCCGTACACCAGCAAGCGCTACGTGGTTCAGAAAAACGAAGAAACCTACCGCAACGTGTTCGTCATCCATTTCCCGGACGAGGAGCGCCCCGATGCCCGCCCGGCCAAGACCAGTCCGATCTACGACAAGCTGAAGCGCATGGGTGCGGTCTTCGGCCAACGCTACGGCTGGGAGCGCGCCAACTGGTTCGCACCGCCCGGTGTGGTTGCGAAGGACCAATGGAGCTTCCGGCGCTCCAATTATTTCGAGCACGTCGGCCGGGAGGCGCTGCTCATCCGTCGACACGTCGGCATGATCGACTTGGGGCCCTTCACCAAGCACGAAGTGACCGGCCCGGGCGCCGAAGCCTGGCTCGACAGCCTGGTGGCCAACAAGGTACCGACCAAGATCGGCCGGATCGCGCTCTGCCATGCGCTCACCCGGCGCGGCGGAATTCGCTCTGAATTCACCATCACCAAAATCGCCGATGAGCATTACTACGTGGTGAGTGCCGGCGCGGCGGAACGCTACGACAGCGATTACTTGCAGCAGATGCTGGCGGACCATCCGGCCGCCCCCGGCGCCGCGACCTTGCGAAACATCACCACCAGCCGCGGCTGCTTCGTGCTGGCCGGCCCGCGTTCGCGCGAGGTCTTGGCCAAGCTCACCGACGTGCCGTTGGACAACGCCGGGTTTCCCTGGCTCACCGGCCAAGTGGCCGAAGTGGGCCTCGCGACCGATGTGTACCTGTTGCGCGTGAACTTCGTCGGCGCGCTCGGTTGGGAACTGCACTTCCCGATCGAGTATGCGCATCATCTGTTCGACGCGATCTTCGATGCCGGCGCCGAATTCAAGATCGGCATGGCGGGCATGCGCGCCATGGAATCCTTGCGGCTCGAAAAATCCTACCGCATGTGGGGCACCGACCTGACTCCGGACTACACGCCGTACGAGGCCGGTCTCGACCGCTTCGTGCGCCTGAACAAGGGAGCGTTTGTCGGCAAGGATGCTCTCGAGCGGCAACTGAAGCAGGGTGTGCCCCACCGCTTCGTGACATTCGAAGTGCATGGCGTCTCCGCCGCCGACCCGCTCGGCAATGAACCGTTGTTCGACGCCAAGGGCAATCTGGTCGGCAGGGCCACCGCCGGATATTATGGGCACGCGTTGCAAAAGAGCCTGGGGTTGGGGTACGTGAAGACGGATTTCGCGGGCGTCGGCGCTGAGTTACAGATAGAAATCTTGGGCGAGCGCAAGCGCGCGACGGTCCTCGTCGATTCGCCGTTCGATCCCGAGAACAAGGAGCTTCGAGCTTAGGAGCCTGTCTGACGACCGCATATTCATGAGCAAGCAATCATTTTCCGCCCTCACGCTCATCAAGGGCGCGTTATCGGCCCATCGCGGCTGGCAGCCCCAGTGGCGCAAGCCCGAACCCAAGCCGAGCTACGACGCCGTCATCGTCGGTGGCGGCGGGCATGGCTTGGGCGCGGCGTATTATCTCGCGAAGCAACACGGAATCACCAACATCGCGGTGCTCGAGAAGGGCTGGATCGGCGGCGGCAACACCGGGCGCAATACCACCATCATCCGCTCGAACTACCTGTTCAACGAAAGCGCCGCTCTCTATGACCACTCGCTCAAGCTGTGGGAAGAACTCTCGCAGGTATTGAATTACAACGTCATGTTTTCGCCGCGCGGCGTGATGATGCTGGCGCACACGGTGCACGACATCCAAGTCTCGAAACGGCACGTCCACGCCAACCGCTGCAACGGCGTCGACAACGAATGGCTCGAGCCCGAGCAAGCCAAGGAATTCTGTCCGCCGCTCAATATATCGGACAACATCCGCTATCCGGTGCTCGGCGCGGCCTTGCAGCGCCGCGGCGGCACGGCGCGGCACGATGCGATCGCCTGGGGCTATGCGCGCGCGGCCGATGCGCTCGGCGTCGACATCATCGAGAATTGCGAAGTGACCGGCATCAAGCTCGGCGCGAACGGTGCGGTGGAGGCTTTGGAAACGACGCGCGGCCTGATTCGTTCGCGCAAAGTCGGCGTGTCCGCCGCAGGATCGACCAGCGTCGTCATGCGGCTCGCCAGCATCCGGCTGCCCTTGGAAAGCTTCCCGCTGCAGGCGCTGGTGTCGGAGCCCATCAAGCCCGTTTTTCCCTGCGTGGTGATGTCCAATACCATTCACGCCTATGTCAGCCAATCGGACAAGGGCGAGTTGGTCATCGGTGCGGGTACCGATGCCTACACCTCGTACACCCAGCGCGGCGCCCTGCATATCAACTCGCACACGCTCGATGCGGTGTGCGAGTTGTTTCCGCAGTTTCGCCGCTTGCGCATGATGCGCAACTGGGGAGGCATCGTCGATGTGACCCCGGATCGCTCGCCCATCATCGCCAAAACGCGGGTCCCGGGCCTGTACGTGAATTGCGGCTGGGGCACCGGCGGCTTCAAGGCCACACCCGGATCGGCGCATGTGTTCGCCTGGACCATTGCGCGCGACGAACCGCACCCGATCAACGCGCCCTTTACGATCGAGCGCTTTCGCGACGGCCACTTGATCGACGAGGCCGCGGCCGCCGCGGTGGCTCACTAACTTCCCATGCTGCTCATCGCCTGTCCCTACTGCGGCAACCGCCCGGAAATCGAATTCAGCTACGGCGGCGAAGCGCACCTGGTGCGCGCCGCGCAGCCCGCCCTGCTCGACGATCAAGCATGGACCGATTTTTTATATATGCGCAGCAATACCAAGGGTGTTTACGCCGAGCGCTGGCGCCATGCGCGCGGCTGCGGCCGATATTTCAATGCGCTGCGCGACACCACCACCGATCATTTTCTCGCGATCTACAAGACCGGCGAACCGCGTCCGGCGCTCGACTCGCGCACCGCAGCCGCCCGCGGAACGGGCAACCTCGGCAAAACGGGCAACGCCGGCGGTGACACGTGAACTACCGCTGCGCCGCCGGCGGACGCATCGACCGCTCGCGCACCCTGCACTTTGCATTCGACGGCAAATGGTATGAGGGTTTCGCCGGTGACACGCTGGCCTCCGCGTTGCTCGCCAACGGCGTGCACTTGGTGGCCCGCTCGTTCAAATATCACCGTCCGCGCGGCATATTAACCGCAGGTGCGGAGGAGCCGAATGCGTTGGTGACGGTGAGCCGCGATGCGGCGCGCTATACGCCCAACCTGCGAGCCACCCAGATCGAGCTGTACGACGGGTTGATCGCCCAGAGCCAGAATCGCTGGCCCAGCCTGCGGCACGACGTCGGCCGAGTGAACGATGCCTTGTCAGCATTCTTTCCGGCCGGCTTTTACTACAAGACGTTCATGTGGCCGCGAAAAGCCTGGAAGCTCTTGTACGAGCCCGTCATTCGCCGTGCCGCAGGCTTAGGGTTGGCGCCGACGCAGGCGGATCCCGACCGCTACGCGCAACGCTATGCGCACTGCGATGTGCTGGTGGTGGGCGCGGGGCCGGCGGGTATCGCGGCCGCGTTCGCCGCCGCCGACTTGGGCGCCCGCGTCATTTTGTGCGACGAACAGTCCGAGTTCGGCGGCAGCTTGCTGGGCGATGGCGCCGCGCGCATCGACGGCGCCGATGCGCTTCTGTGGGTGCAGCAGTCGGTGGCGACGCTGGCGCAGAACCCGCGAGTTTCGCTGCTGGCCCGCACCACGGCCTTCGGCTATTTCCCGCACAACTTCGTCGGATTGCACGAGCGGCTCACCGATCATCTTGCGGTCCCGCCGGCCCATCAGCCGCGCGAGCGGCTGTGGCAGGTTCGCGCCCGCAGTGTGGTGCTCGCGACCGGCGCCATCGAACGGCCGCTGGTGTTTCCGGGCAATGACCGGCCTGGCATCATGCTGGCCGGCGCGGCGCAAACCTATCTGAACCGCTACGGCGTACGCGTCGGTGATCGGCTGGTGGTCGTCACCGCCTGCGATGCCGCCTATCAAGCGGCACTCGATCTGCAAGCGGCGGGCATGGTGGTTACCGCGGTGGCCGACGTGCGGCCCGCGCCGTTCGGCGACTTGACTGAAGCCGCGCGCCGCGCCGGAATCGAGGTACTACCCCGCTCGACCGTACTCGGCACCGAAGGCGACCTGCGGGTACGCGCGATCGCGCTCGGCGAGACCGGTGACGGTAAGGTACGCGCGGCGCGGCGCATCAACTGCGATACGGTGCTGATGAGCGGCGGATTCACGCCGAGCGTGCACATGTTTTCCCAATCCCGCGGCAAGCTCGCTTGGAACGAGCCGCTGCAAGCCTTCATACCGAGCCAATCGGCGGAGTGCGAGCGCTCGGCGGGCGCCTGTCGCGGCATCAGCGGGCTGGCGCAGGTGCTGGTGGACGGCGCCACCGCGGGAGCCGATGCGGCGCCGGCGCAGCTCGCAGGGGCGCAAGGTCGGACCACGCGCGCTTTCGTGGTCGATACGCTGGCGCGCGGCGCCGGCGCCTCCCTCGTCGACGGCTACCTCGGCGCGCTGCCGGAGGCGAGCCCGCCGAGCGCCGAGAAGTCGTTCGTCGATTGGCAGCACGATGTCACCGCGCGCGACTTGAGGCTTGCCTCGCGCGAAGGCTTTCGGTCGATCGAGCACGTCAAGCGTTACACCACGACCGGAATGGCCACTGACCAGGGCAAGACCTCGAATTTGAACGCGCTCGCGATAGTCGCGCAGAGCCTCGATGTACCGATTCCCGAGGTCGGGCTCACCACCTTTCGCATGCCGTATACGCCGGTCACTTTCGGTAGTCTTGCGGGCATCTCGCGCGGCGATCTGTTTGATCCCAAGCGCACCACGCCGACCCACGAATGGGCGGCGGCGAGGGGCGCCGTGTTCGAGAATGTCGGCTTATGGAAGCGCGCACGCTATTTTCCGCGTGCCGGCGAGGACATGCATGCCGCGGTGGCGCGCGAATGCCTCGCGGTGCGCAACGCCTGCGGCATATTCGATGGCTCTACGTTGGGCAAGATCGAAGTCGTCGGCGCGGATGCGGCGGAGTTCATGAACCGGCTCTACATCAACAGCTGGTCGGGGCTCGGTGTGGGCCGCTCGCGCTACGGCATCCTGTGTCGCGACGACGGGTTCATTTACGACGACGGTGTGGTGGCGCGAACGGCCGGCGACCGCTTTCATGTGACCACGACCACCGGCGGAGCACCGCGCGTGCTGGCGATGATGGAGGATTTCCGCCAGACCGAATGGCCGGATCTCAAGGTCTGGCTCACATCCACCACCGAACAATGGGCGGTGATCGCGGTGCAGGGTCCGAACGCGCGGCGCGTGCTCGAGCCCCTGATCGGAGATATCGACTTGAGCGCGGCCGCACTGCCGCACATGGGTGTGGTCCGCGGCCGAATCTGCGGCGTGCCTCTGCTGCTCGTTCGGGTGAGTTTCACCGGCGAATTGGGCTTCGAGGTGAATGTGCCCGCCGATTACGGCGCCGCCGTGTGGGAGGAAATTTACGCCGCGGGGCAGGCACACGGCATGGTCGAGTACGGCACCGAGGCCATGCACGTGCTGCGCGCGGAGAAAGGCTACATCATCGTCGGCCAGGACACCGACGGTACGGTCACGCCCGACGATGCGGGTTTGAGCTGGGCTATGGCTAAGAACAAGGCGGATTTCGTCGGCAAGCGCTCGCTCGAGCGTGCCTCGATGAAGGCTAAGGATCGCAAGCAACTCGTGGGCTTGCGAACGCGCGCCGCGGGCACCGTGCTCGAGGAAGGCGCGCAGATTGCCGCCAAGGCGGCACAAAAGCCTCCGATGCAGTTGATCGGCCACGTGACCTCCTCTTATTACAGCAGCGTCCTCGGATATCCGATCGCGCTGGCCCTCATCGCCGGTGGCCGCGCACGCTTGGGTGAGACCCTGTACGTACCCATGCCCGGCGGCGACATCGAGGTCGAAGTCACTTCTCCGATTTTCTACGACCCCACGGGAGCGCGCATCAATGGCTGATACGGCGATGCGTCGCGTGCCCGCGGTGCCCACTACGGGCTGGCTCAAAGGCCTGCCGCCGGCGCTGCGCCTGGTGCTGCACGGCGATGCTCGCGCACGCGCGCTTGCCGTGCCCCACTGGGGCGCCGGATTTTCCGAAATGGCGTGCCGCGCGCTCGTGAATGGAACTCGCGCGACGCTCTGGCTCGGTCCCGATGAATATTTGCTGCTCGATTCCGCGCCGGCGATGGGAACATTGGGATCGATGCCGGCCGCTGCGATGAGCGGGCTCGAACGCGCGTTGGCTGATGTCCCGCATGCGCTGGTCGACATCAGCCACCGGCAATTTGCACTAGAAATAAACGGCCCCCATGCGAGCGCCATTCTGAACGGCGCCTGCCCGCTGGATCTGGACCAGAGCGAGTTTCCGATCGGTATGTGCACCCGCACGGTGTTCGCCAAGGCGGATATCGTGCTGTGGCGCACCCGAGCGGATGCCTTCCACGTCGAGGTATGGCGCTCCTTCGCGGGCTATGTTGCGGGCGTACTCGCGGAAATTGCCAGGGAGTTCTACGGTCCCCAATAGCGGGGATTTCTGCAGCGCGCTTCTTGCTGCGCAACCAGTGCGCTCTCTGACCGGGGTTATCGCAAAGTTGGGAAACCCCGGGGGTTCTGGACGGCCTTAGCCGCCTGATATAGTTAGCCCACATGCATCCAACCGCCACAGAACAGCGACAAGCCAAAATGCGCGCGGCCTATTCGGAAGCGCTCGTTGCGCAGCGCGAAGGTCGATCCGCGACCGCGGAACGGCTGTTGCGTGCGCTGCAGGCGAATGCGCCCGGCGAGGTCAACGGTTTGAGGCTTCTCGGAGTCGCGCTGCTCGACCAGGGCAAGGTGGTACCGGCCATCGAGGCGCTCGAACGGGTAGTCGCCGCGGCACCCAGCTTTTGGCAGGCACGCACCGACTTGGCTCGCGCCTACCGCCGCGACGGACGCCTGGAGGCGGCGCGCGAGGAATTGCGACTGGTGGTGAAGGCGGTGCCCGCGCTCGATGCGGCGTGGCGCGCCTACGGCGATGTGCTGGTCGATCTCGAGAAATATCCGGACGCTAAGGTGGCCTATGAGCGCGCCCGGCTCGCCGATCCGCAGCACCGGCGCATCGAGGAAGCGACTGCCGCCTTCGTAGCCGATGATCGTAAAACGGCAGAAGAGATATTTCGAGACATCCTTAAGACCGATGCGACCCACGTGGCGGCGCTGTGCGGTCACGCTGCCCTCGCGCTTGCCGCCGGCAAGACCGTCGACTCCGAGCGGCTGCTGCGGCATGCGCTCAAGCAGTGCGAACATATGCCGCTCGTGCAGCGCTGCCTGAGTCACACGCTGCTCGCGGCGGGTCGGCTGCCCGAGGCCGAAACCGCCATTCGCAAACTGCTCAAGATCGAACCCGAAAATCCGCAGAACTGGGTCGCGCTGGGCACGGTGCACACCCGCATGCTGCGTCAGCAGGATGCACTCGCCGCCTACGAGGCGGCGGCGCGGCTCAATCCTCAAGAGGTCAGGCTTCGCCTATCGATCGGCCACGTGTTGAAGACTTTGGGTAAACGCGCTGAGTGCGAACAGGCGTACCACGCCTGCTTGGCGATGAATCCGGGTTTCGGCGAGGCTTATTGGAGTCTCGCGGATCTCAAGAATTACCTGTTCAGCGATGCGGAAATTGCCGCGATGCGCGACCTCGCCGCGGCGCCGGCGGGCGCAGCCACCGACAAGGCTGCCTTAAGCAACGCGGCGCAGCTGCAATTCGCGCTCGGCCGCGCACTCGAGCAGAGGCGCGAATATCCCGAGGCTTTCGATCACTATGCGGCGGGCAATGCGCTGCGCCGGCGCGACGCGCCCTTCAACATTGTGAAATTCGAGGTCAGGTCCGAGCGCGTGCGCGCGTGCTTCGATGGCGCCTTCTTTGCCGGGCGAGTCGGCACGGGATCGCCCGATCCGTCCCCCATCTTCGTGGTCGGCTTGCCCCGATCCGGCTCGACCCTGGTCGAGCAGATTCTCGCCAGCCACTCGTGCATCGAGGGCACCATGGAGTTGCCCAATATCGTGACCATGGTGCGCGAGTTCGACCACCTCGGCGGAGGAAATGATGCGTATCCCGAGAGCGTCCGATCGGCCTCGGCGGAACAGCTGGCCGCTCTGGGCCGGCGTTACCTCGACGAAACGCGGCCCATCCGCACCGGCCGGCCGCGCTTCATCGACAAGATGCCCAACAATTTCAGCCACGTCGGCTTGATACACGCGATCCTGCCGAATGCCACCATGATCGACGTGCGCCGCCATCCGATGGACGCCTGTTTCAGCACCTTCAAACAGCACTTTGCGGAAGGACAGTCCTTCAGCTACGACCTCGAGGATCTCGGCCGATACTATCGATGCTACCTCGCGCTCATGGATCATTGGGATGCGGTGTTGCCGGGCAAAGTGTTGCATGTGTGCTACGAGGAGCTGGTGCGCGATGCGGAGTCGGGCATACGCGCTTTGCTCGCGCATTGCGGCCTTCCCTTCGAGCCTGCGTGCCTGAAATTTCATGAAACGGAGCGGCCGGTGCGCACGGCGAGTTCGGAGCAGGTGCGTCAGCCCCTCTACGCATCGGGCATCGGCTATTGGAAACACTTCGCGCAGCAGCTCGAACCCTTGCGGTTGAGTCTCGGCGATTGCCTCGAACGCTTCGCGGACCGCTAGCAGATCCGGCGTTTTCCCAGCACCACTGCGCGGCAATAGCCTTAATTGAGCGACCGATCAACGAGGTATCCGCGGGCATTGACTCCGGCCGCCCACTCAAGGGATGATCGGGAGGTCGACTGCACGCGCGCGAATAATTGAATCGGGGGATAACGCGACATGCGAGCAAAGCTCAGGCGGGGTGCGGCGAATCAGTGTGTCGCGCGCGGTGCGACCGGACGGTTGCTGACGCGCACCAAGCTCAGCGTGGCGATCGCCGCCGTGCTCTCTGGCGCCGCCGCGGTACACGGCGAACCCGCGGCACCGGCGGCCACCGCCGCTGCCCCGGCCGCGCCATCGGACACCCCTCTCCAGGAGATCACGGTCACCTCGCGTAAGCGCATCGAAAACCTGCAGGACGTGCCGCAGAGCATCGATGTGTTCACCAGCAAGGATCTGCAGAACCTCGCGATCTCGCAGTTCGAGGACTACGCCACCAAGACCCCCTCGGTGACCTTCATCAGCATCGGGCCGGGCACGCAGATGTTCTACATGCGCGGGGTGTCCGACGGCAGCAATCCGAACGTCACCAACACCTCCTCGACCGGCTTTTTCGTCGACGACATGTCGATGAGCTACTACGGCAGCATTCCGGATTTTCATGAATACGACATCGAGCGCATCGAGGTGCTGAACGGTCCGCAGGGCACCCTGTTCGGCGCGGGTTCGATGTCGGGCGCGATCCGCATCATCACCAACAAGCCGGATCCCAACGCCTTCGACGCCGGCCTCGACATGGATTACGGCAAAATCGACGGCGGAGGCAACAATTGGACCTACGAGGGATTCGTCAACTTGCCCCTCGTCGACGGCAAGACGGCGGTGCGCGTCTCGGGCTACAGCGTGTACAACGGCGGCTACATCGACAATCTGCTCACCACGCGGGACTGGGTGAACGGGGTCGTATCCAACAATGGGGCCTGGGCGGGCCAGAACTACAACACCCAAAACGTCGAAGGCGCCCGCATCGGTATCAAGCAAGTCTTCAGCGACGATTGGAGCGCGCTGGTGACGTACAACTATCAGAGCCAGCATCACAAGGGCGCCTGGGACCAGGATCAGCAACATTATGGCAACCGCAATGTGTCGCGCTTCGGGCCGGAGAGCGGCAACAACTACGTAAAGACGGTCGACGGAAATCTCCAAGGCGACGTCGGCATTGCCGACTTGTACTTCGCGAGCACTTACTGGTATCAATCCTCCGAGACCGTCGATGAGTATTCCAACTACGTTCAGTATTCGAACGTCCAGTACTTCAACGCGCCCAACCTGCAGAGCTTTGCCTGTCTCACCGGCCCGACGATTCAAGGCGGCACGGATAAATTCAGCGGATGCGGCGTGCCGATTCAATATACGACCTACCTGAATCAGACCCAGCGCTGGTCGAACGAGCTGCGGCTGCAATCAAAGGCGGGAGGACGCCTTCATTGGCTCGGGGGTCTGTATTGGGAAAAGACCAAGGAGACTTACTCGGATTTCTTCGCCATGCCGAGGATCCAGCCGGCGGGCGAGGCGTACCAAAGCCAGATCGCGTACTACAACAGTCTTTACACCCCCGCGCAGGCCTCGCCCCTGCCGCACGAGTTCTACAGCTACATCTCGCGGTTCGATTATTTGGAAACCACGGAATTCGCTGATGCGACCTTCGATCTCACGGATCGCTGGAGCTTGGAGGCCGGAGCGCAGCACTTCGAGTCGAGTTTCTCCGGCGGTAGCCAGTACGCCGGATATTTCTGGAATCCGAAGCTGCCGAGCTTCTCCACCGGCGGCTCCAACAAGTGGAACGCCAAGGCGGGCGTGAATTTCAAGGCGAGCAACACCCTGCTGTTCTACGCAAGCTTCGGGCAGGGGTTCAGGGACGGCGGCATCAATTCGGCGCTCGGTGCTTCTTGCTATAGCAGGGGCGCTCCGGCCAGTTACCAGCCGGATACGCTCAACAGCTACGAGATCGGCTGGAAGTCCACGGATCTCAAGGGCAGATTGACCTGGAACGGTGCCCTTTATTACATGCCGTGGAAGAACTACCAGGCGGCGGTGTTCGATCTGTCCATCTGTCCGAGCACCTTCAACGCAAACTTGGGCAATGCGCGGGTGTACGGTGCCGAATCGAACATCGATTACCGCGTGACCCAGAATTTTACGCTTCAGGCCTCGGCGAGCTACAACGACTCGGAACTCACCAGCAACTCCTTCTACAACGCTAATTACATCGTCAACCCGGGTGAGCGCTTGCCCTATATCGCGTACTTTAATTTCAGCGCGAATGCACGCTACCAGCGGCCATGGGGGGACCGGTACAAGGTCTACGCGCAATACGACATCGCCCACAAGGGCGACATGTGGAGCGACCTGCGCATCCTGGACCGGCACGGGTTCGGTCGCTCGCTGCAGCCGGGCTACTCGATCTCCAATCTGCGTTTCGGCGTCAAAATGCCGGGCGAGCACTGGCAGGTGGAGACCTACATCAGCAACCTCTTCAACAAAGACGCCATCATTTTCACCAACACCGGCAACTACGACCATCGCGAAACCACCAACGAGCCGCGTGTGTTCGGCCTGCATCTCACCTACCGCTACCGCAAGGGTGGAACCGAATGAGCGCAGCCCTCGCCGGTCAGACGATGCCCAAGAGGGAGATGAACTGATTTGGACAAGCAAAAGCTCGAGGCGCTACGGCGTCGATACAGCGATGCCGGCGCCTTTTCGATAGACGATCCGGTCCTTAAAGCGGCGGCCGATGATCTGGCCACCGGCGAGGGGAGGCGCACGCTCCCCTATGCCGGCATTCCGACGTTCTTAGGGTTGCCGGCCGCCCCCAACGCGGCCGGCCTCGAGGTCGCCGTGGTCGGCGTGCCGAGCGATCTCGGGGTATCGAATCGCACCGGCGCCCGCTTTGGTCCGCGCGCGGTGCGCACCATCGAGCGCATCGGACCCTATCATCCGACACAGAAGAACGTGCCAATGGCCAAGGTCAAGGCGGCGGATATCGGCGATGTGCCCTTCCGCAGCCGATTCAGTCTGGAGCACACGCTCGCGGACATCGAAGCGTTCTACAACGACTTAAAGAAGCAAGGAGTGCGCCCGCTCTCCGTGGGCGGCGATCACTCGGTGACCTACCCGATCTTGAAGGCGCTGGGCCGCGACCGGCCGGTCGGACTGGTGCATATCGATGCCCATTGCGACACGATGGGCGCATTCGATGACTGCAAATTTCACCACGGCGGTCCGTTTCGCCTGGCGGTGCTCGACGGCGTGCTGGATCCTGAACGCACGATACAGATTGGCATTCGCGGAGCCGCAAACGTCTTTTGGGAATTTTCCTATGCCTCCGGAATGACCGTGATCGAGATCGAGGAGTTCACAGCCTTGGGCGTTGCCGCAGTCGCCGAGCGCGCCCGCGCCGTGGTCGGCGACGGACCGGTCTATGTGAGCGTCGACGTGGATGGCTTCGATCCGGCTTTTGCGCCGGGCACCGGAACCCCGGAGGTCGGCGGTATCACGCCGCGCGAAGGAATCGCTCTTCTGCGCGCGCTCACCGGCCTTCACATCATCGGCGCCGACGTGGTCGAGGTGGCACCGCAGTACGACCCGACCACCAATACCGCCCAGCTGGCGGCGCAACTGTTGTTCGAAGAGCTTGCACTGCTCGCGGCGAGCCCCAAGCGATGAGTCCTGGCGCGACCAACCCCATGCGACGCGACCGCACGCAATACGCCGCCCTGATCGCCGGCGCGATGACCGCTGCTCTGGGGCTGACGTGCACTCCGTGCGCGAATGCCGATGAGGCGCCGCCCAAGGAGCGGCCGATCCACCGCTTCCTGGCCGTGGAGATTTCGCCGGACGCCGCTCTTGTGGCCTCGGTGGAAGGCGATTCGCCCGTTGGCGGCTTTTATCCGCTGATTCGCGATCTTGTGATTCGGCGTGTCGATAACGGCTCAGCAACGACGATAGCGCTGCCCTGCGGCCGCATACGAGAGTGCTGGCCCGACTCGCCGACCTGGAGTCCGGACGGCAGCCGCTTGAGCTTCACCCTGCGCACGCCCGGCAGCCACGCGCGCTCGGTTTATTCGGTTGCCGCCGACGGCAGCGGACTCGCCAAGCTGCTCGACTTCAGCGGTACGATCGAAGACCTGCGCTACGGTCCGGACGGCCGGCTCGCGATGCTGGCTACTGCGAATGCGCTCAAGGAAGTCGGCGCAACGGAAGCGGGGACGCCGGTTGCCGGCGATCTGAATGCAAAAACACCTGAGCAGCGCATCGCCGTTCTCGAAGCCGGCGCTCTGCACTGGGCCTCGCCACCCGATTTATTTGTCTATGAATACGACTGGCGGCCCGCCGGCAAAGGCTTCGTGGGCACAGCCTCCCCCGGCAACGGCGATGACAATTGGTGGACCGCCAAGCTCTACGCCTTTTCGGAGCAGGATGCGTCCGCCCGGGTTATCTACAGCCCGGCGACCCCGCGCCAACAGCTTGCGGCCCCGAAGGTATCGCGCGACGGCCGGACCGTCGCGTTCATCGCCGGCATCATGAGCGACTTTGGTTCCACGGGGGGCGACGTGTACACGCTGCCGGCCGAGGGTGGTCCCGCGATCAATGTGACTCCTGGGCTCCGAGCATCGGCCACCGCGCTCGCCTGGCGCTGCGATGGGCACCTTCAGGCGCAGTTGCTCGCCGGCGACAGCAGCCAGCTGGCCGATCTCGGAGACGGTCGCGCACCCGCCTCGGTGCGCACGGTGTGGGGCGGTGCCGAATCCCTCGGGCTGCGTGGCGGCGGCGTTTCCATGGCGTGCCCGTCCGCGGTAACCGCGGCGGACCACGAGTCATTCACCGCCCCGCCGGAGATCGAAGTCGGCCCGGTCGGAGCCTGGCGGAATTTGACCACGGCCAATGCCGGCATGGTGCCGGCGGCGCGGGTGCAAAGTCTTTCGTGGAAAAGCGACGAATTCAACGTGCAGGGTTGGCTGTTGTTGCCGCTGAGCGCGACCAAACAAATGCCGCTGGTGACGATCGTGCACGGCGGACCCGCAGCGGCCGCGGTGCCCTCCTTCATCGGTCCGGGATCAAAGCGCACGCTGCTCGAGCACGGCTATGCGGTGTTCGAACCGAATCCGCGCGGCAGCTTCGGTCAGGGTGAACGCTTCACCTCGGCCAACGTGCGCGATTTCGGCCACGGCGATCTACGCGATATTCTGGCCGGCATCGACGCCGCGGCCAAGGCGGTGCCGATCGACGAAGCGCGGCTCGGGATCATGGGCGGAAGCTACGGCGGCTTCATGACCATGTGGGCGGTGACACAAACCCACCGCTTCAAGGCCGCGGTTGCTGCCGCCGGCATCAGCAATTGGCAATCGTACTACGGCGAAAACGGCATCGATGCCTGGATGCTGCCCTACTTCGGCGCATCGGTGTACGAGGACCCCGCGGTTTATGCGCGCTCATCCCCCATCAATTTCATCCGCAACGTGCGCACCCCGACATTCGCCTACGTGGGCGAGCGCGACATCGAATGTCCCGCGCCTCAGACGCAGGAATTCTGGCATGCACTAAAAAACCTCGGCGTTCCGACGGCCGTCATGATCTATCCGGGCGAAGGTCACGGGCTGCGCGATCCGGATCACATCGCCGATGCCATCGCCCGCACTCTCAAGTGGTTCGATGAGCATCTGAAGTAGCGCGCGCCGGACTCCATGTCGGGTAGTCGGTGTAGCCGCGCGCAGCGCCGCCGCAGAGGTCGATCCGCAAATGTACCTATCGTAAATCGCCGGCGGGCGCCCCCGACATCCGTAGTCGTCCACAGGAGATCGCGGTATCTCCGGGTGGCGCAGCGCCCCATGCGCGTCTATGGTTTTTCTGCGGTCGACTTAGGTCGCGTCGAGGCGCGGGCAATCTTCGCCGGTTGCTTGGCTTTAGGGGCGGTGATCTTGAGCAAACCATGCTCATAGCGCGCCGAGACCTTATCGACCAGAATCTCCGCGGGCAGCTCGACGCGTCGATACACATCGTTGCCGCGAAACTCCGACCAGCACACCCGTTCGTCGTTGGCCTTGGCCTTTTGGCTGCGGGTCTGGTCAACCGCGGCGTGAACGATCAGCTCGCGCGGTGCAGCGGTGACCGCAATGTCCTGGGCTTTGAAGACGGCCATGGCCACGCTGAGCGTATAGTCTTTATCACTTTCCACGAGTTCCGATGCCGGCCAGCACAACTCGCGTTCGGCGGTGAGCCAATCATTGAGCGCACAGTCTTGCTGAAAACTGCGCGCCGCGAATGCCGCGAACGCGCGATCGCGGATGCGTTGCGTGAGCCTCTCGATATCCTTGAAGATGGGTAGCGTTCGGTCGGTCTCTTTGGCGGCCTTATGAACGGTCACTGCGGTCATGATTCTCTCCTGTAAACTGCGATATCCGTGCAGTCCCCGGCATCTGGAAGATGCCCGCTAATCATCGACGCAAGAAACTGGCTCGGCAATATGCGATTACCGAAATTGATAGCGGTCGCCCGCCCGTAGGTAGTTGTCACACTGTCGAAAGCCAAGCGCCGGGCCTAGCCTCAGCGTTTACTCGACGCGAGGAATGCATCATGGACATCGTTGAGGCGATCTCGGGTCGGCGCTCGATCCGCGAGTATCAGAGCCAAGCGATCGATGAAAAAACCATCCATCGCCTCATCGCTGCCGCCACCCAGGCGCCCAGTGCGGTCAACCAGCAACCGTGGACCTTTACCGTCGTGCGAGACCAGGCGTTGCTCGATCGGGTGTCACAAGCCGCAAAAACTCACATGGTTGCGACCATGCCGGCGGACATGGCCTCGGGCGCTCGCGCCGCGCACTTTAGTACCATGCTCGGCGACCCGGCTTTTCAGATTTTCTATCACGCCCCGGTATTGATCCTCATCTCCGGTAATGCCCCCGGTCCATGGATCGTCGAGGACTGTGCGCTCGCGGCCGAGAATTTGATGCTCACGGCCTATTCCCTGGGCCTCGGCAGCTGTTGGATCGGCTTTGCCCAGAGCTATTTGAACACGCCGGCGGGCAGGCAGGCGCTCGGGCTCCCGGAGTCGTGGG
>Ga0207927_1000234_pt1 | contig 23468 bp, 25 predicted proteins | sample NGESurdeep072012_2_FD_184456 | JGI IMG/M metagenome (GOLD analysis project Ga0207927, IMG submission 184456) | Arctic peat soil microbial communities from Barrow, Alaska - NGEE Surface sample 210-2 deep-072012 (SPAdes) | ecosystem: Environmental > Terrestrial > Soil > Wetlands > Peat ... | reverse complement strand
CCGGATCTTGGGTTCGTTGCGCCCCGCTTCCGTCAGCGGGATGGTGTTGGTCACAACCACTTCGACCAACCCCGATTTTGAAATCCGCTCGATGGCCGGACCCGAAAGCACGGGATGCGTCGCGCAGGCATACACCTGTCTGGCACCCGCGTCGAGCAACGCCTGGCAAGTCTTCACCAGCGTTCCGGCGGTATCGATAATGTCGTCGAGGATGAGACACGTACGATCTTTCACGTCACCGATGACGTGCATGACCTCGGTCACATCCAGGTCCACCCTGCGCTTGTCGACGATAGCCAGCGCCGAATCCATTTTCTTGGCGAAGAAACGCGCACGCTCCACGCCGCCAGCGTCCGGAGAAACTACCGTCAGGTCCGGAAGCTGCAAATCCCTGAAAAAACCTACCAGCACCGGCGATGCGAACAAATGGTCCACCGGAATGTTGAAGAAGCCCTGGATCTGCGGTGCATGCAGATCGACCACCAGCGCTCGATCTGCCCCTGCGGTCGTCAGCAGGTCCGCCACCAGCTTCGAACTGATCGGAACTCTCGGACGATCTTTGCGGTCCTGCCGGGCGTAGCCAAAGTACGGAACCACCACCGTGATGCGCCGCGCCGAAGCCCGCTTCAGCGCATCGATCAAAAGCAGCAATTGCAGCAAGTGCTCGTTCACCGGATCGCACGTTGGCTGGATCAGGAACACGTCGCTGCCACGCACGTTCTCCAGGATCTGCACATACGTCTCACCGTCGGAAAACTTGGTGATGCGCGTCTGCCCCAGTGGCAAGCCCAGTTTGTCGCAGACTTCCTTGGCCAGCGCGTCATTCGCCGTGCCCGAGAAAATCTTCCACTTGTCCTCGCTGCGCGCGCGTATCTGCTTGGCCTTGGCGTCCGCGCCTGGCTGTTGCTTCTTGTCGGACTGCTGCGCCACGGCCGTAGCGGTATCACTTGCCGCTTCCGATGGTGCTATGCCGGGTTTTACGCCTGCTGCTTCCATAAGTTTTGTACCCCGCCAAACCTGGTTTGATTACAAGCTGGGTCGAAACTACGAACAAAACCGTAATTGGTAATTAGCAATTAACAAAAAACGCTGATCGGGTCGCCCATTGCTAACTACGCCTTCACTTCCCAAGAGCTGATTACACCTTACTGACAACTGGTAACCGGCAACTGAATCCTGGCTGGGCGGCTAGGATTCGAACCTAGACAAAGTGCTCCAAAGGCACTTGACCTACCATTAGTCGACCGCCCAAAGACGTAATTGGTGATTGGCGATTAGTAATTGGCCGAATCAGCAATGGCGCACTATCACGAATTACCAACAACTAATTACTAATCACCAGCCGCTCCCAATACTCTTCCCTATCCAGCGTCGTCGTCGCCACTGCCGCATGTCCCGCGGTGTTCATGCGCTGAGCGGCTGTCTCTGCTTCGGCGGCTGACGCGAACAATCCATACAACGTCGAGCCGGAGCCAGACAGCGATGCATACCGCGCGCCTTCGCGCTCAAGCACACGTTTGACCTCTCGAAGTTCGGGATACTCTGGGAAGACGACTCGTTCAAAGTCATTTTCGATCCCGGTTCGGACGAGGTCGAGAAGCGGCGTCTCGGCCCGGTCCCCGCCACTCGCGGGAACACCGGATGCAGGTCGGACCTGCAAGGGGAAAACCTTCTCCAGCCAAGCAAACACACTTTGACTGAATGTTGTAATTGTACCTGCCGCGCTGGAAGCGGTCAATTCTGGCTTGCCCGCTGCAGTTGGAAGCGATTCCTGCGCAAGAAGCGTATCCCATCGCGCGAAGGCCTTGGGCGTCGAAACTCCCACCGTCGGCGTCACGACCACCAGGTGCATCGTCGGAAGATCCTGCAACGCATAGACTTCCTGCCCGCGATCCACGCCCAGAACAGTCCCGCCGATCAGGAATAGAGGTAGATCGCTGCCCACCTCAGCCGCGATGCGAAACTTCTCTTCGGGAGCGATGGCTATCTCGAGCTCGCGCTCCAGCGCAATGAGCGTCGCAATGGCGTTCGATGAAGCCGCTCCCATCCCACCTTGTACCGGCAGTCGCTTCTCGATGGTGATCACCATCCGGCCACGCTTACCCGCGCTTTTCAGCACTCGCTCGGCGATTTTGTAGCACGTGTTGGTCGCGTCGCACGGCACGCGCGAATGCTCACAACGAATCTCGATTCCTTCGCCGGCTTGCACTTCGACGCGAATCACGTCATTCAGCGCGATGGTCTGGTAGATGGTACGCAGCTCGTGAAAGCCGTCCGCGCGCGCCGCACCAATCTTCAGCCCGAGATTGATCTTCGCGAATGAACGGATGGAAGTGGACATGGAATTCCAGTGGGTGGTGGTCATTGGCTAGTGTAAAACATGCCTCCAGGCCACCGAGGTGGGGAGCGCAAGCCGGCCTCGATGTCATAATCAAACCGTGAAGACAACTCGCTTCGCAATCGTGGTTCTTGGCGTGTATGCGTCACTTGTTGCCGCGCAAACTTGCGACGACATCACGAAGTTGGACGTCCCCAACCTGACGATCCAGGCAGCGCAACGCACTTTCGCATTCCACAATGGGGTCGCAGAGAACGGACCGCTGGAACAGGTTTCGATTGGGGGACAAACGGGGTCGCGACACGAGTGGAGAGCCGCAATCGAAAAGGACACCATCGTGCGCCCGTCGCCAGACGCGGTCGTCCGTTTCTTGCTCATCAACGATTCGCACGAAACCGGCAGCGGTAACCGTTTCTACCTGATCGGTCTTCGCTGCTCCGGCGGGAAACTCGAGCAGGTATTCCTTCGCGAAGGATTGTCACTGACTGTCGACCGACTCGACGCAATCGGTGTCACCGTTGGACTTACCGTGAATCAGGGGGACTCCACCCGTAAACACTGGCTCTACAAGTGGGACGGCCATCGGTACGTGCTTTCTTCAACCCAATAGCCCTGTTCACAAATCGCCAGACATCCCTAACGGGCCCGCCGCTTCAGCGCGCCCGGGTCGCGCGCATACATCAACACCAGCGAACGCTGCGCGAACGGCATGTACACCAGCGCGGCGGTCATTCCCAGCGCCAGGCCACCGGGGATGTGATGAATCAGCAGGAACGGCGAGAGCGCCCACAGCAGGTCCATCCAGAGCAGCACGGGGAAGATGCGTTTGAACTTCTCTTGAAGCTGCTGGAAATCGAACACTACTGCGGTGAAAAGGAACAGCCGCACTGGAATGAGGCCCACAGCGGTGATCACCAGCACAGTCGTCAGGATTCCAGGCGAGAGAATCCCGGAGTCCGCAAAAATCTCGCGAATCTCGGGGATGTTTGCCAGCGCCCCCATGTAGAACGCCAAGTACATCGCCTGAATGAGCAGCAGCAACGTCCGCACTAGCGCACGCGGCGCATCAGGTAGGTCGTGTGGTGCTGTCAGGAGGGTCCGAGGAGAAGTCTCGGGCGCTTCATCTTCGGATGGAACTGCCGTGTCAGCGTCCCCGTCTGCGCCGGAACCGACCGCGTGCGCCACCGCGACCGACTCTCCGGCCGTCCTCGAAGCGGGTGCGGCGACCGTGACCGGCGCGACGAAGCGATATCCCCTGCCGGAGACCGTCTCAACATGCCGAGGTTGGGCCGCCGCGTCGCCCAGCGCCTCGCGAAGCTTGTTGACCGCGGTATTCAGGCCGTGGTCGAAGTCCACGATCGTGTCGTCGCCCCACAGCCGCTGCCGCATCTCCTCACGGGTGACTAGCTCGGAAGGGCGCTCCAGCAACATAACTAGTACCTGAAACGGCTGCGAATGGAGCTTGATCCGTATACCCTCTTTGCACAGCTCGCCGGTGGCCTCGTTCACTTCGAAGGTTCCGAAGCGAAAGATGCGGGCTGTCGTCGTCGGTGGCATGAGCAACGTCTAGTTTAGCTGCCCTGGGCTGACCGGAGCCACTGAAGCGATCCCAGGGACAAGGCGACATAGCGAAAGAATGTCGCCTCATCCATCGTGCCGGGAGCGCGACGCTACCCAAGCGGCGCCCGGATGATTTCGCATAACTAACGTCAACCCAATCACTTACACGATGAGATGCAAATAAGAAACGTTTGCGTCGTCATGCATTGCGTCGGTTGCGGCTATCACGCATGCTGGCGCTTCGAGGTGCCAATGAGACTTATATTTCGAACGGCGGCGGTCATTCTAGCGCTGACAGTGCCCTGTTCCTCGGCCCGCCTGAGCGCTCCTGCCCAACGGGCGTTCGAGAACTACGCCGCCGCCGTGGAAAAACGGCTCGCCCAGCAACACTCCAGCGCCGACACTTACCTCGCCACGCTCAACGTCGCCGCTGCGGACCGCGCCGATCTCGAAGGCCAACTGCGAAGCGGTGCCCTGCACATGGAGCCCGTCGATGGCGGGACTCGCGAGGTGAGCGGCGGACTGGTGCATCACTGGCGTGGGGTGGCTTTTTTTTCGGGTGCACAGGCAAACGACATGCTGGCATTGCTACGGGATTACAACCATCTCTCCACCTACTATGCACCAGAGGTCGAGTCATCCCGTCTCGTGTCGGACCACCAGGGAGTTGCCACCGTCGCCATGCGTTTCAAGAAGCAGATGGTGGTAACGATCGTGCTTGATACGGAATACGACGTCCGCGCGGGCCTGACCGCCCTAGGCGAGGGCTATAGCGTTTCGCGCAGCACCCACATCTGGGAGATCGAGGGTGCAGGCACATCGCGCGAGCGCCGCCTGACCGAAGGCAACGATGACGGTTTCCTGTGGCGCTTGAACACCTACTGGAGTTTTCTCGAAGTGCCCGGCGGCCTGCTGATCGAGTGCGAAGCAATTTCGCTGACCCGTGATGTTCCGGCAGGCTTGGGCTGGCTGGTCGCGCCGGTCATCCAGGACATGCCCCGGGAATCCCTGAAGTTCACTTTAACCGCTACCCAAAACGCGCTCTCGTCCAACGCCCGCAAGGAGGCGCGCCGATGAGCCAACATTGTGAGGTCCCCATGCGAGAAGCAATGGTTGCTGACAGAAGACAGAGCGGGTTCGTCAACCCGTTGCGAATCCACAAATCTCTGACCGCTGACGTGGAAAAGCGCGCCTTAAAGTGGATGGCCCGGCGCACCCCGGCGGCGATTAACTCCGACCACCTGACGGGCCTGGGATTTGTTTCGCAGCTCCTCGCCGGGGCAAGTTACGCCCTGGCCTCGCAGGGCGCGTGGGCGCTGTTGCTGGCAAGTTTCTTTCTCGTCCTCAACTGGCTGGGCGACAGCCTCGACGGCACGCTGGCGCGCGTCCGCGATCAGCAGCGCCCGCGTTATGGTTTTTACGTCGACCACATAGCCGATACCTTCGGCGCGCTGGCGCTGATGCTGGGGCTCGCCTACTCCGGCTACGTGCACTGGCAAATCGCAGCGGGAATGCTGGTGTGCTTCTACGTGCTCTCCATCGAAAGCTTCCTCACCACCTACACCATGGGACACTTCCATCTTTCGCAAGGCATCTTCGGTCCCACGGAAATTCGCATCCTGCTGATCGTGGGCAATGCCGTGCTGCTGGTGAATCGTTACGCCGACATCTTCGGCCATCGGATCCTTGTGTTCGATATCGGAGGCGCAGTAGCCATCGCCGGAATGCTGTATATGGCCGTGGCCGCCACGGTCCGGCACATCGCCGTGTTGTACCGGGAAGAAAAGCTGGACGACTGTTAGCCGACCGATGCTGCATCATCCGAGTGGCTCGGTCGGCGACTACTGGTTCGCTTTCGGAGTGATTTCGCGCAGCGTGCTGCCGTCGACCGCAAATTTGAAGGTCTGTTTCGACGTTGTGACCTGGAAGTGGTTCTGGTCGGTCCACGAAATCTTCGAGTTGTACTCGACGTCGACCGGAAGGCTTTCGCGCAACACGTCTCCCTGTGGACTGACCAGCACCACATAGCTGTCTCCGCTGGGATTTTCCCTCTCAGGGAAAGAAACCCAGCGGTCGTCTGGAGACCATGTCAGATAACCTAAAATTCGTTCGTAAGGCCTGCCCGTTTTCGGGTCTTCTGGCGGATAAACGTCCTTGTTATCATCGTTGAACCTCAGCGACGCTAGGTCATCACTTTCGAACGACGTTCCTCTCTCGTCCTCCGGCGTTATGGTGCCTAATGCGCGTCGCGCAACGTACTGCCGATCGTGCGACCAAAGAAAATCAAAACCACCCCAAAATTCCTGCAGTGTCTTTCCAGACTCTGTATCCACCACCCAATAAATGCAGTTCGCGTGTCCGGGAAGCATCACGCCGATCTGGTTCTCATCAATCCACTCGAGGTGGTCGAAACCGGGATCCTCTGGTGCAAACCTGCTGAATGACCGTCCGTCAGCAGTCACCACTACAACTAAGTCCGACGGTTTTACCCCAGGAGCCACGGGTTTATCGTCCCGAACCGTATAGGCGACGCGATTACCGGACTGCGTTATAGCTACTGGATAGCTAGCGCTGGCTTCGAAGGCCACACGCCGCATCCCGCGCTGGTTTCCATCCAGACCTCATTGTTCTCAACCCGCACTTTGAATTTCGGCGGCGGGTCGAAGTCGGGAAACATCAGAGCGAACGCCAGAATGGCCGGGATCAGCAAGCAGGTAGCCTCATGATGGCCTAATGCGCATTGTGCACCTGGTCCGTGGGTCTGACAACCGGGTATCGCCAGCCAGCCACCTGGGGGCCTCCATTGCTCACTTGCAATCCATGACCTCGCCCCGCAAAATGGAGCGGGGCGTTTCTGACAATTTCCAATCCGACCGCGGCCGCGAGCCGTTCTTGGGACAGCTATGCCATTTGAACCGGGACACATCCTCGGTGATTACGAAGTGCTCGGCCCGCTTGGTTCTGGCGGTATCGGCGAGGTGTACAAGGTGCGCCACGTCATCTCGCAGCGCACCGAGGCGATGAAGTTGCTGCGCGCCGACCGCACCGGAGGCGAGCTGCCACAGCGTTTTCTGCGCGAGATCCGCGTGCTGGCCAGCCTGTCGCACCCTTCCATCGCGCGCCTGCACACCGCCTTCAACGTCGATGACCAGATTGCGATGGTGATGGAGTTCATCGAAGGAGAGGACCTGCATTGGAAGTTGCATCGTCAGTGGCCGGGCCGGGCGGTCGAGGGCATCGAATATATCTGCCAGGTGTTGTCGGCGCTGGAATATGCCCACGCGCGCGACGTGATCCACCGCGACATCAAGCCATCGAACATCATGATCACGCCCGAGCGGCAGGCCAAGCTGCTCGACTTCGGCATGGCGTTCAAGGCGGCCGACCTCAGCGTCACCCGGCCGGGAAATATCCTGGGGTCCATACACTACATGTCGCCGGAACAGGTACGCGGCGAGCGCGTGGACGCGCGCTCCGACCTCTACTCCACCGGCGTCACGCTTTACGAGATTGTCACTGGATACCGGCCTTTCGATGGCAAGACGGAATACGAGGTCATGACTGGACACTTGCGGGAGCAGGCGAAGTGGCCGGGCGATATCGATCCCGCGATTCCCTATGGACTTTCGACGATCGTGATGAAGGCACTCGCCAAGAACCCTGACGATCGTTATCAGAATGCCTCCGATTTCTTGGCAGCGCTGACCCACATTTCTTTGGACGACGCAGCGACCCTGCACACACTCGCGATCCAGCCGAGCGCATCGTCTTCACCTTCGGACGGCGTCAAGCCGCCGTCCGGATCGCCGGTCAGCAAGCCGGGATCGGTGACGCCGAAGTCGTCGAACAGCGCGCTTGATCCGTCCATCCTTGACTCGGTCAGCCGGGAGCTTGCTGCTTTCATCGGTCCGATCGCGAAGGTCGTGGTGAAGCGTGCTGCTGGACGGTGCTCCTCGGTTGACGAGTTGTACAGCGCCGTCGCTACGGAAATCGCCTCCGACAAAGATCGCTCCTCTTTCATGGCCAGCAAGAAGCGACGGGTATAAAGCCCGAGTCGGGGTTTACTGGTCCAACATCTTCAATGCCTTCGCCAGGCTCACGTGCATACGGTTGAACGACGCGGGCACGTCGGCAATCTCGTCTTTGCCTTTCACCGTCAACTCAGATAGATCCGTGTCTCCCTTGCTGATCTGATTGGCAGCGCTCGACACCTTGTGCAGCGGACGGATCACCAGCAGATAAAGCGCAGCATCCAGCGCGACGATGGTGACAACGAAGGTCGCGATCAGGAAGAAGAGCAGCCGGCGATAGGCGTCATCGGCGACGCCCAAAGGCACGGACATAGGCACCGACACGATCTGCGCCGTGATGATCTGATTCAGGGTCCAGCCAAACCCGTTGGCGCTGCCGTATTTCTTGATCATCGCTGCCGGCGCGACGTCGGGGGTGCTGTGGCATTCCAGGCAACTCGCAGCTACCGCGATGGGTCTGGCCAAGTAGAGTTGGCGGCCAGCCGGGGTGTCGCGCTCACCCACCAGCTTCTTATCGCCGGGGTGGTCAGCAAAGTAGCGGATGATGTCGGTTTCCCAATCGTCGGCGCGGTCCACCAGATTAGTGGGGTTCAGCGTGGCCTCGCGGTAGGCGTAGTTGGGGTAGGTCTTGCGGATGCTGTTGAAGATCATGATCGCCGAAAACGCGGGCACGGTCTGCGGCAGGAAGTTGGTTTCGTGTTCGGGATTCTTCAGCAGCAGCGGCTTGATCTGCTCGGAGGTGTAGTCGCGGGTGGCGCGGGCGCTGGCCATCATCAACTCGGCCTGCTGCAGCACCTGTTCGCGGGCATTCTGCGTGAGAAAGCTGTAGGCCAGATGCGCGATGATGAATCCGCCGGCGCCAAAAAACACGAACAAGACGAGATTGAACTTGGTGAGTAGCTTCATGATTTGTAGCAGGGTACACCGTCGTGCGATCTACCTGCAAAGGGAACATTGAGTCCAGCAGGAAGCGTCGTCGCGTGGTATAAAGTCTTGCGCTATTTCCAGGTTCGCCAACCATCGCGGTGACCTGGTTCAACGCAACACGTCGATAACGCTATGAAATACCTGGTCACGCCCGGTCGATTCTTGTTTGCGATTGCCATCACGGCGTTCGGTATCCAGCACTTCATTTACGCCATCACCGGCGCTGGTCTCGGACCTCCCTGGACGCCAGTCAACCACCTCCTTGCATACGCCATCGGAGCAGGTCTCATCGCCGCCGGTGTGGGTATGGCGACAGGCACTCAGGTGCGGTGCGCGGGAATCTTGATTGCTGCCGTGTGCGTAGCTCGGGCGTTGCTTTGCTACGCGCCCAAGCTGGCCGCCAATATCCGCGATCCCGGCCCGTGGACGAGCGCGTTCGAAATCCTCGCGATGGGCGGTGCAAGCCTGGTTTTGGCGGCGACCTTCACAACCTGGCGTTCCCACGCTGACCGAACCGGCGCTCGACCCAGTGCATTGTTCCAAGCCGGACGATTTCTGTTCGCCATTTCCCTGATCGTTTTCGGCATACAGCACTTCCTGTACGCCACCTTCATCGCCACGCTCATCACGCCGTGGATACCCGGCCACCTGTTCTGGGCTTACTTCGTTGGCGTGGCTTTTGTTGCGTCTGCTCTGGCAATCGCGAGCGGCATCCTCGCTCCCCCGGCGGCAACTTTGCTGGGCACCATGTTCTTGCTGTGGGTGGTGGTACTTCACGCTCCGAGGGTCGCGGCTGCCCTGCACAACGCCAATGAGTGGACCAGCCTGCTCGTCGCGCTGGCGATGAGTGGTGCCGATTTTATTGTCGCTGGAGCCCTGGCAAGAGGGGATTAGGAAGCAAGTTCCATGCGGGACGATGGGTGTATTTCGCTGCGTGCGGCACAATTTTATTGCTTGGATTATCCGCGATTCGGGCGAACCTCGGCTGCCTTTCGCGCTTTCGTGCGGCGAGAAAAAGCCCCGCATTGCGGCGGGGCTGTGCTCACAAATTAGCTCGCCTAGTTCCGGCTGCGGAATTTCGACAGCAGCCGCAGGATTTCGAAGTACAGCCACACCAGCGTGATCATCAGCGCGAAGCCGCTGTACCACTCCATGTACTTGGGAGCGTTGAAGCGCGCGCCCTGCTCGATCAGGTCGAAGTCGAGTACCAGGTTCATCGCGGCCACGCCAACCACCACCAGGCTGAAGATGATGCCGATCGGCCCGGAGCCGTTGAAGGCGTTGAAGCGGAAGCCGAAGAAGCCGAGCACAAACTGGATGAGGTAGAACACGGCAATGCCGCCAGTCGCCGCCACGATGCCGAGCCGCATCCTGTCGTTGACTTTGATCAGGCCGGAGCGATACGCCAGCAACATGACGATCAGTGTGCCGAAGGTCAGCGAAACTGCCTGGATCGCGATTCCGTGAAAGCGCATCTCGAACATGGCCGACACGCCACCAAGCAACAGGCCTTCGAGCAGCGCGTAGAGTGGCGCAGTGATCGGCGCCCATTGTTTCTTGAAGATGGTGACCATCGCGACAATGAATCCGCCGATGCCGCCAATCGCGACCAGCGGAGCCATCGCTCCCATGGCTTCTTCCGGCGAGGGAGCGGCGAAGAACTTGTTCCAAGTGAACGCGGCACTCGCCACGCACAGCAGCACCAGGATCCCGGTCTTATTCACGGCACCAGAAATCGTCATCCGTTCGCCCAGGGTGCTTTCGACGGTGCGAAATATGTCCTGGCCCAGCGCGGGATTCGAAGTTCTCATCAACTGTGGCATTCCAATTTCTCCTTGGGTTCTTCTATTGGATGAGGAAGATGGCTTGTTGGATGTTCGTGCCCATTGTACCCAAGAGACTGCTATCCACGACTAGAACAGCGTCTCCTGCCCCGCGGCATTGGTCTTCGGACGCTTGATGCCGAAGTGCTGATACGCCAGATGCGTGGCGACCCGTCCGCGCGGGGTGCGGTCGAGAAAGCCAATCTGGATGAGGAAGGGCTCGTAAATTTCTTCGATGGCGTCGGCTTCTTCGGCGAGAGAAGCCGCCAGCGTATTCACGCCCACGGGACCACCCTGGTACTTCTCGATGATGGTGAGTAGCAGCTTGCGATCGATCTCGTCGAAGCCGTAGCGATCGACTTCCAGCATTTCAAGCGCTGCCTGCGCCGTGGCCTTGTCAATCTTTCCGTTACCGCGCACCTGCGCGTAATCGCGTATGCGCCGTAGCAGGCGGTTGGCAATGCGTGGTGTGCCACGGCAACGCGTCGCAACTTCGATGGCCGCGGGTTCGTCAATCGCGACACCGAGAATCTCAGCCGAACGCTCGAGAATGATCTTCAAGTCCGCGTGGGTGTAGAACTCCAGCCGCAGCACGATGCCAAAGCGCGAGCGCAGCGGCGCCGACAGCAGCCCCGCGCGCGTGGTCGCGCCGATAAAGGTGAACGGCCTCACCTCGATGGTGTGGGTGCGCGCCGACGGCCCCTGTCCTATGATGATGTCGAGTTTATAGTCTTCCAGCGCCGAGTACAGCAGCTCTTCCAGCACCGGCTGCATGCGGTGCACTTCGTCGATGAACAGCACCTGCTTGTCACGCAGGTTGGTAAGCACCGCCGTCAGGTCTCCCTTGATCTGCAGAGTCGGGCCCGATGTCTGCTGAAACGACGCACCCAGTTCGTTGGCAATGATGTTGGCCAGCGTGGTCTTGCCCAGTCCCGGAGGCCCGTAGAGCAGCACGTGATCAAGCGCCTCGCCGCGTGACTTTGCCGCCTGAATGGCAATCTCGAGGTTGGTCTTTACTTTGTCCTGCCCGATGAACTCGCGCAGCCGCTGCGGACGCAGCTTTAATTCGAACGACGCGTCATCATCGACCGGCGCCGCCGACACAATGCGCTCGCGATCCAGACTGTCCTTGGGAAATACCACGATGGGGCGATGGTAAAGCGAAAGGGAAGCGGCGCGCAATGCACACGAAGGCACTAGGGATTCGGGTTCGATTTCGTTCTGCACGGTTCGCATGCAAAGGGCGCCACCGTTAGAAGAACCGTAAACTTCATTTCCTCGATGTCGGCTGTCTCGCCCGGCTTCAGATTGCCGAGCGTGAGATCGGTGATCTCCACGACCCCAGATCCATCGTGCGTGGCAGCCTCAAACTCAGCAGGAGGCGCGTTGTCGGGCTCAGGTATGCAGCCGCCAAACTTTGGCGAGAAGAAAAACTCCCGGCGCTCCTGAGGAGTGTTCACGTCTCCGGTGTTCGGCCCGGTGTTGGCTTGGTTCCTGAAATGCCAGCCTTCGATGTAAATCGGATTAGGCCCTTGTCTGGGCGGAGTGAAATTGGCGAGGTAACCCTGCTCGCCGTGAGAAACATAAATTGCCCAGCCGTTGTCTATCGGCAACAGTTTGAACAGGAAGCCGCCAAATGCTCGTGAGAATGTTTCGCCCTTTTTGACGATGCCGCTGAACGTATAGGTCCCACCTTTACAACTCGGGGCCGGAATCGCGCGCGAAGACCTTTGCGCTGGATGCGCAGTTTGGGCTGGACTTCGCGCAGCTAAAAGCGAAACCAGTAGCACTGCTGCGAACGGGAGTTTAAGCAAGGTCACCGTGGGGCGATGGTAAAGCGAGAGCGGCAGAGAAGCAATCGTCTCGAATCTAGGCGCTCTTCGCGCGCTTTGCCAGGTAATGCTGATCGAGGGCTTGGCGCACGAGAGTCTTGATAACTGCTTGGCGGCTGATGTTCAAGTTCTCGGCCGCTTGATCGAGTTCCTCCAGCATGGCTACGGTGAGGTCGACGTTTACGCGCTGAATTGGCTGAACCATCCGGCCCTCATGCTTGAAGAACCCCGCCACGCTCTGGCCCTTGTCAGCCATACGAGCGATTTGTTCAGCAGAAACCGGTTTAGCAGGCTTATGAGTTTTCTTCATACAGTCGAATCTCTTCTTTCGTTGATTTCCAGAGGGTAACCAAGTGCAATATCTCGCCTTCTTCGTCTTCTCGAATCTCGAAGATCACCGAGTACAGCCGGTCTCCCACCCAACCGACGGCACGATACTGCTCGGGAATGTCAGACCTCTGATCAAGCCAATACGGCCGGTCGAACAGTTCCTGGGCCTCTTCAAATCCGATGCCACGCTGTGGGTTCGCTCTCAGCCGTTTGCTTTTGCGGACATCGAAGCTAAACCGCATGTGTATAACTGTTATACCATAATGGACTCCGCTATAGCTCTGCGCCCAAGTTGGCCTGAAGCCAGCCGCCCAGGTCAACACGAGGCGGCGTCTCGCATCTCAGTCAAGATTTTACGGTTTAGCAACTCTTAGTTGATTTCCATTATTGTGCCGCGCCGCCCTCTCCCATAGCTTCATTCCAATCGTTGGTCAGTTGTTCAGGAAGCGGCAGTCTTGGGGGAGACGGCCGCGACCCTGTTCCGCTGATGGGGTCCCGTATTTCTTTCACGTGGGGTTGCAGTTTCATGATGAGACGAATTCTGTTGTGTTTTGCGGCATTGCTATGTGCGATGTCGGCGTTTGGGCAGGACCTTGGTTCCGCGGCCCTCAGTGGCGATGTCACCGATCCCGCCGGAGCCGCCGTAGCAGGTGCGGAAGTGACCGCAACCAGCAAGGCCACGGCAGTTGCGCGCAGCACCACCACGACCAGTTCCGGTCTGTTTGTGCTGAACCAACTGGCGCCCGGAGACTACGACGTCCGCATCGAGTCGAAGGGATTCGGACCCACCACCACCCAGGTGCGGCTGGAAGTTGGACAGCAACAGAACTTGAAGATCAAGCTGCAGATGCAGGCGGCGAAGACCACCATCGAAATCAAGGCCGCCGATGCCGGTCCGCAGGTCAACACCACCTCGTCACTGGTGGACGGCGTCATCAGCTCCGAGCAGATCGATTCGCTTCCGCTCAACGGCCGCAACTTCATGGAGCTGTCGCTGCTGGTGCCGGGCAACGCGCCCGCCCCCAACTTCGATCCCACCAAGGCTGACACGGTCGTGATCTCGACCGACGGCCAGTTGGGGCGCGGCGGCAATGTCACTATCGATGGCGCCGACAACAACGACGATACCGTTGGTGGCATGCTGCACAACGTCCCGGAAGATGCGGTGCAGGAATTCCAGATCGCCTCCAACCAGTATTCGGCGGCGCTGGGACGTTCGGGATCGGCAGTGGTGAACGTGGTCACCAAGTCGGGGACCAATACCTATCACGGCACGGCCGCAATTTTCGCGCGTGACCAATCGCTGCAGGCGTCGTCGCCGCTGGTCGATCCTTCGCTAGGCACTCCGCCGTTTCGCCGCGAGCAGTATGCGGGATCGGTCGGCGGTCCCATCATCAAGGACAAGGCCTGGTTTTACGCAGCATTCGAGTATCGCGATCAAATCGGCGGCGTCGAAGTCGGAACGCCTGACCTGAACACCGACACCTTTATTAAGAGTTTCGCTTCCGCTCCAGCTCTCGACGCGATGGGGACGGTCCGCGGCGACTGGCAAATCAGCGACAAAGACGCGCTCACCATGCGCTATTCGATTGAGCAGCTTGGCGCGACGGGCGCCAGTTCACTGGATCGCGCGCTGGGCTCGGCGTCGCAGCGACAAGTGCTACAGAACAATTTCCAGGCGTTTGTCGCCAGTTGGACGCGCATTATCACGCCGAACCTGCTCAACCGCTTCAGCTTCGCGGAGAACAATTTCATCAACACCACCAACCCAGTGGTCAGCGCGCCCCAGGTCGATCTACCCAGTCTGCAGGATGGCGCATCGTTCCGCGTCCCGCAGGAGACCAAGCAGAACCGGTTGCAGTTTTGGGATACGGTGGACTGGTCACGCGGCAAGCATAATTTCAAGTTCGGCGGCGAAGTGCAGCACGTAGCGGCGGACTTCTACCTCGGCGTTTTCCAGCAGGGACGCATCGAAGCCGTGGAAAACTTCCCGGACTTCGATCGCAATGGCGATGGGGTGGTGAATTACGATGACCTGCTTTTTGCGGTCACGCTGCGCAGCGCCTTTCCCACCCAGCCACTGATACTGCCCAACGACAACAACAATTACCTCGCGTTCTTTGCGCAGGACGACTGGCACGTGACGCCGCAACTCACGCTCAACCTGGGCTTGCGTTACGACCTCGATACCAACTCGAAGGACATCAGCTACTACAGCCAGATCAATCCCATCGTGCTGCCATTTCTGCACGGGACGCGTGGCAAGGATGCGAACAATCTAGGGCCGCGCATCGGATTCAACTGGGCCAATCCGCAGGGGAACTTAAGCGTGCACGGTGGATACGGCATTTATTACGACCGCATCACCCTGGAAGTCATGTCGCTGGAGCGCGGCCTCAACGGCACGTCGTTGCCGATCGAAGTCCGCGCCGGCAATGCGGTCAGCGGCCCCAACGGCCCGGTCTACCTCGACCAGAACGGATTCTTCCTGCCGGGCGCGCCGACGCTGGTCAATCCGTTCACCGGTTTCATTTTCCCGGGTGCGGGCGCGGGTGGGATCAACATCATCGACAATGCCATGCAGAACCCCTCGGTGCAACAGTTCAACTTCGGTGTTCAGTACGAGTTCAATAAGAACTGGGTCGTTCGCGCCGATGGCATTCACGACCTGGGCACCCACTTCATACTGGGAGTACCGATCGGCCAGGTGTACAACCCCGTGGTCGGCGGTCCCGACGTGGTGAAGAACCTCGAGTCCAGCGTCAACACCCATTACGACGCGCTGTTCCTCAACGTTGATCACCGATTTTCGAACCACTACCAGTTCCACGCCGCCTATACATTTTCGAAGTCTCTGAACTATGCAAATGATGATCAGATTCCCTTCGGCAATGGGCCTATCGATCCGCTGAACTTGCACCGAGAGTACGGGCCTACGCCTAACGACCAGCGCAACCGGCTGGTGATATCGGGGACGGTGGACGCGAAGTGGGGCATCCAGATTTCGCCGCTATGGACGCTGGCCTCCAGCGTTCCCATGGACATCATGCTGCCCGACAACAGCACGCGTATCCCGCAACTGGGACGCAATGCCGGTTGCCGCCAATTCAGCAATGGCGCGCAACTCAATCGATTCATCACGCAACTCAACGCCAACGGCGGCGAGGCCGGAACACCGCTCCCGCTGGTCGATCCCAATGTGAGCTTCTGCAATAACTTCAACTCCTTCGACCTGCGCTTGTCGAAGCAGTTCCAACTCGGCGAGCGGATGTCGCTCATGCTGATCGGCGAAGTCTTCAACCTGTTCAACACGACAAATATTCTGGGCGTGTCGAACACCAATTACTCGGGCTACGCCAACACACTGGCCCGCGACAGCAACGTCCCGACCGATCCGGGCTACCTGCATTCCTCGGCGTTCGGCCAACCGACCACTACCGCGGGCGGAGTGTTCGGTTCCGGTGGACCCCGGGCCTTCCAACTCGCGTTACGATTTAGCTTCTAAAGGATGCAACGCGCAATAAAAGATGCGGCCGAGGGGCCAGTCCGGTTGCGCCGCGAACTAGGCCTGGGATCGGCAGCAGCGGCAGTGGCTGGAGAAGCCATCGCCGTTGGCATTTTCCTCACACCCGCCGGCATGGCGAAGCTGTTGGGATCGCCGTTCTGGCTGTTGTTCGTGTGGCTGCTGATGGGCGCCATCAGCATCAGCGGTGCTCTGTGCTTTGGCGAATTGGCAGCGCGCTATCCCGAGGCCGGCGGACTTTATGTGTACCTGCGTGAGGCGTACGGCGAACGCATCGCATTTCTCTACGGATGGATGAGCATGCTGGTCATGGACCCCGGCGTCTCCGCCGCGCTGGCTGTGGGCATGGCCACCTATGCTTCTTTCATTTTTGGATGGAGTACGACAGTTGCAAAACTGTTTGCCATTACGTCCATCGCAGCCATTTGCGGGCTGAACATGATCAACACTCGCGCGGGCGCGGGGTTTCTGCGCTACATCACCTGGCTGAAGTTCGCTATTCTCGCATTGCTGGTGGTCTGGGCACTGGTGTTCCGGCTGGGCTCGTGGTCGCACTTCGTTCCGTTCGTCGCCCAGCGCAGCGGCTCGACTCCTTTGCTGCCGGCACTGGGAGGCGCGCTGGTGGCAGCGTTCTACTCCTTCGGCGGGTGGTGGGACGTGAGCAAGATCGCGGGTGAGGTCAAAGACCCGGCGCGCACCCTGCCGCGCGCTCTGGTGTTGGGCGTTCTCGGCGTCGTCGCCGCCTACATATTAGTGAGCGGCGTGTTTCTTTATATAGTTCCGCTGGGAAGCGTCGCCAACGATCAGACCTTCGTAGCGCAGGCAGGCGCCATCCTCTTTGGCCGCACAGGAGCCAATCTTCTGGCAGGCGCAGTGATCATCTGCGTGCTCGGTAGCCTTGCGGCATTGCTCATGCTTTGTCCCCGCGTTTACTACGCCATGGCCCGCGATGGAGTGTTTCTGCACTCGGTGGCGGAGCTTCATCCGGTGTTTGGAACCCCCATGCGCGCGATCGGGATCCAGGGAATCATGGCTTCGCTATTGGTCGCGTTGGGCGCTTTTGACCAGATCATCGCGTATTTCATCTTTGTTGCCGTGCTGTTTATCGGACTGACGGTGAGCACGGTCTTCGTATTTCGCAGGCGCGAACGAGGTGGCGTTCCAACCATCAGAACCCCGGGTTATCCCTTTACGCCGCTGGCGTTCCTGGGCATGGTGCTCCTGCTGCTGGCGCTCATGATGCTGCGTTCGCCGCGACAGGCGCTGCTGGGATGCGCCGTGGTACTTTTGGGAATTCCCGTGTACACCATGATTGAACGCAGACGTGAAGCCATGTCGGCAACGCCAGAAGCGATTATTAATCACGCAATGGATCGACGATGAGTGACGAAAAGAAGCACGTCGGCGAATCCCACAGGCCGGTGATTCCTCCCGCGGTGGAGGGTGAAACTCCCCCGCCGACGAAAATACGCATCATAGAAGACGCCGACGCCACGGGTGATACGCTCGCGGCCTACGACTATTGGCGCGCGGGTTCTGGCCGGACGCAGGTTCCGGGGATCATCAAGTGTTTTGGCTCGCGTCCCGACTTCCTGCGACAGGTAGTGGATTTCTCCAACACGATTCATTTTTCCGAAGGACATCTCTTGCGGCGGCACAAGGAGATGATCGCCAGCTACGTCTCCTACCTGAACCGCTGCCCATATTGACTGGACAGCCACGCTTACTTCCTGCGGGTTCAGGGAGCCAACGATCAGACGGTTGCGGCGATTCTGGAAGGCAAGCTCGATGAGGCCGGCCTGACTGCGGCGGAGCGCGCCTTGATGGAATATGCCGAGATCGTGACCAAGGCAGCTTATCGCTCAACCGCCGAAGATGTGCAAAGGCTACGCGATCACGGCTGGAGCGAAGACCAGATCTCCGAGGCGGTTTACATTATTGCGATGTTCGCCTTTTTTAATCGTGTCGCTGACGCCTTCGGCGTCCCGGCGCAACACTACCTCGCCCTCGGGAAAATGACGCCGTGAGCGATGCCGACCCGAACACCGATCAAATATTGCTTGCACGACGGGGACCTAGCGTTCAGAATACCAACGGTTCCACCCGCTGTGCTTCGCCGCGAGCCAGTGCCCGCCCCCCCGGGAGCATAGATATCACAGGAGACGAACATGAAGATTAAGGCGATGTGCAGTCTGTTGGTTTGGGTGGGTCTGTCGAGCATAGCATTGCTCACGGGTTGCAATTCAAGCAAGAAAGAGACCGCTGCAGAAACGCCCGCCCAAACGGGAGCTGCTGCCCCAAATTCTGAATCGCGGCCAGCACCGAATCCTCTGAAGAACGCCTACTTCGGCGACTTGCATCTGCACAGCGGCTATTCCATGGACGCCTTCGCCTTCGGAACGCGTACCACGCCCGAGGATTCCTACAAATACGCGATGGGAGAGACCGTCGAATACATGGGCAAGCCGCAAAAGCGAAACGCGCCGCTCGACTTTCTGGCCGTTACTGATCACGCCGAGTATCTAGGAGTGGTCCGCGACACAATTGACCCCAACGGCCCGTTCGCCAAGTCCGAGTGGTATACCGTGATGACCAATCCCGATCCCGCGGTCTCGGCAACTGCATTTCGCAAGCTGATCGGCTCTACCATCGTCAACAAGCCTCTGCCGGAGTTTAACGATCCAAAGCTGCTGCGTTCGGCATGGGAGAAATACGCCGCCATCTCCGACAAGTACTACAAGCCCGGAAAGTTCACTACGTTTGTGGGATTTGAATGGACGTCGGCGCCACAATTTCAGAACCTGCACCGTTGCGTGATCTTCGTCGACAAAGGTCCGGCCATGCCTTACACGGCGTTCGATTCGCTCGATCCGGAAGATCTTTGGCGCTACCTGGAAGCGCAGCGCAAACAGGGGCTGGATGTGATCGCCGTTCCCCACAACGGAAATGCCAGCAACGGCCTGATGTTCAGCACGCGCGACATGTCTGGCAAGCCGATCACCCGCGATTACGCTGAGCGTCGCATGGCCAACGAACCGCTGGCCGAGATTATTCAAGCCAAAGGGCAGACCGACACCAGCCCGTCGCTTTCGCCCACCGACGAATTTGCCAATTTCGAGATGTGGCTCTATCTGATTGGTTCGGACAAGAAAGCTAACTCCGCAACCGGAAGCTATCTGCGTCAAGCCTATGGCGTAGGACAGGAGCAGCAGGCCAAACTGGGCGTCAATCCTTTCAAATACGGAATCGAGGCCGGGACCGACTTCCATTCCGGAATTACCTCGACCGAGCCGAGTAACTTTCCGGGCTCACACGGCAATCAGGACAGCGATCCCAAGACTGTGATCACCGCGACGACCTCCGTCGGTGGCGAACCCCCAACCGCTCTCAGTTCCGGTGGACTGACGGGCGTCTGGGCAGAAGAGAACACCCGCGCATCGTTGTTCGCTGCGATGAAACGCAAAGAAACCTTCGGGACTTCTGGAACACGGATTAAGGTTCGGATGTTTGCCGGTTGGAGTTATCCCAAAGACATGACGCAAAAGGCGGACTGGGTGAAGGCTGCCTACGATGGTGGTGTGCCGATGGGCGGCGACCTCAAAGCTCAAGCCAATGGAACTGCTCCTACATTTGTGGTTCATGCGGTCAAGGATCCCGACAGCGGCAATCTCGACCGCGCCCAGATCATCAAGATCTCGACTAAGAACGGCAAGAGTCAGGAGAAGGTTTACGACGTGCTGTGGAGTGGCGACCGCAAGCCCGATCCGAAATCCGGAAAGGTTCCCGCTGTCGGGAATACAGTTGACGTCAAGACCGCCACCTACACGAACTCGATCGGATCGACAGAGTTGATTGGCGAGTGGACCGATCCCTCGTTCGATCCGCAGGCACACGCGACGTATTTCGCGCGCGTGCTCGAAATTCCCACACCCCGCTGGTCCACGTATTGGGCCGCGAAGCTGAACCTGCCACCGAATCCTAACGTTGCGGCAACCGTGCAGCAGCGCGCCTGGACGTCACCCGTGTGGTACACGCCGCCGGAGAAGTGAGGACCCGAACTCGTCGAGTATGATTCCGATATCAACATGAAAAACATCGGCATACTTCTGTCCGGGCGGGGATCGAACTTTGAGGCCATCGCCGACAACGTTGCCTCGGGCAAACTCGACGCGAGCATAGCGGTCGTTATTTCGAACAAGGCTGATGCGCCGGGCATAGAGTCCGCGAGGCGGCGCGGACTGAAGGCATTGGTCATCCCGTCCAAAGGGAAACCGCGCGAAGAGCACGATCGCGAGATGGTTGCGGCGCTGCGCGATCACCGGGTCGATCTGGTCTGTCTCGCAGGATACATGCGACTTTTGTCGCCGTGGTTCGTGCAGCAGTTCCCAAATCGCATCCTGAACGTTCACCCGTCATTGTTGCCGGCTTTCCCTGGACTCGATGCCCAAAAGCAGGCCTTCGACTACGGCGTGAAGGTATCGGGTTGCACCGTGCACTTCGTGGATGCCGACCTCGACCACGGCGCGATCATCCTGCAGAATGTCGTGCCGGTGCTCGACACCGACGACGATCACGCGCTGGCGGCACGCATCCTGGAGCAGGAGCATGTTGCCTACTCCGAGGCGATCCGCACCGTGCTCGAAGGCAAGTACCACATTGTGGGACGAAGGATCGTCCCCGGATAGTAGCCCACCGTTTCCCGGCCTCATCTCATAGTCAAAGTCGACCGAAATGCACAGCAACGAGAACACTCCGAATGCCAACCTGGAACTGGCCCGCGCCTACCTGCGCGCCATCGAGAATCGCGCGGGCGAGGAAGAGCTGGAATCATTTTTCTCGCCCGATGTGGTGGTGGAACAGTTCCCCAACCGACTGGTTCCCAATCTGGTGAAGTCGAGCCTTGCAGACGTGAAACGCGAGTCAGAGATGGGCAAGAAGTCTGTAGCGCGGCAGTCCTACACCGTGCGCAACGCCGTAGCCGCGGGAGAATGGGTGGCGATGCAAGTGGACTGGGAGAGGGGGTGCTTGCCATTCCTGTGGCCGGCCTCGAAGCCGGAGCCACAATACGCGCCTATTTCGCCATGTTCCTTCACTTCCGCGACGGAAAGATCGTGCACCAGAGCAACTACGACTGCTTCGAGCCATGGTAAGCCAGTCATGGTCATGTTAAAATGACCATGGTCATGAAAAACAGCGTTGTCGTAGTGAAGAAACCAAAAAGGAAGGTGGCGAAACTGGCGCCCGGCCAGTGGCAGATGGCGGCCGGCGAATTCAAGGCCAGGTGCCTCGGAGTCCTGGACCAGGTGCAGGACACCGGTCAACATGTTGTGATTACCAAGCGGGGAAAACCAGTTGCCAAGGTCGTCCCGATCACTGAGGGTAAGAAGAAGGACAACTTTTTCGGCAGGCTTAGGGGCGTTATGAGGATCGTTGGCCACCCTGACGATCTCGTCAAACCCACCGTGCCTCTGGAAGATTGGGACATGCTGAAATGATCCTAGTGGACACGCATGTCCTGATCTGGTCACAGCTTAACGAAAGGAAGCTCACCCGGACAGCCTTCTCCACCCTACGACGTGCACGTATCTCCCGGTCGCTAGCAATCTCGGCAATAACGTTGATTGAGATCGCAAACATGATACAATGGGGCAAACTTGCGATTGAAGGCACCGTCGCCCGCACAATAGAACAACTCTCAGCCGAAATATTCGTTCTGCCCATCACTCCCGAGATTGCTGCGCTCAGTATTCAGTTCCCGCTCGATTTTCCTCGGGATCCTATGGACCGCATTATCGCCGCCACGGCTCGCGCCGAAGGCATTCCGCTGGTTACAGCCGACGAGCGGATCCAGGCGTGCCCGCTGGTGAAAACCATCTGGTAGTTTGTCGAGGGTTGGCCGTTACATCTCGTAGTGCAGCAGCGAGAAGACGTCGTAGTCCGTGAGTTTATCGCGACCCTTCAGGCCGTCGAGTTCCACCACGAAGCTGAGTCCGCAGATCTCGCCTCCCAGCGATTTCACCATCTCAGCTGCGGCGCGGGCGGTACCGCCCGTGGCCAGCAGATCGTCGCAGATGAGCACCCTTTGTCCGGCCGCGATGGCGTCCTTATGGATTTCCAAGGTGTCACTGCCGTACTCCAGTTCGTAAGTCCAGCGCAGCACTTCGGCCGGAAGTTTTTTCGGCTTGCGCACTGGGACGAATCCGGCATTGAGGCGATAGGCCAACGCGGGTCCGAAGATGAATCCACGTGCCTCGATGCCCAACACCAGATCAATGCGCTTGTCGATGTAGTGCTCAGTGAGCGCATCGATGAGCCGGGCAAATCCCAGCCTGTCCTTGAGCAGCGTGGTGATGTCGTAAAAAAGAATGCCGGGCTTGGGAAAGTCGGGAACTTCGCGGATGAGCGTTTTAAGATCGTCGCAGTTCTGCGGCTGGGCAGACATGGGCTACCACACTCCTTCAATGCCAAATGATTTCGCGTCCAGAAACGGTGCAGGCGACACCGCGACCTCGTCCACACGGGCGGCGCGCGGACCTTCACTCAACCGGCCATGCAGGGCATTCAACTGATCGCGGGTACCGGTGGCCATGACTTCGACGCTGCCATTCTCGCGATTGCGCACCCAGCCCGTGATGTTCAATTGCGCGGCTTCTCGTTCCACGAACCAGCGGAAGCCAACGCCTTGTACGCGTCCGATAACAATGAAGCGGCGGGTTTCGGTGTCAGGCATGGAAGGCGACTGGTAATGAGTAACTGTTAACTAGCAAAAAACAAATCGAGATCGCGATAGACAATCCGCGCTGACTCCAATTGTAATTGCGCGAAAGAAGATTGTAATGGAGAGCGCGCAATCGCGCGGGCGCGAATCAATCCATTGCGCTTTGAAGCACTCGGGGAGGCGCAAAGAATGGTCGAAACACGCATCCGGAAAATAACAAGGGCGCGACCGCAGCCGCGCCCTATCGAACCGGTTCCCTATCCACCCAATCACAACGACTACATGTGTTTAGGTGAGATCTTGTTGAGGTAGGACACCAGCGGCTTTCCGGCAGCCGGCGTTTTCACCGCATTCTCCCGCAAAATCTGCGTGGCATTGAGTTCCTT
>Ga0207927_1000232_pt1 | contig 23544 bp, 21 predicted proteins | sample NGESurdeep072012_2_FD_184456 | JGI IMG/M metagenome (GOLD analysis project Ga0207927, IMG submission 184456) | Arctic peat soil microbial communities from Barrow, Alaska - NGEE Surface sample 210-2 deep-072012 (SPAdes) | ecosystem: Environmental > Terrestrial > Soil > Wetlands > Peat ... | reverse complement strand
GCAGATGGGAAACCGTGGTTGAGGAGGATGCTATGAATCGTGACGAAGTCGAAGGCAAGACCCAGGCGCTCAAGGGGAAAATGAAACAGGTCGCGGGTGATCTGACCAACGATCCCAATCTGCACGACGAAGGGGTCGTTGACGAAGCGGCCGGCAAAACGCAGGACGCTTTCGGTCGCGGCCGCCGGAAGGTCGGCGACGCGATCAAGGACATCGGGGACGCGATCAAGAAGTAGACGGCCTGGATTGGTTCATCCGGCTGAACAGCGCGTCCAGCTCCGCGCGTGAGGCGTGGCTCGCCTGTTCGGCTGAGCCATACGCGATCTCCAGATCGCCCTTTTCCATCCGCCCGACCACCGCGTCGGCAAACTCATCCACAGCCACCCCGAATGTGTGGAGGCCGGGCCCGCCGAGATCCGTGTTCACCGCCGGCGGGATGACCTCGATGACCTGAATCGGCGTGCCCAGGAGCTGATGGCGGAGCGACAGCGTAAACGAATGTAGTCCGGCTTTCGTCGCGCTGTAGATCGGGACACTCGTCAGCGGCGCAAATGAGAGCCCCGAGGTGACGTTCACAATCGCCGGGTGCTGCTGCTGCAACAGATGCGGGATGAAGAGCCTCGACAAATGCACCGGCGCCTCGAGGTTGATCACGATTTCCTGGTGGACGGCCTCCCACTCCTCATCTTCATCGTGGGCGATCCGAAGGCGGCGCTGGATGCCGGCGTTGTTGACGAGGACGTTGAGCTTGGGGAACTCGGCCGTCGCCCACGCGACCAGCGATCGCCGTTCCGATTCGACGGTCAGATCGCAGACGCGGACGTGGAGCGTGGGGTGCGTCTCTTTGGCGCGGCGCAGGATCTGCTCGCGGCGGCCGCAGACGATGACGTCGCTGCCGCGCAGAAGCCAGCGCTCCGCGAGCGCCAATCCGATGCCTGACGCGCCGCCGGTGACGAGAATCGTGTTCGAAGCGAGATCCATCTCCCGAGGATAGCAAATAACGCTATGTGTCGGATGAAGTGCGGGGGTCATTGCGCGCGAGGAAGATGGTGTGCCGCGGGCCGCCTTTTTTCAGACGGCCGCGCACGCGTTCCACGACGACGGTGAATCCGGCGTAGCGCAGGCGCTGCTCGAAGCGTCGATCCTCCCAGGCGGACCAGACGGCGAGCACGCCGCCGATGGTGAGCGCCCCTCGCGCGGCGGCTAATCCCCGGTCGTCGTAGAGCGCGGTGTTGTGCGACGCGGTGAAGGCGGCGGGGCCGTTGTCCACGTCGAGCAGCACGGCGTCGAACCGGCGCGAGCTCGACCGCAGGGTGACGGCGACGTCGTCGACCTCGACCACGACGCGTGTGTCTTTCAGCGGGTGTCCGGCCAGCGGCCCGAGCGGGCCGCGGTTCCACTCGACGACGCCCGGCACCAGCTCCGCGACGACCACGGTCGCGTCCGGCGGGAGCAGGTCGAGCGTGGCGCGCAGCGTGAATCCCATGCCGAGGCCGCCGACGAGGATGCACGGCCGGTCGAGCGTCCGCACGCCGCGGCAGGCGAAGGCCGCGAGCGCTTCCTCCGAGCCGTGCATGCGGCTCGACATCAGGCTGCGGCCGCCGGCGAGGATCACGTGTTCGCCGCCGCGCCGCGTCAGCGCCAGTTCGGTCCCGTCGGGTGCGCGCGTGTGCCCGAGCAACTCCCAGGGTTTCATGAGTGAGTTCAGTGAATTTTGGAGCCGGCGACCCGACTTGAACGGGTGACCTGCTGATTACGAATCAGCTGCTCTACCAACTGAGCTACGCCGGCCAGGCGGGACGCGACTGAATCTCATACTTTAGCACGGCATCCACAAATATAATGAGAAGCATGCGCGCCCTGTCGAACGGGAGCATCCGCCGGCCGATCTCACCGACGCGTTGCGCGCGACGCGCAATACGGACGGCGTCCTGTTCTACAAGATCTGGAACGGACGCACGGATCCCAAGGTGCCGGCGTTCAAGAGCGAGCTGAGCAAGGACGAAGTCTGGACCGTCGTCGAATATGCGAAGAGCCTCAGAAAGTAGGCTGCTCAGCGTCCTGCACGCCGCGGGCTCGCTCGAAGCGCGCGTCGATTCGAAGCTGGCCGCGGTCGGGCTGTCGCTGCCCAAGCTCGCGGCGCTGCGCGCGCTCGTGTCCGCCGGCGACGCCGTGCCGCTCGGCCAACTCGCCGGGCGGCTGGCCTGCGTCAAATCGAACGTCACGCAGCTCGTCGATCGTCTCGAAGCGGATGGCTTGGTGAGCCGCGCGGCCGACCCCACCGATCGCCGCTCGCGGCTCGCGGCGATCACCAGTACGGGACGTGCCGCCTACGAGCAGGGCCTGCGGATCTATCAGGACGCTGAAAAACAATTGATGGGCGCGCTCACCGCCGAGGAATCGCTTCAGCTCGCGGACCTCATCGATAAGTTGGGCGGCTGAGCCCGGACATTCCCATCGTTGCCTCGGTTCGCCGCCTGCGCTACGATAGATGGTTTAGTTCATCCGAATAATCGCCAGACTACATGTCAGACACCGCCGCTCCCGCGGCTGTTGAAGCCACCGGTCTCGTCGTGCGCGGCGCGCGCACGCACAACCTGAAGAACATCGATCTCTCCTTGCCGTCCGGCAAGCTCATCATCGTCACCGGCGTGAGCGGATCGGGCAAGTCGTCGCTCGCCTTCGACACCATCTACGCCGAGGGGCAGCGCCGGTACGTCGAGTCGCTGTCGGCCTACGCGCGGCAGTTTCTGGAACGGATGGAGAAGCCCGACGTCGATCGCATCGACGGCATTTCCCCCGCGATTGCGATCCGGCAGAAGAACAGCATCCGCAACCCGCGTTCCACGGTCGGCACGACGACCGAGATTCACGATTACATGCGGCTGCTGTTTGCGCGCGTCGGCCGCACCTTCTGCCGCAACTGCGGCAAGGAAGTCGTGCGCGAGACGGCCGAGGTCGTCGCGCGGCAGCTGGGCACGCTGCCGCCGGGTACGCGCCTGCTGATTGGCTTCGACCTCCAGGTGGTCGACGCGTCGGTCACGCCGGCGCTCGCCGCCGACGCGTCGGAAGAGGTGGACGAAACGGCGGAAGTGTCCGATCTGCTGTCCGACGCGGCTCCGGACTCCGGCAACGCGACGTCCACGCCGCCGGAGCCCCTGGAGCCGACGCGAGCGCCTGGCGCGGCAGCGGTCGCGGTGACGATCGAGACGCTCAGGCGGAAAGGATTCGGCCGCCTGCTGGTCGATCGGGCGAGCGCCCAGGCCGTGCCGTTCGACGACATCACGCCTGCCGCGCTCACCGATCGCTCGACGCTGCAGGTCGTCGTCGATCGCGTGCAGCTCAATGGCGAGGATTTGCGCCAGCGGCTGACCGATTCGATTGAGACGGCGTATCTCGAGGGCGGCGGCGCCGCGTGGGCGGTGGAGTCGCCAGTCGCAGGTCGTCAGTCGTCAGTCGTGCATTTGTTCTCCGAGCGCTTCGAGTGCCGCGCCTGCGGCATCGCGTACGAAGATCCCCAGCCGCGGTTGTTCTCGTTCAACAATCCCTTCGGCGCCTGTCCGACCTGCCACGGCTTCGGCAACATCATTGAGCTCGACATGGGCCTGGTCGTCCCCGATCAGACGAAATCGATCCAGCAGGGCGCGATCGAGCCGTGGAACAAGCCGCATTACCGCGCGCAGCTGGCCAGCCTCAAGCGCGTCGCGCGGAAGCACAAAGTCCGCCTCGACGTCCCCTGGGCGGAACTCTCGGACGAGGAACGGCAATTCGTCGTCGACGGCGGAGCCGACGAATACGAGGGCATCCGCGGCTTCTTCCGCTGGCTCGAGCGGAAGAAATACAAGGTCCACGTGCGCGTGTTCCTCAGCCGGTATCGCGGCTACCTGACGTGTCCCGACTGCGGCGGCGCGCGGCTGCGGCGCGAGGCGCGCGCCGTGCGGGTGGCCGGCCGCACGATCGACCAGGTGTCGTCGCTGACCGTGCGGGACGCGCAGGGCTTCTTCGGCACGCTGGAGCTGACCGAGAAAGAAGCGGCGATCGCCGACAAAGTGCTGAAGGAGATCTGCCGGCGCTTGTCGTTTCTGAGCGACGTCGGCCTCGACTACCTGACGCTCGATCGGCTCTCGTCGACGCTCTCGGGCGGCGAAGCGCAGCGCATCAACCTCGCGACGTCGCTCGGCTCCGCGCTCGTCGGCACCTTGTACGTGCTCGACGAGCCGTCGATCGGCCTGCATTCGCGCGACAACCTGCGGCTCATCGCGATCCTGCGCCAGCTCCGCGACCAGGGCAACACCGTCATCGTCGTCGAGCACGATGCCGACATGATCAAGGTCGCCGATCACATCGTCGATCTCGGTTTGGGCGCCGGCGAGCAGGGCGGACGCGTCGTCTTTTCCGGCACGCTCGACGCACTGATGCTCGAGCCGCGCTCGCTGACGTCGAAATATTTACGCGGCGAGCTCGCGATTCCGGTGCCGACGACGAGAAGGCGGGGGACGGGGCAGAAGATCCGGCTGCTCGGGGCGAGCGAGCACAACCTCAAGGACATCGACGTCGCCATCCCGCTGAACATGCTGACGGCGGTGACCGGCGTCAGCGGATCCGGCAAGTCGACGCTCGTGCACGACGTGCTCTACGCCGCAATCAAACGCGCGAAGGGGAGCTGGGACAAGCGCGTCGGCACGTTTGAGACACTCGAGGGCGTCGAGTACGTCACCGACGCCGTGCTCGTCGATCAGGCGCCCATCGGCCGCACGCCGCGTTCGAATCCCGTGACGTATCTGAAGGCGTTCGACCCGATCCGCGAGCTCTTCGCCGCCACCAAGGACGCGCGATCGCGCGGGCTCACGGCCAGCCACTTCTCGTTCAACGTGCCGGGCGGGCGCTGCGAAGCGTGCCAGGGCGAGGGCGAAGTGCGCGTCGAAATGCAGTTTCTCGCCGACGTCTTCGTCCCGTGCGATCAGTGCGACGGCAAACGCTTCAAGCCGCAGGTGCTCGAGGTCCGCTACCGCGGGCGCTCGATTCACCAGGTGCTCGACCTGACGGTCCGCGAAGCGCTGACCTTCTTCAGCAGCTCGCCAAAGGTGCTGCGGCGGCTGCAGGTGCTCGACGAGATCGGGCTCGGCTACCTCCGACTCGGCCAGCCGGCGACGACCTTGTCGGGCGGCGAGGCGCAGCGGATCAAGATCGCGGCGCATCTCTCGTCGCACACCGGCGAGCGTCTGCTCTACATCCTCGATGAGCCGACGACCGGCCTCCATTTCGACGACATCGCGAAGCTGCTGACCGCGTTCAGGAAACTGCTCGAGGCCGGCCACACGCTCCTCGTGATCGAGCACAACCTCGATGTCATCAAGACGGCCGACTACATCATCGATCTCGGCCCCGAAGGCGGCGACGAAGGCGGCATGGTCGTGGCGACCGGCACGCCGGAGCAGGTGGCCCAGATAGAGTCGTCTTACACGGGCCGATACCTGAGAACCGTGCTCGCCGAGGGGCGCTCGCACGCGTATGCGGCGGGGCGCTGACTAAATCATGACGACAAACTTTCTAGCGGCAACACTCTGTGTAGCGCTCGGGGCGTCGGCCGCCGCTTCGCAAGCCTCCTTCGAGCAAACCACCCGCGATCTCGCGAGCCCTGACGCGAACGTCCGTATGCGTGCGGTTCAGCTCCTCAAGGAAGCGGCGTACCCGGAAGCGGCCGTGCCGCTCGCCAAACTGGTGACCGATCCGGAAGACGCCGTCCAGCTCGAGGCGATCGCCGCCGAGCTGAACATCTTTCTGGCCGAGAAGATCGTGCCGCGCAAGCGCATCGGCCTGGTCATCGAGGTCCGCAGCCAGATTGCCGCCGACGCGGCGTTCTCGCGCGGGCCCTCGGCGGTCGGCCCGCGATCGGTGCCGATGGACGTGCTGACGGCGCTGCGGGCCGCATCGCGCGACACGACGCCCCGTGTCGCGCTCGAAGCGCTGTACGCCTTCGGGACGTTGGCGCCGCAATCGGGCGGCGCCGAGCGCCGCGAGCTGTTGCGCGCGAGCGGCCCGGACCTGGCCGCCATGCTCGGCGCGCCGGACCAGGGCGTCCGTTTCGCGGCCATCCGCGTCCTCGGACGGCTCTTCGAGAAGCGTCCGCAGGACGATCCGATCGAGACGACGGTGGGGGATGCGGTCATCACCGCGCTCAACGAGAAGGATCGGCCCATGCGGGAGGCGGCCATTCAGACGCTCGGTGCCATGCGGTACGAGCGCGCGGTTCAGGCGCTGACCGATCTGTATCAGTATTTTCGTCGAGGCGATCTCGCCGGGACGACGCTCGACGCGCTTGCGCGCATCGGGCACCCCTCGAGCGTGCCGCTCTTCACGGCGGCGCTGACCGGCAAGGACAGCGCGTTCAAGGCCATCGCGATCGAGGGGTTGGCGCGGACCCGCGATGCGACGAACCTCGCGGCCATTGAGGCGGCGCTCGCCGGCGAGCGCGGCGACAGCGTCTTGCTGGCCGGGACGTTCGCGGCCGTCCTGTTGAGCCACGCGCCGATCGATCCGCTCATCGAGGCGCTCTTGCAGCCCCGCGTGCACGATCGGGTGCGCGAGTATTTGATCGAGATCGCGCCGGGGCGCACCAGCGCCTTCGCGCGGCAGCTGCAGGATCCGGATGCCCGCCTGCGCGGCCAAGTGGTCGATATCCTCGGTCTCTCGGGCGATCGGGCGGCGCTGCCGCTCGTCGAGCCGCTGATGAACGATCAGAATCCGGTGGTGGCGCTCGCCGCCGAGCGCGCCGTCGCGCGTCTCCGATAGGGTGTCGGGAACCTTTTGCAGGATCTGCGATCACGGCAGGCAGGTGCTGCAAAAGGTTCCCGACACCCTGTGCTCGCGCGCGCGTTCTACGATCGGCCGACGCTCGAGGTCGCCGGCGATCTCATCGGCAAAGTGCTCGTCCACCAGCGCCGCGGCGTCCGCACGAGCGGCGTCATCGTCGAAGTCGAGGCCTACATCGGCGAGTCGGATCCGGCCTGCCACGCCGCGCCCGGCCCCACGCCACGCAACCAACCGCTCTACGGCGCACCGGGCCACGCGTACGTCTATCTCAATTACGGCATCCACTATCTCGTGAACGTCGTCACCGAAGCGCATGGGTCGCCTGCGGCGATCCTCATTCGTGCGCTCGGTCCGCTCGAGGGCGTGGACGTGATGCGCCGGCGGCGCGGCCGGCCTGGAAAGCCGGCCGTGGACGACGATGATCTCTGTCGGGGCCCGGGCAATGTGACGAGAGCCATGGGCATCACGCTGGCCGAGAATCGACTCGATCTCACCGGCGATCGGCTGTTCGTCGAGGATCGCCGGATCGACGCCGGTCCGATCGCGTGGGGGCCGCGCGTTGGCATCCGCGTGGGCACCGAACAACCGTGGCGAGCGTACGTCGTGGGGCAGCGCGCAGTGTCTGGCAAACGCGTTGATTCGAGCGCTGGGCGACTGGCGACTAGCCGCTAGCGACTAGTCACCCACTTGGCGAGCGTGTCGGTCTGCCGCTCCCGCAGGTCGATGCAGTTGTTGATCCGCTCGATCGTCTGGTCGAGCGTCCGCGTCGCCCCGGGCAGCGGGTGCGCGGCGAAGAACTTCCGGATGTCGTCACGCGCGCCGGCGTTGCAGAAGGCGCTCAGCGACCCGACGAAGTTGGTGTCGCTGCCGGCGATCGCGAGCTTCGGCTCGAGCTCCGCCCAGTGCGCGTTGACGAACGACCACGCGCGCGTGCGGGCCGCGGAATTGCCGAAGAACTGCCCCATGTAGATCGCCGCGTCCTGGCGGCGCAGCTCTGGCGACAGCGCGTACTCGAGGCCGCGATCGACAAGCGCCGGGTCGCGGAAATTGGTCAGGGCATAGAGATAGCGGTAGTGCTCGTCTGGCGCCGTCGCGCGATCGGAGGCCGCCTTGAGCGCCGCGTACAGCGTCGCATCGCCGTGCTCGGAGGCGACCGCCACGATCGGCCCCGCGAGCGTCGCGTCGAGCGGCGCGCCGCCGCCCAGCGCGCGGTCGAGCGCGGCGCGCGACCTGGCGATGACGTCGGCGTCCTCGCCGGTCGTGCCCAGGGTCTCGATGACCACCGCGCGCAGCTGCCGCTGCTCGTCGGTGTCCGCGGCCTTCGGCGCGAAGCCGAGCTGTTCGAACAGCGGCCGGACCAGTGTCCGCGTGAACGCTTCGAACCGCGGACGCGAACTCTCTGTGGTCAAGTACTCCCGCGCATAGTCGAGCCGCTGGGTGACCATCGCGAGCACGCCGCTCGTCTGCTCGCGTCCGAAGCCGGACGCCAGCGTCAGGTAATCCGCGATGCTGTGATGATGCGCGCGCATCAGCGCCCATTCGTCGCCGACGAGCGACACCCGCTCCGGCGCGCTCAGCGCGTCCTCGACGTGCGGCGCCATCGCGCGCAGCATGTCGGGCGGATACTCCGTCCGGTAGTAGCCGTGCGCGCCGGCGTTGGCGAACACCCACGGCACGCAGGGGTGCGCGACCGGCGGCGCCTCGGCCGCCTGCTTCAGCAGAAGACAGCCCGCGGGCGAGCCGGGCCTGACCGTGAAGCACACCGGGACTTCCCAGAGCTGATTGCGGGTCGGCTGCGCCGGATCGAGCACGAAGCGGCTCTGCGCGATCGTGGCGCGGGTCTCGGTCTGCTGCGCGTCGCAGGTCAGCCCCGAGACGCCGATGAGCGGCGCGCCCGGCTGATTGACGAAGGTCGGCATCACCAGGTCGACCGGCTTGCCCGTGGACGCCGCGATCGCGCTCCAGAAATCGCTCGCCGTGGCATTGCCGTACGCGTGGGCCTGCAGATAGGCGTTGACGCCCTTCTTGAACGCGTCCGCGCCGACGTAGCTCTCCATCATGCGCAGGACCGCCGCGCCTTTCTGATACGCGATCGCGTCAAACGCCTCCTCGATCTGCGCGGGCGTGTCGACGCGGGCATGGATCGGACGCGTGGACGTGAGCGAGTCGAGACTGAGCGCCGTCTGATTCTCGAGCGCATCGTCGACGGCGACGTTCCAGTCGGGCCGCCACGCGGCGAGCGGATGGTTGGCCATCCAGGTGGCGAACCCCTCGTTCAGCCAGATATCGTCCCACCACGCCATCGTCACGAGATCGCCGAACCACTGGTGCGCCATCTCATGCGCCAGAATCGACGCGATGTTCTTGCGCGTGCCGACCGACGCGTGCTTCGGATCGGCGAGCAGATCGGTTTCGCGGTAGAAGATGGCCGCTGTGTTCTCCATCGCGCCCGCTGCGAAGTCGGGAACGGCGACGACGTCGAGCTTGGTGAAGGGGTATTTGATGGCGAAGTAGCTGTCGTAAAACTTGAGGACCTGCTGCGCCGACTCGAGCGCCACGCTCAGGAGCGCCTTGTTCTCGGGCGTCGCGCAAATCCGGATCGGAATGCCGTCCTGGCCGCCTTCGACGCATTGAAAATCGCCGACGGCCATGGCCACCAGGTACGACGACATCTTCGGCGACTCCGCGAACTTCACGGTGTGGCGGGTCGCGCCAGGCCCGGGCGTGTCGGAGAGGACCTTGCCGTTGGAGATCGCCATGTCGCCGCGGTTGATCACGAGGGTGAGGGCGAACGTGGCCTTGAAGGCCGGCTCGTCGAAGCACGGAAACGCGCGGCGCGCGTCGGTCGATTCAAACTGCGTGACGGCATAGCTTCGCACCTTGGTCTTGCTCAAGTAGAAGCCGCGCAGCTTGTCGTTGAGCATGCCGGTGTAGGTGATGCGCACGTCCGCGGCGCCTTTCGCGATCGCCTTGGGTACGGTGAGGGTCGCCGTCTGGTCGTCCGCATTCAGCGACACGGTCGCCTTCTGCGCCGCGGCACCCGCGCCGATCGTCACGTCGTGAAACTGGATCTCGACCGCGTGCAGCACGATGCGCGTCGTCGGCTCGGCGACCTGCACGCGAATCGATTCAGCCCCTTCGAAGGTTGCGTGGGCGAGGTCCACGGTGAACGTCAGAACGTAATGTTCCGGGGCGACGGTGGTCGGCAGCCGCTGGGCGGCTGCCGGTAAGGCGAGCACGAACGTCAGTGCGGCGGACGCCGCCAAAGGCCAGGCGCGTGTAGACATGCCGCCAGTTTACTGGGAAATTGCGCCGCACTTGACCCAGGGCCGCTGCCCGAAGTACTAATAGTCCCATCGTGATCGGCATGTCGACCTGCATCTGTTGCTGCTGTTGTTGCAAGGGCTCCATGAGCCCCTTGGCCAACGGTTTAGCTCCGTGCGTGTCGGCGACCACGACGTGATCTAACTCAGCACTGCTGAAGACCGAAGGCCCGGGAAGCTCATAACTTCCCGGGCCTTTTTTATTTTGTGCGCCTTTTATGACCGAACTGCTGCCGCTTTTTCTCACGCTCACCGGGCGACGGGTGTTGCTCGTCGGCGGCGGACCCGTGGCGGCCGCCAAGCTGCGGCAGCTGCTCGCCGTTGGCGCCGACGTCCACGTGGTCGCGCCCCGGGTCGATGCGGAAATCGAGCGCGCGGGCGTGACGATTGCGCGCCGGCGATTCGAGCCGGCCGATCTCGACGAGACGTGGCTCGTGGTCGCAGCGGCGACGCCCGAGGCGAACCGCGAGGTCGCGGCTGCGGCCGACGCACGGCGCATCTTCGTCAACGCCGTCGACGACCCGTCGAACGCGACGGCGTTTCTGGGCGGCGTCGTCAGGCGCGGTGGCGTGACGATCGCGATCTCGACGAGCGGGGACGCGCCGGCGCTAGCGGGGCTGCTGCGCGAAGCGCTCGACGCGGTGCTGCCTGCCAGCTCGATACGTGGGTCGACCAGGCGCGGCGCGAGCGCGGGGTCTGGCGCCGCACGCTCGTGCCGATGGAGAAACGGCGGCCGCTGCTGCTCGAGGCGTTGAACGCCCTGTACGAAAGATCCGGAAAATCCGGCGTGCCGAAGGACATATGACAGGACATGTTTCGATCGTGGGGGCCGGCCCGGGCGACCCTGAACTGCTGACGCGCAAGGCGGTTGCGCGCCTGCGCGCCGCGGACCTCGTGCTCTACGACGCGCTCGTTGACGTCCGCGTGCTCGATTTCGCCAGGCGCGCGCAGCGTTTCTTCGTCGGGAAGCGCGCCGGCCGCCACGCAATCAGCCAGACGGGGATTGAGGCGCTCATGATCCGCGCCGCGCGGAAGGGGCGCCGCGTCGTGCGGCTGAAGGGCGGCGATCCGTTCGTCTTCGGCCGCGGCGGCGAGGAAGCGCTCGCGCTGCGCGCGGCGGGAGTGCCGTTCGACGTCGTGCCCGGGGTGACCAGCGCCGTCGCGGCGCCGGCGCTCGCCGGGATTCCGGTGACGCACCGCGGTCTCGCGTCGGCCTTTCTCGTCGTCAGCGGCCACGACGAGGCGGCGTTTGCGTCCGCGATCGGCCAGCTGCAGCCCAACCGCGTGACGGTCGTCGTGCTGATGGGCGTCGGCCGCGCGGCGGCGCTGGTCGCGCTCCTCGTCGAGCGCGGGTGGGCGCGCGGCACGCCGGCGGCCATGGTCTTTGCCGCGTCGACACCGCGACAGCACGCGTGGTACGGCCATCTCGGCGATCTCGTCTCGGACACGCTGGCCGCCGTGGTCGACGGCGGCGACGATCCCGGCACGCTCATCATCGGCGACGTGGTGACGATCGCCGCGCGGATCGGCGCCAGCGACGACGGCGCTAGCGACAACGAAGAGGCGCCTGCGGCCATGAGAAATGAGGAACGCTATGTCGGTCGTTGACGATGCCAGCACGTTCGGCCGCACGCGTCTCTCCTTCGCCGATCCGGCCGAGATCGACGACTTCGTCGCCACGCTCGGACGCTTCGAGCGCGGCGAGATCTCGCCGGACGCGTGGCGCCGATTCCGTCTGGTGCGCGGCACGTACGGCCAACGGCAGACTGAGGATGCGCAGATGCTGCGCGTGAAGGTTCCGCAGGGCGTGTTGACGGCCGGCGCGCTGTCGGCGCTCGCCGACGTCGGCGAGCGCTACTCGCGCGGCTTCGGCCACATCACGACGCGCCAGAACGTGCAGTTCCATTTCGTCAAGCTGCACGATGTCGAGCCGGCGATGCGGCGGCTGGCCGACGCGGGTCTGACCACGCGTGAAGCGTGCGGCAACTCGGTGCGCAACATCACCGCGTGTCCGTACGCGGGCGTCGCCGCCGATGAGCGGTTCGACGTGACGCCGTACGCCGAAGCGCTCACGCGGTATCTGCTCCGGCATCCGCTCAGCTCGACGCTGCCGCGGAAATTCAAGATCGCGTTCGAAGGGTGCCCGGGCGATCACGTCGCGACGGCGATCAACGATCTCGGGTTCCGCGCGGTCGTCACGCCGGACGGCCGCGGCCGCGGTTTTCGCGTGACGGCGGGCGGCGGCACGTCGATCCTCACCGCGTCGGGCGGGCTCCTGCACGAGTTCCTGCCGGCGTCCGAAATGTTCCGCGTGGCGGAAGCGGTCTTGCGCGTGTTCCATCGGCTCGGCGACTACCAGCACAAGCAGCGGAACCGGATGAAGTTCCTCATCCGGACGCTCGGCTGGACCAGATGGCGCGAGGAGTACGACCGCGAGCTGACGGCCTGCCGCCTGCAGGGCACCGTGCCGACGTTCGATATCGCGCCGCCGGCCTCGGAGCCGCGGCCGGACTGGGCGCCCGGCCCATCGCCTTCGATCGGACACATCACGGCGCGCGTCGGCGCCGAGTCGGTCAGCGGGCCGGGGCTTGCGCCGATCGTCGTTCCGGTGTTCCATGCCGGCGACGAAGCCTACGCGCGGTGGCGCGCGACCAACGTCAGACCGCAGAAGCAATTCGGGTACGTCATGGCGGTCGCGGCGGTGCCGCTCGGCGACCTCACGAGCGAGCAGATGCGGGTGCTCGCCGAGCTCGCGCGCGCCTACGGCGACGGCACCATCCGCGTGACGACCGAACAGGATCTGGTGTTCCGTTGGGTGAATGCGAGCGACGTGCGCCAGCTCTATCGCCGCCTCGCGGCCGCCGGGCTCGGGTTGGCGGAGGCGGGGACGCTGGCCGACGTGACGAGCTGCCCGGGCGCGGAAACGTGCCGCATCGCGGTGACGCAATCGCGCGGCCTCGGCCGGCTGCTCGAGGATCACCTGCGCGCCCGTCCCGGTCTCGTCGCCGCGGCCGACGACGCGCGCATCAAGATCAGCGGCTGCCCGAACGGCTGCGGCCAGCATCACATCGCGACGATTGGGTTCCAGGGCAGCGTGCGGCGCGTCGGCTCGCGCGCCGTACCGCATTATTTCGTCATGGTGGGCGGCGGCGTGACCGATCGCGGCGCCAGCTTCGCGCGGCTGGCGGCGAAGATCCCGGCGCGCCGCATTCCGGTAGCCGTCGATCGGCTGATCGCGCTGTACGCGAGCGACAAGGCGGCGGGCGAATCGGCGACCTCGTTCTTCGTGCGGGTGGATCTGGCGCGGGTGAAGGCGGTCCTGGCCGATCTCGAAGGGCTCGCCGCCTCGGACGCGACGCCCGACGACTTCGTCGATTTGGGCGAGGCGGCCGACTTCGCGCCCGAGGTGCTGGACGGTGAGTGCTCAGCCTAAATCAACAAATGTAGATATATCGATGGCAGTACTTGCACCGGGGCGCGCCGCTTTGTTATAGTCCCCGGGACAACTGAATACGCTCTTCTTATCCAGAGTGGCTGAGGGACAGGCCCGACGACGCCACGGCAACCACGTGATGTCCAGTACGACAGGCTTCGCGGTTCAGGTGCCAATTCCTGCCTCGACGGTCCGGCTGACGCCGGACCCGGGAGGGGAGATGAGGGGAGGTGAAGCCCGTGCGACGCCTTCTCCTCGGAGAAGGCGTATCGCGTACGGCTTCATATCCGGGGGAGTGTGTTCATGAGCGTCGATTCCTTTCTCGCATCCGGCAACAGCCCAGGCGACTTCACCCGTCCGGCCGCCCTCGTGGCGGCGGCGCAGCGCTGTCGCGTCGGCATCCTCGGCTTCGGGACCGTCGGTTCCGCGATCGCCCGGCGTCTGGGCGGCGCCGACCCCACGGGCGCGGCTGGCGCGCCTGGCTCCCCTGGGACGGTTGACGGCCTCGACCTCACACACATTCTCGACCGCCGCGCGTTCGCGAAACGCGACGCCTTGAACCTCCACGCGCCCGCCTTTCGCGCCAACATCGTCTGGACGACGCGCTTCGAGGATGTCCTGGCCAGCGACGTCGACGTCATCGTGGAAGCGATTGGCGGCATCGAGCCGGCCGCCGAATGGATTCGCGCGGCGCTGATGGCCGGCAAGTCGGTGGTCACCGCCAACAAGCAGGTCATTGCGCATCATGGGCCGGCGCTGCTCCAGCTCGCCGAACGGCAGGGGCGGCAGCTGCGCTTCGAGGGAGCCGTGGGCGGCGCGATGCCGATCGTGCGCGCGGTGAGCGACGGGCTGGCCGGCGATCGGCTCACGCGCATCGTGGCGATTTTGAACGGCACGAGCAACGCCGTGTTGTCGCGCATGGAAGCGACCGGCTGCACGGTCGCCGAAGGGCTCGCCGAAGCGCGACGTCGCGGGTGGGCCGAAGCGGACCCTTCAGCGGACGTGGACGGCATCGATGCGCGCGCCAAGCTCGCGATTCTCTGCGGCGTGGGGTTCCGGCTGCGCGTGGAGCCGGCGCGCATCGAGACGCGGTCGATCGCGCAGATGCGGCCGGCGGAATTCCAGGCGGTCCGCCGCCGCGGCGCGACGATCCGTCAGCTCGCGTTTGCCGAGTATGATCGTGCGCGCGCCGCGCTGACGGCCTGGGTCGCCCCGGCGATCGTCCCGCGCTCGTCGATTTTCGCGCGCACCTGCGGCCCGCAAAACGCGGCGCTCATCACCGGCGAGCACGCCGGCGAGATCGGCGTGTTCGGCGCCGGCGCGGGCGGCGCGGCGACGGCCGTCGCCGCGATCGGCGATCTGCTGGCCATCGCGCGCGATCGCTCGGCGATCGTGCCGGCGCCCGTGTGGTCGGCGCCCTCGCTCGTCAAGGGCCTCGACCGCGGCACGCACATCGTCGATTTCGACAACCGGTCCGCCGATCGTCAGACGGGCCGGCGGCTCGCGGAGGCGGTATGAGCGCGTTCATCGGACTGCAGTGCCATCTGTGCCACACGCCGTTTCCCGCGGAGGCGTTGTATGTCTGCGACCGCTGCCTCGGGCCGCTCGAACCGGTCTACGACTACGACGCCATTCGGTTGACGCGCGAGCTGATCGCCAGCCGGCCGAAGAACCTCTGGCGCTACCGGGAATTGCTGCCGATCACCGGCGAGCCGCGCACCGGCTTCAACTCGGGATTCACGCCGCTCGTCCGCTGCGATCGTCTGGCCGAGCGTCTCGGCCTGCGCGAGTTGTACGTCAAAGACGACTCGGTGAATCATCCGACCTTGTCCTACAAGGACCGCGTCGTCTCGGTCGCCGCGACGCGCGCGCTCGAGCTCGGCTTCAAGGTGCTCGCGTGCGCGTCCACCGGCAACCTCGCCAACAGCGTCGCCGCACACGCCGCGCGGCTCGGCGTCGAGTGCGTCGTCTTCATCCCCGACAATCTCGAAGCGGGGAAGCTGCTCGGCTCGGCCATCTTCAACCCCACCATTCTCGCCATCGCGGGCAATTACGACGATGTGAACCGGCTGTGCACGCAGGTGGCGGATCGCCACGCGTGGGGCTTCGTGAACATCAACCTCCGTTCGTACTACGCGGAAGGCGCGAAGACGTACGGATTCGAGATCGTCGAGCAGCTGGGTTGGCGCTATCCGGATCACGTGGTGTCGCCGGTCGCCGGGGGCACGCTGCTGCCGCGCATCGTGCGCGGATTCCGCGAGCTGCGGCAGGTGGGACTCGTGGACGGCGATCTGCCGCGCGTCCACGCCGCGCAGGCGGCCGGCTGCGCGCCGGTCATCAACGCGCTCGAGGCCGGGCTCGAACATCCGGAGCCGGTGCGGCCGGACACGATCGCGAAGTCGATTGCGATCGGCAACCCCGCCGACGGCTATCAGGTGATCCAGACGATCCGCGAAACGGGCGGCACCGGCGCGGCGGTCAGCGACACTCAGATCGTCGACGCGATTCAGCTGCTGGCGGAAACCGAAGGGATCTTCACCGAGCCGGCCGGCGGCACGACGCTCGGCGCCACGATCGAGCTGGTGAAGCGCGGCGTCATCGGGCGCGACGAATCGGTCGTCGTCTGCGTGACCGGCAACGGCTACAAGACGGGAGAGGTGCTGCAGGGCCGGCTGCGCGAGCCGGTGCGGTTGAGCCGCGCGTTCAAGGAATTCGAGAGCTGGTTCGAGACCCGCGAGGCGATCGCCTAGCGTCCGCTCGACACGACGGCGATTTTGATCTCGATCGGACGGCCTTCCCGCATCACTTTCATCGTGGCCGTCGTCCCAATCCTCGCGTCGCCGACCATGCGGCTGAATTGCGACTTATCCGTCACCGGTTGCCCGTTGAAGGCGACGATGACGTCGCCCGGCCGCAAACCCGCGTCGTAGGTCGGCGAGTTGCGCTGCATCTCCACGATGATCGCGCCCTGCGTATTCGGTGCGCGGACGTCCTCCGCCAGCTGGGTCGTCAGGTTGTCGACCTTCAGATAGCCGATTTCCCCGCGGCGGACTTGCCCGTTCTTCATCAGCTCGTCGACGATGTGCCGCGCGAGCTTGCTCGGGATCGCAAAGCCGATCCCCTGATAGCCGCCGCTCTGGCTGAAGATGCCGGTGTTGATGCCCACGAGCTCGCCGCGCGTGTTGATGAGCGCGCCGCCGGAATTCCCCGGATTGATCGCGGCGTCGGTTTGAATGAAATCCTCGTAGTCGGCGAAGCCGAGATTGGTGCGCCCGGTGGCGCTGATGATGCCGGCCGTCACCGTCTGATTCAGCTGGAACGGACTGCCGATCGCCAGCACCCACTCGCCGAGCTTCAACTGGCTCGAATCGCCCCACGGCACGACCGCGAGGCCGGTGACGTTGATCTTCAACAGCGCGATGTCAGTTTTCGCGTCGGTGCCGATCACTTTGGCGCGGACCTCGCGCTTGTCGGGCAGCGCGACGGTCACCTCGGTGGACGCGCGCACGTGCTCGCCGACGACGTGGTTGTTGGTGACGACGTAGCCGTCCGACGAGATGATGACGCCGGAGCCGAGGCTGAGCGACCGGCGATCGCGCGAGCCGAACGCCTGCTCGTCGTTGCCGAAAAAATACTGGAAGAACGGATCGTTCGCGAACGGCGAGTTCGGCGTCCGCACGACCTGGAGCGACGAGATGTTGGCGACGCCCTTCACCGCCTGGCCGGCGACGCGCGTGAAATCGGGACCGGCCGCCATCGCCACCGCGGGCGTCGGCGCGCGCTGGAGCTCGAGCGTCGAGGTCGGCGCCGCGGCCGGAACCTCGTCCGCGCGCGCGTCCGCGGCGGCACGGATCCGGCCGGAGGTCAGCCGCCCCGCGACGAAGGCACTGGCGGCGAGCACCAGCGTCAGCGAAAGGAGAAAGCGTTTACTCACCTAGGTGACGTTGACGCGGCGAACGCCGCGGTCGGCGGCCTTCGGGATGGTGACGGTGAGCAGACCGTCCTTGAGGTCGGCGGTGACCGCCTCGACGTCGATCACCTCGGGCAGCGCGAAGGCGCGCGAGAAGTGCCCATGGCCGCGTTCGACGCGGTGATAGTGGTCGCACGGCACCTGCCCGCCGCGCTGGCCGCGAATGACGATGCGATTGTCTTCGGCGTGGATCTCGATCTGATCGCGCGTCAGCCCCGGCAGCTCCGCGATCAGGACGAACTCGACGGGCGTCTCGTACAGATCGACGGACGGCGTCCAGCCGGGCGCGTCGGTGCCGACCAGCTGCCCGAGATGTTCGTGGAGCGCGAGCAGATCGCGCAGCGGATCCCACCGCGTGAAGGCCACGATTTTCATCGTAGCATGTTTGGTCGGGCTCGGCCATATGTGCTACGATTGCAAGGATATACAGGGATAGATGGCCTCATCCATTCAAGCGACGCGCCTTCGGAAAGGGATGCTCATCAAGGTCGGCAACGACCTGTTTCGCATCCTCGAACTGCATCACCTCACGCCCGGCAACAAGCGCGCCCACATCCAGGTGCGGATGCGCAACATCCGCAGCGGCATGCTCGCCGACGAGAAGTTCCGCGCCGAAGAAGACATCGAGCGCGCGATGCTGGACGAGCGCGAGATGCAGTATCTGTACAACGACGGCGACCATTACTACTTCATGGACACGTCCAACTACGAGCAGATCCACATCTCGCACGAGGCGATGGGCGATTCGAAGAACTACCTCGTGCCGGACGCCGTGATCCGCGTCGAGTTCTACGACGTCGAGCCGGTCGGCATCGAGTTGCCGCCGACCGTCGATCTCCTGGTTAAGGAGACCGTGCCGGGCATCAAAGGCGCCACGGCGAGCGCGCAGGTCAAGCCGGCGACGCTCGAGACCGGGTTCGTCGTGTCCGTCCCGTCCTTCGTCAACGAGGGCGACAAGATCCGCGTCAACACCGAAACCGGCGAATATCAGTCGCGCGTGTGATCATTCTCGTGGGATCCACTCGCGCCGCGAAGGTGGACGGCGTGCGCGCGGCGCTCGCGGCGGTGGCCGATCGCGACGCGCGCTTTCGTGAGGCGGTCGTCGAGGCGGTGGACGTCGGCGATGTGGCGCCCGTCATGCCGATGACGGAAGCGGCCATCGTCGAAGGCGCTCGTGCCCGCGCGACGGCCGTGATGAACCGCCACACGCGCACGGGGCAGGACACCATCCTGGCGATCGGCCTCGAAGGCGGCGTCGATCCCGTGGGCGCCGGGGGTGATCACTATGCCCTGAAAACGTGGGCCGCGATCACCGACGGGTCGCGCTGGAGCTACGGCGCGGGCGGCGCGGTGCTGCTGCCGCGCGCGGTGGCGCGAGCGGTCGTCGGCGGCCGGGAGCTCGGCGACGTGGTGGACGCGCTGGCCGGCACGCCGATCCGCGGTACGCGCGGGGCGTGGGGCCTGCTCACGCTGGATCTCATCGGCCGGCGCGACGCCTTCAAATTAGCCGTCGTCGCCGCGCTCGCGCCGTTCTATAATCCCGCGCTCTATGCATCTGATCTTTGACGCTCTCTGAATCTGAAATCTGACCTCTGAAATCTGCAATTTCTGGTGCCCCCATGGATGTCGTCCGCAAAGAAGCGCATCACGGCTGGATTGAAGTCGTCACCGGCAGCATGTTCAGCGGCAAGAGCGAAGAGCTCATTCGCCGCCTGCGCCGGGCGCAAATCGCCAAGCAGAAGGTCCAGATCTTCAAGCCGCTCATCGACAACCGGTTCAGCGAGGATCACATCGTGTCGCACAGCGACATGCGCATCGCGTCGCAGAACGTGAAGACCTCGCACGAGCTGATCACGCTCGTCGGGAAGGACACAGAAGTCGTCGGGATCGACGAGGGGCAGTTCTTTGACGCGAACCTGCCCGCGGCGTGCAACGCGCTGGCCAATCGCGGTAAGCGCGTCATCGTCGCGGGGCTCGATCAGGATTATCTCGGCCGGCCGTTCGAACCGATGCCGCAGTTGCTGGCGATCGCCGAGTACATCACCAAGACGCTCGCGATCTGCGTCGTCTGCGGCGACCCGGCGAACCACACGCAGCGCCTCGTGGCGAGCAGCGATCGGGTGCTCGTGGGCGCGACCGGCATGTACGAAGCGCGGTGCCGCCACTGCTTCGATCCGAAGCTCGCCTCCGTGGAGCAGGTGTAGGCCGGGTCCTGGTGGACCCGGAGAGACTCCGGCGATGGACATTCAGTCCGTGCTCAACCGCGTGCTTCTGCTGCTTGGCGCCGGTTTTCTCGTCGCCAACGCGCGGCTCATCCTCGAGTACTTCACATTTCTCCGCCGCCGGCGCAGCGCCCTGCTGATCTGGCCGAGCCCGAAGCCGCCGTACTACGGCATGGCGCTCGCCATCGGCGTCGTCCTCGGGCTCATCGTCTTTTACAAGCTCGTCTTCCTGCACCGCCAGGTGTTCGGCGAAGCGATGATGTTCCTCTACTACGCGTACTTGCTTCCGCTCAGCCGGCGCATCGGACGCGGATTTTACGAGGACGGCATCTGGGGCGACACCGTGTTTGTGCCGTACAACGAGGTGAGCGGGATCAGCTGGCGTGAGGGGGAGCACCGGATAACGCTCATCCTGATCTCGCGGCTGCGCAATCTGGCACGCCGCCTGTCGGTGCCCGTCGAGCACTACGCCGCCGCCCGGCGCCTGCTGCGCGACAAGATCGCCGCGCACGATATTCACTTTACGGGAACCGGGTTGGACCTTGGCGTGCATGATGAACGCGACGGGATCTGACGATAAACTCCCGAGACCACTATGGCGCCAAGACCGACCTGGAAAGGCTTCCTCAAGATCAGCCTGGTGAACATTCCGATCAAGGTGTTCCCGGCGACCGAGTCGAGCGGCACGATCTCGTTCAACCAGCTTCACGGTGAGTGCCAGACGCGCATCCAGCAGAAGCGCTGGTGCGCGCACTGCAACCGGGAGGTGCCGAACTCGGAGATCGTCAAGGGCTATGAGTTCGAAAAGGGGCGCTACGTCGTGCTGTCGGAAGACGACGTCGACAAGGTCCGCCCCGCCTCGACGCGCGTCATCGACCTGGTGCAGTTTGCCGACGATTCGGCGATCGATCCGATCTACGTCGATCGCGCGTACTACCTGGCGCCCGACGGCCCAATGGCGTCCGATGCGTTCGCGGTGATGCGCGAAGGGATGAAGGGCAAGGTCGGCATCGGCAAGCTCGCGCTCTACGGACGCGAGTACCTCGTCGCCGTCCGCCCGCAGCAGCGCGGCATCGTGATGTACACGCTGCACCACGCCGCCGAGATTCGCAGCATCGACGCCGTCGAAGAGCTCAATGCCGTCTCGACGAAGGTCAAACCCGAGGAGGTCAAGCTCGCGCGGCAGATTATCGGCAGCTTCGAGGGTCCGTTGAACCTGTCGGACTACAAGGACGAGTACCGCGAGGGGCTGCGGGCGATCATCGACGCGAAGATCGCGGGCAAAGAGATCGTCGCGCCGGCCGTGGAGACGCCGGCCCGCGTCGTCAATCTGATGGAGGCGCTGAAGAAGAGCCTCGACACGGTGAGCCGCGCCAAGAAGACGCCCGCGAAGGCGTCGATCGCCAAGCCCGCTGCGAAACGCAGGCGCGCGGGATAGTGCTTAATTCCTGATGCTCAATTCCTGAGGGCCAGTTTCAGCGCGATCCATCCGCCCAGGCCGTGCCCGTGCGCCATGGGGTCGCCGAGCCAGTCGGGCGGGATCAACCACACGAAGGCGAGGATGGCGATCACCCACAGGTCGTAGGGAATCGTCGTGCGCTCGTCGGTCCAGAAGAACGCGCGCCAGAACAGGCCGGCCGCGCCGTCGCGCCGCGGCATCGGCAAGGCGTTCAGGGCGAGATATGTGTAGTAGATCCGGTTGACGACGGCCAGGATCGACAGCACCAGAATCACCCACAGCACGCCGGCCATGCGGTTCGTGAACGCGCCGATCATGAACAGCACGATGCGCTCGGGCCGCTCCATGAAGCCGACCTTGCACTTCTCGACGAGCGATTCGGCGCGTGCCCGCGCGTAGCTCGTCATGATCGAGAAGATGAGCGTCAGCGCGGCGACCATCACGTAATCGGTGCGGCCCAGCTTGGAGTACAGGAAGATCAGCCCGGTCAGCAGGGCGAGGTCGGAGAAGCGGTCCAGCGTCGAATCCCAGAACGCGCCGAACCGCGACTGGAGCTGGAGCTGGAGCGCGACCTTGCCGTCGATAAAATCGAAAATATTGGCCACGATCATGATGACGCCGGCGAGGACGAAATGCCCGAAGCCGAGCGCCCAGGCCGCGCCGACGTTGACCAGCACGCCGACGAGCGTCAGTGTGTTCGGGTGAATCCGCAGCGCCACGCACGCCGCGATGATCGCGCGCAGCGGGAACATGCAGATGACGCCGATCGCGCCCGTGAAGGTCAGCCGCGGCGCCGGGCCGCCAGGGCCAGGAGGACCAGGAGGACCAGGAGGAGACGACCCGTGGGGCTGCGGCGCAGGGGCCAGGACATTCATCGGGTCGTGCACGGACTGCCGTATAATGGAGGGTTCAGGCACTGAGCGAAGACGCGACATAGTAACGTATGCCCATCCACGAACTCAAGGAGCAGATCGCCCGGCTGCCCGAGCAGCCCGGGGTCTATCTGTACTTCAACGCGGACGGCGACACGATTTACGTCGGGAAAGCGCGCGCGCTGCGCGACCGCGTGCGCAACTATCTGGGCGCGTTCGGGTCGGACTCGAAAACCGACGCGCTGCTGAACGAAGTCGCGCGCCTCGAGGTCATCGTCACCGACTCGGTCGTCGAGGCGCTGGCGCTCGAGAACAATCTCATCAAACAGCGCGCGCCGAAGTACAACATCCTGCTCCGCGACGACAAGAACTATCCCTATCTGCAGCTGACGACGAACGAGCCGTTTCCGCGCGTCCTCGTCGCGCGCCGCGTGGAGCGCGACGGCAGCTTCTACGCGGGCCCGTTTCTGCCCGCCACCTTCGCGCGTAAGACGATGGCGCTGACGCACCGGCTGTTCGGGATACGTTCGTGCAACGAGGTGATCACCGGCAAGCGCGAACGACCGTGTCTGGAGTACGACATCAAGCGCTGCATTGCGCCATGCGTGGACACGGTGTGCGGCGCCGAGGAGTATGGGCGCGCGGTGGCGCTCACGCAGCTGTTTCTCGAGGGCAAGAACGACGAGCTGCTGAACACGCTCGGTGCGCGCATGGCGGACGCCGCCGCGGGCGAGCGCTATGAAGAAGCGGCGCAGATGCGCGACGCGATGCGCACGGTGCAGACGCTGCACGATCGCCAGCAGAAGATGGCGACGCCCGAGCTCGGGCATCGGGACGTCTTCGGGCTCAAGATGGGGCCGGCCGGCCTCGTCATCCAGGTCTTCCAGGTCCGCAGCGGCCGGGTCGTCGAACGCGTGGAGCTTGGGAGCGAGCCGGCGATGGCCGGGTCGCGCGAGGACGAAGTGCTCGAGGCGGGGATCCAGCAGTTCTACGAATGGCGCGGCGCGCCGCCGGAGATTCACGTGCCGGCTGAACCGGACGAGCGCGAGGCGCTCGAGAGCTGGCTCTCGGAGCGCGCGGGGCGGCGGGTCCGCATTCTGGTGCCGCAGCGCGGTGACAAGCGCGGGTTGATCGATCTCGCGAACCGGAACGCCGCGCTGGCGTATCAGACGCGCTTCAACCAGACGACCGCCGCGCAGTACGACGCGCTCGAAACGCTGCAGGCGGTGCTCGCGCTGCCGGCGATCCCGCGGCGCATCGAGTGTTTCGATATTTCGACGATTCAAGGCAGCGAAACGGTGGCGTCGATGGTGGTGTGCGAGGACGGCCGTATGCGCCGCGGCGAGTACCGCAAGTACCGCATCCGGGGTCGGGAGCCTTTTGCAGTTTCTGCCATGTTAGAGCGGCAGGGTACGCAGAAACTGCAAAAGGCTCCCGACCCCCCTGTGAATA
>Ga0207927_1000228_pt1 | contig 23634 bp, 25 predicted proteins | sample NGESurdeep072012_2_FD_184456 | JGI IMG/M metagenome (GOLD analysis project Ga0207927, IMG submission 184456) | Arctic peat soil microbial communities from Barrow, Alaska - NGEE Surface sample 210-2 deep-072012 (SPAdes) | ecosystem: Environmental > Terrestrial > Soil > Wetlands > Peat ... | reverse complement strand
ACGTGGGCCGTCCGGCGGGACGCTTCGATCCTTCGCGACGCTCACCGTCTCGATGTTCGCTGTCACGTCGCGCGCCGCGACCCTTGGGGGCGTAGGTGACGATCACGTCCGGTCCCGTCTTGGCGGTCGGAATGCGCTCGAGCCGTTCGTGTCGCGGATCGATGGGCGAAGCGGTCTTGGGAGCCATCACCGAGAGGACCTCGATGCCCTCCATCATCTGTTCGATGTCGGCGCGGTAGACGTTGCCGACCACGGCGCCGCCGGGAACGAGCGCAGCACTCAACACGCCCTTGGGGAGCTTCGCGCCCGCGGCGCGCCACGTGGCGACGTCGCCGTTTAGGCTCGTTATTTCGATCTCAATCCGGCGAGACATAGAGGTCCAATCTAGTCGTTGGACTCCGACCAAATATTTCGCTGGGATTTAGATGAATTTTAGGTTGCGGTGCCTAGCATGGCGTCGTGAGTGACAACCCCCTCGAACCCCCTTTCCGTACTTCATCTGACGCGTCCGATGAAGTACTCCCCGGCGCGTCGTCCGAGGAGTCATCGAGCACCGGGCATTACGTTCACGAGGAACCTCCGTTCGTCGCGTCGAGTGAGCAAGGAGCGGACGCCGCCGGGGGAGCGCTTCCGAGTGACGGCGATGAAGTAGCTGGTCAGCCGACAAGTGACACGCTGCAGCCCGCCTACGTCGACGCCGCTCCACTCGCCTCCCAAGGCCGCTCGTCACGTACGCCCTGGTCCACGCGCATCTCGCTACTACTCGTCGCGGCGTTGGTGGGCGGGCTCGCCGGGCACTACAGCGCGCCGGGATCGTCCACATCTGGTGGACTCACGGTCAGCACCGTCAGTACCGCTCCGGGCGGCGCCATTCTGCCGAGCGGCATGAGTATTCCCGCACTGGTGCAGAAGGTGATTCCCTCGGTCGTGTCCATCGACGTGAAGGGCCAGGGCACCGAGGATCAGGGCACCGGCATGATCGTCACCGCGAACGGCTACGTGGTGACCAACAATCACGTGATCGCCGCCGCCGTGGGTGGTGGCTCCATCACGGTGACCCGAACCGGATCGACCAAGAGCCTGCCCGCCACCCTGGTCGGCACCAATCCGATCGACGACGTCGCACTGATTCGCATCAACGGAGCCTCCGGACTCCCCGCCGTGACGCTGGGCAACTCGAACGCCTTGGTCGCGGGTGACGCCGTCGTCGCCATCGGCAACGCGCTCGGACTCGCCGCGGGCACGCCCACCGTCACTCAGGGAATCGTCTCCGCCCTCGGCCGCACGGTCACGGCGGGCACCAGCACGACCTCGGAGACGCTCAACAACATGATCCAGACCGACGCGGCGATCAACCCGGGCAATTCCGGGGGACCGCTGCTCGACTCGCGCGGCAACGTCATAGGCATGAACACCGCCGTCGCGGGGACCCTGCCCGACGGCACCAGCGCGCAGAACATCGGCTTCGCCATCCCCGTCGCCACCATCCAGTCACTCTTGAAGTCTCTGAAGGCCGGCGCCAGCGTGGTGAACCACGGCGCGTTCATTGGTGTGGAGATCATGTCGATGAGTCCGGAACTGCAGGTGCAGTACGGCTTCACCATTTCCTCGGGTGCGGTCGTCATGAGCGTCATCTCGGGAACCGGCGCCTCCTCCGCCGGCGTGAAGCAAGGTGACATCATCGTCAAGATCGACGCCACGAAGATCTCCTCAGCCCAGGACGTCACCAGCGTCATTTCCGCCAAGCGACCCGGCGACAACATCACGGTGGAGGTCGTGCGAGGAAAGAAGCACCTCACCTTGACGATCACGCTGGGCAATCAGCCCGGCTAGGAAAGCGTCGCGATGCCCCCGTCGACGGGCAAGACCACGCCCGTGATGTAACTCGCCGCTGGTGAGGCGAGAAAGATCGCCGCGCCAGCCATATCCGAGGGCCGACCGATCCGCTTCATGGGCGCGCTCGCCGCAATCGCGTCGCCGAAGGCCTCGAGTGTCGCGTGCATCATCTTGGATTCGAAGGGACCCGGGGCGATGGCGTTCACCGTCACGTTCGGCGCCAGTCGTTTGGCGAGGTGTCGGGTCAGTTGGTGCACCGCGGCCTTGGAGGCCGAGTACGCGTAGGTCTCGAGCATCGGGACCTTCAGCCCGTCGATGGACCCGATGTTGATGACCCGCGCGGGGCTGTCGGGTGTTCCCGCGGCCTCGAGGAGGGGGCGCAGGAACTTGGTCAAGTGAAAGACGCCCTTCACGTTCAGGGCGAAGACCCGTTCGAAGGCCTTCTCGTCGTATTCGTCCATCGGCGCCCCCCACGTCGCGCCAGCGTTGTTGACGAGCACGTCGAGGTGGTCGATCCGACGCGCCAGTTCGTTGGCCAGTCGCTGACACTCGGCTTCGGTCGAAAGGTCCGCCGGCAGGGGAGTGCAGGAACCAACCGTGGAGAGTTGCGCCGCCAGATCGTTGCAGACCTCGGCCTTGCGTGACGAGATGAAGACCGTCGCCCCCGCTTCGACGAAACCACGCGCGATCATCTCGCCGATGCCGCGACTGCCGCCAGTGACGAGGACGGTCTTTCCTGCGACGTCAAAGAGTGCGTTCATTGGCCGAAGTGTAGGGCATCGGTCCTCACGAGGTACGCGGTACGTGGTCGGGGGAGTTCGGGTCGGCGCTCGTGGGCGCTGACGAGCGCCTCGTCGACGTCGAAGGCCTCGACGAGTTCTTGGGTCATGCCCTTGAAGGGATCACCCCAGACGACACGAAAGAGAAAACGCCCCGTCGGGCTCACCGCTAGCTAGAGACGCTGATGTTGGTCACCGCGGTCGCGGCGACGTCCAAACTACGGTTCGGAGCGTACTGCGCGTGAATCGCCCAGGTGCCGCTCGCGGTGAAGTTGAAAGCGCATTCGACGTTGCTCTGGCTCACCACTTGGTAGCGACAGACCAGGTTGTTGACGCCGGCGTTCGCCGGCGCGACCGCGACCATGCGCACGACGCCCGGGGTCTGCTCGGGCAAGACGTTCACGATGATGTTGAAGACACCGTTGCTCGCCGAGGCCGGATCGTTATTGTCGCTGAAGTCGTACGAAAGCGAAACCTTGTCGGGATTAGTGGGTGGATCCGCACCGGCGGGAACCAAGAAGATTCCGATACTGGAGGCTACAAAAAGTGCAGCACATAGGGCCCGACGCATGCGAATGACTATACCAGTCTTTTTGGTATCTAACGCCGATAATGTTCGTTATGTAAAGTTAGAGAGAAACGGTAAGCATTGGGCCCGTTCGGACACAATGCCTTCCACTCCCCATCTCAGTCTCCTCAAAGGCCGCAAAGTAGTTTCGTAGTACCGATGAGCCCGAACAACATTCTTTCACCCCGACAGTTCGCGCTCGCCATCATCGCCGTGACGTCCGGGGGCGCCGTAGGAACGCTGTTGCGTGACGTGTTGTTGCGACTGCAGAGCGATCCAATTCCTCCCCGAGTGGCCACGTACACGAACGTCCCCGCGTACGGATCGTGGACGGGCCAGATTCCCTGGGTGCTGCTCGTCATCAACTTCATCGGGGTCTACTGCGCCACGACGCTCCTTCGCACGGCGATTCGCAAGAGGGATCCGAACGATCCAACCCGATTGCTGGTCATTACTGGTTTCTTCGGGGGCTTCACGTCCTATTCGGGCCTCTTTGTCGCTTTAGCGGCGATGTGGCACCTCTCCATAGGCGGGAGCCTTTTCGTGGCCGCAGGGGCCCTAGGGAGCGGCATATTTGCGGGCTGGCTCGGTTTGGGTCGGCAACACTCGTGACGCTGCTCCTGGTGACCATCACGGGCGCGCTGGGCTGCGTCGCGCGTTTTCTCATGGAGTACGCCGTGCGGCGCCACCACCCGACGCAGCGTCCCTGGGCAACGGTCGCCGCCAACGCGATCGGTAGTGGCATCGCCGGCTACGCCGCGTACCGTCTGGTGAGTTTCGGCGACCACCAACTGCGCACGATTATTTTGACGGGTTTCTGTGGGGGACTGACCACGTTCTCGTCGGCCATCGCGATACCAGCACTTCTCCAGCGCGAGCATCACTGGGGCTACGCGGCGTCGCTGGTCGTCACTACCCCACTGCTGTGTGGTGGCGCGTTCGTGCTGGGGATGTCACTCGCCCACTAGATTCCTCTTCGGCCGAGACGTCGCGGCCTCCACGCGTTACAGCTTGAGCGGGCCCTGATCCGCCTCGGAAAGTCCGGCGAAGTCGGCAGTTCCCTTCGGTGTCTTGGGCATCGCGGCGGCGACGACGAGTCCGACGATCAGCACGACGACCGCGGCGTAGGGCGCGTAGACCGTGGGCGCGGTGACCTTGTAGATGGCTCCGAAAATCGCCGCGGCGGTCACTACCCCACCGACCAGACTCGCCGAATAGAGCTGCCAGCGCTTGTCCGCGCTGCGCAGTCCACGCAGTGCACCGATCGAGATGAGCAGATAGATCACCGCGATGGCGAATCCTCCGAACGTGGACATGAAGCTGAACATCGAGACGTACTCGGGTAGTCCCGTAATGGTGAAGGACGTCGAGTACACCGCGAGCGCGATGACGACCGCGTAGGCGAACAGCACGAAGTTGCTCGCCCCGGTCGGCGTGCCGTGGCGCGAGATCTGGGTGAGACGACCGGGCATGCGCCGGTCACGCGCGAGGGCGAAGATGCCTCTCGACGCCGACACTGCGCACCCGATCAGGACCGCGATCATGTCGAGAATCACGACGAGTTCGACGAGTCGACGGATGCCCACTGACGCAAATCCTCCCGCGCTCGAGGGACCGGCGAGACCGAACAACGGCGCCCCGGCGTTCTTGCCCAGCGCGCTCAGGTTGAAGTGGTAACCAGCGACCTGGGCGAAGGAGCCGATGACGTAGAAGCCGGCGATGGCGAGCACCGAGATCAGGACCGCGCGTGGGATGTTGCGATGCGGGTGCTCGGTCTCCTCACCGAGGTTGGCCGACGTCTCGAAGCCCGTGAAGAGCAACACACCGTAGAGGACGCCGAACAGGATGCCCTTCCAGTGCGTGGGTGAGCTGTGCGGCGAGAATCCGGTCGCCACGTGGTGAATGCCGCCGCTCTTCACGATGACGAAGATGGAGAAGATCAGCACGACCGTGATCGAGATCAGCGCCAACGTGAGCTGCATCCGCGTCGACAGCGCGACGCCGAGGAACATGATGACCGCGACCAGGAGGAACAAGAGGATGTCCCAGACGACCTGGGGGAAGGGCGCCCGGTTGAACTCGCCCTGGATCGTGTCGTGGATGGTGCCACCGATCATCGGCAGGATGCCGGCCCCCAGGGCCAGGATGCCCGCGTAGTACAGCCATCCGGCCGCGGTGCCCACTCGCCCACCGAGTCCGTCGGTCACGTAGTCGTAGAGCGAACCGGCCGCCTGGATCTTGCGCGTGTACTCAGCGACGATCCAACCGAGACCGATGACGCCGACGGCGGCGATCAGTACGGCCAACGGAGCGGCACCTCCCGCGCCATTGCCCGACGCGTTGATGCCCACGAGCAGTGGCACGAGGAAGGCAATGGAGAAGACCGGGCCCATCAGTCCAACGGACTGGGCGATCGTGTCGATGAGCGTGAGTTTTCTCTTGCCACCGAGCTTGGTCTTCTTTACCTTGTCCCCCGCCATGAATCCCCCGGTCGTTGCGTACGTGTGACGCGGCCCTCGTGGCCATCGAGTAACCGTATGGGTTCGAACGACCTGCGTCAAGCACTGTTCGATACTGACCTGAGAAATCACTTCCTAGGCGACGCGGCGACTCGCCTCACGCACCAACCACTGAAACGTCGGGTCGGGCTTCTCCAAGAGTTCGGGGTGCCACTGCACGGCGAGCAACTGACCGTCGGCCGTCTCGAGCCCTTCGACGACCCCGTCGGTCGCCTTCGCCGAAACGATGAGCCCCTCCCCCACCCGGTCAACCGTCTGATGGTGCAGCGAGTTGACGGGCCAAGACGCGGGCAGCAGCGACGCGGTGAGGGTGTCCGCCACGACCCGCACCTCGTGGGTTGGTTTACGGCCGTCGACGTCCCACTGCGGATGACCGACACCCTCGTCGATCTCGACGTGCTGGTTGAGCGTTCCGCCAAAGGCCACGTTCACCAATTGAAAGCCCCGGCAAATGGCGAGAATGGGTAGTGACCGCTCTCGGGCGGCGCCAAGGAGTTCCATCTCCCACTCGTCGCGATCTCGTTCGAGTTGACCGAGTTGCGAGTGGGGTTCGGCTCCGTACTGTGCGGGGTCGAGGTCCGCTCCCCCACTGAGGACGAGTCCGTCGATTCGGCTCACGATGCCCACGACGTCACCGTCGCGCGTCAGTTCCACCGGCAGGCCACCCGCCGCCGCGACCGATTGCGGATAGTCAGAAAAGTGCAGGTCAAACGTCAGTTCGCTCATCGCGGGCGGAACGTTGGAACCGAGGAACGACGCCGGCCAACGACGACCCGTCAGCCCGATCAGTGGTCTAGCCATCGTCAAATTGTACGACCTAGCGCGCCCCTGTGCTGTAATGGCAAGGTCGTTTGGCTACGAACTTCCGTACTGGACAAGGGGAAACATGGCTTCACCGCTGCAGGACATCACGTCGCACGACACCTACGTGAGCGGTGTGCCCCACGAATCGTTCGCGTACCTTCGAGCCAACGACCCAGTCCACTGGACTGAGGAGTCCGACGGTGGTCGGGGCTTTTGGAGCATCACGCGACACGACGACGTGCTGATGGCGAGCCGCACCACCGAGATCTTCTCGAGTCGCTTCGGGATCCGACTCGAGGACATGGACCCCGAGGAGACCGAGGCCCGCCGCACCCTCATGGAGATGGACGCGCCCGAACACACGAGGCTACGCCGACTGGTCAGTCGACCCTTCGCACCCAAGTCGGTCAACGCCTACGAGGACGCCGTGCGTGAGATCGCCGCGCACATTCTCGACTCGCTGAAGGGGCGCGACGAATTCGACTTCGTGCGCGGTGTCGCGCGAGAGCTGCCGATGCGCATGCTCGGCAAACTCCTGGGCCTGCCTGACGATGACCTCGAATGGCTGGTCCAGCGCGGTGACGCGCTGATCGGCAACACGGACTCGGACTTCACCGAATTCGTCGTCGACCAGGTCGACACGTCGGACTACCGCTTGCTGCCCTTTCGCAGCCCGGTGGCCCTCGAGATCTTCGAGTACGCCTCCCAGGCCCTCGCCGAACGACGACTGGTGCCGACCCACGACGTGTTGTCGGCACTGCTCGAGCCAACCGCGGACGGTGACACGCTCGATGACCTGGCGCTCAAGAACTTCTTCACGCTCATGGTCGCCGCTGGCAACGACACGACCCGGTACTCGATGACCGCCGGACTACTGGCGTTGATCGAGCGTCCCGAGATCTACGACCGAATTCCCGACATGACGATCGATGAGAGGAAGTCCCTGGTCGAAGAGATGCTGCGCTGGTCGTCGGTCACGATGCACTTTCGCCGCACCGTCACCCAGGACACCGTGCTCGGGGGCCAGGAGTTGAAGGCCGGCGACAAGGTGGTGCTGTGGTTCACCTCGGCGAACTTCGACGAGAGTCACTTTGACAGCCCCTACGAGTTTCGTCCGGACCGCACGCCGAACGACCACGTGGCCTTTGGCCTTCACAGTCCGCACCTCTGTCTGGGCGCGCACCTCGCGCGCCTCGAGATGCGCGTCATCTTCGAAGAGATCGTCGCGCGCTGGTCGAAGGTGGAGCTCAATGGCACGCCCGAACGACTCCGGTCGAACTTCATCAGCGGCATCAAGGAACTTCCGGTGAAGGTCACCTGGCGCTAGAGGAACGGCAGGTATTCCCTGATCTCCCAGTCGGTCGTCGCGGCGAGGTAACGCTCCCACTCCGAGCGCTTGACCGCGACGTGCTGGGCAACGAGATCCGCCCCGACCGCGTTGACGAGGTCGACGTCGGCTACCAACTCGTCCAGTGCCTCGGAGAGTGACGACGGGACGCCCATCGTGGCGTCGATGGTGTCGAGACCGTTACCTCCCTCGGCGGGACCCGGCTCGACGTTCTGGGTGAAGCCGAGCAACGCCGCCTGCAGTACCGTGGCGATGACCGTGTGCACGACCGCGCCACCGTCGCTGAGTCGATGTTCGAGACGCGCCGCCACTCCTCGCTCACCCGGGACACGAATCGTCGCGCCGCGGTGGTCGTAACCCCAGTTCGCCCAGTACCCCGAGAGCGACGCCGGGCGCAGTCGCTTGTAGGCGTTCACCGTCGGCGCGCAGAGCCCGGCCATGCTCCGGTGATGGGCCAGCAGACCACCTATGCAGAAGCGCGCAAGATCGGAGAGTCCGTCGGACTTGGCCTCATCGTTGATGGCGTTTTCACCATCGCCGTCGAGGAACGAGAAGTTGACGTGCAGTCCTGATCCACCGCGATCCGACATCGGCTTTCCCATGAAGCTGAGCAACAGACCGAAGCGGTGCGCGACCTCGCGCGCCAGGACCTTGAACAGAAACCCATCGTCAGCCGCCTGGAGCGCGTCGCTGTAGCGCAGCGTGAACTCGAACTGTGGCGAGTCGAACTCGGAATTCACCGATTCGAGGGGAATCTCCGCTTCGGCACACGCCTCCCAGATGGCGTCGACCAGACCGAAGGGGTCGACACTCGGACCCGTGCCGTAGACGAAGGCGCCGGGGGTCTCGAGAGGCTTCCAACCGCCCTCACCGTCGGGCGTGAAGATGTACGCCTCGAACTCCATGCCGACCTGGGGCTCGTAGCCGAGAAGGCGCCAGTCAGCGACGGCCTTTCGCAACGCCGTCCGCGGCGAGACGCTGAACGGTTCTCCGTGGCGGGTGAGGTCCGCGACGACGACCTTGGTGTTCTTCTCCCAGCTCGGACGCAGGTCCGCGAGGTCGAACTTCGCGTCAAAGTCGGGCAGTCCCTCGCTCCAGTAACTGCCCACCGTCTCGGGCGTCATCCCACGGTCGTAGCCCAGCGCCCACGTGCCGGTGCAGTGGTGCGATCCGTTCTGGGCCAAACTCGCCGGCACGTACTTGCCCCTCGCGAGTCCGAGATGATCAGGCCACAGCACCCGCACGCGTTCAAACGATTCGCTCATCTCCGCCTCCTGGTGACTTTTGCGAAAGTAGCACGACTGGAACGCCGCGGTTTGTAAAGTGAGACAATCATTTGACATCAAACGATTGTCGGAGGGGTCTTGGAATATCGGCGAATTCTGCTCGACGGCAACGTCGTCGAGGTGACGCTCTCGGGCGATACGCTCGTGGCGCCCGACGGTCGTTCCGTCAACGCGGCGTACGCGACGCACCTGGCCCCCACAACTCCCTCGAAGATCCTCTGCTGTCATTTGAACCACGTGTCACGCGTTCGCGAGTTCGGCATTGAGTTGACGCCGGCGCCCACGTGGTTTCAAAAGCCCGTCTCATCGCTCAACGCCCACGGAGGAGCGATCGTTCGCCCGGCAAACTGCCACTACCTCAACTATGAGGGCGAGGTCGCGATCGTCATCGGTCGCACGGCGCGCAACATCGAGATGAAGGATGCCGCGCACTACATCGCGGGCTACACCATCGCCAACGATTTCGGTCTGCACGATTTTCGCGACACCGACGCCGGTTCGATGCTGCGCGTCAAGGGTGCCGACACGCTCTGTCCAATCGGACCCGGGCTCGTGACCGATTGGGATTTTCGCCACAAGTCAATGCGCACGATCGTCAACGGTGACGTTCGCCAGGACGGATCGATCGACGAGATGGCGTGGGACATGCATTATCTCGTCGCGGACATCGCGCGACTCATCACGCTGGTGCCCGGCGACATTCTCTTGACTGGCACGCCCGCGAATTCACGGCCCGTCGAACCGGGCGACGTCGTCTCGGTCGAGATCGAAGGTCTCGGCGTTCTCACGAACCACGTGGTCGCCTCCCCCGAACCCGTGAGCGACGAGGTCGGTGCCCAACCCACGGCGAGCGAAGAGGTCCTCTCGACGGCGCTTGGCGGTGACTGGGAGTTTCGCGGACAGCGCCGACCAGCGTCCACTGACCGATCTGCTCTGCCGTTTCCCCGCGTGCGTCCTCGGTTCCAGTCGTGAGCGGACCACGCGTCTCGGTGGGTGGCGTCGAGGTCGACACTCGTCACTTCATCAACGGTGAGCGCGTCAGTTCACCGACCACCTTTGAAGACCGCTCCCCCCTCGACTGGAACCTGAAACTCGCCGACGTGTCACGAGGCGGCGCGGACGAAGCGGCGGCCGCGGTCAACGCCGCACTCAGCGCGTTTCCCGCGTGGGCGGCGCTCTCGAGCGACGAACGACAGGCGTACCTCTACCGTCTCGCGGACCTCATCGACGCGAACATTGAGCGAATCGCCACGGTCGAGTGTCTCGACATGGGGATGCTCGAAGAGAGTCTGCGCCTTCGCGTCATCGGCCGGGGGGCGCGCAATTTTCGCGCCTACGCCGATCTCGCCGCGAACTACCACGCACGCCAATGGGACTCGAACACGACGCACAACACGGTGCTGCGCATGCCGGCCGGTCCCACCGTCGTCATCACGCCGTGGAACGCCCCCTTCATGCTGTCCACGTGGAAGTGCGCCCCAGCGCTCGCGGCGGGCAACACCGTGGTCTTGAAGCCGGCGGAATGGTCACCCCTGACTTGCTCGCTCTTAATGGACCTGGTGAGCGACGCGGGCTTTCCACCGGGCGTCTTTAACGTCGTCCAGGGACTCGGCGAGGAAGTCGGCGCGGCCCTCGTTAGTGACCCAAGGGTGCGACGCATCTCCTTTACCGGCTCTCCCGAGACCGGAAGGTTGATCGGTGTCGCGGCCGCCAAGAACCTCGTGCCCTTCACGGCCGAACTCGGCGGCAAGGGACCGTTCATCGTCTTCGCCGACGCCGACCTCGACGTCGCGGTCGAAAAGGCCGCGTTGATGTACGACGACGCGGGCCAGGTCTGTCTCGCGGGCACGCGACTCCTCGTTGAAGACTCGATCCGCGACGAATTCCTCGCGCGCTTCACGCTCGCGGCGGAGCGCCACGTACTGGGCGACAGTCGCGATCCAGTGACCACGATCTCGCCGCTCATCCACCCTGACCACCTCGCGAGGGTTGAGGGATTCGTCGACCGCGCCGTCAACGCCGGTGACCACGTGGTCTTTGGCGGCACGCGCCTGCACGACGACGGACTGTGGTTCAGGCCCACGCTCATCGAACCGCGGTCAAATGACGCCGAGATCGTCCAACACGAGGTCTTTGGCCCGGTGTTGACCCTGCAGACCTTCTCCAGCGAACAGGAGGCTATCGACCTCGCGAACTCGACCCCGTACGGTCTGTCCGCCCTGATCTTCACGAGCGTTCGTGAGCGAGCCGATCGCGTGGGCGCGGCGGTTCGCGCCGGCACCATCTGGGTGAACAGCTTTCTCATCCGCGACCTGACAGCTCCCTTCGGTGGGACCGGCGTGAGCGGGATCGGTCGCGAGGGTGGCGACTACGCCCTGGACTTCTACAGCGACCTGAAGACCTATCAAGTAAAGGAGGGCACTACCAATGGGTGAAATTATTGGTGCCGCAGTGGTTGCCCACGTACCCACAATCGTCCTGCCCGACGAACAGCGACGGGCACTCAACGAAGGAAAGGAGAGCACGCTCTACACGGGTCTGCACGCCCTGAAGCGCGAGGTCTTCGACCGGCTGAAGCCTGATCTGGTGATCGTGCTCGACAGTCACTGGTTCACGACCGTCGAGTTCGTCATCACCGCGCACGAGCGCCGACTCGGCTTCTTCACCTCCGAGGAGTTGCCACGGGGAATGTCCAGCGTGCCCTACGACGTGCCCGGCGACCCCGAGTTCGCCCTCTTGGTGGGCCTGATCGCCGACGCCACGCCGGACTGCTGGATAACGCCGATCGACAATGAGCACCTGCCCATCACGTACGCGACCACGAACCTGCTGAGGTTCTTACAGGGCGACGAAGCGTGGATCTCCGTCAGTCTCTGCCAGACGGCTGAACCCAGCGACTTCGCGGCAGTCGGTCGCGTGATCGCCCAAGCGGTCGCCGAGAGCGATCTGCGAGTCGTGCTGCTCGCCTCGGGCGCACTGAGTCACACGTTTCATACGCTGCGGACCCTGCGCGAACACGAGGCCGCGGGCGAACAGCACATCTTCTCACCGGGCGCGCGCGACGCGGACCACGACGTCATCGACGCGTGGCGGCGCGGCGATCACGCGAGCGTGCTCAATGGCCTGAGTGCGTTCATGAAGTTCAAGCCGGAAGGTCGCTTCGGCCACTACCAGATCATGGCGTCCGCGCTCGGTGGCGTCGACTGCGTCGCTGCCGGTACATTGTTCTCAGAGTACGAGAACGCCATCGGCACCGGTCAGGTGCACGTGTGGTTCGAGCGGCCCGACGAGGGCTGGACCAACGAGGACACATGAGCATGCGCGGACTGCCCTTCCCTCGAACCGCCAGTGGACGTGCGTCACTCCTGCCGCCCGTGCCGTGGCACTATTCGGGCGATCTGCTCACCGTCGAGTACCGCACCGATCCCACGGCCATCGCGAACCTGTTGCCCGAAGGCGTGACGCTCGCCCACGAGGACGAGGACCCGGGTGCGGTCGCGTTCATCTGGGCCGACTGGCAGAGCTGCGGCGATGACGGCGCGGAACTGCTCGACCCGGTGCGCTCGCAGTACAAGGAGGCCTTCGTCGTCGTGCGCTGTCGTTACGGCGAGCAGCTCTACAGCCGCTGTGTCTTCATCTGGGTCGACAAGGACTTCGCGCTCGTGCGTGGCTACCTTCAGGGTTACCCGAAGAAATTGGGATCGATCCATCAGACCCGTCCCGTCGCGCTCGGCAAGGCGGGACCCCGACTCGAAGCCGGCGGAGCTTTCGGCATGACCCTCGCCGCCAGTGACCGTCGCCTGGCGCAGGCCACCGTAACTCTCACCGGTCCATCGCCCTCCAATGGATTCGTCAACGCACACCCGATGCTGCACCACCGATGGTTCCCCGGCATCGAACTCGACGGCCGCGACAGTCTCGCCGAAGTGGTCACCATGTCGGGCACGAACGTCGAACTCGGTCCCGCTTACGTGGGTACGGCGACGCTCGAGCTCTTCGATTCACCGAGTGAAGAGCTATTGTCAATCGCTCCCCGAGAGATCATCGGGGGCTACTTTCGCAGCGTCGCCACCACGTTCGCCGGTGGGCGAACCGTCAAGTCGTAGTCGTGTCGAGGAAGATCGCCAGCTCGCACCAAGCAGTCGTCTCCGCGGCTGAACGTGACATCCGTAGTCGACTGCGCGGCCACGATCTCGACTTCACCGCCATGAGTGCCGTGTCGAACATCTACCGGTCGGGTTCGGCAATACGCAACCACATGGAGCGAACCGTCCTCGACGCCTGCGACCTCAGCTGGGTGGCGTTCACGGTGCTGTGGGTGCTGTGGATCTGGGGTGAACAGGAGACAGGGCACGTCGCCCACGAAGCGGGCGTGTCCAAAGGCACGCTCACCGGCGTACTGAAAACCCTCCAGACGCGCAAGCTCATTCGGCGAATCCCGCACACCAAGGATCGCCGTCGTGTCTCGGTGGCACTCAGTCGATCCGGCGAACGTCTCATCGAGAATCTGTTCCCGGAGTTCAACCGCCATGAGACGCTGGCCGTCGGTGCCCTTTCGGCGAGCGAACAGAGAGAACTCGCGCGACTCCTGCGCATCGTGCTCGGTCACATCAGCGACGTTGACACGGTGCAGAAACTGACCTCCTAATTAACAATCGTCGCGTCGCTCAGCGCCCTTCAAGTCGCGCCAGCCTCCGCCGTGGCGAGGATCGCGTATTCCTTCGGTCGTAGCCACAGCTCCGCGGCCGAAACGTGGAAATAGCCGCCCTTCTCCGCTGCCGACAGTCCGGTAAGAGCACCCGCCGGAAGAGTGTTCCTTATCCTCTTGGGCCGTCCTGTGACCAGGCTGCGCTCCAAGACGACGACGTTGCTGCCCGTCACCACCACCCCCACGGACCGGACGATGAACGAATAGAGGAGAAACCAAACGAGGAAGCCTGGAACGACCGCGGCCTTCACCACCGCGACGAGGAAGACGGTAAGGACGACGGCCCCCGCGACGATCTGCACTCGGGTCTTGCGCGGATCAGGTCCGACCTGTCCGACGCCGTAAGCGAGCGCCGCGCCATCACCCACGATCGCTGCGGAGATCTTCAATCCCTTTTCACGATTTCGATTACTGAGCGCCACCGCCCGGTCTCCCCGCTTCGCATGACGTCCATCGTCAGCCAAGGGTAACCGCGGGCGGGCGAACGAGTCGACACCTCGAGGAGTGACCTAGCGCGGTGCGGCGTCTTCGGTTGAGATCAAGTGGCGCGCGGCACGTGCCTCGTCGACACGTGACACCGGCGTCGTCTGGGGAGCACGATGAAGCGAATCGGGATCGTCAATCGCTCGTTGGGCGATTCGTTCGACCGCCGCGGCCAGTGACTCGAGCGTTTGAAGGCTTTCCGTCTCGGTCGGCTCGAACATCAGTGCTTCGTCGACGATCAACGGGAAGTAGACCGTTGGCGAGTGGAATCCCTCCTCCAGCAATGCCTTGGCGACGTCAAGTCCACGCACGCCGTACTTGGCCTTGAGCGGCGCAGCGGTAAGGACGCACTCGTGCATGCAGGTGCGGTCGTACGCCGCGGGCAGCGTGTCACTGAGGCGCCGGCGCAACCAGTTGGCGTTCAAGACCGCGCGCTCGGCCACGCGCTTGAGTCCGTCGCCCCCGTGGACTTCGATGTACGCGAGTGCCCGCGCGAGCACCATCGAGTTGCCGTGCCATCCGTGCACCCGACCAATGGAGCGCGAGGGCGCGACCCAGTCGAAGATACCGCTCTCCATACGTGTCGCCTTGGGACCGGGAAGGAACTCAGCCAATCGTGACGAGACCGCCACTGGACCCGCGCCCGGTCCTCCCCCACCGTGTGGTGTGGCGAAGGTCTTGTGTAGGTTCATGTGCACGATGTCAAAACCCATGTCGCCGGGACGGACGACGCCGAGAATGGCGTTCAGATTCGCGCCGTCGTAGTAGACGAGACCGCCGACGTCGTGCACGGCGGTCGCGATCTCGATGATCTCCTCTTCGAACAGACCGACCGTGTTGGGGTTGGTCAGCATGATGCCCGCCACGTCGGGTCCGAGGGCGGCCTTCAGAGCGTCGAGATCGACGAGACCACGATCGTTCGAGGGGATGGTCGTCACCTCGTAGCCACCAAGCGTCACCGACGCCGGATTCGTGCCGTGCGCCGAGTCGGGAATGATCACCCTCCGGCGCGGATCGCCGTTGGCGGTGTGGAACGCGCGCATGAGCAACAGGCCGGTCAATTCTCCGGCGGCACCGGCCGAGGGCTGCAACGTCGCGGCGCTCATCCCGGTGATGGTGCAAAGGGTCTCTTCGAGCGTCACGAGCAGTTCGAGCCAGCCCTGAGTCAGTTCGCCCGGCGCGCCGGGGTGCACCGAGTTGAGTCCGGGATCGGCCGCCACCGCGTCGCAGAACTTCGGGTTGTACTTCATGGTGCACGACCCGAGTGGGTACATACCGAGGTCCACCGAGAACTGTCGGTGCGACAAGCGCGTGAAGTGCGCCACGAGGTCACGTTCGGACAGCTCGGCGAGCGGAACCACGTTCGGATTGAGATGCGCCGTCGGAACCAGATCTTCGAGCGGCGTTGCTGGCACCCCGGTGGTGCGCAGTTGGTACGCGGCGCGTCCCGCGACCGACATTTCGAAAATCGTCGGTTCGATCCCGTGGCCGAGCAACGGTGCCGATGCCGCGCGTCCGCCGGGCGAAGCGCTCCGTACCATCACGCCACCACCTTTCGCATCACGTTCACGTAATGATCGAGTTCGCTCCTGGTTCGCCGTTCGGTGACCGTGACGAGCATGACGCGTTCGATGTCCTGGGCGATCGAGAGGTCGGAGCCCTGGGTCAACGCGGCGACGCTCAGTCCGGCGAGTACGCCCTCCTCGGCCATGTCGTGCAGCACGTTCACGGCGCTCTCGGGCACGCGAATCGCGAACTCGCGAAAGAACGGCTGACTCGACACGGCTTCGACGCCACTGATCGACAGCAACTCGTCGTAGAGGAAGTGGGCACCCTGCGCGCAGCGAGTCGCCACCTCGCGCAGTCCGTAGGTCCCGAGCCATCCGAGTTGGATCGCTGCGGTGATCGCCATCAAGGTCTGATTGGTGCAGACGTTGGACGTCGCCTTCTCGCGACGGATGTCCTGCTCGCGGGCGCGCAGGGTCGTGACGAACGAACGGCGGTCGTTCGAGTCCACGGTCTCGCCGACGATGCGTCCGGGTAGGCGGCGGACCTGATCCATGGTGCACGCGAAGAGTCCGAGGTACGGTCCGCCGAACGCGAGTGGTGTGCCAAAGGGTTGACCTTCACCAACGAAGACGTCCGCACCCCACTGGCCGGCGCTCTTCAACACACCGGCCGCAACGGGGTCGGCGCCGAGAATGAGCAGCGCGTCGTTCGCAACGGCCAGCTGCTTCGCGATCGAGAGGTCCTCGACGATACCGAGATAGTTCGGATACGACGCCACGATGGCGGCGGCGCCCGCGGCGTCGACGCTGGACCAATCGGTGACGCCGTCCTTCAGCGGTACTTCGACGATCTCGTGTCCAGTGCCGAGGGCGAACGTGCGTGCCACCGCGCGCCAGTGCGGGTGCACGCCCGACGAGACGATCATCTTGGTACGATTCGTCGCGCCGGCGGCGAGGTTTTGGGCTTCGACCATCGCGGTCGCGCCGTCGTAGAGCGAAGCGTTGGCGATCGGGAGTCCACTCAAGCGTGAGATCAACGTCTGGAACTCGAAGATGGCCTGCAGCACGCCTTGGGCGACCTCGGGTTGATACGGCGTGTAGGCGGTCACGAACTCCGAACGTGACCCCAGCATCTTGACCACGGCCGGCACTTCGTGGTCGTAGGCTCCCGCGCCGGCGTAACAGGTCATGTCGACGGCCTTCGCGCGGTTGGTCCGGGTGAAGCGCTCGAAATCGGCGGCCACGTCGGGCTCGCTCATGCCCGGCGCCAGGTCGAGACCCTGCGTGAGTCGCACCGCCGCCGGGATGTGGGCGAAGAGCTGGTCGAGCGAGTCCATGCCAATGAACGCCAGCATTTGATCGACTTCACCTGGGGTGTGTGGAAGATAGTCAGCCACGTCAACGAGCCTTTCGAACGAAGGGGAGGGCGCGCACCGTCGCCGGCATCTCGCGACCGCGAAGTGCGACCGAGACCGGCGTGCCCGCTTCGAGATCACCCCTCAGCAGTCCCATCCCGATACCACAACCGAGGACGGGCGAGAAGTTGCCCGAGCAGAGGGTGCCGACCGACGATCCGTCCACGAGCACTTCCCCACCGTCGCGCAACGGTTGACGGCTATCGGTCTTGAGCCCCGTCAAGAGCCGCGACACACCTCGGCGACGCTCGTCTTCGACCGCTGCGCGGCCCTGGAACGTGACTTTGTCCCAACCGAGCACCCAACCGAGTCGGGCTTCGAGGGTCGTCGAATGCAGCGTCAACTCGTGTCCGTAGAGCGGCAACGCCGCTTCGAGACGCAGCGTGTCGCGCGCGCCCAGTCCCGCGGGCGTTACGTCGGCGGCGACCAGCGCCAAAAGCAGGTCGCGCGCGACTTCGTTCGGGGCTGCGATCTCCAGTCCCTCTTCGCCCGTGTACCCCGTACCGGCCACGCGCACCTCGACGCCCCGGTAGTCGAACCTCGTGACGCGAAATCGCGCCACCTCGCCGAAGCGCGCGTCGACCGCTGCGGCTTTGGCGCGGGCATTCGGGCCCTGGATTGCCAGCACGCAGCGTTCGCTCGTGACGTCGACGCCCGGAATGGACGAAAGGACCCCGGAGGTGTTGGACGCGTTGGGCATCACGTCGAACTCGTCGTCACCGACCCACCAGACGATGATGTCGTCAACAACGAAGCCCTCGTTGTTGAGCAGATGCGTGTACTGCGCACGGCCCGGTTCGACCTTTCGCAGATCGTTGGTCAACGTGTCCTGGAGGATTTCGAACTTGTCAGGCCCGTCGCAGCGCACGGTACCGAGGTGGCTGACGTCAAAGACCACGGCGTCGCTTCGACAGGCCAGGTGTTCAGCGACCGTGCCCGTGGCGTACTGCAACGGCATCTCCCAGCCACCGAAGGGGACGATCTTCGCGCCCAGCTCGACGTGGGTGTCGAAGAGAAATGGGCGCCGATCGGTCACGAAATCCATCCTAAGCCGCGGGATGGGCGAGGAAATCCAGGTCGTGGCGCTCGAGCAGTTGCGTGAAATCGCGCTGGTACACGACCAACAACGCAATCTCAGGGTAGAGCGTACGAAAGAGGCGGACCTTCTTGTTCTTGCGCGTGACGAGTCGCTGTTCGAGCACGGTGAGTTCGATGAAGAGCTGCTGGGAGGGAATGTAGAAGTCGGGCCGGAAACCCTTGGTCGGTTGCCCTAGTTCATTCCACTCGAGAGGGAACTCGACCGGCTCGTAGCACCATTCGAGACCATAGAGGGTCAGCAGGCTCGCGAAGAGTCCTTCGCTGGGGTGGGCGAACTTGGCACTCGATGGTGCCGACACACTGGGGTGTCGATGACGAGGTTCGTCAATCGACGACGGGAACGTCACGCCGTACGGGGCTCCCTCTCCGACGTTACGAACTGCGCCTGACGGATGGTGGTCGTGAGTTCGGCGACCACACTCGCCAGTGGAACGATGTTAAAGACGCCTTGGCCACCGCGAAGTAGGTCGACCAGGTCGCCGTCACTTCGCGCGAGCACCGAGCCGGAATCGCTCAGGACCAGGCTGCTCGAGGCGAGATCGGCGCCCAGGGAACGACGGAGGCACTCGACCGCTTGGCGCGCCCGAGCCAACGACAGGCCCGAACTGAGCAGCGACTTGATGACCTTCACTTCAAGCACGTCGCCGTAGGAATAGGTGCGCTTGGATCCACTGCCGCGGGCTGGGGTGATCGACGGCGTCACAAGTTCGGTCCTCGCCCAGTAGTCCAGTTGACGATACGTGACGCCAGTGAGGCGGCACACCATCGGTCCACTAAAGCCCATAGCTAACGAATCCTTCATACGAAGTTCCTCCCGACCGAGGCCTGACCAGATTATCCCGAAGGACTACATCAGTGTAGTTATCAAAACGACTAATCCACAAATAAATCTGGGCGACCGAGCGACGGCGACGAAGCCTCCGCGTGCAGTCGTGGCGGGATGCGGCCGGCCCGAAAGGCCGAATAACCCGCCCTTACGGCGTCACGCAGGGCTTCGGCCATCATCACGGGCTCGAGTGCCCGATTGATCGCCGACGCCGCCAGCACCCCGTCACAGCCTAATTCCATTGCCAGGGCCGCGTCGGAGGCCGTGCCGACCCCGGCGTCGAGGAGTACCGGCACCCCCACGCGTTCGGCAATGAGCGCTATCGCGTGGGGATTCCTGATACCGAGACCCGAACCAATCGGTGAACCGAGCGGCATCACCGCGACGCAACCGCACTGCTCGAGACGCTGGGCGACGATCAGGTCGTCCGAGGTGTAGGCCCACACCTCAAATCCCTTTCGCACCAACTGATCGGCGGCGACCAGGGTCTCGGTGGTGTCGGGCAACAGCGTACGGTCATCGCCGATGACTTCGAGTTTGACCGCGTTGGTCTCGAATGCCTCGCGCGCCAGTTCGGCCAGTTTCACGGCTTCACTCGCGCTGTAGCACCCTGCCGTGTTAGGCAGCAGCGAAAAGTTCCGGCGCTCCAAGAGTTCGTAGATCGATCCCTTCACGTTCGGATCGACGCGTCGCAGCGCGACCGTGGCGATCGTCGCCTCCGAGGCGATCAGGGACGCCTCGAGCACGTCCATGGAGCGAAAACCGCCGGTGCCCACGACGAGACGCGACGGTGAACTCATCGAGCCGATCTGAAAGAGGTCACCCACGTCCTCATCGTACTAAGCCGTCTGGAGTCGTCACTAGGGTTGAAGCAGTGCAACCCATCTCCGTCTTGACCATCGCCGGCTCGGATTCGGGTGGTGGAGCCGGCATCCAGGCTGATTTGCGCACCTTTAGCGCCTTCCAGGTGCACGGTACCTCCGCGATCACCGCGATCACCGCCCAGAACACCGTCGGCGTCACTGCGGTCCACCCCCTCGAACCTTCGCTGGTCGTCCAGCAGGTCGAGGCGGTGCTCGACGACTTCGCGATACGCGCGGTCAAGACCGGCATGCTCGTCCAGCCCAGCACGATCGAAGCCGTGGCGCTCCTCGCGCGCGAGGGACTGCTCGACAATCTGGTCGTCGACCCGGTCCTCGTCTCGTCGACGGGTCACCGCTTGATGGAAGAGGGCGGACCGGTCACCTATCGCGAGGCACTCTTCCCCTACGCCACGGTCATCACGCCGAACCTCCGAGAGGCCGCGATCCTCTGTGACGTCGACGTTCGCGACGTCACCACCCACGACGACATGTTGATACTCGCCAACGCGCTGCTCGCCTACGGCCCGCGTTTCGTCCTCGTCAAGGGTGGCCATTTCGCCGAGGCGACGCTCGAAGATCGACACGCGCCCGACATCCTGGTGAGTGCCGACGCCGTGGTGCTCTTTGACGCGCCGCGAGTGACGACTACGAACGATCACGGCACCGGCTGTTCGCTCTCGGCCGCGATCGCCGCCGGCCTCGGACTCGAGCGTTCGGTCACCGACGCGACGCGCGACGCCAAGTCCTTCGTGCTCGCGGCACTGACGAGCGCGGCGCAGTGGCGCCTCGGGAGCGGCCGTGGCCCCATCGACCATTTCGGATGGAACCAATGAGCGATCCGGTCAAGCCGCCACTCACGACCACCACGAGCATTTTGCCCGCGATGACGGTGGTCATCGTCGCCGTCGTGACCCTCGTCATCTTTCTCGCCATCAATCTCATCGCGAATCCCACCGTCCGAAAGACGACGACCACGATTCCCATCGTCGTGGGCAGTCTCACGACCCAGCAGCACAGTCCGCTCCTCACCGGCTGCCAACAATCGGGCAATCCCCCGGCGGACATCGCGACCGCGCTCCTGGTCCCGGTCTCGACGCAGGCCACCGCGCCGACGCTGCACCCCAACGGTGGCGCGGGAGATTACGACTGCCTGCGCACGCTGGTCACGCACGCCTCGTCGGGCGACCTGCTCGGCTACTACAGCGCGCAACTAGAAGCACGCGGCTGGAGTCTCTTCTCACGCGGATCATCGACGGGATCGCCGCAGTTGCTCTTCCAAAAGGCCGGATCGGACACCTTCTACTGGATCGTCGGGATCACGGTGACGGCGCGACACGGTACGACGTCGTACTGGACGTTCCGCATCTACCAGAACTCAAGCGCTATTTAGCTCCAGTTCGGGAACCGCTACGGGCGTCTCGACGCAGACCGACGACCACAAGGCGAAGTTGAGCGGGTAGATCACGTAACCGATACGCGTCGCCGAGGCGACGCAAATCATCATCGCGAAACACACACTCAAGAGTCCGAGCAACTGGGACAACGTGAGTGGCCAGTGACGCCGCAGGAACTTCGCGGCGAAATAGCCGCCCACGATCAGTGTGACGGGCGCCAGCAAGTGTCCAAGCGGTGCCCACAGCGTCGTGAGGATGTGACCGGGCAGCGCGCTCGCCGCCGGAGAGGTGACGCCCGCCAGACCCAGCGGGAAGGCGAAGACATTCCACATGAACGCTGCCGGCGCGTGCAGCACAAACGGCGCGATGGAAATCACGACAATGGCCGTGATGATCGCCGCCACCTTCGTCCAGGCGCTTCGCCCGTCGCGTTCGCGCGCGACGAGCAACGCACCGATCGCCATCGGCCACGCCGTCAGTTTCATCGCGGCGGCGAGACCGAAGCTGACACCCGCGAGGTAGTTCGAGCGCCGCTGCAGCGCCGCGACACCCAAGAGTGACAGCGCGAGGATCGGCATGTCGTCACCGCCCGTCGCCAAGAACAGCGCCCCGGTCGGCAGCGCCAGCATGACCTGAGCGACGCGGATCTTCTGTGCCCGCGACGCGCGCAGCATGCCGAGCGCGAAACCGCTCACGAGCAGGGTCATCAGCGACATCACGATGCGTGGATCGGTGAGCCCCTTGCTCTTGTGCTGCTCCGCCGACGGAAGCCCAAAGATGCTCATGAGGGGAAAGTACGGAAAGAACGATTCGTAGGTCGGAATGCCCTTGACGACACCGACGAGTTGGCCGTTCTTGAAGTACACCTGGTACGGGTCCTTGCCCTTGCTCACCCAGGTCGCCGAACGACCAATGACCGAGACCTCGGGTTGGGCCTGGCGCCACTTCGCCTCTAACCCCAAGGGCATGGCGACCGCCCCGAGTACCACGATCGTGAGCAGTCCAATACGGATCAGCGACGTGCGCCGGACGTCTCTTCGACTGAACAGCCACGCGGCGACTGAGGCGAACACGTAGGTGCCGACGGCCAGGTATCCCCAGTGCCACTGCGCGGCCTCGCGCGACGTCCAGCCGAGCCCGACGGCGAAGACGGCCGACAGCGCGTACAGCACCGCGTCGCTGCGTAGTGCGTTCAGCGCCGTCCACCGCTGTACGGAGCGAGAGCGCGCGTAGGTGAGGCGTGCCAACACCCCGCCAAGTGTAGTTACCGATGGTCGCAAATCTCCGATTTCCCCGCCCCACGAAACGGGCGGGCGGACGGCTACTCCCCTACGGCGCGGCGCCGGACCGGCAGGTAGGTGACCGGCGGCACGCGGTCGTTGAGGAAACGTCGGATGATCCGCACGCTCTCCTTGGTGCGCTCCTTCAAGAGCGCGTGGGAAGTTCCGGGAACGATCGACAGTTGGCCCTCGGGGAGCGCCTCGTACAGCGAGCAGGTGTGCGACAAGGCGACCACGTCGTCGTCACCGGCCATCACCAGCACCGGCACGCGGATGCTGGCGAGATTGGTCGTCTTGAGGATGGGCTCGCTCGCGTACATCGTCATGGTCTTCTCGACGACCTCTCGGGCGTGACGACGTCCGTCGGGAGAGCGTTTCGCGAAGCGCTTGCGCCACTTCTTGAAATCCGGTCCGTCAAAGTCGTACGGTTCGATCGTCACGCCGCTGTAGTGGAAGTTGGCGCCGATGACGACGGCGCGACTCACCAGGTCGGGTCGTCTCATCGCTACCATCAGTGCCACCACGCCACCGTCGCTATGGCCCACGAGGTGAACCGGGCGACGCAAGTATTCAATGAACGCGATCGTCTCGTTCGCCATGGAGTTGAAGTGAAAGGGCTCGTCCACGTCGGCGGTGCGTCCGTGGCCCCGCCGGTCGAAGGCCGCCACGCGGTAGTGCTTCATGAGACCCGGACCGATCGAACCGAGCAGGCTCGAGCTGCTACTCATACCGCCGTGCAGCAACACCACCATTGGACGCTTCTTCTTGCGCTTCGGGCCTTTCTTGGCAATCCACACCCACGTCTTGTGGCCGTTCAACTTGATGGTCGTCACGAAAACAATCGTATTCGCTCGACCGGGAAAAATCGGGCTCTATCCTTGACACGTGCGAGCCTTTGAAGTCACCGAAGTGGACGGGA
>Ga0207927_1000225_pt1 | contig 23729 bp, 17 predicted proteins | sample NGESurdeep072012_2_FD_184456 | JGI IMG/M metagenome (GOLD analysis project Ga0207927, IMG submission 184456) | Arctic peat soil microbial communities from Barrow, Alaska - NGEE Surface sample 210-2 deep-072012 (SPAdes) | ecosystem: Environmental > Terrestrial > Soil > Wetlands > Peat ... | reverse complement strand
TGCACTAAGCTGGCTGCTCATTCGCAGCCTAGCGCCAGCGGCATCGAGAATTGCCGAGACCATGCGGCCGGGGATGTCGGCGCGGCTGCTATTCGGCTTGCGGATGGCCCCGGCGACGATCACGCTGTTTCTGGTTGTCGGATTTTGCGTACCCAGTTACGTTTGGCTGGAGCCCGATATCGCCAGCGAGCGCGTAGGCTTTGCCTGCCTGCTGGCAGCGCTGCTGGGAGCGACAGTCTGGGCGGTCGCACTGCTGAGAGGATTTTCCGCAGTCGCGCGAACTGCTCGTTACATGCGTGTTTGCGAGCGCAACGGGGTTCAGACGAACGTGGGGCAGGATTCGGCCCGCGTTCTGGTACTGAACGGTGATGTTCCGTTGATGGCGGTCGCGGGTGTAATGCACCCATGCCTCGTGGTGTCAAAGTCAGTAATGGACGCACTGAGCGAGGAGCAAAAAGAAGCTGCGTTCCGGCATGAGACGGCGCATCGCATCTCGCGCGATAATCTGAAGAAGTTCTTGTTTCTGCTCGCACCTGACATCCTGCCGTTTGTGTCGGGTCTCTCCAGCCTGGAGAACGGCTGGGCGAAATTTACAGAGTGGGCGGCTGACGATCAGGCAGTGGATGGCGATCCGCAACGGGCGCTCTCCCTCGCTTCGGCTTTGGTCAAAGTCGCCAAGATGGGTGTTCATCCTACTCCTTCCTATTTGCTGTCGTCGCTGGTCGATGACGATCGCGACCTGGAAACCAGAGTCGATCGCCTGCTGCGCGAGCCGGCATATGCGGAAAAGCCCCTGGCTCCAGTAGTTGCTTTTGCTCGCAATGCTGCGCTGGTAGTCGCCGGGGTTGCGGCAACGGTGTTGGCGTGGCCGGGAAGTCTCGGGAGCATTCATCGGCTGCTCGAGCAATTGGTCCAGTAAGTCACGGGGAAGCTCTTTCCCAACAGCCTGCATCAACAGAGTGTCATTTGTCACGTCGCAGGGTTAGCGCGGTCACAGAATTGTGGTCCGTGGACCGATAGAATCGCCGGTTCGATCAATGCCAGGAGGATCGTTCTGCGATGCCGACCGCTGAACTTGAGCAGACAACACTACCTTTAAATGCCTACGAGCCGCTTGAACTTGGACAGGCATACGATCCACTGATTCCAACCGGAAAGCGGATTCCAGAACTTACTCCGCGCTCGATTGGCTGGGGAATCTTTCTTTGCGTCGTCTTTACAGTGGCGTCCGCGTACTCAGGATTGAAGGTCGGCCAGGTGATGGAGTCGGCGATCCCAATCTCGATCCTAGCGATCGGGCTGGCTCGCTTGTATCCGCGGCGCTCAACCGTGCTCGAGAACGTCATCATCACCGGGATCGGCGGGGTTGCTGGATCGGTGGTCGCGGGCGCGATCTTCACCCTTCCGGCGCTGTACATCCTGAAACTCGATCCCCGTCCCCTGCAGACCATCTTCGTCTGCCTGGCCGGAGGCTGCCTTGGGGTGTTGTTCCTGATCCCCTTGCGCCGGTATTTCGTGCGCGATATGCACGGTCTGCTGCCGTATCCGGAGGCCACGGCGATTACTGAGGTGCTGGTCACGGGCGAGAAAGGTGGGTCGCAAGCGAAATTGCTGTTGCAAGCGACAGCGATCGCTGGAGTGTACGACTTCTTTGTGACCACGTTCCAGGTCTGGAAGGAGTTCGTGAACTTCCAGTTTGTTCCTGTGATGAAGACACTGAACGAGCGGGCTCGCATGGTCTTCAGCTTCGACGCCATCGGGTTCATCCTGGGGCTGGGATATGTGATGGGGCTGCGGAGTTCCATGATCCTCTGCGCCGGTGGCGTGCTGTCCAATTTCGTACTGGTCCCGTTGATCTGGTTTATCGGTAGCCACATGGCCAGCGCGGTGTATCCGGCGAGTATCCCAATTTCCAGTATGTCGGCAGTGCAGATCTATCGCAGTTATGTGCGTTTCATCGGAGTGGGGGCGATTGCCACGGCTGGCATCTTCGGAATCGTCAAGTCGCTGAAGATTGTGGCCGGATCCTTTGGCATCGCGTTGCGGGTGTTTCGCAAGGCTGAGGTCGCGGCACCCGAACGTACCGATCGCGATATTTCCATGATCGCCATATTTCTTGGCGTAACGTTGGGCGCTATTGGCGTGGGTGTGTACCTTGCGCAATTGCCAGTCGCATGGAGAATTGTGGCCATCGGCACGGTGATGACGCTGGTATTCTCGTTCTTCTTCACTTCGGTGGCGGCGAATGCGATTGCGACAACGGCACGCAATCCGGTGTCAGGCATGACCATGTTGACGGTCATCATCTCATCGGTGGTGCTGCTGCAATTTGGGTTGTCGGGCACGACTGGCATGTTCTTCGTGATGGCGATTGCAGGAATGGTGTGCACGGCACTATCGGTTTCGGGGCAGGCGATCACGGACTTGAAGACGGGATACTGGCTGGGCTCAACCCCTGCGGCGCAGGAAAAAGTAAAGTTCCTTGGAGTGATAGCGGCCGCGGTTGCTTCCGGCTTGACGATCGTAATGCTGGCGCGAACCTTCCAATTTGGAGAGGCACTGCAGGGAGACTTAAGACCAGTCTTGGCATCTCCTCAGGCATCAATCATGAAAGCGTTAGTTGAAGGATTCATGAGCCACCAGCCTGTCGCCTATCTGCTGTTCGGCGCCGGCGCCATGATTGCGGTGCTAATGGAAATGCTGGGGCAACCGTCGCTGATTTTTGCGTTGGGAATGTATCTTCCGTTGGAACTGAACACGCCCGCACTGGTTGGCGGGTTCATCTCCCACTTTCTGAACAAGCGGGCGGAGAGAACCGATGGCGAGCCGGGACGGCGGATTCGCGAGCGCGGTGTGATCATTGCGTCCGGACTGATGGCAGGAGGCGCGCTGGGCGGAGTATTTGGGGCTGCGCTGCGACTGCTTCCCAAGTATCGAGAGAACCTGATCACGACCCCGTTCTACGCGAACGAGTCGGTATCGCAGACAGTGTCGGCTCTGTTCTTTATTGCGCTGTGTCTCTACGTTTGGTTTGGTTCATTGAAGAAAGAGAAGGCTTGACATGGATAAGGCTGGACGTTTGGTCGCAGATGCAGTTCTTGGAATTGACACTCTCTGGGGCGGAGACGTTATGTGTCCGTCGGGGACGGGCCGGTTTATTGCCGATTCGTGGTTCTCGGATGAGCCTCTGCCGCTGGCTTATGACGCTCCTGCTGCAGCGAGGGTGCGCGAAACTGGAGGCGTGTCGGGGAAGACGGTCGATCACGCCGCTGTCGAGCAGTACTTGAAACAGGTCGACATTCCGGCCGCAATCGCTGGCACAAAGCAAGAGGCGAAGACAATGGGAGGCTTGCGCGGCCAGTATCTGTGGGGACTGGCGCTCTGTCTTGAGACCATGTGGGATTTAGCCATGGAGATGCTCGGAACAGGCCCGGCTGTTCCGTATGAGCGCTGCGTTGAGGCGTCTACCGCTCGGGCTCCGGAACGATCTCAGCCGGAAGCCAAGCGTACGAGAGTGGCTGAGTTGCTGGGCCGCGCAGGTTATGCATCGGCTGACCGCGATGGACTCTTAGTGGCGGTGGACGCTTGGCGCCGGGAGAGGACGGTTCCCATGGGGTCGGTGAAGGCCATGGGAGCTGCGGTAATCGCCTACTTCGACCAGCTCAGCGTCGAACATCTGTTGCCAAATCTGCCGGCCGAGCTGTCGCTGGTGCCGCGAGCGAACATCGAGTTTCTGGCAATCAAAGACGCGTGGTTTTCGGGCTCCATGAATTATGTAGGACGGGCGCGGAATGCTGACGGCAGCCCAAAGTACGAAGCGACCTATGAGATTAATGCGTCTCTGAAAATCTCGTTTCCAGAGTTTCAGCAATTAGTCAGCCATGAGGTCGAGCCCGGGCACGTCACGACGTTTGCCTACATGCAGAATCTGTACGTGCGTGGGTTGGCTGGATTCGAAGCCACGGTACTGACCATGAATACGCGGGCTGCGAGCTTGTTCGAAGGGATTGCGAACAACGCTATCCTGATGGCGCATGGAGTAACCGAGATCGAGCAACTACCTGACGAGGATATGCAAATCGGCGTGCTGCTGGCCCTGCTGCAAGATGACGCGAAGAACCAGTCGTCGTATCTCACGTGGGGGGAGGGGAGAGAACAGGCTGAAGTGGGGCGAACCCTGCGACGCGACTTTCTGGTCAGCGACGAACGTGCCGACAAGTTGTCAGGGGCGTGGGGTAAGCATCCGTTGCTCGGCAGGATGTATTTGCCTGCATATCGCGCCGGAACCGAGAAGGTTGCTGATCTGCGCCGACGCTATCCCGCGAATAAGGTTCTGCCTGCGCTTTACGGCTGCGGCGGGTTGGTGGACATCCAAACGATTGACGAGATGGCCGCGAAGTAGACCATGCGGTCGGCGAGATCGAGGCGCGTTCAGCTGAGTTTGCTTTCGAGCTTCGCCCAACGGGCAATGAGTTCATCGACGGCTTTTCGGGCGTCGTCGTATTCGCCCTGAGCGGCGATGATTCGTTCTGCGTCGGTCGCGATCGCAGGATCTTCCATCGCGGCCTGTTTGGCCGCCAAGATTGCCTCCGCGTCGGCCACCCTTTGCTCGATGGTGGCATACTCGCGGGCTTCCAGGTAGGACAGCTTTTTCTTTGTAACCTGCGTGGACCTATCGGGGACCTGGGCGGAGTTCGAGGTCGAAGGCCTGGCATTCTCGATCTGGTCAGCCTGCCACACCTCCCACTGAGAATAGTCGGCGAATCGCCCCGAGTCGCCCAGTCCGTCGAGGCCAATGACCACGGTAGACACGCGATCCAACATGTAACGATCGTGGGTGACAAGGACTAGAGCGCCGCGATATTCCAGCAAGCTCTCTTCGAGAATCTCAAGTGTGGGAATGTCGAGATCGTTGGTCGGCTCGTCGAGAAGCAGCACATCGGCGGGCTGAAGCATCAGGCGGGCGATCAGGACACGAGCGCGTTCGCCCCCGGAGAGGTTTGCAACTGGCTGGTTGAGTTGTTCGCTACTGAACAAGAACCGCGACGCCCAGGAGGCGACGTGGATGACGCGGTCCTGGTACACCACTGAATCGCTTTCTGGAGCGAGCGCGCGCCGCAACGTATCGCTGGAATCGAGTTCACGGTTCTGGTCGAAATAGACAATTTGCAACGAGTCAGCGCGGCGCACGGTTCCGGCAGTCGGCGCGAGTTCGCCCTGCAGGAGACGCAACAGTGTTGATTTACCACTTCCGTTGGGACCCACCAATCCAACACGCACTCCGGCGGCGATGGCGAAGTCGAGATTCGAAAAGAGAGAACGATCGGCGATCGAGTAACCGACGTTCTCCAGCTCGATGAGCCGCTTGGTCTGGCGGTCGGTGGCCAAGAAATCGATACCGGTACTACCGGTGCGTGTCCGATTGTTCAGGTCCGCAAGTTCACCCATCAGCTGATGAGCTTTGCCGATGCGGGCCTTAGACTTTCGGGTTCGCGCTTTGGCGCCGCGACGGAGCCATGCGATCTCGTTCTTTACAAGGTTCTCGAGTGCTTCCTGGCGCTTGTTTTGAGCGTGAAGGAACTCCTCTTTCTTCTCCAGAAACGAACTATAGCTGCCGCTGGTGCGCAAGAAGCCGTCGGGGTAGACTCTGCTCAACTCGACCATCTCGGTGGCCACGTTTTCGAGGAAATAGCGGTCGTGGCTCACGATGACGGAGGCGAAGGGCGCGTCCTGCAGCAACTCTTCCAGCCACTCAATTCCGGCCAGGTCGAGGTGGTTAGTGGGCTCGTCAAGCAGCAGGATGTCGGGCTGCTGCACCAATGCTTCGGCGATAGCCAATCGCTTTCGCCACCCGCCGGACAGTTCAGCAGCTTGCTGCTCGAAGTCCTCGAAGCCGGTCCGGCCGAGGGTCTCGCCGGTGCGAGCCTCCCATTCTGATTCAGGGACTTTAGCTTGCTTCAAGGCTGCCTGGATTACCTCGCGAACGGTTTGGCCGGAAGGGAACTGGGACTCCTGCTCCAGGTAGCTGAGACGGGTGCGCTTGCGCAATGCCACTTCGCCGCTGTCGGGAGACATGAGGCCCGAGAGGACGCGAAGGAGAGTTGACTTTCCTGAGCCGTTGGGCCCGATCAGGCCAATCCGATCACGCTCGCTAATGACGAACGAGATGCGCTCGAAGAGAGGATCGGATCCAAACCGTTTCGACAGACCCTGGGCGTTGAGGATAGGCGGCAATTACTTCGAGGTTCCTTTTTTATGGCGTCATTTTGAGAATAGCAGGCGGGCCTCGAAAACCTGCGAGGTTGCTTGCCATGGCGCGCGATGGTGGGTTACCTTCGAATATGATCGTTTATGATCGATTGCGAACCACGACGCAATGGTTGAGACTCTCGTGATGCTCTTGTATGTTGGCAGTGGCCGTCGGGCTGGGATTGAGGTGCCTGGTTTCGATCCTGCGGTCAGGCACGAAAGGAAGTGATGACGACATCTCGACGCACCGGAGTGTCTCCCGCAGTATGGGTGCCGACTCTATATTTCGCCGAAGGGCTCCCATTTTATGCCGTCGGCATGATGGCGTTGATCTTTTACTCTCGCATGGGCGTGGACAACGGAACGATCACTGCAACAGTGAGTCTGCTAGGGCTGCCATGGTCGCTGAAGCCGCTGTGGAGCCCGTTCCTGGAGATGTACAAGACGAAGAAATTCTTTGTGGTACTGATGGAGTTTGTCGGCGGAGTGAGCCTCGGGTTACTTGCGCTGTGCCTGCCGCTGCCGGACTATTTCCGATATAGCATCGCGTTCTTCGCGCTCGTGGCATTCTGCTCTTCGACCCACGACATCGCCGCCGACGGGCTTTATATAGGCAGCCTGAGTCCCAAACAGCAAGCTTCCTACGCGGGATGGCAGGGCGGCTTCTACAACATTGCACGATTCTTTTCGCAGGGAGGACTGCTGATCCTCGCCGGCTATCTTGAGAACCGGATGCCAGCGGTGCGCGCCTGGATGATCATCTTTGCGATGGTGGGAATTACGCTGGTCGTGCTGAGCTTGTTTCATTCGCGCGTACTTCCCACGGGGGGCGAGGAGCGACATTCCAAAAGCCTGCGCGAAATGCTGGCGACGTTTTGGGACGTAGTGGTCAGCTTCTTCAAAAAGCCCCACATCTATTTTCTTCTGACATTTGTTTTTCTGTACCGCGCCGGTGAGGGGCAAGTGGTGAAGATTGGGCCGCTGTTCCTGAAGGCGGCGTGCGAACAGGGAGGGCTCGGACTGAGCACTACAGAGTTCGGCACCATCTACGGCACATTCGGCACAGCAGCGTTTATTGTGGGGAGCATACTCGGCGGATATTTTGCTGCATGGCTGGGGCTGAAGCGCGCGCTGCTGCCGCTGATCCTGGTGATGAATCTCCCGATGCTGACCTATTTTTATCTCAGCACGGAGTTGCCGCACAGCGTAGTGTCGATCACGCTGGCCATGTCGCTGGAGATGTTCGGATACGGTTTCGGATTTGTGGGCGTTATGTTGCTGATGATGCAGGAAATTGCTCCCGGTAAATATCAGACGGCGCATTACGCCTTCGCGAACTCGCTCATGAATCTGGGGCTAATTCTGCCGGGTGCCATCAGCGGATGGATCCAGATGAAGATCGGATATCAGCATTTTTTCGTCTGGGTGCTGATCTCCGCGATACCCGCAATGATCCTTTCACGATTTGTGCCAATACACGGCTCGCGGTCACAACCGACCAGTCTGGAGACCGCCGATGTGTGAGCGGAGGAGCGACGGCTGCGGGGAGTGCGAATCTGGTTGCAAGAAGAGCAGGTACGACTGAATGTCGAATGAATCAAGTGCTAACAAGATGCCCTTAAAAGCCGTGATCCTGGCAGCAGGTAAGGATGCGACCACTGCCGATGGCCAGTCGCTGGTGCTGAAGAAGCTGGGCGACCATACCATCGTGGAATACGTCGTGCAAAACGCACTTCAGGTAGCCAAGCCAGAGGACATTTACGTGGTCGTGGGTTATCGGCAGCAAGAAGTTCGCGATCACCTTGGTCCGAAGTTTCATTATGTGGAACAGGAGAAGCCAAGGGGCACGGGAGACGCCGTCCTGCAAGTGTCGAAGACTCTGCCGGAGTTCGATGGCAATCTGCTGATCCTTTATGGCGACACCCCGCTGTTTCGTCCGGCGTCGATCCTGGGTTTGTTGAACCGGCACTACCTGAAGCAGGCTCACCTCACGCTATTGACCGCAGTGATCGATAGGCCGCTGCCCTACGGTCGAATCATTCGCAATGCGGGCGGACAGATTATTGACATCATCGAAGACACCGAGGCATCGCCCGAAGTGCGAGCCATTCGCGAAGTTAACGTCGGAGCCTACGTCGTCAATGCGAAGGTCATCGCTGCCGCGCTGCAAAAGCTGTCACCTTCACCTGTGGATGGTGATTATCGATTCACCGACTGCGTGCACCAGTTGATCCGATCGGGGTTGAAGGTCGAGAACTATCAGCTCTACGATCAGGACGAGGTGCAGGGGATCAACTCGGATGCGGACTTTGAGCGCGCGGAATTCATCCTGGAGAAGCGCCTGTACCGTCCGCGGCGGCAAGAGGAACAAAACCTGATTGCGTTTGGCACCGGCGGATGGCGGGCGCTGATTGGCGAAGGGTTTACGCTACACAACGTGCGCCGCCTCTCGCAGGCGCTGGCCAACGAAATCACGCGGCGGTCGGTGGAGAAACGAGGCGTGATCATCGGCTATGACCGTCGCTTCCTGTCGAAGCAGGCAGGTGAGGCGGCGGCGGAAGTATTCGCAGGTAACGACATCCCGGCAATCCTGCTGACGGAGGATGCCCCGACCCCGCTGATCACCTATGCGACAGCGATAAAGGACTCAGCCTACGGTCTGGCGTTTACGGCCAGTCACAATCCTCCGGAATGGAACGGGCTGAAGGTGTTCCACGGGGACGGCTCGCTATTGCTGGACCATGAAACACGGCAAATCGAGAAGGAAGCGAACGCGCTGACCCAGAACGACGTTATCAAGCTCGAGCTCGATCTGGCGCTGGAGGCAGGTATCGTCGAGAAGCGTGACTTCACCAACGAATACGTTGACGCGGTAGAGGCGCTGATCGATCTCGACAAGATTCGCGAAGCGGGATTGAAGGTCATCGTCGATCCAATGTATGGAGTAGGTCAGCTTACGTTAGGGACGGTTCTGACCGAGGCGCGTTGCCGTGTGACCTTTATCCACGAACGGCATAATCCCCTGTTTGGAGGGCGTTCTCCGGCTCCTAACGCGGAGGCACTGCGGCTGCTGAGTTCGGAGATGCAAGAGGGAAACTACGATCTCGGGCTGGCGATGGATGGCGATGCGGACCGCGTGGCGATCTTGGATGAGCGCGGTGAGTATGTATCGATCAACGACATCCTACTGCTGCTGTACTGGTATCTCCACGAAATTCGCGGTCAGCACGGTGGCGTGGTACGGAATTTATCAACGTCACACCTACTGGACAGGCTGGCCAAGAAGCTGGGTGAGCAGTGTTACGAGACTCCCGTTGGCTTCAAACATATCGTTACTGGCATGCTTGACCATAACGCTCTGCTGGGTGGTGAGTCATCTGGCGGACTGACAATTCGGGGCCATATTCTGGGCAAAGACGGGATATTTGCGTGCGCGTTGATCGTTGAAATGCTCGCTAAGACAGGACAAAAGGTGTCTGAATTGTTGGAGCGGGTGTACGGCCTGACAGGGAGACTGTATTTCGTGGAAGAGAGCCTGCCGGCAACTCCAGAGATGCGCATTGCAGTTCCTAAGCGATTAAAAGAAGCCCCCAGCAGCCACATTGGGCCGTACAAAGTCACGAACATATTGCAAATCGACGGGACGAAGCTGCTGCTCGAAAACGATAACTGGGCCTTGCTGCGGTTCTCGGGCACCGAGCCGGTGCTCCGCCTTACGGTAGAAGCCGACACTCCGGAGAAAGCAAAAGAGCTGCTGCAATGGCTGCGGCAGTTCGTCACGGCCGAGAGTTCCAAGTAGGCATAAGCAGGCAATAAGAGAGCGGAGGTTAGGGTTGCGATACGGGTACTTTGACAACGCGAACCGGGAGTACGTGATCGATCGGGTGGACGTGCCCGCTTCGTGGACCAATTATCTGGGAGTGAGAGATTTCTGCACCGTCATCTCGCACAATGCGGGAGGGTACTCGTTCTACAGGAACGCCGAGCATCATCGCATCACTCGCTTCCGGCAGAATGGCGTGCCGCTCGATCGTCCGGGCCACTATGTTTACATCCGCGACGATGATACTGGCGAATACTGGTCGATCTCGTGGCAGCCCGTGGGAAAGGACTTGAAGGCCGCGAAGTATGAGTGCCGGCACGGGCTTTCGTATTCGACGTTTTCCTGTGAGTACCGCGATATTGCGGCCGAGCAGACGCTGTTCGTCCCGTTAGACGACGATGTCGAACTTTGGGACGTGCGCTTGCGGAACACGGGTAACAGGCCGCGCAAGCTGAGTATTTTCTCCTATGTCGAGTTTTCATTTCATCACATTGAGATCGACAACCAGAACCTGCAGATGAGTCTGTATGCCGCCGGTTCGAGCTACGCCGACGGCGTCATCGAGTACGACTTCTTCTACGAGCCGTCTACGTTCCACTACATGGCTGCCAGCTTTGAGCCAGACAGCTACGAGTGCGTGCGTGATAATTTCCTGGGCAACTACCGGACGGAGACGAATCCCATCGCGGTCGAACGGGGAGAATGCCAGAACACAACGGAATTGGGAGGAAATCACTGCGGGGCGCTGCACAAGCGGCTAACACTCGCGTCGGGGGAGGAGACGCGAATCGTCTTCATGCTGGGTGTAGGGCCGAGAGCAGCGGGTAAAAGCATCAAGGCCAAGTATTCCGATCCGGCGACAGTTGATTCCGCATTCGAAGCATTGCGCGACTATTGGCAGAAGAAGCTCGAGGTGTTCCAGTGCAAGACGCCGAATGAAGGTCTGGACACCATGACCAACATCTGGACGCTGTATCAGGCGGAGACATGCGTGGTGTGGTCACGGTTTGCGTCATTCATCGAGGTCGGGGGACGAACTGGACTGGGATATCGAGACACCTCGCAAGACGTCATGAGCGTGGTGCACACCAATCCGACAAAATGCAGGCAACGGATCATTGAATTGCTCAAAGGGCAGGTGAGCCTGGGATACGGGTTGCACCTGTTCGATCCCGATTGGTTAGATCCGGAGAAGCAAAAAGCGCCGGCATTCAAGTCGCCAACTATTGCGCATGCGCCCGATCGACAGACGATGATCCACGGACTTGAGCATACGTGCTCCGACGATGCGCTGTGGCAGGTGGTAACGATCTGCGAGTACGTGAAAGAGACGGGCGACGTAGCGCTATTCGACGAGGTGGTGCCATTTGCCGACGAGGGCGAAGCCACGGTGTACGAGCATCTGAAGCGCGCGCTGGATTTCTCGGCGGCGCAGGTGGGTGTGACCGGCATTTGCAAGGGACTCAGGGCCGACTGGAACGATTGCCTGAACCTCGGCGGCGGCGAAAGCGCAATGGTGTCGTTCATGCACCACTGGGCGCTGAGGGCATTCGTTGAAGCCGCGGAATTCCTGCGCCGAGGCGCCGATGTCGAGAGGTATTCAGCAATAGCGGACAAGGTGAAAGAAGCGTGCGAGCGCGAACTCTGGGACGGTGAGTGGTACCTGCGGGGTATCACCGCTAGGGGGCTAAAGGTCGGCAGTAAGGTGAACGAGGAGGGCAAGGTCTTCATCGAGAGCAACACTTGGTCCGTTGTGTCCGGGGCCGCTGCTCCTGATCGCGGGAAGCTGGCGATGGATGCGGTCGATAAGTATTTGTACTCGCCATACGGGATACACCTGCTATGGCCTGCGTTCTCCAGGCCGAATGACGATATTGGGTTTGTGGGTCGCGTGTACAAAGGCATCAAAGAGAACGCTGCGATATTCAGCCATCCCAATCCGTGGGCGGTGATAGCGGAGTGCAAGCTGGGCCGTGGCGATCGCGCGATGAAGTTTTACAACTCGCTTTTGCCCTACAACCAGAATGACATGATCGAGGTTCGCGAGGCTGAGCCATACTCCTATTGCCAGTTCGTAATGGGCAAAGACCACACCGCCTTTGGACGCGCGCGGCATCCTTGGCTAACTGGAAGCGGTGGCTGGAACTACACGGCTGTCACCCGCTGGATGTTGGGAGTACGCTTGGCTTTCGACGGCATGATCATCGATCCCTGTGTGCCGGGTGACTGGAAGCATTTCGAAGTCAGGCGGCGGTGGCGCGGAGCTACCTACAACATCGTTGTTGAAAATCCAGATGGCGTCCAGAAGGGCGTGAAGACTGTGACGCTCAATGGGAAGCCTACCGCGATGCCGATACCAGCACAGGACGCTGGCTCGGTGAACGATGTTGCAGTGACGATGGGATAGAAGCGATTTCGAGTCCCACCCTGTGGGCCAAAAGCAGGCGCGCAGGGTGGAGCACCCACATTCGTGGCGCTACTGAAATTTCTGAAAGATGCGAGTGAAATCCCAGTCCCTCTGGGTGATCCCACTGCAGTGGGGCGACACTGTGCCGGCACAACCACCCTTGTCACGCCCCACCGACCAGAAGGACAACAATGCGACGGAATTGCTGTTGGCCTGCGCGTAGTTGAGTACGACCTGGGCGTCATCCAAGGTAAATGTCTCGCCTGCTGAGTCGTTGACGCCGATCATGGGCGTGATTCCTACTCTCGCATTCAATCCAAGCGACTTTAACTGGCAGAGCGCACTCGCGGCGGCTGCGATGGCGTTCGGTCCCATCGCACCGATGGGAACGGGCGAGCCGTAATCCATCGCCATCAGGTTCACGATTGCGACAGGCGTTCCGTGTTTCACGGCGCTTTTGATCACGTTGACCGACAAATCAGTCAGTCCCGAAGGAGTGGCGGGAAGCGTGTAATTGATCTGGAGCCCGGAATTGGCGGCTGAGAGCGCCTTCAGTGCCTGGCTACGGCGATCGATGGAGGCAGGGTCCTCGATGGCGGTGTGTTCCACATCGAAGTCGAGAATCTTCACCTTGTATTTGTCGATTACCGCCTGGTAGGCGGTTTGCAGGCTGCTGACATCGGTGCAGGACTGGGCAAGTTCGAGGCCGTCGTAGCCTCCAAAGGCGATGATGACGTCGTTACCAGCCTGTCTGATTTGTGCAATACCGGAGGCGATCGTGGTGTCAGTGGTTATGGGAGTTGTGCCGCCCCAAGCTGGTACGCATCCGTTGGCCGTCACGATGAATGCCAGGGTGAATGTCTTGATGCCCGAGGCAGCTTGAACTTGAGACAGGCTGCTCGTGAGTTTCGTCATGTCCACATAGGGCGCGAACATTCTTGATGGCTGAGCCGACGCCGCAGTCTGACCGAAGACTCTAAAACTCCAAAGGAAGGAAATCACAATGGTTGATGCGATGAGGGCGACGCGAAAACGGGACATGAAGACTCCTGAAGCTATAAAGGACAGTCAAAGCTAGCAGAACGTATCAGCAAGCTCAAAACGAGAGCTTTGTTTGCTGGAAGATCGCGGCAATCAGCGAAGAGTAATCCGAAGAGCACCCAATCGGACATCTTCCTCTGCACAGATGTCGCTGCAATTGTCGAGCAGCCAATCGGCACCAGCCGCGATGAGATCGGTATCGGGAAGCGTAGTCCGCAGCGCGATGACCCGTGCGCCAGCCGCCTTGCCGGAGCGAATTCCAGCCGGAACATCCTCGACCACGATGCAATCAGCAGGAGCAAATCCGAGCGTGCGCGCTCCCTTAATGTAAGGCTCGGGATGCGGTTTACCATTAGTAATCTCGCTCGAGGTGATCATGGTGGGCGGCACTGGAAGTCCGGCAGCGCGAATCCGCACTTCCGCTAGCGGCCGGGTGCAGGAGGTAACGATCGCCCAGCGGTGTGGTGGCAGGGAAGTCAGCAATTCGAGAGCTCCCGGCAAGGGAACCACTCCCTCGGTGTCCTCGATCTCGCGGCGTTCGACCTCGCGGTTCTCGGCCAGATAGTCCGCGTCGGGTAAGAGCTCGCGGATGCTCTCAATGCTGGGGCGCCCATGAGCTTCGCGGACGGTCTTTTCGGGCTCAAAACCGTGCTCGATTGCCCATTGCGTCCAAACGCGCGCCACCGCAGGCGTGGAGTCGATCAATACACCATCCAGATCGAACAGCATAGCGCTGGCGGTTATTGCAGTCATGTTGAGATGATAACGGACTGTCGCGCAGTGCGCTCGCAGGGATGGCCGTTGACAAATGTGCGACAGGCGAATAGCGTGTTCGTGTACGTACACGATAAGGGATATGACACGACAACCCTCTAGAGGTTCTCACGCAACATGCTGCTAATGAGTTTGCGTAACGAGGTGCTAATGGCAAACCTCGAGCTTCAGCGAAAAGGGCTTGTCCTCTATACCTTTGGGAATGCAAGTGGCATATCGCGCAGCGACGGGTTGGTGGTCATCAAGCCCAGCGGCGTCCTTTATGAAGATCTGACTGCCGAGCGACTGGCAATCACCGACATAGAAGGCAAGGTGGTCGAAGGCGATCTGCGTCCTTCATCAGACCTTTCAACACACCTCGTGCTGTACGAGAGGTTCGCAAGCATAGGTGGCATTGTGCACACGCACTCCGAGTATGCGACCGCGTAGGCGCAGGCGCGGCAGCCGATTCCGTGCTTCGGTACGACTCATGCCGACTACTTTCGCGGGCCCGTACCAATCACCTCGGAAATGCGAGAAACGGAAATTTCATCGGACTACGAGAAGAACACGGGCGAACTCATCGCGCGCTTGTTCGATGCGATAGACTACGCTGCGGTGCCGGGAGTACTCGTAGCGAGTCATGGTCCCTTCACCTGGGGGCCTGACGCGATGGCGGCTGCCGAGACTGCAGTTGTCCTTGAGATGCTGGCAAGAACCGCGTACTTGACTATCGGAATCGACCGGGGCGCGGACGCGATTTCCCGCGACCTGCAGGACAAGCACTACCTCAGAAAACACGGAACAAAGGCTTATTACGGTCAGGTAAGGAACCAAGAATGATTCCACTGATGGCAATGGTCGCAGCGACCAGGCTTGTTCATCTGTCTGCGGTCGATGTAGTGATTATCGCTTTTTACTTTGCGCTGGTATTGGCAATTGGCTGGTACCTGAAAGGGCAGTCGGGCACCGGCGAAGACTTCTTCATGGCGGGCCGGGAGATGACGGCCTGGATCGCCGGACTCAGCTTCCTGTCGGCAAACCTTGGTTCGCTGGAACTCATGGGCTGGGCTGCGGCCGCATACCAATACGGCATTCTGGCTACGCATTGGTATTGGATTGGCGCGATCCCTGCGATGTTGTTCTTGGCGCTGGTGATGATGCCGTTCTATTACATCTCCAAGACGCATTCGGTGCCGGGATATCTGAAACTACGGTTCGGAGAAAACGCGCGCACGCTGTCGTCGGTTTCGTTCGCGTTCATGACGGTGCTGATGAGTGGCATCAACATGTATTCCATGGCGCTGGTCATGAAAGTCGTGTTGGGATGGGACATCAATTTCAGCATCTGGGTCTCGTCGATTACAGTCGCGATTTATGTAGCACTCGGCGGTCTGCGTTCTGCCATCTTCAACGAAGTGCTGCAGTTTATTTTGATCTGGGCGGGCGCACTGGTGATTCCGGTCATGGGATTGATCGAAGCCGGCGGCTGGTCGAACCTGAAGGCTCAGATCGCGGTGCGAGCGTCGTCGGAATACACACATCTCTGGTCTACGCTTGGGACGTTTAACGGCAATCCGATGGGCATTCATTGGACCGGCATCGTGCTGGGCTTGGGCTTCGTGATTTCCTTCGGCTACTGGACGACCGACTTCCTGGTGGTGCAGCGTGTGCTCTCAGCCAAGGACCTGCGCGCCGCCAAGATGGCTCCCATTATCGGCGCGGCATTTAAGATGTTCGTCCCATTCATTGTGATCCTTCCCGGCTTGCTGGCACTAGCGGTTCTGCCCACGAAGCTGTTGGGCGAAGGCGCGGCAGTTGCGTCGGGCGGGCATAGCTACAACGAAGTGCTGCCTTTGATGCTGGCTCGCTATTGTGGGCCTGGCCTGCTCGGACTGGGCATAACCGCTCTGATCGCGGGATTCATGTCAGGCATGGCGGGCAATGTTAGCGCGTTCACTACGGTGTGGACGTACGACATTTACCGGGCGCTGATCAACAAGGATGCCAGCGATGAGCACTACGTCAAGATGGGACGCTGGTGCACGATTGTCGGAGTGCTGATTTCGGTGGGCACGGCCTACCTGGTGATGTCGTTCCTAAGCATCATGGATTACGTGCAGGCGCTGTTCAGTTTCTTTATCGCGCCGCTATTTGGAACCGTTGTTCTCGGCATGTTGTGGAAGCGGGCAACGCCGAAGGGCGGATTCTGGGGCTTGCTGGCGGGCACCCTGTCATCGATTGGCATGTGGGCCTGGGTGAAGGTCGATCCTACAGCGCTTCGCTACGTAGCGCTGTCGCCGAACGCGCGGGACATGGCGGAAAACATGTATCGGGCCTTGTGGTCGTGGGTGGTGTGCGTCACTGTCACGGTGATCGTTAGCCTTTTAACGGAACCGAAACCCGACAGGGAACTGGTAGGCCTGGTTTATGGCGTGACGCAAATTCCCCACGAAGGCGACATGGCTTTGTGGCAACGGCCGATCTTCTGGGCAGTTATTGTCGCGGTGGTGTTCGTGATTTTCAACATCCTGGTCTGGTGAGGGAACGCATATGAGAAAAGGTGGCGGCATTTCTATCTGGTTCTTTGTCGGCGTTTCGCTACTGGTCAATGGCGCGCTGATCCTGGGTGCTGGACTTTATGAACTGGTTTATCCGCCGGCAAACCCGGTGGTGTTGTTTCACTATCACGCCAACGTGTGGTGGGGCGCCGTATTGCTGATGCTTGGGATCTTCTACAGTCTGCGCTTCCTGCCCAAGCGCGCGTCGTAGACGTTGTGTGCGGTTCGTAGCTAAGGGACTCTTATGTCGAAAAAGAAGATGACCATGGGCCTGATCGTAGGCAACCGTGGATTCTTCCCTGACCATCTTGCGAACACGGGTCGGGAAGAGATGGTTGCAGTGCTGCAGAAGGCCGACGTGGATGCCGTCGTATTGACTCCACAGGAATCCAAGTGCGGAGCGGTGGCCACCCGCGAGGATGTTCGGCGTTGCGTCGAGCTCTTCAAAGAGAATCGCGACCGCATCGATGGGATTGTCGTTACGCTCCCGAACTTCGGGGAAGAGCGGGCCATTGCCGACACCTTGAGGCTGGCAAATCTGCAGGTGCCGGTGCTGGTGCAGGCGACGCCCGACAATCCAAAGAAGATGAGCATCGCGTTCCGGCGCGACAGTTTCTGCGGCAAGATGTCAGCCTGCAACAATCTGAAGCAATATGGGATTCCCTATTCCATCACGTCGCTGCACACCGAAGCGCCCGACTCGCCGGAGTTCGCTAAGGACCTGGAGTGGTTCGCTGGCGTCTGTCGCGTAGTGAATGGGCTAAGGAATCTGCGGATCGGCTCGATAGGCGCGCGTCCTACCGCGTTCAATACGGTTCGATACAGCGAGAAGTTGCTGGAATCAAATGGCATCTCGGTCGAAACGCTCGATTTGTCCGAAGTCCTGGGGCGCATCGCGCGCACGAAGGACGACGACGAGACTACGCAGAGCAAGTTGGCGGCGATACAGAAGTATGTGCAAACCAGCGGCGTGCCGAAAGAGGCACTGCTGAAGATGGCGAAGCTGGCGGCCGTGGTCGAAGCCTGGATGCGCGAAACCGAAGTCGCCATCAGTGCGGTGCAGTGCTGGACCTCGATCGAGGAGAACCTCGGAATCGTGCCCTGCACCGTCATGAGTATGATGAGCAACGACCTGCTTTCGAGTGCCTGCGAGGTGGATATCTGCGGCGTGTTGAGCATGCACGCTCTGCGCTTAGCGTCGGAAACTCCTTCCGCACTTTTGGATTGGAACAACAACTATGGGTCGAACCCGGATAAGGCTGTCTGTTTCCATTGCTCGAACCTGCCGAAACATTTTTTCCGTGACGTGAGAATGGACTTTCAAGAGATCATCGCGGGCACCGTTGGAAAGGAAAACACCTTCGGCACCTGCGTCGGGCAGGTAAAGCCGGGCGCGATGAGCTTTGCCCGCTTCTCGACCGACGACACTTCTGGGCGCATACGCGGCTATGTGGGCGAAGGGCGATTCGCCGACGATCCGCTGGAGACCTTTGGCGGCGCTGGAGTTGTCGAAATTCAGCACATGCAGAAGCTTCTGCACTTCATTTGCGAGCGGGGATTTGAGCACCACGTGGCTGCCAACTTCTCAACCGTTGCCGCGGCCGTGCACGAAGCCACTACCCGCTACTACGGGTGGGAGATGTACTGGCACGGGCAGGCTTAGCGGGACGGTCATGGCCATCGTGGCGGGTGTGGATTTCGGGACATTGAGCGTTCGGGTGTCGATTGTGGACAGCGAACGCGGCATGCTGGCGTCGGCGGTTGACGAATATCCTTTGCAGCGGAAGCGCGAAGATCCGGAATACGCCACGCAGTCTCACGAAGACCACATGCGCCGCTGGCCTCGGCGACGCGCGAAGCGGTAAAGCAAGCCGGCATCCTCGGGGAACAAGTCGAAGCCATGGCCCTCGACACCACCGGATCGTCGGTCATTCCCGTTGACACCAACATGCAGCCACTCGATGAGTACTACCTTTGGTGCGACCACCGCGCCAAGGGAGAAGCTGCGGAGATCACCGATGCAGCGCACAAGGAAGGGTTGCCAGCGATCCAATGGTGCGGAGGAGTGTATTCGTCAGAGTGGGGATTTTCGAAACTGCTGCACTGGCTCCGGCACAATCCCGACAAGCGCTCCCAGTTCGCGTCAGCCTTCGAGCATTGCGACATGGTTGCGGCCACTTTGTGCGGCATCAGGGATCCGAAGAAGGTGAAGCGCAGCATCTGTGCGATGGGGCACAAATGGCTGTGGAACCGCGACCTCGGCGGATTGCCGCCGGAAGCGTTCCTGGTAAAGGTTGATCCACTGTTTGCGGGTGTCCGTCAGAAGCTTGACGGAGAATACGCAACATCCGATCAAATCGCAGGAAGACTCTCCCCGCGTTGGGCCGAGCGCCTAGGGTTAAAGGCAGGTATCCCGATTCCAGTGGGTGCCTTTGACGCGCATTGGGACGCAATCGGGGCGGGTTGTCGCACTGACGACGTGGTGAATGTGGTCGGCACCTCGACGTGCATCATCGGCATCACCCCTTCAGTGAACCTGGTTCCGGGCGTGTGTGGTGTGGTGCAGGGAAGTGTGCACCCCAAGCACACTGGAATCGAGGCGGGCCTGTCGGCTGTCGGCGATATATTCAATGCCATTGCAACGCGAGCATGCACCGATGTGGCCCTGCTTAGCGGCGGGTTAGAGAGTTTCCGGGCTGGACAAACCGGTTTGCTGCGGATGACATGGGACAACGGCGACCGCACCGTGCTGGTGAATCCGAACCTGCGCGGAATGACGCTTGGATGGAACCTGCAGAGCACTGCGCAGGATGAATTGTTTGCCGCCATCGAAGGCACGGCGATGCACACACGAGTGATACTCGATCGCATGGCCGAGTATGGAGTGTTAATCAAACGAGTCATCAATGCGGGTGGAATACCGCAGAAGAACGCAGTTCTGAACCAAGTGTATTCCAACGTGCTGGGGCGTCCAGTGCTTGTGCCAACCAAGAGCGTGGTGAGCCTGGGTTCCGCAATTTTTGCGTTTCTTGCGGCGGGCACGTTTAATACGGTTGAGGAAGCGCAGGAACGAGTCTGCCCTCCACATAAGGAATATCTGCCGGGTTCTAGCGAACAGGCAGTCTACGAAGTGCTGTATCCTTTGTTTCGCAAGCTATACTTCGCTTTTGGGACGCGGGGAGACGATTCATTGTCTGACGTGCTTCCGCGATTGATCCAGACATCACAATTCGTAATGCTACGCTCGAAGGCGTCGGAAGCCTGATGCAGCCGGGCGCTGTGCCAAGGAAAAAGGACAATATGAAACCGACGCTACTCATTCTTTTGGGGATTATCGCTATGAGCGTTCCATCGCAATCGAAGGTAACGAGACAGCCCTATGGCAAAGCGGCGGACGGAACTCCGGTAGAGCTGTACACACTGCAGGACGGCAAGGTCACGGTTCGAATCATGACCTACGGCGGGATCATCGTTTCGCTGGAGGCTCCTGACCGCAACGGTAAGTCCGCCGACATCGTGCTTGGCTTCGATTCGCTTGACGGGTACGTGACGTCCGGCAACAAGCCCTACATGGGGGCCATCATTGGCCGCTATGCAAATCGCATCGCGGGCGGCACATTCAAACTTGATGGAAAGACCTATCACGTCCCCAAGAATGATGGCGACAATGCACTGCATGGCGGCACGGCTGGGTTCAACAAGAAAGTGTGGACTGGCAAAGAGATCAAGGACGGCGTGGAGCTGACCTACGTCAGTAAGAACGGCGAAGAGGGATTTCCCGGAACCCTTACCACGACGGTCCGCTATACACTGAGCGGCAACGAACTGCGCATCGAGTACTCGGCAACCACCGATGCCGACACAGTCCTTAACCTCACGAATCACTCCTACTTCAACCTGAAGGGGCAGGGGAACGGAAACATCCTCGATACCCAGATGAAGATCAATGCCACGCGCTACACACCGGTGAATGCGAACCTGATTCCCTTAGGGCAGTTGGCGCCAGTGGCTGGAACTCCTTTTGACTTCCTTAAGTCCGCAGTTGTCGGTGCGCGAATCGATGCCGACAACGAGCAACTGAAGCTGGCACATGGCTACGACCAGAACTGGGTCATCGACGACGGTGGAAAGAAGGTCGTGCTTGCCGCGGAAGCGTATGAACCTACAACGGGTCGCGTCCTGGAGGTGCTCACGGATCAACCCGGAATTCAGTTCTATACGGGGAACTTTCTGGATGGAACGGTGACCGGTAAAGGCGGGAAAGTACATGGGCGGCGTGATGCATTCTGCCTGGAGACCCAGCATTATCCGGATTCGCCCAACCATCCGGCGTTTCCGACTACCGAGTTGAAGCCGGGCGAGAAGTTTCACTCCGTGACGATCTATCGCTTCTCCGCTCGATAGGACAGCGCGGGAGCAGCGACGCTTAGAGTGATCGATGCTCCCGTCCGCTTGTTGAGTTCAAGTAACCCAATCTGAACACGTTCCTGTCCCGTGGGCCTGATACGCCGTGCTGGCTTCCATTCACTAGCTAGATGCCCCTCTATAACGTTCATTGATTTTTAACAGATGAATGGGTCGACTTGGGGGATACTACTTGGTTAGCAGGCTGTACTGGAACCACCAACCTGCCGAAGAGTCCCTTATGCCTGTAGCGGCCAGAAAATCCGATCGTCGAAGCTCTCCCGCGCTGCGGTGGCCGGCCTTACTGCACGAGAAATCCACAGGCGAACGTATTCACGTGGCGGCAGTTTGCTACCGCCTGAAGGGAGACGAGCCGGAGTTTTTGTTGGTACGGACTCGCGGCGGCCGCTGGACGTTTCCCAAAGGTGGGGTTGACGGAGATGCAACCAACGCTGATGCTGCAGCGCGCGAAGCTTACGAAGAGGCAGGTGTCACTGGCAGGGTCGAGTCGAACGCGTTTCACCGGTACGTCCACTCCAAGCGCGGCCGCATTCGCGCGCGGCGGGCGGTCGTGCCGGTCCATGCCCACCTGTGCGAAGTTGAGCGATTAGTTTCTCCTAAGGAGGGTCATCGCGACCCAACATGGTTTAGTGCTGATAAGGCAAGGCGGCGTTTACGGGAGAACCGCAAACCGGAGTTGGCCAGCGAAGTAATCCAAGTCATCGACCGAGCCGTCATCCGCATCCGAGCTCGCTCCCGGCAAGCTGCCTGAGGCGCCCCCCAACTCCACGGCACCACCCTCTGCTGCGAACTGCGGTGAATTTCTTCCCGGTGACAACTCAAAATTCGCACTTGGTCACTAGGTTCTACTCACAGCCCAACTTATCTCCGCGTTCTCGTTGCAACTGAGTACAATTGCGCTGGGTTGTTAATTCGCTTTCATGAGGAAGATCATGCGAATAGTAAACGTCGTTTTGGGTGCAGTGTTGTGTGCCGGTTGTGCTCTCGGGCAAGCCCCACAGGGGATTGAAGTAAGCGATCTCGACCGAAAAGCCAACCCATGTACTGATTTTTTTGCATTTTCCAACGGCGCCTGGCGCGCGAACAATCCAATTCCCGCATCGATGGATAGATGGAGCCGGCGCTGGGCGGCAGGCGAATCGAACAAGGGACAGCTGCGTACCATCCTGGATGAAGAATCTGCGAAGACCAATCAGCCTAAAGGCAGCCTGAATCAGTTGGTTGGCGACTTCTATGGCGCCTGCATGGACCAGTCGAAGGTCAATGCGGCGGGGATCAAACCGGTTCAGCCTTGGCTCGACGACATAAGCTCGATGAAGAATGGGCCGGACCTGCAGAAGATGCTTGGGCGTTTGGGGGACATCGGCATTTCCGTTCCATTCGGGCTGAATGCGGCTTCGGACAATCACAACCCATCGGAGGTGATCGCCGATATATCCGCCGGCGGTCTGGGCCTTCCTGACCGCGACTACTACATAAAGACCGAAGAGCGTTTTCAACAAGCGCGGGCGAAATACTTGATCCACGTTGGCAATATGTTCAAGCTGGCTGGATATAGCGATGCCGACGCCTCGAAAGCAGCTCTCTCAGTGATGCAGTTTGAAACTGCGCTGGCAAAGGCGACCCTCGACAATGTCGAACGCCGTGACCCCGCGGCTACCGATCACAAGACCACTTTCGCCGAATTGCAGAAGCTGGCACCCCAATTCGATTGGAACGGGTATTTCCAAGCCGCAAAATTACCGAAGGTCCCATTAAACGTGCAGGAACCCAAGTTCCTCGAAGAGTTCAATAGGCAGCTGGCAGCGACCCCTTTGCCAGATTGGAAGACTTACCTGAAGTGGCAACTGCTGCACCAATCTGCCCCTTATCTCTCGCAGGCATTTGTTGATGAGAATTCCGATTTTTATCAGAAGACCCTGGCCGGAGTTGGTGAACTGAAGCCGCGGTGGAAACAGTGCGTCGAAGCCACTGATCTATTCCTGGGTGAGGCGGTTGGCCAGGAATACGTTGCCCGATACTTTCCGCCCGAAGCTAAGGCCCGCGCGCGGGAGATGGTGAAGAACATCCTCGCGGCAATGAGCGAGACCGTAAGTCAGCTCGACTGGATGACACCGGCCACGAAGACGAAGGCGGAGGGAAAGATCGCCACCTTCAACGTCAAAGTCGGATATCCGGACAAGTGGAAGGACTACAGCAGTGTCTCCATTTCACGAGGTACGTACTTTGACGACGTAGTTGCGGCGTCGACGTTTCTGGTGGCTGACGACCGTTCCACCATTGGCAAGCCGGTCGATCGCGGACGCTGGGGCATGACGCCTCCGACTTCCAACGCCTACTACAATCCCTTGCTGAATGAGATCGTATTCCCGGCAGGAATTCTGCAGCCACCAGCCTTCAGCGTGAAGGCGACCGATGCAGTGAATTATGGCGCGATAGGAGTTGTAATCGGACACGAAATCAGCCACGG
>Ga0207927_1000224_pt1 | contig 23737 bp, 16 predicted proteins | sample NGESurdeep072012_2_FD_184456 | JGI IMG/M metagenome (GOLD analysis project Ga0207927, IMG submission 184456) | Arctic peat soil microbial communities from Barrow, Alaska - NGEE Surface sample 210-2 deep-072012 (SPAdes) | ecosystem: Environmental > Terrestrial > Soil > Wetlands > Peat ... | reverse complement strand
AATCCTGCGCCATGTGCACCATGGCCTCGTAACAGGCGGAATCGCCGTGCGGATGAAATTTGCCGATGACGTCGCCGACCGTGCGGGCGGATTTTTTGTGCTTCGCCCCGGCGGCCAGCCCCAGCTCGCTCATCGCGTAGACGATGCGCCGCTGGACGGGCTTGAGCCCGTCGCCGATGTGCGGCAGCGCCCGGTCCAGAATCACGTACATGGAATAGTCGAGGTAGGCGCGCTCCGCAAATGACTTCAACGGCTCCTTCTCGATGCCTTCGAAATTGAGTTCCTGGGTCTTCACGATAGGTGCGCCAGATTGCCCTTGCTCTCGAGCCACTCGCGGCGGTCCGCGGCGCGCTTCTTGGCAAGCAGCATGTCGAGCATTTGATCGGGACTGTCTTTGGCGTCGATCGTCATCTGCACCAGCCGGCGAGTTTGCGGCGCCATGGTGGTCTCGCGCAACTGCGACGGACTCATTTCGCCGAGGCCCTTGAAGCGCGTCACGACGACCTTGGCGCGGGAGTGCTCGGCTGCAAGACGCGCCAGGACCCGGTCCCGCTCCGCCTCATCGAGGGCGTAGATGACCTGTTTGCCGGCATCGATCCGGAACAGCGGCGGCATGCACACGTAGACATGACCGGCTTGCACCAGCGGCCGGTAGTGACGCAAGAACAAGGCGCACAGCAGGGTCGCGATGTGCTGCCCATCGCTGTCCGCATCCGCCAGTATGCAGATCTTGTGGTAGCGCAGATTCGACAAATCGGCGGCCCCGGGATCGACGCCGATCGCGACGCTGATGTCGTGAACTTCCTGCGACAGAAGCACCTCGCGTGCATCGGCCTCCCACGTATTCAGAATCTTGCCGCGCAGCGGCATGATGGCCTGGGTGGTGCGGTCGCGCGCCTGCTTGGCCGATCCGCCGGCCGAGTCGCCTTCAACCAGGAACAGCTCGCCGCGCTGCGGGTCTTGGCTGACGCAGTCGGCCAGCTTGCCCGGCAGCGCCGGCCCGGCCACCACGCGCTTGCGGGCGATTTTTTGGCTGTCCCGGAAGCGCTGCTGCGCGTTGGCGATCCCCAGCATGGCGATTTTCTCGCCCTGATCCGGATGTTGATTGAGCCAGAGCGCGAACGCATCCTTGATCACGCCCTGGACGATCCCCGCGGCCTCGCGCGACGACAGACGCTCCTTGGTCTGACCGGCGAACTGCGGCTCGCGCATCTTCATCGACAGCACGAAACTCACGCCATCCCATACGTCCTCGGGTGTCAATTTCAGCCCGCGCGGCACGAGGTTGCGAAACTCGCAAAACTCCCGCACCGCATCCGCGGTTCCCGCGCGCAGACCGTTGACATGCGTGCCGCCCTCCACGGTCGGGATCAGATTGACGTAGCTCTCGGCGATGCGTTGCTGCGATTCCAACACCCAGGCAAAAGCCCAGTCGATGGAACCGCCCTCGATGTCCCGCTTGCCGTAGAAGGTCTCGGCTGGCAGCCACTCGCCCTTGCCGAGCTCTTCGGCCAGATATTCGTGCAGACCGCCCGTGTAGAACCACTCGTCGCGTTCGCCGGTGAACTCGTTGGTGAGCGTGACGCGCAGGTTGGGGCACAGAACCGCCTTGGCGCGCAGCACCTGCTTGAGGCTCGCGATGGCGAACTTGTCCGTGTCGAAATATTTCGGATCCGGCCAGAACCTCAAAGTGGTGCCGGTTTTCGACTTCGGCACCTCGCCCACGACCTCGAGCTTGGAGGTGGGTCTGCCGCCCGCGAAGCTCAGGTTGTATTCCTTGCCGCCGCGGCGCACCCAACACTCCAGATGCTTCGACAGCGCGTTGACCACCGAAACACCGACACCGTGCAGTCCGCCGGAATGCTGGTAGGTCTTGTCGTTGAATTTTCCGCCCGCATGCAGCCGCGTCAGAATCAGTTCCACGCCACTGAGCTTCTCCTTGGGGTGAATGTCCACCGGCATGCCGCGGCCGTCGTCCTCGACCTGCAGGGATCCGTCCTTGAACACGGTGACGGCGATGTTTTCACAGTGGCCCGAAATCGCCTCATCGACGCTGTTGTCGATTACTTCGTGCGCCAGATAATTCGGGCGCGTGGTGTCCGTATACATGCCCGGACGGCGGCGTACCGGGTCCAAGCCACTCAGCACCTCGATATCGGAGGCGGTGTAAGACGATGCCATCAATGACCTCATTGGGCGACAAGAATCCGCTCAAAACAAGCCGGCGTGCGCCACCGAGCGGCGGCGGCGGAGTCTAGCATGCGCAATCTGCCCTCATCAGCTGGCGGCCTCGAGCCGATTCGGCTATCGTTCCTGCGTCATGGGAATCGCCAACGCTCAAAATATGGTGTGCACCGTGCCGGTGCTGCCGCGGCCCTATGGCATCCGCGTGCGGCTGCGGCGCGGCGACCCGTTCGCCAAGCTGCTCGGCGCCGATTGGCAAAGGACTCATTGGTATTTCACGGCGGCCGAGCGCGACCGCATGCTGGAAGAGATGTCGCGTAGGCACGAGTATTCGCGAATCGGCGATCAACCGGCGCTGGTCTTCGAAAAGGTGGAAAACCTCGCCGAAAGCCGCGGGTTCTGACGGCGCCGCGCCCCTCAGAAGGTGCGGCCCAGGAACAGGTAATACCCGGCGTTGCCCGAATCATCGTAGCCGGAGCCTATATAGACCGGCCCCAGAAACGTATCGAACGCCACGAAGGCCGAAGCATCTTTGTGCGCGGACCCGTAACTGATCTCACCTCGACGCTGCCAGGTATTGCCCAATTCCAGCGACATGCCGATATAGGCGGGAACATCGAAGAAACCCTCCCCGCCGCGGCTGATCTTGCGGAAATAAATGGCGCGTGCGATCGCAAAGTTCGGTCCGAGCAACGATTGGGGCGCGAGGCCCGACAAATTCAAGAACCCGCCGAGCGAATAAAAATCCTGCACATCCGTCGGCTGCAGATTGCCATCCAATGTCGCGCCGGCGGAGGTCCACAACAGCAGTGTATTGCGGCCGCTCGAGCGCGCCATCAGCCAATCCGCCGTCACGCGGTCGAAGGCTATGTCGGCGCCTAAATTGGTGCGATTGGCGTCCCATTGCAGCGAAAAGGATTGCCCATCGCGCGGAAAGCGCACGTTATCGAGCCGATCGTAAGTGAATTTAAAAAAAAACTCGCCGTTGTTGTATTGCGGAGTGACCAGGTCCGGATTGCCCCAGCGGTCGTACTCCAAGCCATTGGTCCGGTGCAACCCGGCGCGAATCTCGCCCCAATTGCCGAGGGTACGGCCAAAATCGACGGCACCCTCCACTTCACGATCGCGAAAATCCGCAATTTGGGTGTTGTTCATGTAGATCGGCAGATCGCGGCCTTCGATCCGCGCACTCGGCGCGACGAACCAGGTGCGCAGCGCATCGAGCGGCTGATAGAACTCGCTGGCGAGCTTCGGATCGCTGCCGACTTGCACATCGGTCAGGATCTCGCCACCCAGGCTGTTGATTTCACTCATTAAAAATCGCACGGTCGCGTTGTAGTGGTTGTTGCCCTGAAAATCGTCCTGAAGGTTCAGTCCGAAGCGCAGGTAAGTCGGGCCCCAGGATTTTCGGCGCGCCCGTATCTCGAGGCCGGACTCCTGCGCCGGCCCCGCGCCGCGCTCGACCACCGAGTAGTCGAGGGTCTCGAAATAGCCGAGTCCATAGAGCTCTTTGATGCGTGCACCGAGGGCATCCAAATCGAGCGGCTTGCCGACGAGCGGCTGCATTTCGGCCAAAATGGTTTCCTGGTAGCGCTTCGATGGTTCGTCGACCCGCACGAATCTGATGGTCGGCAAGCCGGGTTCACGCGCCGCACGGCGCGTCAAATAGGCTTGATACTCGCTGTCGCCGAGGCGCAAGTGCGCAAGCCGCGGCGCGGCGCGGCGCGCGGCCGCCTCGCCCTGCGCTATGGTGCCGGCCGTGATCGTGAAATCCGTGGACGCGGCGAGGCCCAGGACGGGCTCGATCAGAATGTCTTGCGGTCCCAACGTCGCTATCTGCCGGTCCGCATCCTTGCGCACCAGGATTGCCAGCATTTGATTGGATATAGCCAAGGCGGAATCGAGTTGTTTGCGCGGCTGCAGCGGGAAACTCACATCCGACACGATGATGATGTCCGCGTGCATCGCACGCGCCACGTCGATGGGCAGATTTTCCGCGATGCCGCCGTCGACCAGGAGTGTTCCCTGATACTCGACCGGCGCGAACAAACCCGGCGCAGAGATGCTGGCGCGCATCGCGAGCGCAAGATCTCCTTTCTCCAATACCACGGCATCGCCGGTTTCCAAGTCCGTGGCAACGGCGCGAAACGGCGTCGGCAGCCGATCAAAACTCGCGCTGTCGGCATACGGCAAGGTCAGCAGCCGCAGTGTCTCCTGCAATTGTTGGCCTTGGATGAACCCCTTGGGCAAAAGCATATGCCCGTGCTTCAATCCCAGAGGCAGACGAACCAGAAAATTGCGGTCGTCCTGCTTGCGCCTGAAGCCGAGATCGCGGCGCGGCGGCGCGTCGCGGAAGGCGTCCTGCCAATCGAGTGAACGCATGGTGGATTCGATTTCGCTTGCGGTCATGCCGCTCGCATAAAGCCCCCCTACGACAGCGCCCATGCTGGTGCCCGCGATGCAGTCGATCGGTACCTTGAGTTCCTCGAGGACCTTGAGCACCCCGATGTGGGCCCTGCCGCGCGCGCCGCCGCCCGACAATACCAGGCAAACGCGCGGGTGCGTTGCATCGGGAGTGGCCGCCACGGCACCGGCGCTGCCGCCCACGCTCCACGCACCGCTTGCGATCAGCGTGCAGGCCAATCCCAGCCGTAGACAGCGATTCCCCATTGGGGAGGTAGTTTAGAGCACGACGTTGACGCTGGTCGCGATAAAGGTGTTGGTCGCGCGATCGTAAACGCCTCGAGCCTCCAATTGTTTCACCGGATTGGTCGCGCTGATCGCGGGGGTCAGTGCGGCGATGAACTGCGAAAAGCTGCTGTAGACGGATATGCCGGTCACGGCCGTCGTAGCGGTGACGCCCGGATTGCCGAAGGCATACAAAGGCGAAAAAGTGCTGGTGACCGGCAACGTGGTCGGCACCACCGTCACCGCCGGGATCGACTTCAAATCGATGCTTTGCGGACCGATTCGGATGACCCCCGTCAAATATTCCGCTTGGGCGAGGTTGATCGTGAACCCGGACGAGGAAACGGTATCGAATGGCGCAGTGGTCCCGGGAGGGCTGGTCCACACGACCTGCAAGCTGCCCGGGTTGCAGACCTGGCTGCCGACACCGCAAGTCTCCACTCCGGGGGCCGTCGAGGCCGCGCCGCCCTCTTGTCCGCCGGCCGTTTGCACCGATAGCTCATTGTTGGCCGCATCGGCATCGAGATCCGGGGGCGCCGATCCGAAACGCGTCAAAAATCCATTGACCCACACCGGATCTCCCGCCGCTGTGCCGAGGGGCAGCGTGAGGCCGGCCGTATTGACCGAAAATGTGGCGGGCGACGGGTTCTGGGCGGCGGTCGCGCCGTTGCCGGTGAAATCATAGTCGCTCACCGGGAAATCGTTGATGCTGCTCAAATTCATCACCAGACCGCCGGCGGCGGAGGAGACCAGCGAGCCCCAGAATTCGGTGGTTTGCAGGCGTACCGAGCCGGTGTTGGTGCTGGAGGTGCCGGTCGCATCCAATTGCACGATTCCGTTGGCCAACACGCTGTAGATGCCGCGCGCCGATATGTGCTGGCCGACCGCGATCGAGCCGGAATTGAGCCCGGTGAGAGTCGAGTTGTCGTCGGCCGTCACGATGGTGCCGGGGCCGAGCAACATTTGTGTCGGCGCCACCTCGTATGTGTAGGTATTTGCGGTATTCAGGAACAACGTCGAGCCGAGCAAGGTGACGGTGTCTCCGGCCCGTTTGATCACCTCGCCGCTCAAGCCCTCTGTATAATAATCCTCCAGGCTGCTCGCGCCGACGACGTATACCAAATTGAATTTCCCCGCCGTGGAAGGCGGTGACGGGAGGGAGTTGACAGTCGGCTGGAAGGTCGTATATGCGGCGACTATGGTCGAGCCGGCGGACAATAAGGACAGAGTATTGAGACCCGGCAGCCCGACGTACTTATTGCCATTGATGGTGTAGATCGTGTTGGGTTGATTGAACAGCGTCAGCGTCCCGATGTTGTTCGCCTCATCGTAGAACGGCCGCACGTATACCGTGTAGCTGCCCACGCCCAGGTTGGAGTTGATCAACGGTCCGCGCACCCGGATGAGCTTGGTGTCGGACGGCAGGATGCCCGCGGTGAGAAACGGCCTCACCAAAACCGTTGCGGGGTTGGTCGTGAGATCCACTCGCCCCGAAGCCGCCAGATTGAAATCGATGGCGAGGCGCTGCGCGCTGGTCGAGGCGAAAGTCGGGGTAATGACCAGGGGATTGGCGGGATCGAAATTCACCGTGACCGCATAGGTGGTCGGCACCGCACCGGTCGTGTAGTCGAGAAGTTTCGCCGTTTGCGGCACGCCGTTGACCATGACCGTGATCGCGGCGTTGGTGTAACTCAAATTGATGGTCGCCGACACGTAAGTGCCGGTCGGAATTCCGGACGAACTCCACAACTCGGCGATGTTGTAGTACTGGGCGAAATTGACGATTTCCGGAATCCCCGCGGCGGTGACCACCGCGCCGGTATTGCTGGTCAAGGTCACTGAGTCAATTGTGACAATATAGCTGGTGTAATCGCCCGGCTCGTCGGTCACGGTGGTCCACGCTATCCCGTAGCCGCTGGTGAGGTTGTTGTTGTGGCAACCGGCCGCGACGATGGCGACGGCGCACAAGAGCGCGCTCACGGCTTGACGAACGTATTTTCCTAGCGATGCGGACACTGCAGCTTCCAATATGGTATGGGGTTGAAGGATCGAGGGTGCGTAGAATAATGGCTTTCGAGACAAAGCGCGCAGTAAAGTTCCATTCGCTAGCCTTTTAGGGGCGGCCCGAGTTCGCGGCAGCCGCCCCTGGGCCGGCCTTGAAAGGGCATGCGCGCTATGCGGTTTTCCGATGCTGCATGCTAGCATTACCGCTCAATTTAAAGGAGCCAATGAATGTCCGAATCCAAGCCGGCCGCCCTGCGAATCCCCGCCGGGGGCGAGAAAATCACGATCGCGAATGGCAGGCTTAAGGTACCCGACCGGCCCGTCATCCCGTTCATCGAGGGCGACGGGACGGGTCGCGACATCTGGCGCGCCAGCGTGCGAGTGTTCGACGCGGCGGTGCAAAAGGCATACGGCGGCAAGCGCAAAATTCATTGGTTGGAAGTATTTGCGGGCGAGAAGGCCAATAAGACCTACAACACCTGGTTACCGGACGAAACGGTGAGCGCCTGCCGCGACTTCCTGGTGTCGATCAAGGGGCCTCTCACCACTCCGGTCGGCGGCGGCATCCGCTCGCTCAACGTCGCCCTGCGTCAATTATTGGACCTGTATGTGTGCCTGCGCCCGGTACGCTGGTTCAAGGGCGTGCCCTCGCCGGTCAAGGCGCCGGAAAAGGTCGACATGGTCATTTTCCGGGAAAACACCGAAGACATTTATGCGGGCATCGAGTTCGAGGCGGGAACGCCCGATGCGAAGAAATTCCTGGCCTTGTTCAAGGAGAACTTTCCGAAACAGTTCGCCAAGATCCGTTTTCCCGAAAGTTCGGGAATCGGCCTCAAACCCGCATCCAAGGAAGGCACCGAGCGGCTGTTCCGCTCCACGGTCGAGTACGCGATCGCCAACAAGCGCAAGAGCGTGACGATCGTGCACAAGGGCAACATCATGAAATTCACCGAGGGCGCGTTTCGCAACTGGTGCTATCAGCTGGCCGAGCGCGAATTCGCCGATCAGGTGTTCACGTGGGAGCAGTGGGAACGCGTAAAATCCGTGCGCGGCGAGCAGGAGGCGAATGCGCAAATGGATGCCGCCAAACACTCCGGCAAAATCATCGTCAAGGACGCCATTGCCGACAACACCTTGCAGCAGGTATTGACCCGCCCCGAGGAGTTCGACGTGATCGCCACCATGAATCTCAACGGGGATTATTTGTCGGATGCGCTCGCGGCACAGGTCGGCGGCATCGGCATCGCGCCGGGCGGCAACATCAACTACCTGACCGGTCACGCGGTGTTCGAAGCCACGCATGGCACGGCACCCAAATATGCCGACCTCGACAAGGTCAATCCGGGTTCGTTGATTTTATCTGGCGAGATGATGCTGCGTTACTTGGGCTGGGTCGAGGGCGCCGACGCCATCATCGGCGCAATGGACAAGACCATCGGGCAAAAGACCGTGACCTACGATTTTGCGCGCCAAATGCAGGGTGCCACCGAGGTGAAGTGCAGCGAGTTCGCCGACATCATGATCCGCAACCTGTAGGGCGTTACGCCCGGCGCGCGGCGCCCATCGCAACGCGCCGGGCTAGGCAAACGCCTTGTCGAGGGCCTGAGCCAGGTCGATAAGCAGATCTTGCGCATTCTCGATACCGATTGACAGGCGCACGGTAGCGGGGCTGATGAGCGAGGCTGCCCGTTGCTCGGGCGTGTAGTCCTGGCCGCCCAGCAACAGCGCCGGCAGCACCAGAGATTCGGTGGAGCCGACGCTCGCCGCGATGGAAAAAAGCTCAAGCGCCGCGGCGAACCTATTCCCCTCATCGTAGCCGCCCTGCAATTCGAAGCTCACCACAGCGCCGAAATCGCTCATTTGTCGTGCCGCGAGCTGATGCTGCGGATGGCTCTCGAGACCCGGATAGAAGACCCGCTTGACCTTGGCGTGATCCCGCAAGAAGCGGCTCACCGCCAGCGCATTGGCGCATTGGCGCTCGTAGCGCAAGAAATAGGTGCGCATTCCCCTCTGAATCAAGAATGCGGCGTGCGGGTCGAGAGTCGCGCCCATCGAGACGAAGTCCTTGCGCATCGCGGCAATCAATTCCTTGCGCGCGATGATGGCCCCGCCCATCACATCGCCGTGACCCGATGCGTATTTGGTCAGGCTGTGCAGAAAGACATCGATGTCGAAGCGGCCGTGGTTATGGAAGCCGGCGAAGGTGTTGTCCATGACGATAAGACAGCCGCTGCGGCGCGCATGCGCGGTCAGATGTTCGATGTCCGCTATCTTGGTCACCGGATTGGTCGGGCTCTCGAACAGCGCCAAGCGCGTGCGCGTCTGATGCAGCACACGCTCGATGCCGTCGCGGTCCTCGATCGACAAGAGAGTGTGAGTGACGCCGAATTTCGCCAACAGGTGCTGCACGAGATAGCGCGTCGGCCCGTAGGACTCGACGAACGCCAGCACGTGATCGCCCTGCTTGCACAGCGCCAATACCGTTGCCGCGATGGTCGCCACGCCCGAGCCGACCAGCAGGCAATCATCCCTGCCCTGCAGCCTCGCGAGCAATAGCTCCAGCTGCCTCAGCGTCGGATTCGCCGAGCGCGAGTAAAAAAATCCGTCGCGCTCGCCGCGCGAATAGCGCAAAGTTTCGGTCGCATCGTCGAATGAAAACTTCACCGATTGAAAAATCGGCGCCACCAGCGGGCGATTGTCCGGGGGCACATCGACCGCCGGCGGGTGATTGACGAAGGTGTCGTCTTTCATGCGTTCAGGTGCGCGCGCGAGCTTGCGCGCGCCGCCGGCTGAGGCAGCCGAGCGCCGCCAGACCGATCAGCATGAATTCGTCGAGGGCACCGCTGCCGCCGTTCACCTGGGGTGTGGCGCTCAAGGTCACACTGCTCGCAGGCGAGGTGCCGACCGCATTCGAGCAGGTCACCGAATAAGTGGTGGTTCCGGCCGCGGTCGGGGTGACCGAAACACTCCCGCTGGGTCCCAAGGTTCCGGCCCAGCCGGAAATGGCCGCGTTGGTACTGCCCGACGCGACGCAGCTCGTCGCCCGGGTGGATGACCAGCTGAGCGAGGTCGTCCCATATGCCGGAATGGAAGTCGCGCCCAGGGTGAGCACGGGCGTCGCGGGTGCGGTCAACGCGGACGTAGCGGTCAAGGTAACCGAAGTCGGCGCCGACGGGCCGCCGAGATTGCTGCAGATCAACGTGAACGTTTCGCTTCCAACCGCCGCGGGAGTGATGGGCTGGCTACCGCTCGCTGCCAGTGGCCCGGCCCAGCTGCCGGAGGCGGCGCAGCTCGTGGCGTTGACGGAAGACCACGCGAGCGTGGTCGAATGTCCGACCGCAACCGAATTCGCCGCCAACGACAGGCTGGGCGCCGCGGGCGGTGCTCCCGAAGTGGCCGTGAGCGTCACCGATCCCGCCGCCGATGTGCCGAACGCATTGGTGCAAGTCAACGTATACGTGGTCGCGCCCGCCGCCGTGGGAGTGAGCGTCTGGGTCCCCCTCGTTGCCTGTGCCCCGCTCCAGCTGCCGGACGCGGTGCAGCCCGTGGCGTCGATCGACGACCAGGTGAGCGTCGCCGAGCCGCCGAGAGGTATGGACGGCGCCGACAACGTCAGGATCGGCACCACCAGCGCGGTATCCGCCTGGATGAAGCCGTAGCCGGAATTGAAGTTCGGGCTCGCGCTGCTCATCGGCAACGCGGTGTTGCGCAATGAGCCGTAGATCAGCGCCGGCGTGACCGCGGCGTTCGCCTGCAGCATCAACGCGGCGATTCCCGCGGCATGCGGCGTCGCCGCCGAAGTGCCGAAGAAATTCGGGTAGCTCGGCAGATTCTGGCACGCGCTGATCGTGGTATTCAGCAGCCCGTTGGTGGATCCCGGATAATTGACCGACGCGAGCGTGAATCCGAGAAACGTATCGTTTCCGCCGTCCGGGCCGACGAAATCCGGCTTCTGGCGAACGACAGGCGTCGCGAGCCGAGCACCTTTGGTGTCGAACAGAATCGGTGCGCCGCCGGTCGAGGAATAAACCTCGAGCTTGGCGGGTGTGGTGCCGCACTGCGGAGTCTGGAAATAAAATGCCGCCCCCACCGCCGCGGCACCGGCGGCGCCGGGATGGCCTTGGATCGTCGGACCCCCGGACCAGAAGGAAGCATCGATGGTACTGCCCAAGCCATCATCCTCGACCGCGACCAGGACGCGCCCCGGCACCGGCGTGCCGTTGGCATTGGACGCGAGACCGACCACGATGTTCACCGTCTGCTGCGCGGTATTGGCCGTCGCACTGGCCGGATTGCCGATGATCAGGATCTGAACCGGGTCGACGCCGGCCGCATTGGGCCCGGTGCAACTGACCTTGTTGCCGTCATAGTCGGTGATGGTGAGGCCCGATGCTCCGGTCACGCACAGATCGATGCTGCTGGTCGCCCCGGGGCTGCCGGGCGCGCCGGTCACATAGGGCTGATCCCATTGCACCACGATCGCCAGGAAATCACCCGGTGGAATCGGCGGAATGGTGACCGGCAGCGCGGTCGTGTTGGTCGCGCCGGTGGTATCGAAATTCAGCAGATGTTCTCCGGCGTTTGGAGCGCTGGTGGACAACGTCAGGAAACTCGGTGCGGTGTTCTGGTAGGACAGCATCCCATCGTTGCCGGCCGCGGAAAAATACGCCACGCCCTGCGCCTCGACCGCATTGATCGCCTGCGCCAGGATCCCGTCCTGGAAGAACGGCTCGTCCAAATAGCCCAAATCGTCGGCGATGACCTTCGCGCCGGCGCCGGCGGGGGGCGCGGCGGCGAGCGCGCCGATGCCGTTGGCAAAATCCGCCTCGCTGTTGTCGCCCGTATAAAACGCGAGACTCGCTCCGGGGGCGACGTCGTGAACGATCTGCAGCATCGCCCGGCCCTCGTCGCCGAACGGCGTCTGATCGGGTGCGCCGTAGCTCAGGCAGTTGGCCTCCTTGAGCACGTTGACGCTCGCCGGCAAATCGAGGGTCGAGACGTCCGTGGCGAAAGTGGCGGTAAAGCCGTTGGGCGCGTAACCCTGATACCCCGAGACCGGCACGCCGCTGCCGGGTTGGGCGTATACGGCATAGCAATTGAAGCTGTCGGAGAGCACGCCCACCGTGATGCCGGTGCCGCCGAGAGTGGGATAGTTGGCGCGAACTGCCGCGCTGCGTTGGGCGAAATCGCCCTGCGAAGTCACCGCACCGGTGCGCGCGCGCGGCATCGCGGCGCGCACCGACAGCACCTCGGCGCGGCCGGCCGCGGCCTCGAGCTGATCGATGGGGAGCCAGCCGCCGACATCGTTGGCGTACACCGCGGCATGCTGGAGCCCGAGGCTCAGAAGCGCGGATTTCAATTGTTGCGGATCGCCGCGCGTGGTCGCATCGATGAGGACCAGCGGCGCGCCGGTTGCCGCGGCTTTATTGAACCGGGCCGCGGGGCTCAAGGAATGCAGGTCCGCGAGCAGGTGATCGGGGCGTGCCAGCGCTGCGTGGCGCGACAGATCGGCGAGCACCGGGTCGAGTTTGACGCCGGAGGCGCTGCGGCTCTGCGCGGCGCTGCGGCTGCCGACCACGTACAGACGCGCGTTACCGGGAGCGAGCTTCGACTGAAGGGGATTGAAATGCGCTGGATCGACAGCCGAGGACGCCGTCACGGCGCCCAACACGGTCATCGCACCAATTGCCAAGAAACGTGAAGCCATCCCTAATCTCCCAAGATTGCCCGGTATATGCGTGTTTAAGACTGGTGCGCCGCCCAAAAGTTTAGTGGCGCGTTAAATGTCACCTGGAGTGACTTGGATTTGAAATTGATTCTTGCCGACCTACGCGAGGGTTTTTACGAGTGTGCCGGCGCGCGACATGCAAAAGCTCACCTCGACCATCATCCAGCGTGGGCGGATCGCGAGAATAACACCATCGGCAGCGGGCCGCAGCCCGGCCCGGCGTTGCAGCTCGGGTCCGCGTGCGGCGCCGATTGATCGAGCTATCTGCGCGGGCAGTTGCCGCCGCTGCTCGACATATCGAATTGAATCGGTTTGTCGGTCTGCGCAATGACCACCATGGCGAAATATTGCCCCGCTTCCGGCGCCGGCGGACACGGGGCGGGGCCGATCACCGAGACGCGGACGCGCACTTCGTTGCCCGTATCGGTGATCGAACCAATTTTGATTTCAAAGGGACCGTTGGTTTTGTAGCCGGCGTTGATCACCAGCAGCGTGTAGCGGTTGAAATCAATGGTCGGCAGGTTCTCCACCCCTTCGGGCAAGTTGCCGAGCCAGTCGATCCACTCTAGCGTCGATCGAATCACGGTATTGGAGTGGCCATCGGACAGCCTGATATTGCGCGGCGGCGGCAGCAGCTTGAAATCTATTTTCGCCTCATCGGCCGCCGCGCTCGCCCCGACCAACCCGATGAGCAGTGCAAGCGCCATCCGCTTCAACGTATTCTGCCGCTGATTGCGTCGCATCGGTCGCTGCATTGGCCCCGTGAACCTTAACTCGTATAATTCTGCGCCAGGCGCCGGCGGGTGGTCAAAACTTGAGCGGGGCCCGTCACCCGGCGCCCTCTCCCCCTCCGCTATCGATTCCGATTACGATGTCCGCCGCGGCCATGGAGTACAGCGATGCCCAAGCGAATTGATGTCAATCGGGTTCCCGTCGTCACCGGCTCCGGATATCCGGCGCCGTTCGATGCGCCGTGCGCGGCGCCGAGGACGAGGGAGATTACCCGGATATCGACATGCGTTTTCTCAAAGGGGACGCCGGATTCGCGCACAAGGACGGGAAGCCCTACCCCAAGCGTTAGCCGGACCCCTGGGCGGCCTTTTCGAGCTTGGCCGCGCGCGACATCCAAAAGCTCACCCCGACGATCATCAGCGTGACGACGCCGATGGTAATCGTCGCCAGCACGTTGATCTCGGGGCTCACGCCGAGCCGTACCTTCGAGAATACGACCATCGGCAGCGTGCTGCTGCCCGGACCGGACGTGAAGCTCGAGATCACCAGATCGTCCCATGACAGGGTGAATGCCAGCAGCCAGCCGGATAATATCGCGGGAAATATGATGGGCAGCGTGATGACGAAGAACACTTTGAGCGGACGCGCACCCAAATCCATGGCCGCCTCCTCCAGAGCGCTGTCGAAGGTCGCCATGCGCGACTGCACCACCACACTGACGTAGGCCATCGAGAAAGTCATGTGCGCGATGGTCATGGTGGTGATCCCGCGGCCCGCGGGCCAACCGATTGACTGTTCCAGCGCGACGAACAGCAGCAACAACGAGAGCCCGGTGATCACTTCGGGCATGACCAGAGGCGCCGTGGTCATCGCATTGAGCGTGAATCGTCCCCTGAACTGCGTGAATCGCGCCAGACCGAAGCCCGCAAGGGTGCCTAATATCACCGCTCCGGAAGCGTTGGTCACCGCAACTTTGAGCGAAATCCAGGCGGCGTCGAGAATCTCTTCGTTGTTGAGCAGCGCGTAATACCACTTCAACGTGGGGGAGTGCGCCGCATCCCACACCGTCACCAGTTTCGAGGCATTGAAGGAAAAGACCACCATCGACAGGATGGGCAGGTACAAGAACGCGAAGCCGAAGGCGAGGCAGGTAAGGATGAAATAGGTGCGGCGATAATTCATCGCGCCCCCGCCGACTCGCGCGCCTGCACACTCTGATACCACATCATGAACGGCACCAACAGGATCAACAGCAGTATCGCCACCGCGCTCGCCACCGGCCATGCACGATTCGAGAAGAACTCATCCCAAAGCACTCGCCCGATCATCAGCGCGTTCGGACCGCCGAGCAACGCCGGAATCACGAACTCGCCGACCGCCGGAATGAAGACCAGCATCGACCCCGCCAGGATCCCGTTGCGCGACAGCGGCAGCGTGATCTTGTAGAACGCCTGCCACGGCCTGCAGCCCAAATCCTCCGCCGCCTCGAGCAGCTGCCAGTCCATTTTTTCGAGATTCGCGTACAGCGGCAGGATCAGGAACGGCAAATACGAATACACGATGCCGACGTACATGGCGAACGGCGTGTAGAGCATGGTGAGCGGCTCGTGAATCACGCCGAGCGATATCAGCACGTTGTTGATGACACCGTTGGCCTTCAGCAGGCCGATCCACGCATACACCCGCAGCAGCAGCGACGTCCAAAACGGCAGCACCACGAGCAGCAGCAGCACGTTGCGGGTGGACGCGGTGGAGCGCGCAATACCGTAAGCCATGGGATAGCCGATGATCAGGCACAGGAGCGTCGAGATGAACGCCACCTTGATCGAATTCAAGAACGCATGAATGTACAGCGGGTCGGTGAACAAAAACGCGTAATTATTGAAGTTGACCTTGATGGCGAGCGAATTCTTGCCGATCCATTCGATCAGCGGCTTGTAGGGCGGGATCGCGAGATCGACGTCCGAGAAGGAGATCTTCAGGACGATGACAAAAGGCACCACGAAGAACAGCAGCAGCCACAGATACGGCAGCGCAACCACGAGGCCGCGGCCCGAGACACCCACCTTGCGCAAATAGCCTGGGCGAATCATGCGGCTAGCGGGTCACGACCACCGGGCTCGATGAATCCCATGACAGGTACACCTGCTGTTCCCAGGTGATCGCTTCGGCATGGCGCGAGGTGTTCGGCTGGGTCACGCGCACCACCTTACCGGTGGGCAGCTTGACCAGATAGATCGACAAATCCCCGAGATAGGCGATGTCCTGGACCGCACCGCGTACCACGTTGTCCGTGCCCGGCGGCGGCGCGGTGGACATGAAGATCTTCTCCGGGCGAATGGCGGCCCAAACAATGGCTTCCGGAGCCGCGCTGATCCCGTGGCTGATGAAAATCGTGCCGCCCAGCTCGTCCGAGCCGATGCGCACGTGTTCCGGTTCGTCCTCGATCAGCTTGCCTTCGAAAATATTGACCGTGCCGACGAAATCCGCGACGAATTTCGAGGAGGGAAATTCATAGATTTCCAACGGCGTTCCGGCTTGGACAATTTCGCCGTGATCCATGACGCCGATGCGGCTCGCCAAAGTCATCGCCTCTTCTTGATCGTGCGTGACGACCAGGAAGGTCACGCCGAGCTTGTCCTGCAGGCCTATCAACTCGAATTGCGTGTGTTCGCGCAGTTTCTTATCGAGCGCCCCCAAGGGTTCGTCGAGCAGCAACAGCTTCGGCCTCTTGACCAACGAACGGGCGAGCGCCACCCGCTGCTTTTGGCCGCCGGACAGCTGGTGCGGTTTGCGCTTGCCGAAGCCGCCGAGCTTCACCAGACCGAGCATGGTGGCGACGCGCTCGGCGATTTCGGTCCTCGGTACCCGATCCTGTTTCAGGCCGAAGGCGACGTTCTGCTCGACGGTCATGTGGGGAAACAGCGCATAGGACTGAAACATCATGTTCACCGGCCGCTCGTACGGCGGCACGCCGGTCATGTCCTCCCCGTCGATCAGTATCCGGCCGGAACTCGGGGTCTCGAATCCGCCGAGCATGCGCAAAAGCGTGGTCTTACCGCAGCCGGATGCCCCCAAGAGACAAAAGATCTCGCCTTGATAAATCTTGAGGCTCACCTCGTCGACCGCTTTGAAATCACCGAACGACTTGGTGACGCGTTCGATCTGCACATAGGGGCGGGCAGTCGGATCGCTCCACGGCGTGGATTTGACGGGTTCAGCGGAGTTCGACATGAGCTATTGGCCCGTCTTGAACTTTTGCCATAGGCGGGTTATGGCACGGGTCTGCTCGGGCGAGTCGGCCAGCTGAACAGCCAGTTTTTGGCGCAATTCCAGCGGCGGATAGATCGCCGGATCCTCCCTCACGGCGGGCAGCACCAGCGCCTGAGCGGCCGCATTGGCGTTGGCATAGCGTTTGAAATCCGAAATATCCGCCATCACCTGCGGCGTCATGATGTAATTCAAGTATGCATAGGCGCTTTCCACATCGGGCGCGTCCTTCGGAATGGCGAGCATATCGAACCAAAGTATAGAGCCTTCCTTCGGCACCATGTATTTGACTTCGATGCCCTTGTTCGCTTCCCGAGCGCGGTCGCGTGCCTGCAGCACATCGCCGTTATAGCCGACCGCGATGCACAGATCGCCGTTGGCAAGCGCCTCGATGTATTCGGAGGAGTTGATGTTGCGAATATAGGGTCGGATCTTCATGAGGGTGGCCTCCGCCACCGCCAAGTCTTCCGGCTTTTGCGAGTTCGGATCGCGTCCCAGGTAACTCAGCACCGCGCGCATCATTTCCGCAGGCGAATCGAGAACGCTGATGCCGCACTTGGCGACCTTCGAGGCGACCGCCGGATCGAACACCAGCCGCCAGCTGTCGAGCGGCGCATCGGGCATCAACTGCTTCACCATTTTCTCGTTGTAGCCGATGCCGTTGGTGCCCCAGGTATAGATCACGCCGTGCTCGTTGCCGGGATCGTGCCTGGCGACCCGCTCCATCAGCTGCGGGTCCATGTTCTTCAGATTCGGCAGCTTCGATTTATCGAGCGGCAAGTAGACGCCGGCCTTGATTTGACGCTCGAAGTAGGAGGCCGTCGGCACCACGATATCGTAGCCGCTGCTTCCCGCGAGCAGCTTGGTCTCCAACGTCTCGTTGGTGTCGAAATAAGCCACGTGCACCTTGATGCCCCACTGCTTTTCGAAATCGGACAGGGTATTCGGCGCCAAATAGTCGGACCAGATGTAGAGATTCAGGACCTTGCCGGTACCCGCGGCGGCTCGCGCAGCAGCCCGATCCGCGGGTCCGGATCCGCCGTCGGAGGACTCGCCGGACGGCGCACCCGATCCCGGCTTGCCGCCGCACGCGCTTAACAACAACGAACAGCCGAGCGCCAGAATCGCCGTGCGACGAACGTTGAACATTGAACGCATCCCCCTGATTGTTAAGATCGCTACTTATATCGCAGCCGGCGTCCGGAGGACAGAGCCCGCGCGTCAAACGTTCAGCAACAGATGCTCGCGTTCCCAAGAGCTGATGACCTGCGCGAAGGTTTCGTACTCGGCTTCCTTCACCGCCGTGAAGGCGAGCACGAAACGGTCGCCGAACACATCCACCAGCGACTTCGATTCGCGCAGCAGGCGCAGCGCCTCGGCCAAGGTGCGCGGCAATGCAATTGCGAGATCGTAGGCGCTGCCGGTGATCGGCTCCGAGGGCTTCAGGCCTTCCACCATGCCGAGATAGCCGCAGGCCAGAGAGGCGGCAATGGCCAGGTAAGGATTCGCATCCGCGCCGCCGACCCGATTCTCGATCCGACGGGCTTCGGGCCCGGACATCGGAACACGCAGCCCCGCGGTCCGATTGTCGTACCCCCAATGCACGTTGATCGGCGCCGAGGAATGGCGGCTGATGCGCCGATAGCTGTTCACATTCGGCGCGAATAAAGACATCGCGCCGGGCAGATATTTCTGTAAGCCGGCGATATGACCGAAAAACAGCGCGGAAGGCGAGCCGTCGGCGTTGCTGAAAATGTTCTTTCGAGTCTTTGAATCCACGATGCTCTGATGCAAGTGCATGGCGCTGCCCGGCTCCTTGGCCATCGGCTTCGCCATGAACGTGGCATACATCTTGTGGCGCAGCGCGGCCTCGCGGGCCGTGCGTTTGAACAGAAACGCCTGATCGGCAAGGCTCATCGGATTGCCGTGCAGCAGGTTGATCTCCATTTGCGCCGCGCCGGCCTCGTGGATCAGGGTGTCGATCTCGATATCCTGAGCCTCGCAAAATGAATACATGTCGTCGAACAGCGGATCGAACTCGTTGACCGCGGCGATGCTGTAGGCCTGCCTGCCGATTTCCGGACGCCCCGACCGGCCCACCGGCGGCTTGAGCGGGTAGTCCGAATCGATATTCGGTTCGACCAGAAAGAACTCGAGCTCCGGCGCGACCACCGGCTCCCAGCCTTGCGCCTCGTAGAGCGCCATCACCCGGCGCAGCACATAGCGCGGCGCCATGGTGACCGGCGCACCGTCCCCGTAGAAGCAGTCGTGAATGACTTGCGCGGTGGGCTCGGCCGCCCAGGGGACCACGCGCACGGTCTTGGGATCGGCCTTCAGCACGATGTCGATGTCCGACGGATTCATCGCACTTTGATCATCCGGATAGTCGCCGGTGACCGTCTGCAAAAAAATCGCCTCCGGCAGCCGCATACCTTCTTCTTCGGCGAATTTTTCCGCCGGCATGAGTTTGCCGCGGGCGACACCCGCCATGTCCGGAATGATTGCTTCGACTTCCGAGATTCCGTGTTCTTTCAAGAATTGCTGGATGGTACTAGCCATGATTCACCTTGAGCGTGCTGCGCGCCGCCGGCTGGCCTCGCCAAAGGCGGTAAACAGCGCGCGAGAAAACGGATTGCTTTCAAATTGCCATTCCGGATGCCACTGCAATCCGAGCGCAAAGCTCGGCGCACCCGCCACGCGGAACGCCTCGATGAGGCCATCCGGCGCCCGCGCTTCGACCAGCAACTCGCGGCCCAGAGTGGCCACTCCCTGCCAATGCAGCGAGTTGACTTGCAGCCGATCCTGGCCGGCGATATTTCGCAGGGTTCCTCCAGGCTCCAGCAGGACCTCGTGCGCGGGTCCGTACTGCACCTCGAGCGGCGTGGATTCATCCTCGCGGTGGTCGGCGTATCCTTCGACCTCGTGCACCCGCTGGCACAGGGTACCGCCATAGGCGACATTCATTTCCTGAAATCCGCGGCAGATCGCCAGCACCGGCACCCCGGCGGCGATGGCCTGCGGAATCAACGGAATCGTCGTAGCATCCCGATTTGGGTCATGTAGCGTTCCCGGCGCGCTCGCCGGTCCTCCGTAGTGTTGCGGTTCGACATTCGATGCGCTCCCGGTGAGCAGCAATCCGTCGCACACGTCGAGCAAGGATGCCGGGTCGAGATCGGGCCCCAGGGCGGGCACGAGCACCGCCAGCGCGTTCGCACCGAGGGCGACGGCGTGGATGTACTTCTCGCCAACCATGTGGAAGTAGTGCTTCCCACACAGCCGGCGATCGGCTGGAATTCCGATGAGCGGCAAGCGAGACATGTTTAATATATTAGACGCCCAGATGAACGGCTAGGCTTCCTTAACGCTGCTATTACACCACACCGGCACCGACTCGTCCCGACTGGTCGCGCGCAATTGCCTAAGATTTAGGCATTTCCAATACTTAGCGGCGATTGGTGCATTGCGTCAATATTGCCTTACGTTCAAATAACCCGGTAGGCTCACAGGCGCTCAATCCTGTCAATACCAACAACATTTTAAACACCCAAGATCGCGCGAGTTGTCAAGTGCACCTCAATTATCCGTCCGCCCCCTCGTATTACGCCGCCTCCAGCGCATTACGAGCGCGCCCGCAGCGAGAGGCTCTCAAGGGCGAGTTCCGCGCCGACATCGGCGTGCTCGGGGGCGGCATCGCCGGCTGCTCGTCCGCGCTGCACCTCGCCAAACGCGGCTACCGAGTGGCGTTGCTGGAGGCTCGCTTCGTCGGCTACGGCGCGTCGGGACGCAGCGGCGGGCAAACAATTTTTGGTCTGGCGGCGAGCCAAAAGACGCTGGTCGCGCAAGTGGGCGCCACCGACGCGCGGCGCCTGTTCGATCTGTCGGTCGAAGCTCTCGATCTGACCCAATCCTTGATTCGCGAGCACGGCATCGACTGCGACTACCGCCCCAATCATGTGCATGTCGCGACCAAGCCGCGGCATCTCGATGAATTGGAGCAATGGATCCATGAGCTGCATGACGAGTACGGTTATGGCTCGGCGCGCCTGCTCAATCGCGCCGAGCTGCAATCGCACGTGCGCAGCGATCGCTATCTCGGCGGGATAATCGACCCGCGCAGCGGTCACCTGCACCCGCTCAAATACACTCAAGGCCTGGCGTGCGCCGCCGAAGCCGCGGGTGTGCGCATTTTCGAGAACACGCAGGCGCTTGGGTACCAGGATGGACGGGACGTCGTGGTGCGCACGGCGCATGGCAGCGTGCGCTGCCGACATCTCGTGTTATGCGGCAACGCCTATCTGGGCGCCGTCGCACCGGTACTCGCGCGGCGAATTTTGAGCGTAGGCACCTACCTGATTGCGACGCAGCCGCTCGATCCGGCGCGCGCCCGCGAGCTGCTGCCGAGCAACGCGGCCATTGCCGACATCAATTGGATCTTGGACTATTTCCGCTTGTCCGCCGATCATCGGCTATTGTTCGGCGGGCGCGTGAGCTACAGCGCCTTGCAGCCACCGCGCTTGGCTGAATCCATGCGCAGGCGCATGGTGCGCATTTTCCCGCAAACTGTCGACCTCAAGGTGCAGTACACGTGGGGCGGATTTCTGGATATCTCGCGCAGCCGCGCGCCGGATTTCGGACGCCTCGCGCCCAACGTATTTTATTTGCAGGGCTTTTCGGGCCACGGCATGGCGCTGACCGCCCTCGCCGGCAAATTGGTGGCCGAGGCGGTGACGGGAACCGCGGAACGCTTCGATGTATTTGCACGCCTACCGCACCGCGATTTTCCGGGGGGCCGATTGTTCAGGCGCCCTTCCTTGATATTGGCCATGCTTTACTACCGGCTGCGGGATTTGCTCTAGGCGGCGCCTGCCTTGTATCGCACCACGAAGCAGCGGTGGATATGCGCATTGCGTTCGAAGTCCTTGGGGATGGTTTCGGCGCTGATGTCATCCACCAGCAAGTCCGCGAGCGCCGCGGAGTCGAGCGTGAAGCGCGTGAAATTGGTCGAGAAAACCAGCCGGCCGGCCGGGCGCAACAGCTTCAAGGAGCGGCGGATCATGCCCACATGATCGCGCTGCACGTCGAGCACGCCCTGCATGCGCTTGGAGTTGGAGAAGGTGGGCGGATCGACGAAAATCAAATCGAAGCGCGGCCCCCAAAGCGCCTGGCTTTCCAACCATTGCAGGCAATCCGCCCGATGCAATTCGTGCTCGGTTCCGCCGAAGCCGTTCAACACCAGATTGTCGTGGGCCCAATCGAGATAGGTGTTGGATAAATCCACGCTCACGCTGCTGCGCGCGCCGCCGGCGGCGGCATAGACCGTTGCGCTGCCGGTGTAGCAAAATAGATTGAGGAAATCGGCGTCCTTGGCCCAGTCGCGCAGCATCTGGCGCACGATCCGGTGATCGAGAAACAATCCGGTGTCCAGGTAATCGCGAAAGTTGACCCAGAACTTGAGCCCCCCTTCCTGCACGGCGTGACGCTCGCCAGTGAGCGCGCGTTTTTCGTACTGCTCGACCCCCTTCTGCGCTTTGCGCACCCGCGAATGCACGTGCGCCAGCGGCACCGACAGAACCTCCGGCAACACCGCCAGAACCTCGCGGCGGCGCTCGCGCGCGCTCTGCTGATTCACGGTCCTTGGCGCAGCGTATTCCTGAACGTGAACGTGGCGCGCCTCGCGGCCGTAGAGGTCAATGGCGAATGCGTACTCCGGCATGTCGGCATCGTAGACGCGAAAGCAATCGATGTGTTCGCGTTCGGCCCACGGCTCCAAGCGCTGCAGATTCTTGCGCAGCCGATTGGCGAACATCTGCGCACCGGAGCGGTTCGACCAGTCCGCACGCACTTCTTCCGCCGGACGCTGGGCGCTCGCTTCATTCAATTCGAAGCGCAGCAGCCGGCACTCGATGGCGCCGTTGAACACGCGGTGCGTGCGTTTGGCGTAGACGCCTAAATTGCGGGCAAGCTGCGGATTACCGGTGAGAATTGCCGCCTGCCAGCCCCGGAACCGTTCGCGCAGAGCGCGCCCGAGTTCGCTGTACAACTCGGGCAGACCCGATTCCGCGCCGATGCGCTCGCCGTAGGGCGGGTTTGCCACGACCAGCCCGACCTCGCCCCGCGGGGCGGCGACTTCGCTGAGCGCGCGCTTTTCCACGTGCACCCACTCGGCGACGCCGGCGCGCTCGGCGTTGGCTACGCCGGCGCGCACGGCGTCCGCGTCGATGTCCGAACCGGTGATGCAGCGCCGCGGCGGGCGCGCAGCCCGGCGCGCGCGCGCCTCCCCGCACAGGCGCTCCCACAGCGCAGCGTCGTGACCGCCCCAGCCACCGAAGCCGAAATACTCCCGCGCGAGCGCCGGGGCGGCATCGGCCGCGATCAAGGCCGCCTCGGTGAGGAATGTGCCGGAACCGCACATCGGATCGACGAGAACGCCGCCTTGCTCGCAAATGCCCGGCCAGCCCGCGCGCAGCAATACGGCCGCCGCCACGTTCTCCTTGAGCGGTGCACGGCCGCCTTCGATGCGGTAGCCGCGGCGGTGCAGGCTCTCACCCGAAAAATCCACCGACAGGAGCGCCTTGGACCCCTCGACGTGCAGGTGCAGCAGCACATCGGGCCGCTCGGGCCGGATGTTCGGCCGCTCCCCGGTGGCATCGCGCAGGCTGTCGCACACCGCGTCCTTCAGCAACTGCGAGCCGTAAATCGTGTGCCGGATCGATGCATTGCCGCCGCTGCAGTCGCACGCCAGCGTCGCGCCCGGCGCGAGATGCTCGCGCCAATCGATGCGCTTCACCGCCTCGAACAGGCTGCTCGGACTGGCCGCATCGATCGAGCCCAAGCTCAATAAGACACGCGATGCGGTGCGCGACCACAGGCAGGCCCGATAGCCCACCTCGAGCGTACCCTGGAATTTCACGTCGTGACTGCGTTCGCGGATGTCGCTTGCGCCGTAAGTCGCCAATTCCTCCGCCAGCACCGAAGCTGCGCCCACCGGTGCCGTGGCGATCCAGTAGCGCACGTTGTTCGACATCGCGTCCGCCTCTGGCGTTCGATAATCCGACTTAATGTACATTAATTCGACGCATCGACGGCTCCGCGTCGAGCAACCGCGCGCAAATCCAGCCAATCGAGTTGCGG
>Ga0207927_1000222_pt1 | contig 23919 bp, 22 predicted proteins | sample NGESurdeep072012_2_FD_184456 | JGI IMG/M metagenome (GOLD analysis project Ga0207927, IMG submission 184456) | Arctic peat soil microbial communities from Barrow, Alaska - NGEE Surface sample 210-2 deep-072012 (SPAdes) | ecosystem: Environmental > Terrestrial > Soil > Wetlands > Peat ... | reverse complement strand
AAGTTCAGATTCATAACGGCGGAAACTAGATATGGCACATAAAAAAGGTTTAGGCAGTTCGAGAAACGGCCGCGATTCGAATGCGCAGCGGCTTGGCATTAAGGCGTTCGGCGGGCAGCTCGTTTCGGGCGGCACTATCATCGTGCGGCAGCGCGGAACACCGCTAAAGGCCGGCCTCAACGTGGGGCGCGGCAAAGACGACACGCTGTTTGCCAAGGTGACGGGCACGATCCTGTTCAAGGACCGCGGCCAGTTGGGCAAGTTCGTGTCGGTGGTTCCGCAGGAAAGCAATTAGCAGCGAGTAGCTGGTGACTGGTAGCTGGTAACTGGTCGTGCGAGCGTTTCGCCGAATGCGACGCAATTGGGGATCAAAGGCCTCGTGGATGCGGGGCCTTTTTCGTTGGACTTGACCCCGCCCTACCGCCAAAAGCGGGCGGTAGAACGGGGCACCCGCGCACGCTGTTCTTCTCCAATTACCAATCACCAGTCACCAGTCACGGACTCTTCCATGTTTGTTGATGAAGCGAAAATTCGGGTGAAGGCCGGCGACGGCGGGAATGGCTGCATGGCGTTTCGGCGGGAGAAGTTCGTCCCGCGCGGGGGGCCTTCGGGCGGCGATGGCGGCCACGGCGGCGACGTGATCATGGAATCCAGCGAGCGCCATAATACGCTGGTGCACTTCCGCTTCAATCCGGAATACAAGGCCGAGCGCGGACGGCACGGCGAGGGTTCGGACTGCACCGGCCGCGAAGGCGTCGATGTGGTGCTGAAGGTTCCGGTGGGGACGATCGTTTACGACGACCTGACGGGGGAGATCGTGCACGACTTCTCCGGACCGGATGAGCGCATCGTGATTGCGCATGGCGGGCGCGGTGGACGCGGCAATGCGCGGTTTGCGACGTCGACGCACCAGGCTCCGCGCGAGCACGAGTTGGGATTCCCGGGGGAAGAGCGCACGCTGCGGCTGGAGTTGAAGTTGCTGGCGGATGTCGGGCTGGTGGGGTATCCCAATGCCGGCAAGAGCACGCTGATCTCGCGCATTTCGGCGGCGCGTCCCAAGATCGCGGACTATCCTTTTACTACGCTGCAGCCGAATCTTGGCGTCGTGGTGGTGGGGGAGGCGCCGGAAGAGTTCAGCTTCGTGGTGGCCGACATCCCAGGATTGATTGAAGGGGCCAGCCAAGGCGCGGGATTAGGCACGCAGTTTCTGCGTCACATCGAACGGACACGCTTGCTTGTGCACCTGGTGGATGTTTCGGATGCGAGTGGGCGGCCCGATCCGGCGAAAGATTACGAGCTGATTACCAAAGAGCTGGCGAATTTCGGAGCGGGACTCGACAGCAAGCCGACCATCGTGGTGGCCTCGAAGATCGATGCGGTGAACAAAGACAAGCTGGCCAAGCTGAAAAGGTATTGCAAGCGCAAAAAGCTCGATCTGTATGCGATTTCGGCGGTCACGGGCGAAGGCGTGGAAGATCTGAAATGGGAGATGGCGAAGCGGGTGGAAGCGGTGCGGAGCCAGCAATCAGTCATAAGCGATAAGCAATAAGTCAGGGCTGGTTGCGTTGATCGCACGCCGATGTTTGATCACTCGATAGTCAGAAGACCCACTCAAGCTGCGCTTGAATAGGGCACCCGCGGAATCGCGTAGTGCCCGTGTCTGCACTTGCGTAGGTTCGTTCGAACACGGAAACTGTAAGCTACGAGTTGAATGAATATCGCACTGTTTGGCGGCACGTTCGATCCTATCCATCGCGGACACTTGAATGTGGCCCGCGCGGCCGCTGAGCGATTCAAGCTGAAAGAAGTGTGGTTTGTTCCGGCTGACATTCCTCCGCACAAACAGAAGGCCCCGGTTACCTCGTACTTTCATCGCTACTCGATGGTTGCGCTGGCGCTGGTGGGAGAACCGGATTTTCTGCCATCGCTGCTCGAAGCACCCGATCCGGAGGCGCACGTGGAGCGCCGACCAAGCTACTCGATTGATACCATACGGCGAGTCAAGGCTGGTCTACGCAAAAGCGACCGCTTGTACTTTCTGATTGGGATCGACGCGTTCCGCGAAATTGCGCCGTGGTACAAAGCCGAGGAATTGCTGGGCGAGTGCGACTTCATTGTGGCGGCGCGTCCGGGATATTCGCTCGATGATGTGATTGGGTCACTGCCGAAGGGGCTGCGTCCGAAGGGCGATGACGCGGTGTTGCGGCAGGAGACCCCGCCCTACCGCCAAAATAGGGCGGTAGAACGAGGCACCCGGCTGGAATTGCCAGGAGTCCGTTTGCACTTGTTGCCGGAAACACATGAAGATGTCTCGGCTACGCAAATCCGTGCCGCTAGAAAACGAGGCACGGCGCTGAAGAAGCTGGTTCCCGATGCGGTGGCGGAATACATTAACAAAGAGCATTTGTATCGCAGCAAATAGAGCAAGGTGAAGGAAAGCCAGAAGAGCAGATCCCCCGTGGGCTGAAGCCCGCGAGGGATGACAAACATACTAGACGGTTACGGCGCACCTAAAGGTGCGTCCCTTCCAGACAGCCTGAGGTGTAACTTTCTGGGAGGCTTTAGAAGCCGTGCACAAGATGAAGGAGATCGAGCGAGGCGCATGAAAAAAGATGATGTGAGGGCGCAAGTTGCCATTACAGTACAGGCGTGCATTGAGAAGAAGGCGGAAGACATCAGCATATTGCGGCTGGATGCGCAGGCCAGCGGATTCACCGACTACTTCGTAATCTGTTCGGCTGCAAACCCGCGGCAGGTGCAGGCCATCGGCGATGAAGTCGATATGAAGCTCAGCAAGCTGGGGTTCGAGCCTTCGCATGTGGAAGGCCGGAACCAGGCTGAGTGGTTGTTGCTCGACTACGTGGATTTTGTGGTGCACATTTTCTCCGAGAGTGCGCGCAAGTTTTACGACCTAGAGCGGCTGTGGAAGACGGCAACGCGATTGCAGCTTGCCGACTTGGAGAAGCCTGAACCGAAGAAAGCCGTCGTGGCAGCCAAGCGTGTGGCTGTAAAGAAGACCGCGACGAAGAAGAGTTCCACCCCTTCGACAAGCTCAGGGCAGGCTCTTTCCCAAAAGAGGGGAAAGGATGGGGCACCCAGCGCACGAAAGACGAGCGCTGTGAAGCGGACTGCGGCGAAGCGGACGAAGAAGGGCTCATAAGCCAGTGAAACTCCGCATCGCGTGGATCGGCAAGACGCGCAGCCCAGCGATCCAGTCGCTCACTGCCGAATACATGAAGCGTCTATCCCACTACGCGGCGTGCGATGCGCTGGAGCTCGCGTCGGAAGCCGCGCTGCTGAAGCAGGTGGAGAAGAGCACGGGCCGCACGCCGCCGGTGCTGGTGTTGCTGGACGCCCGCGGCAAGCAGCTGGCCTCGGAAGAGATCGCGAATTTCCTCGACTATCATCTTTCACACGACACCCAAGACCTGCTGTTCGCCATCGGCCCCGCAGATGGATGGAGCGATTCGACGCGAGCGATGGCCAAACACGTATTGTCGTTCGGAAAGATCACGCTGCCGCACGAACTGGCGCGGGTGGTGCTGTTGGAGCAGTTGTATCGTGGATACACGATATTGAAAGGCCATCCGTATCATGGCGGGCACTAGTGAGTGGCTAGTGACCGGTGGCTAGTGGCTAGAAAAAGCGATAGCGACCAGGATTTTCACGGATGCCACGGATAATTCTGAGTAGAAAAGCAAAAGCGACCGCGGATTTGCGCGAAGGACGCGGATCGGATTGAACCCAAAAAAGGCGAATGCAACCGCGGATTCGCGCGGATGACACGGACACAACTCAGCCAAGAACCAAGGAAGTAAGACATTGCGGCGGATTTCAGCAATCTTAATTGTTACTGTCGTAATGTTCGGAGCCACGCTTGGTGCGAGTGCGCAGCAGTCGGCGACGAAGGCAGCGCAGAAAGGCGCGGCGTTTGCACCGCTGGAGCAGTGGAAGGCGGCAGTGCTCGCGGGCGACGCTGCCAAGTTGCGCGCGCTGTATAGCACCAACCCCGAGGCGCGAGTCATCCTGACCTTGGGCGAGACCAACGCACAAGCTGACATTGCATTTTGGACCGGACTCAAGGCGCGGAGTATCAAGCTCGAGATGGCGCAGTCCACAACTCCTGAGGTGGGCTCGCAGCAGGTTGCATTTCAGGCGGAGATCAAGTCGGCGGCGCAGAACAAGCTGCAAACGGTTTACGTGATCGACGGGCAGCTTTGGCAGAAGCAGGGTGAAACCTGGCGCATTGTTGCGACCCGACGAGGTGACGTTACGCGGTTGCAGCAGCCGCTCGCGACGAACAAAGAGATCTATGTTCCCGGATTGAACGCTCATGCCGAGATTGCACAGGCATTGAAGTTGGCTTCCCAACAACACAAGCGGGTTCTGGTCGTCTTCGGTGCAAATTGGTGTTACGACTGCCATCTGCTCGACCTGGCATTTCGGCGTCCGGATGTGACAGCCCTGCTGGCGCCCAACTACGAAGTGGTGCATGTGGACGTGGGTGAGGGTGACAAAAATCAGGACATCATGCAGCAATATCAAGTCCCGATGGCGCGTGGGATTCCGGCGCTCGCGGTACTCGATGCCAACGGCAAGTTGCTCTATAGCCAGAAGGGCGGCGAGTTCGAGAAGGCACGGGCGCTGGGGCCGGATGATTTGGTCGCGTTCCTGAACAAGTGGAAGCCTTGAAGGAAGTTTCAAGTTTCGAGTTTCAAGTAATACAAACGCAGCCGCGGATTTCACAGATCTCCACGGATAATTCTGGAGCAGTAAAACAAAGCAACCGCGGATTGCGCCGAACACGCGGATCGAGTATTCGGTTTCTAAATAACAACTGCCGGAGCGGAATCGCGAGACTGGTTCCAAATTCTTGTTACATTGAATACACAGCTTTCAAACGTGGGAGACACCGATTTGAAATACAAGATTCTTTTGGCCGCCATGCTGGCGGTCTCGGTTTTTTGCGCGGCACAACAAAACATTGAGCCCGCCAAGAAGCAGGAAAGCATACAAGCTGTTGGTCAGGGAGCAACTGCAAAGGCGGCGCCTGCGATCACCTACATTCGCGCGGGTAAGCTCTTCGATTCGACCAGCGACGGCTACCGCGAAACCGTTGTCATCGTGGTGGAGGGCGAGCGCATCAAGTCGGTGAGTCCGGCTGGACAGGTGCAAATTCCCACAGGCGCGAAGGTGATCGATTTGTCGAAGGCGACAGTGCTGCCCGGCCTGATCGACTGCCACACGCACCTGGGCGCACGCGCAGATCGCTACAATCCGATCAATGCCTTCAAAGAAACGCCCTTCACGGAAGGCTTCGCAGCGGAGAAGAATGCACGAACTACGCTGATGGCGGGCTTTACGACGGTGCGCGATGTCGGCTCCGGGCCATTCATGGCCGTGGATTTGCGCAACAGCATTAACGAGGGATACATGATCGGCCCGAGGGTGGTGGCGAGCGGTCCGGGAATTTCGATCACCGGCGGGCATGGCGACCTGAATAATTATTCTCCTGAAACCAGTGTGAGCCTGTTTCCGGCGGAGCGTGATTATCAGCTCGCTGATGGCGCAGACCAGGTGCGGCATGTGGTGCGCGCGCAGGTGAAGTACGGCGTCGATGTCATTAAGATTATGGCCACCGGCGGAGTGTTGTCGAAGGGTGACAGTCCCGGAGCGCCTCAGTTCACCTTTGAAGAACTCAAGGTTGCGGCGGATGAAGCCCACATGGCGGGGCGCAAGATTGCCGCGCACGCGCATGGAACGCAAGGCATCAAGAATGCGATTCTCGCGGGTATCGATTCGATCGAGCACGCCAGCCTGGCCGATGACGAGGATATTCAACTGGCCAAACAACATGGCACGTACTTCGACATGGACATTTACAACGACGACTATCTACTGGGTAAGGCGATCGAATTCGGATTGCCGCAGGAAAACGTCGACAAAGAAAAGATGGTCGGCCGGATACAACGCGAGACATTTCAGAAGGCGGTGCAGGCGGGCGTGAAGATGGGGTTCGGCACCGACGCGGGGGTGTATCCGCACGGCGACAATGCCAAACAGTTCGTGACCATGGTTAAGTTTGGAATGACTGCTCCGCAGGCGATCCGCACGGCTACGCAGAATTCCGCCGATCTAATTGGTCGCTCGAAGGATGTCGGCACGATCGAAGCGGGCAAGTACGCCGATATCATCGCGGTGTCGGGCGATCCGTTGCAGGATGTGTCGATCCTGCAGAATGTCGGATTCGTGATGAAGGGCGGAGTGGTCTATAAGGACAAGCTGGCGGGGACGGCGGTCGCGGAGTAGAGCGGGTTCTGCAGGGGCTGAAGATATTGCGGGGAAGACCGCAAGAGCAGATCCCCCGGCGGCTAAAGCCACCGAGGGATGACAAACATAAGATGAGGGACTAGTAACTGGCGGGCCGGGCACCGAATCACGGTAATCCGAAGTCAGACTCTCCGAAACCAGACTTAATGTTTCGTCCCGAAGCCCTTGCGGCGCTGCTGGCTATAGCGGGCGAGCGCGTCTTCGATGATGGGATAGGTGTGCTGCGCCGGAGAGATTTCGTCAACCTCAACGGCCTTGCCCTCTAGCTGCTTGTAGTCGAGAAAGAACCGCCGCAACATGCTGAGGCGATGCTCGGGCATCTCGCCAGCCTCGCGATACGAGTTGAATTCGGGATCCTGGGTGGCAACGGCGATGATCTTATGGTCCTTCTTGCCGGCGTCGATCATGGTCATCAGCCCGATAGCTCGGGCATGGATAATCGTGAGCGGTACGACGGCTTCCTGACATAGGACGAGCACGTCGAGTGGGTCGTCATCTTCAGCCAGAGTTTGCGGGATGAACCCATAGTTGGCCGGATAGTAGACCGCAGAGTAGAGCACGCGATCGAGTTTGATCAGCCCGCTTTTCTTGTCGAGTTCGTACTTAACGCTCGATCCGAAAGGGATTTCGATTACCGTGAAAAACTCCTGGGGCAGGTCTTCGCCGGGAGAAATGTCGTGCCAGGCATGAGTCATGAGCGGTCAGCTCTTTCGCAGAGAGTATGGCAATCCACAACACATTGTATCGGAGAGATGGAGACGCAAGATTAGAGGGCGATTGCGGGGATGTCCTTATCCTGCAGAGATTGGCCGGTGCTTATCTTCTTTCAGAACCCGCTTACCGATACTGGTGTGGCAACTCAGTCTCGGTTTCCACGGAACTGGTCAGTGACCCTACAGCATAAGCAACCACGATTACGACCAATACCGCTACCGTGACGACATCCATGGCACCCTCACCCCAGACTAGTAACCTGACAAGTTCTAGCAGGCTGTGCCCGATCCCTTGTCCAATCCTTTCTACCCCAAACGGAAAAGAAAGTTGTGGATTGGTTGTAGCACAGTTTTAACAGCGATGGGGTTGCAATCTTGAGTACAAGCTGAAACGCGGAGCACCGGAGGCTGCCCCACTTCAATCGCGCGGAAGCATGGTAAGCATAGCGGAAGGCGATTACACCTGGACTTCTTCCAGAACGCGAACCAGGGCGTCGGGTCCGTCGGCGCCTACGATGTAGCGGTCGGCCTCAACTTCAGGCCATTCGCCATAGACGTGGACGATGTAGATGATGCGGGTATCGGGATGACTCTCTCGCAGCAGGCGAAAGACCTGGCGTGCCAAGGACGTCGGCAACCGATGGCAGAGGAGGGCGACGTCGTACGACTCGGGGCCCTGGGCTGCTTGTAACACTTCTCGGTCGGAGGTTAGGGAGCGGACCTGATGTCCGGCGGCTTCAAGGATGGCCCGGCGCAGCTCAGAGAGCTCGGGGTCGGAACTGAGCGAGAGGATCTTCATGGCAGGACAATCCTGATGTATGGTGCGGAGCAGCGCAGTCGCAGGATAACAGAGTGGATCCGTTTACTGTGGTAAGTGCATTCCACGCGAGGCGTCAAGTGGGTGCCGAAGCAGCCCCATTGACAGCCTCTTCATTTCGTTTTTTATTCGCTTTCGTATTTTTGTAATATTCATGTAATGTACTGTTAAATAGACTAGTTGCTCAATAAATAGATTCGATGGGCGGTATCCAAAGAATCTATCCGAATTCATCATCTTTCAACCCTGTAAACCATCCAATAAGTACATAATCGTTTCACGTCTTCATAACCTAACCAAATTACTAAGGAGGGCTTTTTATGCCTCAGAAAGAAAAACGGGATCCAGAAATGGCAGAATTTCAGGCACAAAAAAAGCGATTCATCTTGGCCAGCGACTTTGACCAGACGCTGAGTTTCAACGACTCCGGATTTGTTCTCGGCGAGTTGCTGGGAATTCCGTCGAGCGAATATGAGCGCAAGATCACGGGGATGGCCAAGCTGAACCTGGTGCAACAGGGAGGCGAGTTGGCCTATCTGTTGCTTCACGATCCCGAATTCAAGAAGGTGCGCCGCGAGCATTTGTACGAGGCGGGCAAGCGGGTGCGGCTCAAGCCGAATATCGATGCGCTGTACGGATTCCTGTCGAACGAGGTCGAGGGGTTTCATTTCGACTTCTATGTGATCTCGGCCGGGCCGGTAGAAATTATTAGGTCGGCGCTCGAGGGCATTATTCCTCCTGACCATATCTATGGGACGGAGTTTGAGTTCAATGCCAAGGGCGAGATCGAGCGCATTCTGCACGTAACGGCAGGATACGGAAAGGTGGCCGCGGTCGATAACCTGCTGGAAGAATTGAAGGTCGGGCCCGACCGCCTGGTGTATGTCGGCGACGGCAGCTCTGACATTCACGTCATGCTGCACGTCAATCGGCGCGACGGCTACACGATTGCCGTGTCGGAGAACAAGTACCTGGCCCCGATCGCGAAGAGGTCTATCATCAGCGACAACGCGCTGGCGATCCTGATCCCGATACTGGAAGACGTGGCCGGATGGGACAGCATGGCGATTCGCAGCGTGTTTGAAGCGAAGGGGTTCCTGATTCAGCAGTGGGACAAGGTGCAAACCGACCTGCTGACCATTATTCCCAGCAGCAACATCCCGGCGATGGAGCCTGAGGGAGTTGTAGCGTCGGAGTAAGCGAAACGGTTATCCAGTAATGTGCCCGCTGCCCTTTGGGGTGGCGGGCTTTTTCGTTGCTTAGTTGGGGACATCGAGGACAACTTCGTCGGTGTAGGCGAGGAAGGGATCAGCGTAGGCGTCGGCTGTGCGAAGAAAAAGTTGGCAATCGCGCTTGAGTTCGAGCGCGGGCTGGTCTTTGCCATTCACCCGGACGCGAACTGGGCCGGTGGAGTGGAAAAGCTCGGGACGCAACAGCAAGCGCAGCTTCTTCACGTTGTGAGTCTTGATGTCGATCAGGTTGTCGGCGGTGATGTGGGCTTCGACTTCTGATGGGGCAGTGTCACCCTCGACTACTTCAATCCAATATTGACGGGGGAATCTGGTGTCCCAAACTTTTGCCGACACAACCTGCGGGAATGGGTCGCGGGTGAATCGCTCGAAGAATGGCAGGGTGAAACCGTCATCCGACGCCAGAGTGACCTCATGGCCGCGTCCCTTCAAGATGTGCAATTCCGGCTCAACACGGGGCTTGAGGCTGCGCAACTCGTCGAAGGTCTTGACGGACGCAGAGGACGGGATGCGCGGATCCTGATCGCCGTGCAGAAACAACATCGGGACGTCGAGCAGGTTGCGCATGGGCAGCTTCACCCCGCTGGGCGAGTCCAGGCCCGCACCCGTCAGAGAAGCGATGGCCGCGAAGCGATCGGGCCAGCGGGTTCCAAACTCAATCGCTCCGGTGCCACCATTGCTGAATCCTGTGAGATATACGCGGTTGGTGTCGACGTTGTAGGTACGCAGAACCTCGAGCAGCAGCGCATGCACCATCTCGGTGGGCTTGCGCTCCCACCACAGTTCACCGCCGGCGTGAGGATACAACACGAGATAGCCGGCGTGTTTGATCGCGTCTCCGGCGGTGAGTGCGGCATCAAAGGCAAGCCCGCCGCCTCCGCTGAGATAGACAATCAGCGGAAAAGGCTGCTCGCCACGGTAGTCGAGCGGAACGTGAATCATGTAGGGCGCGCCAGCAAAACCAGGGCTGGTCATGCCGCGGAGAGTGGTTCCTGGCTTCTCGCGGCCGTGGTGGGCGGCGGGCAATTCGCACGGCTGGTTGGCGGGCTTTGAAGGCGGTTGGTTGAAGCGACTGGCGAGGCGGCGAACTTCGGCGTCGTTGCTCTCTAGGAGAGGTTGGAGAATGGTCGGGGTGGGCGCAACTCCTCTCTGGTAGTACGCAGCGAGCGCGAGAGCCTGGGCCTCGGGCGATCCAGATTTGAGGATCGCGTCCATCACCGAAGCATCGGGCAGTGGAGTTTTGGCGGCGACGTAGGCGATCAGCGCGGCAAGTTGCGTATCCGGGTCTGAGATCCATGTCGGCGGAGTTTCCTGATGATGGACCTCGCGCAATTCGAGGGTGATCTTTTCGTGAATCGTGCCGTCGAGTTCCTGATACTGGCCTTCGAAGGCTAGCTTCGCCAGGTGTCCGGACTCGGGGCAGAATGTGAACTGCAAGTGAGAGTCCTTGCGTGTTCCGGTGTCAACAAACACGGCGCACGATTCGCTGCCGACCGGCTCGAAGCGCTCCAGCTTCATGCGGAATCCAAAGACTCCCAGGTCCCACTCGGAGCCCACCTGCATGGGAGTTATGGGCAGAGGCATGATCTCTTTGATGCCGTAGAGCAGCTTGCTATAGCCTTCGCGCAAGACTTGCGGCGGCAACAACATTTGGCCGGCGGTGGCGAAGAGGTTCGTATCGTAGAAACGGACGGGACGCTTGGCCATGGTCTGCTCGAAGCCCGGCTTCTGTTGGGCAAGAGTATCTTTGCCGCGCTCGTGAGATTCCAGTAGCTCCGCCGACTGGCGGTCGCGCTGCACGCCCACCAAGAACTGGCCTGCGGCTTCGTCGACTACCACCAATTGATTCGTGAGGACGATCTGCGCGCGAAAAGTCGAATCCGGCGATTTTCCTTCCCTGGCGAAAACCTCGCGATATACCAGGCGGTCGCCAGCCGCGAGCTTGTATCGCAACTCGACAGGCGCCGATTGCGAAAGACTGAATCCGGTAGCGAGCAGAATGAGCAACACAACCCCGTGCAGACGGAACAACTGCAAATTGGAAGGGACGCTCATGGGATCAAAATCATGCGGGAAATAGTCAATCGTTAGACAAGGTCAGCCAGAGAAAGAGTAGCAGGTCGAAGTGTTCGCTCTGGCATTCTCGGCACCACATCGCACACGGCCAGCCGCGGCGAATGACCGCGTTCTTGCGTGTAGAATCGCAGTTTCATGCAGTCTTCCTCGACAACCGGAGCAGGCGGAGTTCGTCTCAGTGTGACGAGGCGACTGTTGCGAAACCTGCGGCCCTCGCACCAGCACAGCGCATTTTCGGCGACGCTGCTGTTGATGACCTCGGTGATGCTGGCGCGCGTGATCGGCTATCTACGCGAGATGTACGTAGCGTGGGCCTTCGGCGCGGGACCAAAGACCGACGCCTACGTAGCGGCGTTTACTATTCCGGACTTTCTGTTCTACATCCTCGCGGGCGGGACCGCCTCGATCACATTCATCTCGATTTACGCGCGTCACACGGCGAAAGGCGAAGAGCGGCAGGCGCAGCAGGCGTTCAACTCGACCATCACGATCATGACGGCAGTGGCGCTGCTTGGGACCATTCTGGTTGAGATATTTACGCCGCAGCTGGAGCGGCTGATCTTCCCACATTTCACGGCTGAGCAACTGGAGTTGTGCGTCTACCTCACGCGGATCCTGCTGCCGGGGCAGATTTTTTTCTACGCCGGGGGCATCGTCTCAGCTGTGTTGTATTCGCGCAGGATGTTTCTCTATCCCGCACTCAGCCCGGTGTTTTATGGCTCGTTCATCATTCTTGGCGGACTGCTCGAGGCGCACAAATACGGCATCGCGGCGCTGGCTTACGGAGCGCTGGCGGGCTCGTTCGTTGGGCCGTTCCTCATTAATGCCTTTGGCGCTGCGAAGGCGGGTCTGCGCTATGAGTGGAGTTTCGATTGGAAGAATCCACAGTTCCGCGAATGGGTGCGGCTTTCGATTCCGCTGATGCTCGGGGTGTCGCTGGTCTCGGCCGACGATTGGATCCTGCGCTACTTTGCCTCCGGTGGGTCGGGCGAGATCACACGGCTGAACTATGCCAAGCGGCTGTTCGCGCTGCCGATTTCGATCTTGGGGCAAGCCGCGGGACAGGCATCGATGCCATTTTTCGCACGCTTGTTCGGAGAAGGCAAACGCAGCGAGTTCGCGCGGACGGTGAACCAGTCCGTCTATCGCATCTCGGCGGCATCGTTGCTGGCGACCGCGCTCATGGTTCCCGCAGCGCTGCCGCTGGTCGATTTGGCGTTCCGGCGCGGACACTTCACGTTTGCCGACTCACTCTCTACTTCGGTTTACTTTGCATGGTTCTCGCTCTCCCTGGCGCTGTGGTCGGCACAGGCACTCTATGCGCGCGCCTTCTATGCTGCAGGTGACACGCTGACGCCGATGGTCGCCAGCACGTTGATCGTGATTGCGTCGTTGCCAATGTATGCCGCGATGTTTCGGCATTTCGATGTTGCCGGCCTCGCCATGGCCTCCGACCTGGGAATCCTGCTACACACGGTTGTACTGGCCTGGTTGCTGAGCCGGAAGAAGTTGGTCGCTCTCAGCGGACTTCCCTGGCGGGAGTTGATGAAGGTGCTGGCGACGGCGATCTTTGCTGGCGTGCTGTGTTATGTGGTCGCGAGGCGAGTTGTTGTGCATGGCAACTGGCGAACAGACGCGCGGTCGCTGGCGCTGATCGGGTTGACGTGGATCGTGGCGGTTGTGCTTGGTTTGTGGCTGACGCGATCGCGCCTGTGGGATGAGCTGCGCAGACGAAAACAGCCCACGCAAGTTGTCGAGCCGCGCGCGGTGGCGGAGAGGACAGAAGGCGGAGCGCTGCCGTAAAACAAGTTTCGAGTTTCAAGTTTCGAGTCAGAAACATGCGGCGGTAGGGCGCAAAGTGAGGCTGTTTGTGACGGATGATGCCGCCCTTTCCTAAGGCCGTTCGCAGCCATAAGGTGTGAGGATTGGAAAGAGCAGATCCCCCGGAAGCTGACGCTCCCGAGGGATGACAATATTAAATAGTTGTCCGGCGCAGCTAAAGCCGCGCCCCTTCAAATACCGCCCCGCAAGCCTCAAGGCTCGATTCCTGCGATTCGGCTTGATGCTTTCGTCAGGCGCGGACAGCCGTGGTAGGCAGGCTGGGTTGCGCCGGAGTTGCCTCCTTAGCTTCCTCGCCGTTGACCTTCTGGCCGGGCTTGCGGATGTCGATCCCGCCCTTGAAAAATGCGCCTTCTTCGATGCTGACGCGCTGGGCGACGACGTCTCCGTTGAGCGAGCCTTCGCTGCGGATGTCGAAGCGATCACTGGCTGTCATGTTGCCGCGGACCTTGCCGAGGATGACGATTTCGCGCGCGGAAATGTTGGCTGAGACCACACCATTGCGGCCGACGGTGACGCGGTTGCCGGGCAGGTTGATGGAGCCTTCCACGCGGCCATCTATGTAAAGCGATTCCGAGCCTGTGACTTCTCCCTTGATGACCAGCGATTTGCCTAATGTGGCTTGCTCCTGTGGCGTCGCGACAGAAGTGGACGCGGGGCGCGAAACGATGGGCGGCTCGGGAGCCGGAGGGGTGTAGCTGCGCTGCGGCTCAGGGTTGGGGGTCGGGGTTGCGTTCGGGGGATTCGTCGGTTTCCACATGGGTCAAAATTCCTTTCTGAAGCTTGTATGTGCTTGGAGGCGCAAATGTCTGGTCAAACCGCAACTCCAGAGCTCTTCTTCAGACACTACTGAATTAGTGCGGCGTTTCTGGGCTCAACTCATGGTACGCGTTTGGCCTGCGAACCGCTTGAGTGAGTGATTATTGCTAACATACAGCGAGTTGCTGTTGAAGGCAAAGTGCGGCAGAGAATTTTTCCAGGGATGTAGTGCGTCACTAGATTCCTGCGGCGACAAATTGCGCGCGCAAGCTAGGTGACTCGCGATATGCCCATCAAAACCGTAGAAACGGAGCGAGATGATAACCGACCAGGCCATTCTGAGCCACATCGAACGTCAACCCCATCGCTCCGCCGGATACAAGCAACTGGTTCGCGAGATGAGCTTGCGGGGTGCCGAGCGCCAGCAACTTGCCGAGCGCTTGCAGGCGTTGGTGGACAGCGGCCGCCTGGTTGAGACTGGACGCGATCGCTACACCCTGGCGCAACATGCCACCGCGCATCTGAATCTCATCGCCGGGCGACTGAACATGCATCGCGACGGATATGGCTTTGTCATTCCCAACGCCGGACAGCGCAGTTCGTTCACTGGAGATATTTACATCAGCCCGCAATCGATTGGCTCGGCGATGCACGGGGACCAAGTGCTGGTGGAGTTAGGCCGTAAGAAGGACGATGGGCGTGTCGAGGGAAAAATCCTGCGGGTGTTGACGCGGGCCAATCCAACTGTCGTCGGGACATTTCATTACGGAACGCGCAATAACTTCGTTACTCCGATTGATGAGAAGGTTACGAAGGAAATCATTATTCCGCGAGGGATGGAGTGGCCTTCGGGCGAAGATCATGCGGTAGCGGACAGTGCTGGCAAAGGAAAGGGGCATGCAGCCCAGGTGACTCAAAAGACCCACTCAAGCAAACCCGGCTTGAGTGGGGCACCCGTTCAGGAACCTACCGACCAACATGATCGCGATCGCGTTTACGGCAAGGAAGCCCATCGGCGCGAGTGGGAAGATCTTGAAGGTGTGGTGGTCGATGTCGAAATCACCTCGTGGCCATCGCCGGCTGACAATCCGAAGGGGCGGGTCGTCGAAATTCTCGGGTACGAAGACGACTTCGGCGTGGATGTTGAGATTGTCATCCGCAAGCATCATCTGCCGCATCACTTTCCGGTTGAGGTTTTGCAGGAGGCGGAGCAGTTTGAGCGGACCATCTCATCGAGTGAGTTGGGGCACCGTCGCGATTACCGGGCGTTGCCCATCGTCACCATCGACGGCGAGACGGCACGCGATTTCGACGACGCGGTGACGGTGTGCCGCCTGTCCAATGGCAACTACGAACTGCAGGTCCATATCGCCGATGTTGCGTATTACGTTCGTGAAGGCTCGCCGATTGATCTGGAGGCGCGGCTGCGCGGCACGTCGGTGTATTTTCCTGATCGTGCGATTCCCATGCTGCCAATGGAACTCTCCACCGATTTGTGCAGCCTGCGTCCGCAGGTCGATCGGCTAGTGTTGTCGTGCGTGATGGAAATCGATCCGCACGGCGAGATCGTGGGATACACGTTGAACGAGGGCATCATCCGGTCGGCGGAGCGCATGACGTACACCAACGTCAACCTGATTCTTGAGGGCGACGCGGGACTGCGGAAGCACTATCAGAAATATCTCGACGTGTTCGAGATGATGCGGGAGCTGGCGCTCATCTTGAACCGCAAGCGGGTGCGGCGTGGCTCGATCGACTTCGATTTGCCGGAGCCGGTCATCGAGTTCGATGAAAACGGATTGATGAAGGGGGTCACGCGGTCGGAGCGAAACATCGCGCATCGGCTGATTGAGGAGTTCATGCTGTCGGCCAACGAGTGCGTAGCCAGCTACCTGGAACAGCGGCAGATCGCTTCGCTGTATCGCATCCACGAAAAGCCTGATCCCAAGCGGGTGTACGACTTCGAGACCATCGCGGCAACCTTCGGATATTCGCTGGGCGTGGGAGCGTTGCCGGTGAAGCGGGTGCAATTGAAGGTGGAGCGGCGCGACGACCGCTACAGGACCCAGGTTAGCGCCCAACGGCGGGGCGCGAACCTGGGGCACCGGGCTAATACCATCGAGATTCCGGAAGAAGTCCACCTCACACCGCGCATGTATCAGAAGCTGACGCAGAAAATTGCGGGCAAGCCGGAGGAGCGCATCCTGTCGTACCTGATGTTGCGTTCGCTGAAGCAGGCGCGCTACTCGGAAGAGAATGAAGGCCACTTCGCGCTGGCGGCTCCGGCATACACGCATTTCACATCGCCGATCCGGCGGTATCCCGATTTGATCGTGCACCGGATTCTGCAGGATGTGCTGCGCGAATCTCCAGAACGCAGGGATGGCGGCGTTCCCGTCGGAGTGGCGCAGGGGGCGCACAGCGAGTCTCCGTCGCCGTGGTCGAAGCGCGAGGCGCCGCTGTCTCCGTCGAAGAAGAAGGCGGGCGAGCACGAGAAAAAACGAGGGCCGCTCGGTGGACCCATCCCTGAAGACATGTTGCGGGACATGGCGCAAGAGTCGAGCCAGTCGGAACGCCGGGCGGACGAGGCCGAGCGCGAGTTGATGGAGTGGAAGAAGATCAAGTTCATGGAGAACCGCGTGGGAGAAGATTTCACGGGGCTGATCGTGAGCGTGACCAAGTTTGGAATATTCGTGGAGCTGAACGACCTGTTCATCGAAGGGCTGGTTCCGCTGACGACGATGTCGGACGATCGCTACATGTACCACGAGAATACGCGGCAGATCATCGGGCAGCGCACCCGCAAGACCTACTCGATGGGCGATCCGATTCATGTTTTCGTGGACCGCATCGATGAGATGCAGAAGCGGATACAGTTCGGGATTGTGGAGGAACGGCCCGCGCCGACGGGAAGAAAGCGGAAGAAGAAACACTGAACGGGCCGCCCTCGCGGCTCATGTAGAATTCATCTGCCCCCCTCGGAGGACGCTATCATGCGTCGTTGGTTTCTACTTCCCCTTATCCTGATTGCCGTGGTGTTGCTGGCGTCGGCGCAGACTGCCGAGCCGGACGAAACCACGCAGACTCTGAAGAGTGGCGAGACTGTAACCAACGCACTCACCACGGTAACGAGCACCGCGATTTCGCCGCTGCTCGGAGTCAGCGTCATGGGCGCGTGGCAGTACTACAAGACGCCGGGTCCGCAACGCAGCCAACTGCCGTTCTTCGAGCGGCCGTACTTCTGGGCGCCGGTCATGCTGCTGCTCGTCTTGATTTTTATCAAGGACACATTTGGCGGATTTGCGCCGCTCATCAAGAAGCCGCTGGACGCGATTGAGGTGCTCCTGGTAAACCACGCCTCACTAATCCTGATTGTTTTTCCCGTGGTGATGAACCAGGTCGCGCGCCTGATGGGCTTCACTTCGTTGAAGGGCCTGTTCGCCTCCATACTGAGCGGTCCGGTGGTGTACGCGGCAACTGCGCAGACGTCAGGCATTCATCACGCCTTCAGCATGGCGACCGCCGTGCTTTATTTGGTGGTTGGATTCGTGATCACGGGCGTGGTGTGGTTGCTCGGTCACTGCTTCGACGTGATGGCGCTGGTTAGCCCGTTTCCGTTCGTGGATTTCGTGTTGAAGGCGATTCGCAATACCATCTTTGCCGTTCTGCTGGCGACTTCGATCATCAGCCCGCACCTGGGATTAGTGCTCGCGCTGGTAGTCATTGTGGTGAGCTTCCTGCTGTTTGGATGGGCGCTGCGCCTGGCTTTCTTTGGCTCGCTGTTCGCGTGGAGTCTGCTGGAGATGCTGCTGTTCGAGATACAGGAAAAGCCCAGCCGCGAGGATGGCATAAGGGCTTTTAGCGCGGGCGTCAAGGGTGTGAAAAAGAGAACGTATGGCAAGCTGGCGCCGCGAGAAGATGGAGCCCTGACATTCGCCTATCGACGCCTGTTGGTCGGTCCAGAAAAAACCGTGGTGATTGGACGCGCCAATAGCTTCGCCGTAGCGAGAGGCGTGTTCTATCCCAACCTGGTGGAACCGATTGAGTCGGCGGACAAGCATCGGGTGGTCTTCCGCATGTTGCCTACCTATCGAGGAGTCGAGGAAGAGATCAAGGAATGCCTGGGTTGTGTCGCGGTAAAAGATCTGCGCTTTGGCAAAGGGCTACGGTCGTTCTGGAAGTTCGTTACCGAAGACGACAGTACCGCGCCGGAGAAAGTCTAGCCCACAAGCGCTATTCGTGATAACGCTGTTGGCCTGCCGGGATCGCCACCTGCAAGCGATTCTGCGGGGGGTAGAGGACACGTGGCGAACGGAGTGTAGGCGCAAGGTGGATTCTGCGCGCGGTTGAAGTCGAGCCACACCTCTCCCGGTTGGGTCATACCGTGATCGGGCAAATCGGTGTAGAGGAATCGTCCCGCCCCGTAAGTCTCGCTCTTGCTGGTTGTGTCGCGAAGAATGAAGAACAGTTCTTTGTCCTCGGGACTCTCGATGATTGGCTCCAGGCGAAGGGTCTTGCCGTCGAGCGTGAATTCCGCCACGCCGGGAACGTCAGACATCACTTCTGTGCCCAAGATCGTCGGAACCGGGACATGATGTGGCGGGTTGTAGGGGACCCACTTGGCATACACGCGATAAGCCACGTTGGGTGGGTACCACTTTAGACCATGAAACTGAAGGCGCGATGGAGCCTTGGAATCCTTGATGCGAAGCCCGTAGCGATCTCCGCGATGGATGACCGTGATGGTGACACTGGTCATAGTGATTTTCGAGGGATGACCTGAGCTATCGGCTGCCAGAGCCTGCGGATTCGCAGGCGCCGCGGCATCGACTTGAAGTCCCTTGGGGTACCCGCCGGACGGGGGCAGCAGTTGCAGTGTATCGCCGGTGAGCCGGACGACGCCAAGATTCGGAGCAGTCGCAGCCTGTACCACCAGCGCATTGCCTTTGGCTGAGCCGAACGAGTTATCGCCCGGTTTCAGCCACTCCAGGCCGATCAGAGTGAGCCAGCCATTGGGATCCTGAAGGTCTTTCGCCTCCGCCGCGCGCCAGGCCAGCAGGTCCGATTTCCAGGAACTTGCGGGCACTTTGGCGTCGGCAGCAAAGCTCAACGTGAGACCGGCCAGGCATAAGGCAAGCAGTCCAATCAGCCGGTGGCTGGAGTTCTTCTTCATCGATTCGCCATCCTCGGTAGATCAGCTACGTCTCTGGAGCGCAACGCGCTCACTACAAGATATATCGCGACAGGTCCTGGTCTTTGACGATGTCGGCAAGATTGTTGCGCACGTAGTCGGCGTCGACCACGACATCCTTCTCCTTGAGGTCGGGAGCCTCGAAGCTGATCTTGTCGAGCACCCGCTCCATAATGGTGTGCAGGCGACGCGCGCCGATGTTCTCGGTGCCTTCGTTGACCTTGAAGGCGAAGTTCGCGACTTCGGCCAACGCCTCAGGAGTGAACTCCAGTTTCACGCCTTCGGTTTCGAGCAGGGCAATGTACTGCTTGGTCAGCGACGACTTGGGCTCGGTGAGGATCTTGATGAAGTCCTCGACGGTCAGCGACTGCAACTCCACGCGAATGGGGAAGCGGCCCTGCAACTCAGGGATCAGGTCGCTGGGTTTCGAAACGTGAAACGCGCCAGCAGCGATGAACAGGATGTGGTCGGTGCGCACCATGCCATAACGGGTGTTCACGGTGGTGCCTTCCACGATAGGCAGGATGTCGCGCTGCACACCTTCGCGTGAGACGTCGGGCCCGTGGCCGCCTTCGCGTCCGGCAATCTTGTCGATCTCGTCGAGGAAGATGATGCCGGAGTTTTCCACGCGCTCGACGGCGATGCGCGTGACCTGGTCCATGTCAACCAGGCGCTGCTCCTCTTCCTGGATGAGGTACTCGAAGGCCTCGCTGACCTTCATCTTCCGCTTCTTGGTGCGGGATCCGAAGATGTTGGGCAACATGTCCTTCATGTTGACGTCCATCTCTTCGACGCCCTGATTGGTGATGATCTCGAAGGCCGGCATCGATTTCTCGCGGACTTCGAGCTCCACCATGCGCTCGTCGAGCTTGCCTTCGCGCAATTGCTGACGCAGCTTTTCGCGGGTGCGGGAACCTGGCTCTCCAGCCAACAGGAGTTCCTTCTCAAGGCTGAATCCGATGGGCTGGTTGTCCTGTGCTGCCGGACGCGCAGGAACTTGCGTCGGCATGGAGGGCAACAGCAAATCGAGCAGACGTTCCTCGGCGTTGAGTTCAGCCTTATCGGCAACGTCTTCCAACTTCTCTTCGCGGACCATGTCTATGGCGATCTCAACCAGATCGCGGATCATCGATTCCACGTCGCGGCCAACGTATCCGACCTCGGTAAACTTCGAGGCTTCGACTTTCATGAACGGGGAGTTCGCGAGTTTGGCCAGGCGGCGGGCGATCTCCGTCTTTCCGACTCCGGTGGGACCGATCATGATGATGTTTTTGGGAATGACTTCTTCCGCTAGCTCGGGCGTCAGCTTCTGGCGGCGCATACGATTGCGCAGGGCGATGGCGACGGCGCGCTTGGCGTCATGTTGGCCGACGACATATTTGTCCAGCTCGCGCACAATCTCGCGCGGGGTCAACTCGTCCAGTGCTACGTGCTCTTCGTCGGCAGTTGCTGGTAGATAAATGGCCAATTCGTAATTCCTCAGGGAAGTTTCAAGTTTCGAGTTTCAAGTTTCGAGTCGGAAAAACGTTCGAGCCGTCTGCAGTGGTTTCAACATGAACTTTAAAGCAGTTCTTAGCTTGAAACTCGAAACTGGAAACTTGAAACTATTTTCACAACTCTTCGATGGTAATCCTGTCGTTGGTATAGATGCAGATTTTGCCGGCAATCTTCATGGCTTCTTCGGCGATCTGGCGCGCCGTCAATTGCGTGTGATCAAAAAGCGCGGTGGCGGCGGCGGTTGCGAACGCCCCCCCGCTGCCGATGGCGGCAATGCCGGTATCGGGCTCGATTACGTCGCCCTGTCCGCTGATGAGAAACGTCTGGCCCTGGTCCGCAACCAGCAGCAGGGCCTCGAGTTGACGAAGCATCTTGTCGGTGCGCCAGTCCTTGGCCAACTCCACCGCGGCGCGGCCCAGGTTGCCGTGATACTGCTCCAGCTTGGATTCGAAGCGGGCGAACAGCGAAAACGCGTCGGCGGTTGACCCGGCGAAGCCAGCCAGGATTTTGTCCTGGTAGAGGCGGCGGATCTTGCGGGCGGTGTGCTTGATGACATTTTCGCCGAGGGTGACCTGGCCGTCTCCGGCCATGACGACTTTCCCGTCGCGGCGCACGCAAAGAACGGTTGTAGAACGTATGAGTCGCTTTTGTGGCATAGGAATCCTCAATTATACCGGGAAAGCGAAATGCGCGCTGGAATCTGAGTCAAAGTGACTAAGATTCTTGTGCGTGATACTGGAGCTGCAGGGTCAAAACGACCGGATCACATTGTCACATAGAGACTTAGGCCAAGTGGATATGAGACTTGCTTTCCAGTTCGGCCAGCAAATCGTCGATCCGCGCCTCCAGGATATTTCGGATCGACAAAATCCCCAGCACCTTGCCTTGCTCGTCCACCACAGGCAGGTGGCGATAGTGCCGCTCCAGCATGACTTTGAAAGCCTCGGCGGCGGTGGTCTCGTTGGTTGCCATCTCAACCATGGGACTCATCAGTTCGCGAACCGGGGTGGTCTTGGCGTCGCGTCCGCTGAGGGCGAACTTGGCGAGCACGTCGCGCTCGGTGAACATTCCGGCCACGACGCCTTGTTCGTCGATGACGGCGACCGCGCCTACGTCCTTGTCCAACATCGTGCGGATAGCATCTTCCACGCTGGCCAGCACGGATACAATTGCGGGCCCTTCATCACACCATTCCAGGAGACTCATGACGGGTTCAGATTCCTCTCTCTGTGACTGCGAGGTTATGTTTCCCTGAGGGGGGAGTCAAGGGGAATGCAAAGGGGCTACGGCGGGAATCTCCTGTCGGCCGCGTCGCGGCGCCCTCAATTCGCGCCTGTTTCGCCGCGATTAGTTGCCGCCTGCCGCGTTCGAGGGAATTATGGGAATGTCGAAGTACATCATTTCATTTCCGCTGGCATCGCGTACGCCGGTGAGATAGACATGCGCCCCGGCGGTGGGGTTGCGCACATCAGAAATATCGAAAAACAGGAAGCCCGCCTGGGTGGAGTGGGGCTCTACGGCAAAGGCGCTGAACTTGGCGCGATTGATTTCGTCGAGCTGCTGTTGGGCCTTCTTGTTTTTGTTGCCGAAGGGAATCGGAATACTGCCGGCGTGGCCCGGATTGGTGCTGCTGGCATTGACGTGCAATACCCGGCGCGTGACATCGTCGGCGGTGAGCGACTCGAGTTTGGCGTGGCCGGCGGTAACCAACTCGGCGCGCATTTTCGTCACAGAGATCGGCTTGTCACCGTCATTGGTGATGACGAGAAAGACTGGCAGGATCCCTTCTTGCACGTAGTGGGTGTTGAAGATGTCGTCTTTGGGAGCGGTGTTGTAGAGATCGACCGCCATCGTGATCTTCTCGTTGGGCTGGGAGTCCTTGCTGGGATAGGTACTGGCGCTTTCTGCCTTGGGCATCACGAAGTCTTTGAACGCCCAAAGCTGCGCGACGGCAAACAGCATAGCAACAACAATGACTGGGAAAACCAAACGGCTACGGAACGCCATGTTCAGATTATCGCTTGCGCGGCGATCGCCTACAACTGACGATTGGTTCGCCTGCGCCCGGCAAGTACAATCGCAGGGTGTATTTCGTCTACAGTGCGCTGTTGCTGCTGGCGTTGGTGCTAAGTGCGCCGTGGTGGCTGCTGGAGATGGCGCGCCACGGCAAGTACCGCATCGGCTGGCGCGAGCGGCTGGGTATGGTGCCAAGCCGGCTGTTTGACCGGGTGGCTCCGGACACGATCTGGATCCACGCGGTGTCGGTAGGCGAAGTGCTGGCGGTATCGCGCATGGTGGAGGAGTTGAAAGCGCGCCTACTGGGCTGGCGGGTTGTGATTTCGACCACAACCGATACCGGCCAGAAGCTGGCGCGACAGCGATTTGGCGACGGCGATGTTTTCTACTTTCCGCTGGATTTTGGGTTCGCGGTGCGGGCCTATCTTGAAGCGCTGCGACCCAAACTGCTGGTGCTGGCGGAAAGCGAGTTCTGGCCCAACCTGCTGCACGAAGCGCGCCTGTCGGGGGCGGCGGTTGCGGTGGTGAATGCGCGCGTGTCGGACCGGTCGCTGCCGCGCTACCTGCGCTTTCGCAAGCTGCTCGATCGCGTAATGCAGAACGTGGACGTGTTTTTAGCACAGAGCGATGAGGACGCGCAGCGCCTAGTGCAGATTGGAGCTCCCGCGGAGCGCGTCCACGTGGGCGGGAACTTAAAATTCGAGGTCAAGCCATCGGAAGAGCCACATATTCTTGCGTCGTTTGCGGCGGCGGTGAGGCGGGAGGAGATTGGCCCGTTGCTGGTGGCTGGCAGCACTCTTGAAGGCGAAGAGGTGATGCTGATCGAGTGCTTCCGCCAAGTCGTGGCGCGCTATCCCGGCGCACTGCTGCTGTTGGCGCCGCGGCATCCGGAGCGCTTTGAAACGGTCGCCGCGCTTGTTGCGGCATCAGGACTGCAGTGGCAACGGCGCTCCCAGTGGGACGAGCAACAGACGCTCAGCGGAAGCGTGTTCCTGCTGGACAGCATTGGCGAACTGGCCAGTCTCTACCAGTTTGCCGACCTGGCATTTGTTGGCGGCAGTTTGGTCCCGAAGGGCGGCCATAACGTGCTCGAGGCAGCGCAATTCGGGATCCCGATAATCGTTGGACCGTCGACGGAAAACTTTCGCGACATGATTACCGTGTTCCGAAGGGCAGACGCGTTGCGGGTGGTGACGCCGCAGTCGCTGACTCCGACCGTGCTGGCGCTTCTGCAGGATGAGGGTGAGCGGGAGGGGTTAGGTCAGCGCGCGCTCGAGATCATGGGAACGCAGCAGGGTGCGACCGAACGGACCGTGGAGGCGCTACTGCAATTGCTGCCCGCGGATACGAACGCTCACGCGGCCGAGGTTGCTGCGGAGAGGCAAGCTTGAATCCGCTGAGCGCTCTCTATGGCGCGGGGATTGAGATTCG
>Ga0207927_1000221_pt1 | contig 23994 bp, 22 predicted proteins | sample NGESurdeep072012_2_FD_184456 | JGI IMG/M metagenome (GOLD analysis project Ga0207927, IMG submission 184456) | Arctic peat soil microbial communities from Barrow, Alaska - NGEE Surface sample 210-2 deep-072012 (SPAdes) | ecosystem: Environmental > Terrestrial > Soil > Wetlands > Peat ... | reverse complement strand
CTGTTTATGACGTATGTCGAGTAGCCAGGAGGTATCATATGCGGTACCCAATTCGGCGTTCAAATTCGAGATTATCGTTTGCGTTCCAGGAACCTACACGCCTGTGCGTGCCGAACACCCCCGATTCGTTCCGGTACAAGGAATACCTGTGCCCTGGTGTTCTTAGAAGGTTCTTACGGTACATGTAGGGGCATCCGCTGCCCGATAAGTTCCTTTTTGTGCAATTCGCCACGCCCTTTCACGGCGATAACACGGGTTCGAATCCCCGTAGGGGACGCCAACCTTTTCAGAGACTTGCGGCTGATTTGGTCAGTTTCCCGCGGTACACCGACGGTACAAGTTATTTTCGGCCGGATCATCCCCACTACCCGGCCCTGTTCCGCCCTCTTATCCGGGGCCAGAGCCTGCGTGCAAGTATCCAGCGTTATTCGCGGCGTAGAGTGCCGCAACAGCTCCTGCACAGCCTTCGGAAAAACGGATCGTTGCGGATGGTGCTCACGCCACTGTCGTCACTTCGGCAAAACAACACTGCCTTTCACCGTAAAGTCGGCCTCGGCCTTTTGTGAACTCTCCGCCGGCTGCGCCGATCCTAAGGTCAAGTGGTACGTCCCGGGCAAGATCGAGCGCTGTCCCTTGTCGTCAACGGCCGAGAGGGGGCGTGGACTCAGCTCGAGTGACACATCCCGACTCTGGCCCGGGTTGAGATGGACCCGCTGAAAACCGACGAGGGAATAAGTCGGGCCATCGGACTGTGGCGTCTTCAAGTAGGCTTCCACCACTTCGTCTCCAGCAACCTTACTGTTGTTTGTAACGGTGACGGTTGCCGTGACCGGCTTTCCCGCCGGAACCGTGGCGCTCGAAAGCTTGACCGGCCCGTATTGAAACGTGGAGTAGCTCAGGCCGTATCCGAAGCCCCACAGCGACTTGCCCGTGTAATAGCGATAGGTACGGTTCTTGAACGAATAGTCGGTGAACGCCGGTAGGTCGCTGGTACCGGCATAGAACGTTACTGGCAATCGGCCGGCTGGATTGTTGGCACCCGACAGAGTGCGCGCGATCGCAGTTCCGCCGTCCACGCCTGGGTACCATGCTTGAATAACCGCTGCCGCATGTTCCTTGGCCCAGGTCAGTGCGAGTGCGCTGCCGCTCAGCGACACGACGATGACCGGCTTACCAGTCGCACCCAGCGCTTCCAGCAAGTGCTGTTGCCCCGCCGGAAGATCAATGCTGGTGCGGTCTCCACCGCTGAAGCCCTCAATCTTGATCGGCATCTCCTCGCCCTCCAGTTGAGGCGAGAGTCCCACGAAGGCCACGACGACATCAGACGCCTTCGCGGCCGCCACAGCTTCATCGATCTGCGCCTGCGCCGGAGCCTCCCAGTTCAAGGTGACGCCGCCTCCGGATAGATCGCCAGAGTGGCTATATTCCAGCCGGAAGTCGTGCGGGTTGGTGTCGGTGAAATCAATCTCCACTTTTGCCGGCTTCGAACTCGACATCACAGAAGGCGCGGTTGCTGGCGCGCCGGTTGGCTTGCTGGTGTTCGGCTTGCCGCTGTTGAGATCGCCTTCCGACAAGACCTTGCCGTCGAGGACAAACCGGTACGTTTCTCTGGGTGAGTACGGAAAGCTCGATCCTCCCTCAACGGTGAAGATGTACTTGCCCGTTGCCGGAACGTGTATTGTGCCGGACCAGCGCACCGAGTAGTTGTGGGTTTGAACTTCGGGTGCGGGAGCGGCATTGTCCCAGTCATATTGAATCTCTGGCTCGGTAGCTACGTGCACAGGGCGGCCGGTCCAGTCGGGCGTGGCAAAAAACTCCGTGTGCAGGCCGCTGCCGAATGAGGTGCGTGGCACCGGGACGCTGATGCCATTCGCCAAGGTAGCTCCCTGCGCATAGTGAATCGTGGAAGTGTGGAATTGCTTCGTGATTCCATCCAGGGGACTTACGGGATGCAATGACTGTCCGTTGTAGTTGCCTTCCAGCGAAACCAGCAGGTCTGCGGTCGGTCCCACGACTGCGATGTCGTGAGGCGCTTTACTGATCGGCAGGGCACCGTTGTTCTGCAACAGAACCATAGACTCTTCCGCAGCCCGGAGAGCTATCTTGCGATTGTGTTCCGAGGCGACGGAGGCAAACGGAATGCGATCCAGCGCGCTATCTCCCGGCGAATCGAAGAATCCGAGCTGGATACGCGTAGTGTAGAGACGCTCTGCCGCACCGGTCACCAATTCCTCGGAGACAACACCCTGGTGTACGGCATCGGCCAGGGTGTTAAAGCCCGGCGACCAGATGCTGCAAGACAGGTCCGTGCCGGCCTTGATCGATAGAGCCGAGGCATGCAAGATGTCAGGCGCATTGTGGTGTCCGCTAAAGACATCCATGATGGCGCCACAGTCGGAGACCACGAAGCCCTTGAACCCCCAGGCGTCGCGCAGGTGGTCCTTCAACAGCATCGTGTTGGCGCAAGCTGCCGTCCCATCGATCGCGTTGTAGGCGCACATCACCGACTTCACGTGGCCATCGACCACCGTGGATCGAAATGCCGGCAGGTATGTTTCCTCGAGGTCCCGCGGGCTTACATCCACGTTGAATCCGTGCCGCAGTGACTCGGGTCCGCTGTGCACCGCGAAGTGTTTGCTGGTGGCCACCGCTTTCGGATGATCGGGATCGGCTCCCTGCACTCCGGTAACGAAAGCTACACCCATTTGGCTGGTCAGGAATGGATCTTCGCCGTAGGTTTCCTGGCCGCGTCCCCAACGCGGATCGCGAAAGATATTGATATTCGGAGACCAGAAAGTGAGACCGTAAAAGATGCGGTGATTGCCCTCGCGTTGCGCCTGGTCGTATTTCGCGCGGCCCTCGGTGGAGATCACGTCACCCATCTGCTGAACCATCGCCGAGTCCCAGGTGGCAGCCATGCCGATCGCCTGCGGGAAGACGGTGGCATAGCCGGCTCTGGCGACGCCATGTAGCGCCTCGCTCCAGGTCTGATAATCCGGCACTCCCAGACGCGGGATCGCGATGGCCCAGTCCTCGAGCTGCGATGCCTTCTCGTCGAGCGTCATGCGATTCACCAGGTCGTGCGCACGCGCGGCGGCCGGAAGCGAAGAGTCCAGATAAGCGGGTGGCTTGTGTTGAGCGAATGAACCCAGGGAGGCAAACAGAATGACTGACAGGACAACGCATTTCATGGGGGCAACTCCTAACGGGCAAGTAGATCCAACAACCCAGAACAACCTATGTTTCCGCGAGAATGTCAGTGTAGCTCCGGAAGTCAATCGTGGAATGTGGCGGGGGCTCGGCAACACTTGCATGAGATACCGTCGCTTGGATCACCGGGGAAACGATAACGTCAAAGTGTAATCGAACTCACATTGGGAATTGCGCGCCAAACGGTTCAAGGGAGACATTGCTGATTGGCCGCCGGAGATGAGTGGCGTTAACTTGCGCAGAGTATTCCCAGACTACAGGCTATTCGGAAGTATCAGCGCTGAGGGACCGTATTGCCCAAAGAAGGAGGCATGCAATCGCCTCCGTGCCGACCGGGAGTCTATGCGAGGATTGTGTGGCGACCCACGTCGCCAGCAGCGCCACCCGACTCCAACCCGCGTACCGCATGACGTTCTGCACAGGGTTGGTGTTCGAGGCTTACGAGCGCGTGCATAGATTCCGCGCTCGTTCAACACTACCAACTGTCGTCGTGATAGCCTCAGCGCCAGTACAGTTGAGAGTCGTTTCTGCCGCATGAAGGCAACGCACTTCTTGTTCTTAAGCGGAATGGAGTGCGCGATTCGGGCGGCCTAGCGCTCTCCAACACCTCTTGGGAGTCGACGTCTGTATTTGCGTTGTGGACCAGGATAATTATGATTGTTCGGGCCGCGAACAAATGTTTGTGGCCATTCGACAGGAACATCATAATCGGGGGGGCCGTGCGGAACTGCTGATATACCAGAGGACCGGGAAGATGAAGATCGTTGATGCCAAGGTGATCGTCTGCTGTCCGGGACGGAATTTCGTCACGCTCAAGCTAATCACCGAAGACGGAGTGTACGGGCTCGGTGATGGAACGCTTAACGGGCGCGAGCTTTCGGTCGCGAGCTACTTGACCGATCACGTCGTGCCTCTGCTGATCGGGCGCGACGCGAGACGGATCGAGGACACATGGCAGTACCTCTATAAAGGAGCGTACTGGCGGCGCGGCCCTGTGACGATGTCGGCGATTGCGGCGGTGGACACGGCGCTGTGGGATATCAAGGCAAAGTCGCTGAATGCGCCGCTCTACCAACTACTGGGTGGGGCATCGCGAGACGGCGTGTTGGTTTACGGACACGCCAGCGGAGAGGGAGTTGAGGAAACGGTTCAAGCGGTTGCCCAGTATCAGAAGGCGGGATACAGGGCGATACGCGCGCAGTCGGGAATTCCGGGGCTGGCGAGCACGTACGGAGTGCATCACGGACCGGGCCATTACGAGCCGGCGGTGAAGAACGCGCCGCCGGAGAACCTGTGGTCCACCGAAGCGTACATGAATTTCATTCCGACACTGTTTGCGCGCCTGCGAAAGGAGTTCGGATCCGAGCTGCACTTGCTGCATGACGTTCACCACCGGTTGACTCCGATCGAAGCGGCGAGGGTAGGTAGAGATCTGGAGCCGTACCGATTGTTCTGGATGGAGGACCCAACTCCGGCCGAGTTACAGGAGGGATTTCGGCTGATTCGGCAGCACACCACGACTCCGCTGGCGGTTGGTGAGGTGTTCAACTCAATTTTTGACTGCCAGCAGTTGATCCAGGAGCAGTTGATCGACTACATCCGGACGACGGTGGTGCATGCGGGCGGGATAACGCATCTGCGGAGGATCGCGAATTTTGCGGAGATATACCAGGTGCGGACGGGTTCTCATGGCGCGACGGATCTGAGCCCAGTCTGCATGGGGGCGGCGCTGCACTTCGATCTCAACGTGCACAATTTTGGAATACAGGAATACATGGCGCACGCCGAGCTGACGGACAAGGTGTTCCCGCATGCATACCGGTTTGAAGATGGCATGATGCATCCCGGTGAAGCGCCGGGAATTGGCGTAGACATCAATGAGGAACTGGCAGCGTGTCATCCGTATGAGCGGGCGTATTTGCCGGTGAATCGGAAGCTCGACGGCACGATGCACAGCTGGTAGGTCGTCAGAAATGTCGCCGTATTTTTGGACTATATAGTGCGCGCTACATCTGCCGTATCCGAAGACGCAACCTCTGAGCTCAACTCAAGGTCCAGATGGTCGCGGGCATTTTGGAAGCAGATGCGCCGAACCATGTTGCCGACCAGGGTTTCGTCGTTTGGAAGTTCTCCTTTTTCCATTTCGTTGCCGAGCAGGTTGCAGAGCACACGACGGAAATACTCGTGCCGCGGGAATGACATGAAGGAGCGGGAGTCGGTGACCATGCCGATGAAGCGCGAGAGCAAGCCGGCATTCGAGAGAGCGTTCAACTGCATCTCGATGCCTTCTTTCTGATCAAGGAACCACCAGCCACTACCGAATTGAATCTTTCCTGGGATGGATCCGCACTGGAAGTTCCCGATCGCGGTGGCAAAGGCGTAATTGTCGGCGGGATTGTTGTTGTAAATGATCGTGCGTGGAAGCGCATTTTCTTTATCGAGGATATTCAAATAACTCGAAAGCGCTTCGGCTTGGGGCCAGTCACCGATGGAATCGAAGCCGGAGTCAGGGCCGATTTCACGCAGGCTGCGCGTGCTGGGGCCGCGCAAGGCGCCGAGGTGTAGTTGTTTGGTCCATCCGCGTTCGGCATCAAGTTGGCCGAAGAAGACCATCATGAAAGACGCGAACCGCTCGTGTTCTTCGAAAGAGGCGGCCACACCAGAACGTGCCTTGGCGAAGATGGAGGAGGCTTGGGCCTGAGTACAAGGCTTGGAATAGCAGTGCGGAAGACCGTGATCGGACAGCCGTGCGCCGTTGTCGTGGAAGAAGGTATGGCGCTGCTTAAGGGCATCGAGGAAATGGTCAAGCGAATCGATGGTTATGTTGCTGCACGCTTCCAGTCCTTCGAGCCACTGATTGAAAGCTTCGGGCTGATCGACGAGAAGGGCCTTATCAGGACGGAAGGTCGGGTAAATCCGGAAGCTGCGATCGCTCTCGTTGACGGAACGGTGATGCTCCAGCGTGTCGCAGGGATCATCCGTCGTACAGGAAATGCGCACGTTGAACTTGCGGAGAATGCCCTGTGCCGAGAGGTCGTCCTGCTGGAGCATTGCTTGGCTGCGGCCCCAGATGGACTCGGCGGTGTGCTCGTCGAGGGAATCGTCGATGTCAAAGTAACGCTTCAGTTCGAGATGCGTCCAATGGTAAAGCGGGTTCCGCAGGGTGTTTGGCACAGTGCGGGCCCACGCCTGAAACTTTTCGCGGGGTGATGCGTCTCCGGTACAAAAGCGTTCCGCGACTCCATTGATGCGCATGGCACGCCATTTGTAGTGATCGCCCTCCAGCCAGATTTCGAACAAGTCAGCGAAGCGTCGATTCCTCGCTACGTCGGCAGCGGGAAGATGGCAGTGGTAGTCGAGGATCGGCTGTGAGGCCGCGTACTCGTGATAGAGCCGTTGCGCCGTCTGCGATTGGAGAAGAAAGTTTTCGTGGATGAAGTTCAAATTGTGCTCCGATCTGCGAGGGCCCAGCTTCAGACGGGCCAAAATTGTGTCTGACATCAGTATCCCAAGTTTCAGCAAGAGTGCGATTGCACTCTTGACTCTGATAGTACAATTACCGGTTAAATAGTTTGGCAGTCAAACTAAATATGATTCGGGTGATGTTTCTAAAGCACCAAGTGCGACGCAGCCAGTGCGTGTGGCTGCTGCTTGTTTTCGTCGGATGCAGCGCTTGGGCCGAGACCGGCCAGGATGCGTGGCTGCGGTATCAGCCGCTCGGTCCCGAACTCGCGAAGACCTACTCCTCGTTGCCGGCACAAACGGCTGTTCTCGGCGACTCGCTGCCATTGCAGAGTGCCCAGCGCGAACTCATTAGCGGCCTCAAAGGAATGACCGGCAAGACGCTTCGCATGGGTTCGGGAAAACCGTCGGAGGCGGCGATTATTCTCGGCACGGTTGATCAAGTTCGCCGGTTGGATCCCGCATTCAAGCCGAATAGCCAGCTTCAGGGCGACGCATTTGCCATCGTTTCTACCAAGGTCGGCGGGCACCATGCAATCGTTATCGCGGGCGTCACGGACCGCGCCGTCCTCTATGGCGCGTTCGCCTTTCTCAGGAAGATCGCCCTGGGACAGGGTGTTGCTGGTTTGAATGAGGTATCCGTTCCCTCGGCACCTCTTCGCTGGGTGAATCAATGGGACAATCTCGACGGCAGCATCGAACGTGGCTACGCCGGCCGGTCCATCTTTTTTGAAAACCGCCAGGTGCTTTCGGATCTCACGCGTGCGGGAGAATACGCGCGGTTACTGGCTTCGGTCGGCATTAACGGGTGCAACGTCAGCAACGTGAACGCGGATCTTCATATTCTCGACCCCGACTTCATTCCACAGCTGGCCCGCATTGCTGAAGTCTTTCGCCCCTACGGAGTGCAACTCGGTGTTGCGGTAAACGTGAGCATGCCGAAGCAGGTGGGCGGACTGGATACATTTGATCCACTCGCTCCAGATGTTGCGGCATGGTGGCGGACAAAGTTTGACGAGGTTTACAAGGCGATTCCTGATTTCGGCGGCGTAGTAGTGAAAGCCGATTCCGAGGGCCAGCTAGGTCCATCGGAATACGGGCGTAACCCCGCGGAAGCTGCGAACGTGATCGTGCGCGCACTGCAGCAGCACCATGGCGTGGTCTCTTACCGATCTTTTGTTTACAACCATCATCTTGACCGGAACTACATGAAAGCGGACCGGGCGAGGGCCGCCTACGACATCTTTCATCCCCTCGATGGGCAATTCGATGACAATGTGGTCGTCCAGACGAAGCATGGACCAATCGATTTCCAGGTGCGCGAGCCAGTATCGCCGCTCTTTGGCGGACTGGAGAAAACGAACCATAATATCGAACTGCAGATCACGCAAGAGTACACAGGGCAGCAGCGCCATACGGTTTTCCTGGTCCCGATGTGGAAGCAGGTACTCGACTTCGACATGCGCGTAAACGGCATGCAATCGCCAGTGAAGCAGATCGTCGCGGGCAAGAGTTTCCATCGCCCAACCGGTGGGTATGTGGGCGTGGCGAATGTTGGTTTGAGCACGAACTGGCTGGCAAATCAATTGTCGCTCGCGAACTTGTACGGATTTGGGCGCCTGGCTTGGAATCCAGACCTGAGTTCGCAAACAATTGCCGAGGAATGGACGCGACTGACGTTTGGCAATGATTCTGAGGTGGTCCAGAAAATCACGCAGCTTCAGTTGGCGTCATGGCCGCTGTATGAGAGCTACACGGGTGTGCTCGGACTGCAGACTCTGACGAATATCACAGGCCCGCATTATGGTCCTGCGCCGGAATCGCAGGAACACAATGGCTGGGGACAATGGATCCGAGCCGACAAGGATGCGGTTGGAATGGACCGCACGGTTGCAACTGGAACGGGATACGTGGGCCAGTACTCGCCTGAAGTGCAGAAGAGTTATGAATCGGTGGCAAACACGCCCGATGAGTTAGTGCTGTTCTTTCACCATTTGCCGTACACGCACAAACTGCACAACGGAAAGACCGTTATTCAGACGAGCTATGACTCCCACTACGACGGTGCGGCGGGAACGCAGGAGTTTGTCAAAACGTGGATGACATTGCACGGCCGTATCGACGATGAGCGCTACTTCGGAGTCCTGGAACAGCTCCAATACCAGTCGGGACACGCGATGGTCTGGCGCGACGCTGTGAATGACTGGTTCTATCGAATCTCGGGAATCGCCGACGAGAAGGGGCGTGTGGGGAGCCATCCGGGGCGGATCGAAGCGGAATCGATGGAACTTAAAGGCTATGAGCCGTTCGAATTGAGTTCGTGGGAGGGCGCGTCGGGTGGGAAGGGTGTGGTATGCACAGCTCTGGCACAATCGTGTTCAGCGCAAACCAGGTTCAATGGTAATGCGGGATGGTATGAGGTCGATGTCCAGTACTTCGACCTGAGCGCGGGAGTTTCGAGGTTCCGGGTGTTTGTTGACGACCAGCTGGTGGATGAATGGCGAGCTTATTTGCAACTGCCAGGGAAAGATCCGTCAGCTGATTCCTCGACGCTGCGACGAATCAAGGGCCTGGCACTTCGTCCTGGCGATGTGATTCGCATCGAAGGCACTTCAGATAAGGGCGACCGTGCACCGTTCGACTACATCGAGGTTATTCCTACCCCATGAGATACATGAAATTTATACCGCTGCTTGGCATCTTGGTTCTTGCTTCCAGTCTGTCAGGGCAAATAAGGAATGACATTCCACATTTGGAGAAGCACGGCAATACCAAGGAACTGGTTGTCGATGGGAAACCGTTCCTCATTCTGGGCGGCGAACTCTTAAACTCGAGTTCATCCAGCCTGTCGTACATGCAGCCGATCTGGCCGAGAGTGAAGGCGCTGAACGTCAATACCGTGCTCGCACCGGTGTCGTGGGAGCTGATCGAGCCGCAGGAAGGAAAATTTGACTTCACCCTTGTCGATGGGCTCATTACGTCGGCACAGCAGCATGGGCTTCGGCTTGTTCTTTTATGGTTTGGGAGTTGGAAGAACACCTATTCAAGCTACGTGCCCGAGTGGGTCAAGAGGGACACCAAACGTTTCCCGAGAGTGCTGCTTCGAGATAGACGGCCGACCGAGCGGCTGTCGCCTTTCAGCGAAACAAATCTCAAGGTTGACACCACCGCATTCACAGCCCTGATGAAACACGTATCGCAAGCGGATACGAACCGCACCGTGATGATGGTCCAGGTGGAGAACGAGGTAGGCGTGATACCGGAATCTCGTGACTTCTCGCCGGCGGCCAATGCGGCATTTGCGAACACGGTTCCGAAGCCACTCATGGACTACCTGCAAAAGCACGCGGACGAACTCGCGCCCGAATTGAATGGCGCGTGGATTTCAGCCGGGAAGAAGAACGCGGGCAACTGGCAGCAGGTATTGGGCACAGCGCCAATCACCGATGATTTCTTCATGGCGTGGGCCTACGCAGTCTACATCGACGCCGTAGCTGCCGCAGGCAAGGCAGAATACCCGCTGCCGATGTACACCAATGCGGCGCTGATTCGTCCGAATTACCAGCCCGGCCAGTACAACAGCGGCGGTCCGCTTCCACACTCGCTCGATATATATCGTGCCGGAGCGCCCCACTTGGACTTCTTCTCGCCAGACATTTACTTCGACAACTACACCGAATGGGCAGACAAAACGCTCGAGGGGGAAATGTGGTGTTTGTGCCCGAAGCGCGCGGAGGATCGGCCGGTGCGGCGAATGCGTTTTATACGCTCGGCCAACTCGATGCCATCGGATTCTCCCCATTTGCGATCGACGGACAAATGGAACTGCCGGGCCTGGAAAAGCAGGAAACGATCCAGCGAGCGATTTCGAACGCGTATTCCACGCTGGCACACCTCACGCCATTGATTCTTCAGAAGCGGGGCACGATGGACATGACAGCGATGGTCCTGCAAGGCGAGGCGCAACGCGCGGGAAGGATTTCGCTGGCTGGTTACACAATCGAAGTGAGGCGAGCGGGGCCACCAAACGATTCTCGGGTCGCGATTCTCGTGATTCAGGAAGGCCCAGATCAGTTCCTGGTGGCAGGTATCGGTGCATCACAGGTGACTTTCTCGCCGAGTTCCGAGGGCGCGCCGATTGCCGGCATCGCCAGTATTGATGAGGAGACCTTCATCAATGGTGAATGGGTCTGGCAGCGGCGGTTGAACGGTGACGAAGACGGACAAGGGAAGTTGTTACGGGTAAACGCGGACGGCCCGGACAAGTCGTCGGTCTATCGTGTCCGGTTGTACCGATACTAGGCATGATCAGGCCATCAGCCTAGAAAAAATGCAATTAGTACGTAAAATTTCTTGACACAGCAGAAAAGAAGTATATAGTTCGGTTGGCGAATTTAATCACCGCCGGATAGCCGTTTATGAAACCGAATCGCGGATACCTCGCGATCGAGGCAGGAATCGAATGCGACGCACTAATTTCACGAACACACAGGTTGCGTCTAGCGAGACTGCCAGGGACATCAACCGTGGTGTGTTACTGAATTTGATACGGCGCCGGCAGCCGATTTCACGAGCTGACCTGGCGCGTGTCTCGAGTTTACAGAGAAGCACTGTGTCCTTGATTACAGAGCAGTTGATCCAGGAAGAGTGGGTCGTGAACGGGCCCGTCGGCCGCTTGCCGCGTGGCCGCCGTCCCACGTTCTTACGTCTGAATGATCGTCGCGCCGTGGCTGTGGCTGATCTTCGTCCGTACCTGACCACGATCGCTGTCGCCGATGTGAATGGCCGCTTCCTTTCGCAAGAAGCTACGCCCACACTGACCAATCCCGCCAAGATGGCTGCCAAGCTGAGTACCTCCATCAAGCATCAGATGCGGTCCCATCCAGAGTTAGTCTTCGAAGGCATTGGGATCAGCTTGTCAGGCCGGGTAGATGAGTCGACTCAGCGCATCGTGTTCGCGCCCAACTTGAAATGGCCGGAGTTCGACCTTAAGGCGTCTATTGAAGACGCGACTGGGATGCAGGTGGAGATGGAAAATGCCGCGAATGCCTGTGTTCTGGCCGAAGTTTGGTTCGGCCACGGCGAAGTCGTAAACGACTTGGTTGTCGTGACGGTTTCAGAAGGTATAGGAACCGGTATTTTCGTGAATCATCAACTCGTAAAGGGATTTAACGGATTGGCGGGGGAGTTCGGACACATACCGCTTGACCCTAATGGTCCGCCATGTTCCTGCGGCAGTCGAGGATGCTGGGAAGTTTTCGGTTCCAACCGAGCTGCACTTCGGTATTACCACGAATCCGCCAGCGATTCGGATGACATGGGATTCCAGGACCTCTTGGCTTTAGCGGAGGCCGACGATCCTCTCGCTCTGAAAGCGTTTGATCAGATGGCGCGCGCCGTGGGTCGCGGAATGCGCATGGTGGTTGCTGGCATCGCTCCGCAAGAGATCGTGGTGGTAGGCGAGTTCACCCGATTGTGGTCTCGTCTAGGACCAATCATTGAGAAGGAAGTTGATGCGGCAGTGCTGGTAGGAAAGCCGCCGCGAGTCAGGCCGGCTGCGGATCCGCGTACGGCACGACTGCGAGGAACTGTAGCGCTGGTACTCCAAAAACACTTTGGAGCCTTTGAGACACAGGCCTTCGAACAGCGTTCTGAACAAACTCGCGTCCCTGTGAGAGCGCGGGCGTAGGTCATTTGTTTTGTAGCTGTATTTTGTTTGAGTAGCGAACAAAAGACGTGCGGAAGGGATCTTTTGGGCGAAGTATCCGTGACATTGTTGTGAGAGGAGAGATCTGATGTGTAAGCAGACTGGGTTTAGCGAAGTGGGTGGTCTCCTGAAGCAACCGGCTGGACTCTTGGTTCCACTCGTTCTCTTGTCGATGTTGCTTTGTATGTCCGCTATTCCGGGGCAAGCTCAGGTCCTTTATGGCGCGCTGACGGGGACCGTCACCGACACTTCCGGCGCAGCCATCGCCGGAGCGAAGGTTGAGGGCGTAAACCAACTCGCTTTCTGGCAACCCACCGCGGGCGATTAATACCAACGTTAACGGGCAATCCAATCAAGGCGTCAACACCCGTATTGACGGGGCGCAGGATGCCTACCCGTGGCTGCCCGCCAACGTGGCCTACGTGCCCCCGGCGGATGCGATTCAAGAGGTGAACGTCGTAACTAATTCGTTCGACGCCGAGCAGGGCTTGGCGGGCGGAGCCGCGGTCAACGTGCAAATCAAGTCCGGCACCAACCAGTTCCATGGCACCGGCGTCTGGTTCTACTCGGACCAGGATTTAGCGGCGGGTAACTACTTCCAGACGGACACCACGCTATCCCCGAAGAAGAACAGCAACCACCAGAATCAGTATGGCGGCACGTTCGGTGGCCCCATCGTGAAAAACAAGTTGTTCTTCTTCGTGGACTACGAGGGCACGTTGCAGCGTAATTTGGCCGGCCCGGATACGCGGAGCTTGCCGACCCCGGTGATGCTTTCCGGCGACTTTCGCAACCTGCCGGGGAACCCGATCATCTACGACCCGGCGACAGGCGATGCGGCCGGCCAGGGCAAACAGCAGGTATCCTGCAACGGTGTGTTGAACGTGATCTGTCCCAACCGCATTGATTACGCGAGTGTACAGATGATTCAACTGCTGCAACCCTCGGTCGCGCAGGAGTTCCCGACGGCCAACGATCTGAGCAACTTTTCCGGCAGCGGAGTAGCGTCTTTCAACCGAAACAACGCCGATATCAAGATCAACTACGTTCCGAGCCCACGGGCCATGGTCTTCGGCCGCTACAGCTTTTCGAAAAGCCTCGTATACGATCCGCCTCTGCTGGGAAATGCCGGAGGAGACGCCACCAATGGCGGTCAACTTGGCAATGCCCCCGGGCTGATTCAAAGCGTCGGTCTCGGCGCTACCTACGCATTCACGTCGAACCTGCTGCTCGACTGGAACTTCGGCTTCACGCGGCAGAACCTCTCGGCAGCCTTTGATCTGAGCTCGCCTCAAGGCCTTGACCTGCTGAAGATTCCGGGAACAAACGGCGCCGGCGTGCCAGGTGCTAATGACCTATACAATGGCCTGCCAGCCTTCCAGGTGAACTCTGCTTCGTCAAGTGTAACCCCAACACCGGGAACCCATTCCAGTTCCGCGATAACCAGTATGTGACTGGAGCAAACCTGAGCTGGAATAAAGGAAGGCATAACCTGCGCGGCGGATTCGAGTGGAACCATACCCAGATTAACCACTTCCAGCCGCAGGGCGGCTCGTTCCAGACGGCCCGTGGAAGTTTCCTGTTCAACGGCACGGTCACGTCGCTGCCAGGCGCCACTCCCACTTATTTCAACTCGGTGGCTGATTTCCTGCTGGGCCTGCCGAGTCAGACCGGCAAAGCCTACCAAGTCTTTAACCCCATTTCCCTGCGGTGGTCGCAGTGGGCATGGTACGTTCGCGACCAGTGGCAGGTAAGTCCGAATGCAGGTAAGTCCGAACCTGACAGTGAACCTTGGGCTTCGCTGGGAGCGTTACCCCTTCGGCTACAGCGACAACGGGAACGGACTTCGGTGGTTCAATCCAGCGACCGGTAATGTGCTGATCGGCGGCAATGGCGATGTTCCACAGAACGACGGCATCGATATCGGGCCCGGACAGTTCCTGCCTTGGGTTGGCCTGTCGTACCGTCTTTACCCTACGACGGTTATCCGCGTCGGCTATGGCATGAGCGCCGATCCAAACAACTGGCGCTACTTCCGGAATGCATATCCGTATGCTGTTATCTCGAACAACGCGCCGCCGAATAGCTCCACCTACATTCCGGTGGCAAGCCTCACAGGCACGAACGGAACTGGGTTGCGCAACGGGAGCTACTCCGTCCCAACCGGACTGGTGAATATACCGCCCCCAACATCAGCAGCGGCGTCATCCCGCTTCCCACCAATGCGTCGACGACGACGATCCCGAACCCCTTCAATCGCGGGTACATTAATTCGTACAACCTTACGATTGAACAGGGATATAAAGGGTTCGTAATTCAAATCGGTTATGTCGGCGCATACGACGTTCGGCCGTTGGTCAACATGAATATCAACGCCTCGCCTCCGGGAACGGGCGCAGCCGGTGGACTCCTCAGTACCTCCCTGGGCAAGACCTACACCGGCAACATCAATTCGCTGACGCCCTTCCAAAACAGTTCCTATAACTCGCTGCAGACAAAGGTGACGCGCCTGGTCAAAAACGGATCAAGCTTCGGCTTCGTTTATACGTGGTCAAAGGCGCTCGACTACGAGAGCAATGAGGACCTCAACTCGCTTAGTTTCCCGTATCCAACTTAAGGTGCGGGCCGACGCCATAAGCTTCACAAACACGCCGCATTTTGCCAACCCTAACACCTCGTGTTGTGGTTCTAATTTTGGGGTGATTACCGCCACGGCGTCACCGGGCGGCTTCCTCGGGCCGGACCCCCGGAAGCCGGGTGGTTTGGCTTGGATTGCATCTTGCATTCTGATGAGGCAAGCGACCGGAACCGAGCGCCATTAGATCAGCGACTGGCGAACCCATACCCTCTAGTTCGCCAGAAGCTGACCTGCTAAGAGCGTATTCTTGCTGTTCAGGCGGGAGTAGCTCGTGTACGACTTGTGCGCAGGCTCCTGGAGAACCGGTGCAGTCCCCCGCGCCATGCCAGGAGCCTGCGGTTTCTTGATTCGCATCAAACTGCGACACGGATTCTCAGGATTTTAGATGTTGACGAGACTTGCCAGAAGCATTCGACGACTGGTCGTTGGTTGCGTCATTCTCAGTGCTGCCGGAATCGCAGTCCAGGCCCAACAGCACTGGGTCGGTTCGTGGGCAGCATCGCAGCAACTGGTTGAGCCCCATAATTCCATTTCTGCGGAAGATCTGACCGATACGACCCTGCGGCAGATCGTTCATCTCACAATCGGTGGGTCGGCGTTGCGTTTGCATCTTTCCAACCGTTACGGTTCGGCTCCGCTGCATTTCGCGTCCGTGCACATCGCCCGTCCGGTATCTTCCGATTCAAGCAGGATTAGCCCCGGCTCGGACCAGGCTCTAACTTTCTCCGGGCGACGGGATGTCACCATTCCTGCAGGTGCAGACTACCTTTCCGATCCGGTGAAGTATTCGGTGGCGCAATTGTCTGATCTGGCAATTACAATCCATCTCGAGACGGTGCCGACCGACCAGACTGGACATCCCGGCTCGCGCGCAACTTCGTACCTGGTTCACGGCGATCAGGTAGCTGCTGTCGAACTGCCAAATGCCAAGCCAATTGAGCGCTGGTATTTCACCGCGGGAATCGATGTTTTGGCGCCTTCCTCCGCTGTATCGGCGGTCGCATTCGGGGATTCGACAACTGACGGTCACGGCGCCACAACCAACGGGAACGATCGTTGGCCGGACCTTCTGGCCCGGAGATTGCAGGCGGTTCCTCAGGGTCGATCGATCGCGGTTCTGAATCACGGAATTGGCGGCAATCGCCTGTTGCTGAACGGCCTGGGACCCAATGCGCTGGCGCGCTTAAACGACGACGTGATAGCGCAGGCCGGAGTGCGTTCCTTGATCGTTCTGGAAGGTATTAATGATATCGGTATGTTAGGCCGAACCGAAGAGGCCCCATCGGCCGAACGCGAGCAACTGGTCAATGACATCATCGGCGCGTACCAGCAGATTATCGAGCGTGCTCACACCCACGGCATAAACGTGGCAGGCTGTACGATCCTGCCGTTCGTGGGATCGAGTTTTTATCATCCGGGACCGGCAATCGAAGCGGACCGGCAGATGGTCAATCAGTGGATTCGGACACCGGGTCACTTTGATGCTGTGATTGATTTCGACAAAGTGATGCGCGATCCAGCGAATCCTGACCGCCTGCTGCTGAAATTCGATTCTGGCGACCACTTGCATCCTTCGCCCGCAGGTTATGCCGCAATGGCCGATGCGGTTCCACTCGCTTTCTTAGTGTCGGGCAAGGTTCCGGGGCGCGTGCGACCGGCTACTGCTCGAAGTGCCGCGAGGCACCAGTGAGAAATGAACGAAGAGTGTTATCAAATTGCGTCATAGCGGAGAAACAGAAAGTACATCATGGGATACCCTGCGTTAGATCTTGACTCGAAGACGGCGGTCGTAATCGGGGGGACTTCCGGCATCGGCTTGGCGTTGGCAAAGGGGCTGGCGCTGGCGGGTGCCGACGTGGTTCCCACGGGGCGCCGCCGCTCGTTAGTACAAGATGCCGTCTGCGAAATAACAAAGCTGGGGCGCAAGTCGCTGGTGATGGACTGCGACGTATGCGATCGGTCCAGTTTGGAAGAGCTGCGCAACAGAGTAATCGGAGAGTTCGGGAAAGTGGACATTCTCGTGAATTGTGCCGGGATCACGCAACGTACGCCGGCAATGGACCAGGATGAAGCGGAGTGGAACCGTATCTTGGACACCAATCTGAATGGAACGTTACGCACGTGCCAGATCTTTGGACGCACGATGGTCGACCGTCAGTATGGAAGGATCATTAATATCGCATCCCTGACTTCAGAGGTGGCGTTTTTTGAGGTCGCCGCTTACTCGGCTAGTAAGGCTGCGGTGGCGTCGCTGACGAAGTCGCTTGCGGTAGAGTGGGCGAGATACGGTGTGTGCGTTAACGCCCTGGTTCCGGGCGTTTTTCGTACCGATCTGAACGCTGCCCTGCTCGATGGCACCGGACGGGGACAAGAGTGCCTTATGCGCACTCCTATGCGCCGATTTGGCGAACTGAACGAACTCGTCGGCGCCGCGGTGTTCCTTGCGTCCGATGCCGCAAGCTTTGTAACGGGACATTTACTGGTGGTCGATGGCGGATTCCTGGCGAGTGGAATGAACCAGTAATTTTGCGGAGGTCTGCTTAGCGATGCGAGAGTCGGGAGACATCCCGGGGATTCTATGAACCGCCCGCTCGCAGCAGCCGAATCGGGGTCAGCGTCCCGCAGCGGAAATCGCCGGACGATCGGCCACCGGCGGTGGCTTATTTGCGCCCTGGTTTTCTTTGCCACCACCATCAACTACATGGATCGCACGGTGCTTGGGCTGCTGGCGCCGATGCTGCAAGTAACAATCGGGTGGAACGAAGCCCAGTATGGCTACATTGTGACTGCGTTCCAGGTGGCGTATGCGCTGGGCCTGTTGGTTATGGGCCCTCTGATTGACCGAGTGGGTAGCCGCATCGGGTATGCGATCGCCGTCGCCATCTGGAGCGTTTCAGCGATGGCCCATTCACTTGCTCGAAGCGTTACCACGTTCGCCATGGCACGGTTTGGACTCGGGTTTGGAGAAGCTGGAAATTTCCCGAGCGCGCTCAAGACCGTTGCCGAGTGGTTCCCCCAAAGAGAGCGAGCGCTAGCGACTGGCATCTTCAATTCTGGAACAAATGTCGGTGCGACATTCGCGCCGTTACTGGTGCCCTGGATTGCTCTTCATCTCGGCTGGCAATACGCGTTCCTGATGACGGGCGTATTCAGTGCGATCTGGATCGTCTGCTGGTTGAAGATTTACCGCAGGCCGCAAGAAGATGCCAAGCTGACTGCGGCCGAATTGGACTACATCCAGAGTGATAAAGCGGAAACAGTACCGAAGATTCCATGGGCGAGATTGCTTCGCCATCACCAGGCGTGGGCGTTCATATTGGGTAAGTTCCTGACCGATCCCGTGTGGTGGTTCTTTCTTTTCTGGTTGCCAAAGTTCTTGTCCTCCGAACACCACGTTACTTTGTCCGGACTCGCGTTACCGCTTATCGTTATCTACAACGTTGCGACAGTGGGCAGTATTCTGGGTGGCTGGTTGCCCGAGAGACTTATGAAAGCTGGCTGGACGGTCAACCGCGCCCGCAAGACGACAATGCTGATCTGCGCCTTCGCGGTAGTACCGGTTGTCTCAGCAGTTGGAATCAAGAGTTTATGGGGCTCGGTGATGGTGATAAGTCTGGCCGTAGCTGCGCACCAAGCCTGGTCCTGCAACCTGCTGACGTTTCCGTCCGACATGTTTCCCTCGAGTGCAGTTGCGTCGGTGGGGAGCCTCGGTACCTTTGCCGGCGCCGTCAGTGGCGCCATGATCGCCACGGTAGCAGGGCTGCTTCTTAAGGCGACCGGCAGTTATGTGCCGCTCTTTATCTTTGCGGGATCTACGTATCTATGTACCTGGTGTTTGATTCAGCTTCTTTCTCCGCGGCTGAATCCCGTAACTCAGTCATGACGGAGTGCCGGAGCTAAACGCATGGCTTTGTCGATAAAACCGAAAGAACAGTGCACTTGGGATGCCGTTTCCCTTGGCGAAGTGATGTTAAGGCTAGATCCGGGTGATCAACGGGTTTGGACCGCCAGGGATTTTCATGTTTACGAGGGTGGTGGCGAATATAACGTCGCGCGCGGATTGAAACGCGGCTTTGGCCTGAATACAGCCGTCGTGACAGCATTTGCCGATAACCCCGTGGGGCGGCTGCTTGAGGACCTGATCTTTCAAGGTGGCGTTGACCAGTCACTCGTACGTTGGATGCCCTACGACGGCATCGGACGCACAGTACGGAACGGTCTCAACTTCACGGAACGGGGATTCGGAGTCCGTGCAGCGCTGGGATGTTCGGATCGTGGCCACACTGCAGTATCGCAACTCAAGCCAGGCGACATCGATTGGGACGATATCTTCGGAAGGCGGGGAGCGCGCTGGTTCCATACCGGAGGAATCTTCTGCGCTCTGTCGGAAACGACACCTGATGTCGCGCTCGAAGCCATGCAGGCTGCCCGAACACACGGAACGATCATCTCGTACGATTTGAATTACCGCGAGTCGCTGTGGAAGGGGATCGGCGGCAAAAAGCGCGCGCAAGAGGTGAACCGCCGGCTCGCGCCTTACGTGGATGTCATGCTCGGCAATGAAGAAGATTTCTCAGCCGCTCTTGGCTTTGAAGTGGATGGCCTGAAGGAAGACATCTCCAACATCGAGACCGAGGCCTTCAAGAAGATGATTGAGAAAGCGAGCTCGGAGTTCCCGTTCAAAGTCGTTGCCACCACCTTGCGTCATGCGAAGACCGCCACGCGTAATGACTGGGGTGCAATCTGCCATGAGGATCGAAACTTCTACGAGGCCCCGATGCGGCGGGACCTTGAGATTTACGACCGTGTCGGCGGCGGCGACTCCTTCGCCTCCGGTTTGATCTACGGTTTTTTGTCTGGTCAAGGACCTCAATGGGCGGTGGAGTGCGGTGCTGCTCATGGCGCTCTCGCCATGACAACTCCCGGTGACACTACCATGGTGACACTGAAAGAGGTAACCCAGGTTATGCGTGGATCTGGCGCAAGGATCGCGCGCTAAAGGTACGGTAAGCATGATGAAGCAGGAAGTCGCGAAGATACTCGAGGAGATCGGGATTGTTCCCGTGTTGCGCGTCGCCTCGGCGAAGCAAGCCATGCAGGCAGCAGAAGCTGTCTTCGCAGGCGGGATTCCCGTCGTCGAGATAACCATGACCGTTCCTGGCGCAATCGACTTGATTGCCCAGCTCTCCAAAAACATGGGTCCAGAGATTCTAGTCGGCGCAGGAACCGTCATGGATTCCGAGACAGCGCAGCGCTGCCTCGACGCCGGCGCCCAGTTCCTGGTGAGCCCAGGATTCGACCTCGAAACCGTGAGGCTCGCAAACCGAGTGGGCAAACTCATCATTGCCGGCGCGCTCACCCCACCCGAAGTCGTCAATGCGTGGAAGGCTGGTAGTGACTTTGTGAAGATATTTCCTTGCGCATCGGTTGGTGGCGCTAAGTACATCAAGGCTCTCAAGGGCCCATTGCCAAATATTCCAATGATCCCAACTGGCGGCGTCAATCTGGACACTGCCGCCGAGCTTATCGAGGCCGGTGCTGCCGCGCTCGGCATCGGCGGAGAGCTTGTCTCCGCGTTGGCGCTACGGTGCGGCAACAATGGCGAGATTACAGAAACAGCGAGGAAGTTTGTGCGCATCGTTTACGAGACCCGCGAGCGGATGCAGAAGTGATAACCGATTTCATCCAGGATGCCATGCGCCACGTCGCACAAGTTAACTCTTGCGGTTTAGGTCGAAGAATCGGATATTTCCGTCTTGAAGACAATGCTCATAACCACTCTGTGAAGGCACTAGCTTCGTATCTCGTTCTTCGCGTGTAAGCACAGACTTGCCGCCCATGCGCCGAGCCGATTCCGTTGGAGCTAGTACGGTCTTGGGCAAGTGTCAGTAGTTTTATCGGAGGCGTGATCCAACAAATGGGTTTGAGAATCTACCGCTTCCACAACTAGGAAGAGGTCCCAGGACCGACTCGTTAGAGCCAGTTGTCGACAATTACTAAACGATCCGCCTGCAGCGGGCTAACGGGGTTGCCAGAGCTGCGGATGGTGATCGCTGAAGTCGATCAGTGTGCCGGCGACAATTTTGTCGTCCTCCGTGGACGGATGCCAGTGGCACGCGCTCATGTCGAGGCCGCTTACCGGGATAAACGCTACCTTGGTATCGCCAAGGGCGTTCAGCTGGCGGCTGACAGTTTGCGCCTCCTCCAGTATCTCGCCATCCGCTCCATCCGTAGCCCAAAGAAGGAAGAACGCGTGGGGGTATCGGGTGCGGAGCCCCTGCAGAAACGCGACGTAGGTGGCTTCGTAGTCCGCGTGCAGTTGGTCTCTCGACTTCCACTTTTCCCCCGGGTTGAGCGGAGTTGAAAAGTCGTTAGTCCCCAGGGCCACGACAACGATCCGAGGCTCCCAGGAAGAATCTGCGTAGAGGTTCTGCTTGTCGAAGAGCACGTACGGATAAGCCACCGGCAATGTATCGCCGGAGTCCCCGTTGTAGTTGCGCACCACGCCGCGACCCGAGATGGCATTGATCTGGTAGTCCGCGCCATAGTGCTTGGCCGTTAGCGGGCCATAGGCGAGGGAGTCGTCCCTGGTCTCCCGCACCTCTTCTTCCGTGCATTCGTGTTTCGTGGAGATATTGCCGTAGCCAACCGTGTAAGAATCACCGATGAACTCGATCTGCCGCGCCTCATGCTGCGCAGGAAGCGGCGAGGCTGAGCGAGGCAGCGAAAATCCGCCGAAGCTGTTCGGCCCGGCGTGGCTTTCCGTGACCACCTCGATACGCACAGTATGGGCGCCGTCCGTTAAACCGGAGATGCGGCATACGCCGGGCTCGGGCTTGACCAGAGCTACCGGCGACTGGTGGTTCACCGTCACATGGAGGGCCTGCTTGCCCTCGCCGACGCGGAAGTATGCCTCCGTGCCTTGGAATGACGCAGTGAAGTAGGTGCCAGGCCACTGGTATGTGTACTTTTGCGCCGAAGACTTGGTCGCTAGGATCCTTTTCGACGAGGACGCGACCACCGACGGTCATGGCAAGCGGAGCCGATCCCTCGACGCTGGCAGCTTTTGCGATCTTCGCGGTCTGAGCAAGACCAGCGGACAGGAACGATGCACCGAAGACTGCTGCAATCAGGGCTTTGCTTAATGTGAAGGACAGATGGTCATTCATCATTTCTGCTACTCTCCGCGCTTAGTGCAACTTGCAAGGTGACCATAACAATGTTGTTGCTGTGCATCGCTATGTTTACTTCCAATATCCCACGCCTTCGACCTCATCGGAAACCATCCTCTAGTTTGTTTAGCAGAAGTTGATGGGTTGCCGGGGCCACAGTCAAACCTGCAGTTATCGGCGCTTAATCTGCGACCCACGCCGGAGGCCGGTCCGCTACTTGTCCAGAAGTCATGGGGCTGTATCTGGAGCGCCCCTGCATCAAGAAGTCGTCGATTGCGAGTGCGCGGCGACGCGCTTCAGATACAGCGACTTGAAAGTCTATTTCCGGGACAATCTGCGGCTTACAATCCACGGAGACTACGCGCCCGCGACAATGTGCCAGAAGCGATACCGACCGGAGTCGTTCGAAAATCCTCGCCGGGTTTCGGGCTAGTCGGTCTGACGTTCGTAAGCGCCCATGTCGCAGCCGATCTTGTCCTCCGTGTCCGGGCGCGGCATTCCACGTTGGTCGGTCTTCAGCAGATGCTCCTGACCATCGATGCAACCGCTGGAGTTACCAGCGTCAATCGCCGGGCTTCTTGCCTGTATAGCCATGGTTTGCGTCGGTCCATCGTTGTATTACAACGGACCCAATAACGGGTCGATGTTGTTCAAGTCGCCTGGGCGGTTGAAATCGCAGTTGCCATCGCTGCTCAAGTTGTGGCCTGTGGACGTGAGAAGCGGGTGGGTAGTCCTCAAAGAAACAAGCACCCGGGTCGGCGGGCACACTCAACCCACCCACGAGTCGGCCGCGGTTGTTGAGATAATTCGGTTGTCCGAACGCCACGACGAAGCTCCCAATGTCGATCATTACGCCGTTATCCCAGAAGAACGGGTCTGCCTGTGGAATGCCTGTGACGGGATTAGGAGTCGAGTTTGTGTAAGAGAGACGGCAATCTGAGCACGCTCGTTAATCATGAACGCGGCCGCGTCGTTCCCTATACCTAACCTACCCAAGTCCTGCATACTTCCCTGCGCCAAAGGAAAGCGCGCGTCTGTATCCCATTCGAAGGACTTGGGAAAAGCAAAAGAAAATCAAAGAATGAGTAGGGATCCGAGAATGTATTCAGCGAAAATCCGACAATCTGCCCATGATTGTTGAGGGCAAGCCCCTCGTTCTGATTCCCTCCAAAGCTCCGGTTTACGCATTTGCTGCAAAGTCTCCCAGGGCGTCGAGTAAGACCCGCAAAGCCGCCTAACCAATGTGCGCATTCGCAGTGTTCTCCGTATGCAGTCGCCGGTCTCTGGCTCAGTGTTTACACGCGGATTAGAACATGGGAAGAATCCCCTTTCAAACGCAGTGAAACTTTTGAACCTTACGGGCATCTCACGGTCAAGTTTCGAGAAGGGCGCTGCCCCTGGCACGCCGGCCAGAACCTTGCTCCATCTGCCTTCGGGAGTTGCGGCGGGCGGCGCATCCAGGAGGTTGATCATGAGACTCTCGATATCACTGTTGACGTTCCTGCTTGTGCTCTCAGCAATCACTCTTGGACAGAGCGCCAGCTCTGCCGACGACCGCGCGAGTTTACAAGAAGTGAGCGTTCCAGCAGGAGAAGCCACAATCACAGGATGCCTGGTCGGCCATCACGACGGCTACGGGCTGACAGAAAGAGACGGGACGATGCATCTGTTGATGCCAGTACCGGAAAACAAGGGTCTGCGCAGCCACGTTGGAGACATCGTCACATTAGCCGGTTACCGGGACGATGATCGCGACGCCAGCGCCAGCAGCGACGAAGGTGCGCCGCACGGCTTGCGCTTCTTCC
>Ga0207927_1000214_pt1 | contig 24173 bp, 23 predicted proteins | sample NGESurdeep072012_2_FD_184456 | JGI IMG/M metagenome (GOLD analysis project Ga0207927, IMG submission 184456) | Arctic peat soil microbial communities from Barrow, Alaska - NGEE Surface sample 210-2 deep-072012 (SPAdes) | ecosystem: Environmental > Terrestrial > Soil > Wetlands > Peat ... | reverse complement strand
AAACATTTATGCGCGCCGCGATGATCTCACCTCGACACGAACTTCCTGCACTTTGACAACTGGCGCAGCGAGTACATTGCATCCGCAGTGAGTTCTACGCATTGACCGCGATGTTCTCGACCTGACACTCTCAGGCCGAAATCTCTCCACTGCTCTCAAGGGCAAAGTTTGCCTGCTTCGATAAAACGATCGCCGTGAAACGACGCCCGCTACTAACGTTCTTTGCATTGACGGTTGGTCTCATGTGGGGCCTGGGCGCCTGCTTTGCGCTGTTTCCGGCTCAGTTGACGGCGGTCTTCGGAAAGATATCCGTCGCACCGGCCTGGAGCCGCTGCTACCTATTCAAATTTCAACATTCGGGGGGACATCGCCCGATTCACGCCGGGCCGCCCAACGCGGCGTGAGCTTGAGCGCCAACGCCAGTATTTGCGGAATCCTTGGTGGTGCCACTGGACCACGGTTGCCGGTTTGACCAGAATCATCACCTCCAGACAACGCGGCCAAGCTCGGTAGAGCCAAGCCCACAGCAGGCGGTCGCCTCGACGAAGCCACGCTCGGCCGGGCCGCTGCCGATGGAGAGGGGACCTCAATTCGGGACAGCCTCGTTTGGGAAGCGCAGAGTCTGACCGTCTAGCCGTGGCTCTTGTTGCCAACTGTGACGATTTTCGGATCCAGCCCGCACTCACGTCACATTCTATTAATCCGCGACTAATTGTTCCGACATATCCCTGAACTAGGGTGACGCCGTTCGTTGAGCCGTAGGTGTATCCGCGCGCGCGGATACCGCTCAGCGACGCCATAGATCACTCGTGGGAGGGGATATGAACAATCGATCGAGCATATCTTCGTTTCTGTTGCCAGCGGTGGCCGGTATCGCGCTGTTTCTGAGCGGGTGCGCGCAGCAGCGCGAGTTGGGTTGGTGCACTGTTTACGGTGCCACCGCGGGAGCGCTGATTGGCGCCGGCGCCGGCTACGGTATAGGCGACGCCAGCGAGGGCAAAGACGGCTCGCGCTCGCGAACTATTGCAGGTGCGGTTGCCGGTGCGGGAATCGGCGCAGTATTAGGCGGAGTCGCGGGTCACTACTATTGCGATCCGATCGCTCAACCGCCTCCTCCACCCCCGCCGCCGCCCCCTCCACCTCCGCCACCACCGCCACCGCCACCGCCTCCGCCGGTGAAGGAGAAGCTGGTGCTTCGCGGGGTTCACTTTAATTTCAACAAGTCAAACATCCGACCCGGCGATGCCGCCGTGCTGGACGAAGCCGCCTCAACTCTCAAGGCCAATCCCGGCGTTGATATTGACGTGAATGGATATTGCGATGCGATCGGAGGCGAGGAGTACAACTTGAGGTTGTCCGATCGGCGCGCGAACGCGGTCGTCCATTACCTGGCCAAGGAAGGAGTCGCCGAGAATCGGCTACATCCGCACGGCCACGGCAAGACCGATTTCGTGGCGACCAATAATACTGCCGAAGGACGCGCGCAGAATCGTCGCGTCGAACTGGTGCCCGAACAATAGGATGCATACATACGGCGGGGCGCTCGCAGTCTGGCGAGCGCCCCGCACCTATGCTGGCCCCGGCCTGTTAGAACGACAGGCCGCCGCAAACCCTATATTAGGTTTCGCTAACTCTGCTCTGTCCTGGAAATGGTGCGAGAGGGGGGACTTGAACCCCCACGCCTTGCGGCACACCGGCCTCGGCGCATCCGCGAAGTTACCTTCACGCAGCAATCCCTGTCCCTTCAGACCCCAGTGATATGCCGGGACGAAGCTGAGCATACGGATTGCCTGCTCAAGAGTGAGCGCTTCTTTTTCCCACACCCAATGACTCAGCACGTGGGTTTGCAACGATGAGTCCAGAAAAACCAGCGCAGCACTCAGAAACATCGGTGCCGCCGACATGGGTTCGGTGAACCTTGCAAAGGTGGTCCAGGATCATTTGTTCGGTAGCCACAGGCGCCGCCGACATATCGCTTCCCTTAAGCGATGAGAGCCGCTGTTCTCGTTGACGCGGGTTTCTGTTTATAGGCGCGACTCAGAATTGACTCGCGTCCGTCACACGAAATTGATCGCGGCGAAAAAGCTCATTCATCGCGCCGTCACCTTCCCTGGTTAGTGTTGCGCATCTCGCGGATCGAGTCGGTCCGCGCGCAAACAAAATTCTCAGGGAGGATTAGTCAGTATGCGAGGAACCAAACTGCTCGCGCGCGCCACCAGTGCGCTCGTGATCACAGCGATGTGCGCGGGACCCGCGGCAGCGGGCCCGTCCCCGGCAACTCCGATTCAACACGTCGTGGTGATCTTTCAGGAAAACGTGTCGTTCGATCATTACTTCGGCACCTATCCGTTCGCCGCGAACACGGGCGCGCCGGGCGAACCGATCTTCCAGGCTGATCCCGGCACGCCCACGGTCAACAACCTGCTGGCCGCAGGCTTGCTCAACCATAACCCCAATTTCGTCTCTCCCAATGGAAATCCGTTCCGGCTCACCCGCGCGCAAGCCGCGACCTGCGACCAGGATCACAACTACACGGACGAGGAGGCAATGTTCGATTTGGGGTTGATGGACAATTTCCTGGAGTTCAATACCAGCGCTTGCGGCGGTCTGGCGCCCTTCCAACCCGTGCCGAATGCCGGCCATCCCAATGATTTGATCATGGGATATTACGACGGCAACACCGTAACCGCGATCTGGAACTACGCGCAGAATTTCGCGATGAGCGACAATTCGTTCGGCACCGGGTTCGGACCGTCCACGCCGGGCGCGCTGAACCTGATCTCGGGCAACACCAACGGCGCGATCAACATCAGCGGTGCGTCGCACAGCGCCACAGGCGACGTGGTGGCCGACGGCGCTGGCGGTTTTTCGGTGATCAACGACGCTCAACCGGCGGGCGACGTCTGCACCAGCCGCGACAATCTCTCGCTGTCGGGCAAGAATGTTGGCGATTTGCTGAACACCGCAGGCGTGACGTGGGGCAACTTCGCGGGCGGCTTCGATTTAGGGATTACCAACGCGAACGGAACCACCGGGTGCAAGCGGACGACGCCGTCGGCCACGGGGGTGTGGGTCCCCAAGGTTGACTACATTCCTCATCACGAGGGTTTCCAGTACTACGCAAGCACCGCGAACCCGACCCATATCCGCCCAAGCTCGGTTGCTCTGATCGGTCAGACCGACGACGCCGTGAATCATCAGTACGACTTGCATGACTTCTTCGATGCGGTGAGCGCGGGCAACTACCCTGCAGTATCGTTCCTGAAGGCGGATGGCTACCAGGACGGCCACGCCGGCTACTCCAGCCCGCTCGACGAGCAGACGTTTGTCGTCAACACGATCAACTTCCTCGAGCAGCAGCCCGGATGGGACAGCACGGTGATCATCATCGCCTATGACGATTCCGACGGATGGTACGATCACCAGATGAGCCCGATCGTGAGCCAGTCAGATACGACCGCCGACGTGGGTCCGGTGGCGCCGAACATCAACGCGGGCAAGCAGCTGTGCGGAACCAAGAACACCGATGGCATCGGCGGTCGCTGCGGATACGGCCCGCGTTTGCCGTTCATCGTGATCTCGCCGTTCGCAAAGAAAAACTACGTCGATCACACGATCACGGATCAGAGCTCCATCCTGGCGTTTATCGAGGATAACTGGGGCTTGCCGCGGATCTCGAATTCGATGGACGCGATCGCCGGACCGATCAGCAACATGCTCGACTTCTCGCAGAAGGTGAACCCGGGCCATCGCCACCAGGTATTCCTGGATCCCTCGACCGGATTGGTGACCGGCGGCCATAAATGAACACGAACACTTGGATTGAAATCGCGGCGGGCGCGTGCGATGCACGCGCCCGCTCCCTTGTCCTTTTCCGGGCGATTGATTTTGGCAGGAGCTACGCCGCCTTAAGTTCCGACGTGCAATCGGGGCATAGTCCCTGGTCGTGGCGCCGTCATTCGACCCGTGCCGGCGCGATGATCGAGACCGATGCGGTCAAGGCACGCACTGCAGCACGGGCTTACATGAGCATGTATCTGCGTCTTCCCGGCTCGAGTTACTGCCGAGCATAGGCGCGGTCTGCAGGGCTTATTTGGTGCACGAAACCTAGTAATTCTATCTTGATACGTTGTTAAAGATTTCGCGCGCTGTATCGATACGCGTCAGTACGCCACAAGCGTGGTGCTATCGGCGACAACTGCGGATCTGGCGAGTGGCATCTGAATTAACGAATCCGTAACGTTGCCAAGGTTCCGACCAAGTCGTGCAGATGCTTTTTTTGTTACGAGGAGATGCGTCGAACCGGCATGTCGATTGCAGCTTTTTTTTCCATGAAAAATGAATTCAAATCGCCCATAGCAAGCGCGGACGCGTTCGAATCGCTGATCTCGAAACTTCGTGAAATCCTCGGTTCGCTGATCGGGCACGAGCGCGATCTTCACGAGCGTGCTGCGGCTGTCCATCCTGCGTATCGAAAAAGCGCGGTCAATTTGATCCACTATCTGGCGCTTCGACACCAGGATATTCGGACACTCCAGGACGAACTCGCGGCTCTCGGTCTCTCCTCGCTCGGCAGAACAGAAGCTCATGTGATGAGCACGCTCAATGCAGTGCTGGTTGCTCTGCATCATATGGCAGGGCGGAAGATTGAAGCGCCGGCGCCGTCGGAATGTCCGGGCTTTCGCGAGGGCAGGTCAATGCTTGCGGCGCATACCGAGGCGCTCCTCGGTCCCGCGCCGGAGCATCGCGGCGTCCGCATCATGGTGACGATGTCGGCTGAGGCCGCAGATGACTATTCGCTGGTGCGCGACCTCGTTTCCCATGGAATGAACTGCATGAGGATTAACTGCGCGCATGACACCCCGGAAATCTGGGGCCGGATGGTCGATCATCTGGAACATGCGCGGCAGGAATTGGGTCTGCCCTGCCGTATTGAAATGGATATTGCCGGACCGAAGCTCCGAACCGGGTCGATTGAACCGGGGCCCCAAGTGGTCGTGTGGCATCCCAGGCGCGATAGCTTTGGATGCGTGACAGAGCCCGCGCGAATTTGGCTCGAGCCCGCGGAGAGAATCCTCTCTCTTCCGGCTGGCGCGGACGCCGCATTGCCCGTGTCAGCGCAGTGGCTTGATGAGGTCAAATCAGGCGAACGCATTCACTTCAAAGACGCACGCGGGAAACGACGAGTTCTCGAAGTGGTCGGCAGCCACGAGGCGGGGCGATGGGCTCGATGCAGCGAGACCGCATACGTTACTCCGGGAACAGTCTTGCTGCGCGTCGATGTGGGCAACGATGCTCTTCGCGAAGCGCAGGTGGGAGATTTTCCGCCCCGCGAGCAAGGAATCCTGCTTCGCAAAGGCGACTTCCTGCTGCTCACGGCCGAACCCATCGTGGGCAAACGCGCTTCGATTAATTCGGACGGACGGATGCTGGGTCCTGCGATGGTCTCGTGCACGCTGCCGGAGGTTTTCCCGGCGGTTCGCCCGGGCGAGAAGATTTGGTTCGACGACGGCAAGATAGGCGGAGTAGTGAAGGAGGCCGGGCCTGACGCGCTTCGCATCGAGATTACCCAAGCCAAGCCGAGCGGAGATCGCCTGGGCGCCGACAAAGGAATCAATCTGCCCGATACGAAAATCCGTCTGCCCGCACTTACGCCGAAAGATCTCGAAGACCTTGAGTTTATCGTTCGACACGCGGACCTGGTGGGGATGTCGTTCGTGCGCCATGAGCGCGACATTCTTCAACTTCAATCGCGGTTGCGCGAGCTTGGTGGCAGTCATTTGGGAATCGTGCTGAAAATCGAGACGCGCCAAAGCTTCGAGCGTTTGCCGAGCCTCATGCTCGCAGCGATGCGTCAGCATCCGGTGGGAATCATGATCGCACGCGGAGATCTGGCGGTAGAGTGTGGTTATGAACGGCTGGCGGAAGTTCAGGAGGAAATTCTATGGATCTGCGAGGCGGCGCATTTGCCCGTCATATGGGCAACGCAGGTCCTCGAGTCGCTCGCCAAAAAGGGTCAGGCATCTCGCGCCGAAATCACTGACGCGGCGATGGGAGAACGTGCGGAGTGCGTGATGCTGAACAAGGGACCGCACATCGTTGCGGCAGTCAGCGCACTCGACGACATCCTGCGCCGCATGCAGGATCACCAGTCCAAGAAGTCGTCGCGCCTGCGCCCGCTGCACTTGAGCGCGTCGCAGGAATCGGAGGAATTGTAACTTTCGTCCTACCGATCGAATCTCCACATCTACATCAGACCAGTCGATCAGGTCAGAGTGACCCCAGAAGCAACAAGTTGGCGCTCATGAACGCGCAGGTAGGCGGGGTTTAAGTGGTCGCCAAGCGACCGCCCGCAGCGACGAAGGCGGAGCGGGTAGAACTCGCAAAGAACGCATCTGTCGATGACGTGGTCAGCGTCGTCTTCGCAGCAGGTCTAAAGCACTGGACGGCGAACGAAGCAGCAGCGCTAAGTGGTATGGATCCCGAGGGAGTTCACGAGATGCGCGTGGCGCTGCGACGCATGCGCGCGGCGCTCTCGGATTTCCAGGGAATCATTCCTGCCGCCCAGGTTTCCTGGTTGAAGCGCGAAACCAAGTGGCTCATATCAAGTCTCAGTATGGCCCGCGATTGGGACGTCTTTCTCTTTGAACTGCTCCCGCCGGTTGAAGAGGCCCGAAGGGGAGACTCTGGGCTGGCCAAATTGCGGATGACAGCCGAGACGGAAAGGGAGAAAGGCTATGCAGGAGCGCGACGGGCGATTCGGTCACACCGCTATTCCGCGTTCCTGGCGCGGATGCGCCTATGGCTGTCGGCTAAGTCCTGGCGCCAAGGCGGCAACGGGCGGAAATGGCTAGACAAGCCCGCAGAAAAGGTAGCCGGCCGCTTGTTGACGAAGAGGCATAAGGCGGTGCTCAAGCTTGGCCGGCATTTTAAAAAGCTTTCAGCCCAGGAGCGCCATCAACTGCGGATCGCGCTCAAGAAGCTTCGAGACACCGCGGAGTTTTTTCGCTCCCTTTACAAGAAGAAGCGCGAGAAGGCATATTTTCACGCGCTCACTCAGCTGCAGAACAGCTTGGGCCGCATGAATGACATCGTGGTAGCGGACCATTTGCTCAAGCGCCTGTCCGCCGCTCGCGATCAGAGAGTCTCTGACCTTATATCCACCGGGGGCGGCATCGTCGCACACTGGTACTCGCAGAGCGCGAGCAGTTCGGAACACCAAGCTGAAGCGAACTGGCGCGAGTTCTGCAGTTGTGATGCTTTCTGGTAAGGGTCGCGCGGTGGCGAGCCGAACGACTGCGAGGTCTGCCTGGAGCTAGCAGGGGGAAGCTGGTGTCGATCCCGTCCCAGTACTTCGCGGGATTCGAGGCGCGTGAGCACGCCCGCCCGTTCGCCACGGAACTCGCCGAAGCGTTGGGGGGTTCAAGTCACGGAGTCCCGTCTCACTTAAGCCATCAATTCGATGGCAATTCTCGCAGCCGCTCGAATTCCGGTTCAGGTGGGAATTCTCAGCAGGGACAACCCGCGACTGTGGCTTTATTTAGGACATTCGCCGCTCTGCACTTAGGACAGCGCCGTGACAGGCTGGGACAGAGGACATCGCGAGGGAAATATCTAGACTCATGCTGGTGGCCGATCCGTTCCCAAAAAAGGTAACTCCATCGTTTCGAATTTCGGCAGTCATCTCACATCGAGCGCAGCGATAGCGTTCGCGGCGCTGATGCTGGCTGGAGGCAAACGTTTTCTCGAAGTGATGTCCGTTGAAATCCGGAATCATACTCATTCTCCTCGCCTTGCGAATCAACGTAACTATAGCAGTGGATAGTATCAACAGCGGCGCTTAAATTATTAATCTGTGATGAAATGTGTCCGACCGACAGGCGCATTGCTCGCTAACATCCGGCCGGTTCACCAGGTCATCGACACCGCCGACCTCAAAGACGCCGAGGCGTCTCGAAGAGCTGGCACTTAAGCTTCGTAGTCTCGGATAAGCTAGGTCATATTCTCGCAACATAACCGTAATTTGTCCGTAAGCTGCTCAGCGTAATGTGCATCCTTCGCAAAGCCAGCCGGGCTGCGATAGAGGAGAACGCTGTGGCAGCGACCATCGAATGCGCAATTCTGGCAAAAGCGATTGACGAAAAACTCGCTCAAAGCCCGAGTACGGGCGGAATTATCATCATTGGATTGATTGTCGCCGCGGATTTGTTCTACGTGGCTAAGCATCTGGCTTCCGACCTTTCCGTCGAGCAGTTTACTACGTTCCGCCCGTTCCTCATGCTCGGCCCATTCAGTCTCGAATTAAGGCTGCACCTGCGGCTGAACCTGAGTAGAGATGAGTAGTTGGCTTTTCTATACAACCGCGCTGTTTGCCGCGATGATATTTATTCTCGGTTGCGCGATCTTTTTCATAACTGGCAGCAGGCTGGACGCGACCATAGTTATGGTGGCTGTAGGCGCGCGTGTAGTCTTTGTGCTTAGGTTTTAACTCGACGGAAAGTTATGACTGATCGTGCGCGGGTGGGCCGACGGCCAATGTGAACTCCTCGTTCAAAGGGGAGGAGACCTGCCCGAATGCGACCGTGATCTTCTTCGGCATTGCGAACTGCTGGAACACCGCGCACGAGGCCGAACCCCTAGTTTAGCTCTATCCGCGATACCAGGACCAGATTCGCTTTCTCGTGGTCGATCTACGAAACTATTTGATCGCGGCCAATCCTGTGTGTGGCGAATTACTGATTTCCCCAGAATCAGTAATTCGCCACACACAGGCTAATTCATAGACGCGAACTTGGACAACCGCGCGAAAGGACTCAGAAAGGATCCTGATACATACGAGACGATGCTCACGGGATGTGGCTGCACTCGATCCGGCCTGACGCAGAGCCCCGAGAAATGCGTTCAGCAGCCCGACCATTGTTCGTGCAGGATCGTTTTCACCCGATCGGTCGAAGCCTTAATACTATTTCCCAAATCCGCTTTCCACCCAGAAGATGGGATTTTAGCGTCGCTGCAGCAGCTCCCGATAGACCACCGCGAAACGCTCCATGACCAGCGGCGCCTTGGCGCTGGTAGCGCGCCCGATGCGCGCGCATTCGGTCACGATGTACTTCCAGTAGATTCGCCGCCAGAACTCCATCGAAAGATCGCCCTCGCCGCCCCAGAGCGCGTAATCCTCAGGCATCTCGTCGAACGCAATTATCCGGACGTCGAAAGTGCGGATCACGCACACGGGCTCGCCAGTTCCATCGATGACGATCCAGAAATCTCCCACCTGCGGAACCGGCTTGCCGTCGGCTTGGTACGACCATAGAGGCGATCCGGTCGCAGTTTTGACGCCGTCGAGTACCAGCCGCGAGATTTCGGAGGCATCTTGCCGCGTGAAGCCGAACGAGGCCGGCTCGACGAAGCGCGCGGGACGCGGCGCATCGGGCGGGAGTGACGCAAGAAACTGCTGCCAGTAGAGTCTCAGCCAAGCTGTCGTGGTTCGGTTTCACGTATCGCCAGATGTAGCGATCGCTTCGGTGACCAGACGCTTCCTTCGCATACTGCACGCCTTTCTCTTCGGCGAGCTTCCGCAGAAATGTATGGCGAAGCACGTGCGGCGAGACGGTGAGGCGCTCTCCATCTTTGCGATGCGCGTTCGCCTGGCGTGCGACTCGCTGTAGCGCTTTGAAAAATTGCATTCGTGATAGACGCGCTCCGGTCCGCGTGGGAAAGATCGGATCGGCCGGTGCGCCGGCGCGCGCGGCGAGCCACTCCTCCAACACTTGGCGCGCGTCACTTTTCACCGGAACGAAATCACGAATGCGTCCGCCTTTCGCGAGAAGCTTTTGAAAACCTCGACCGGTGTATTGGCTGCAGTTGAGATTTAAGAGTTCGGAGACGCGGAGCCCGGAGCCCAACAGCACGGCGATCGCGGCGTGGTCTCGCAGTCCTTGGTTTGTCCCCCGCCCTGGTCGAATGCGGAGCGTCTGCGCGGCGGCGAGCAGCCGCAGTTCATCAGCCCGCGAAAGTCCTTTCCATTGCGGCTCGGGTTCGCGCGGAGGTCGGACCCCGTCCGTCGGACAGCCAAGGGGAAACGCCTGGACTTTGAAATGAATCCATCGCGCAAAATGGCGGACGCTTGCATACGTGCGCGCGAGGGTCGCTTCCGCAACTCCCTCGCGTGCGGTGTGTCGCAGAAATTCTCGCGTGACGGATGCGTACCACTCCTCCGGATGATCGTGTCGGTATAGTTTTGCGTAGAAGAGAAAGAAGCGCGAAAGGTCGCGCCGCTTCGCGTCGATCGTCGACGGCGCTTGGCCAGCAACCTCGGTTATGAAGTACGCGCGAGCGAGCGCCCGGAGACTGTGTTTGCCCTCCGAAAGGAGCTTCGGAACATTATGTTGCTGATTATGTGCGGGAACGAGGTCACGATTGGCCATGTATTTCGGAACCGCTCCCCCGTTCCAGACCGGTTGTCTGCAACATAAGGGCGATTAAGTGTCAGATTCATTGTAACATACGCGGCAGCTCGATCACGATTTCTGGTTTCGTTTCATTGGTTATCTCAGTTTGTCGATGCGGTACTTCCCGTACTTCGCCCTATACGTATCAACTCCGCCTTCCAGATAGTTGATGACCTCCTCGCTGAGAGGCGAATGGTCCATGGACCCAGAGTAAACGACTCTCCCGTGATCCGCTCCGGCTTCGAGAATGGTAAATTTGTCCGTATCGGATGCCACCGCAAGACTGGAGTTGTGCGTCGTGAAGATGAATTGCCGACGTTCCTTTCCTCGGCGGACCTTCATACACATGTCCTCCCAGATAGTGCGGATATCTAAAGAATCCTCTGGCTGGTCAATCACGACAGGCGCAGATCCTTCGTTGAGAGCGATGATGAGCATCGCTGTACACTTTTGGCCCACCGATAGTCGATTGAGGGTTTCGAATGTTCCACCGCCGATATCGTATCGAATCTCAGGACGATCCTGTGGTAAGGCTTGGTGTTCCAGAGCCAAGAGCTCTTCGACCTGAAATTCGTTCACAAGAAACTCAGAGAGCGTCAGCATTCTGCTCACTTCGATGCCGACTGCTTTGGCGAGTTCTTGCAAGGTCTTGTTCTCTCCAAATATCTCGGAGCGAATCACCGCTCTTACAAAACTTCCCGGATCGGTCTTCACGCAGATGGCGTCGATTTCGGAATCTTTGAGGTAAGATCCCCTCTTCAAAGCGGTCAACCGGTTTCGAAACTCGTCAACGTTAGAAGACTCATGAATTCGAACCTGGAGCCTGCCGCCCGCCTCTCCTTCGATCTGCGCGCATTTAGCTTTGCGTTCGTGAGTGTACCGATCATATGTGTCTTTCAGGCCATCAATAGCTTTTCTTCGTGCTTCACTGAGTGACCGAATCTGATCGCTCTTTTGTTTCAGCGTGGCCGCCCGCTGTCTGAGTACCTCTACTTCCTTTACTTGCTTCGCGCGTTTCTGCGCTAGGTTCTTATAGTCGCCACCTGCTTTTTGTACCGCTTCGGTGTAAGTTTGCTTTGAAGCTTTGAAGCGTGGCGCCCATTTCGAGTATTCGTCCTCTGCGCGCTGGCTGAGGTCTTTCAGCTTTTTGGCAGCTAACTCTAGGTGCTCAAGCACTGAACCGATAGCCTCGCGGACGACGTCAACGGTCCGCTTCACGGCAGGGTCGTCTGCGCAGCCGGCGGGAACGCCAGGGCCCCGAGAGCGTTCATACTCCTGGTGCGTCGCTTCGAGCTGTTGAGTTAAGTCGGCGAGGAACGACCGTTGTTGACGGAGCGTTTGGTCCTTTACTTCGGTTTGCGAATACTGATCGAAGGCGGGGTTCTTGAGCGCAGCATCCAGCTCTTCAATTTCCTTTGCAATTGAGAGAATTTGCCTTTCAATATCGCGATTGGCTTGGAACGCCCTGATCGATTCAGATAGCCTTTTGTCGAGTCCTTCCAGCTGACGACCCAAATCACCGATTTCCTGCTGATAGTGACGAAAGTCGAAGAATTGATCGATAAAGGCTATTTGAGCGTCTTCATTCTCCGCAATTTTAATTATTTCGTTCTGGCTCAGAAAAAGAACTGGGAAAAGTTCGGAGGGATCTCGCGTTAACGCAGTCGTGTACGGGTGGTCCTCTGCCGGATCCCACATTCGCGAGACAGTGAATTCCTTCCCAGTATCGTCGAGAAGTGTAACCTGAACCGTTCCATAGTTTTCCAATTTGCTTTCTAGTTTGCTTGTGTGGTCTGCGCGAATGTCGTCATTCTTGGGAAGCTGATTGAGTACAAAGCGGAGAAATTCGATCAAGAGTGACTTACCCGCACCCTTCGCCCCGAGAATTGAATTGAGACCACCGTGAAATTCGGCCTCCGCGCGGTCCAGAAATCCGCCCATCACTTCTATCTTTAAAATTCGGGGATATACGGATGAAATCAGTTCGAAGTCCTGTCTAATCCGGACATCTGGATCGGCCAAACACTGGCGGAGGCCGTCGATATCCACTCGATCAAGCTTGAAAAACGCGCATCGTCCCCCCATCCCGGAGAGTGCGTGAAGGCCGTCGTTCTCTCCAGAGGGATTGTCTGATGCCTGATAACACGCGAGTTTTCTCTGGTAGGTTGAATCGGTACCGTCCAAGAGATCGCAGACTCGCTTTCGCTCCGCCGCCGCGCCGGTATCGCGGAAGTCGGTCCCTTCGGCTGCATGTATATAACGAGACTGTATGAGATTTGTTCTCTGCTGGCCTCGCATGTCGTTCAGCGCGCCCTTAGTGGAATTTGCATGGGCGAGTACGGTGAGTCCGCCGCGTCTTTCGACAATCTCCGCGACCGCTATAGGGTCTTTCTGAATCAGAGCCGCAATATTTCCATATTCGGCTGGGGTCAAACCGAGATTCCCCAAAAGGCTCTCGATGTCCTGCGTGCCGCGTTGAGGGTCAAAAAGAGCTATGAGATGGATTCCTCCTCTGCCACCCGTACACGTCAACTCAACGCCGGGGAAAACTATTAGCGGTTTTCCATGGGCTGCTCGCTTGACGGAATCGATCCAAGCTCCGCTGTTATGGTCCGTAATCCCGATTCCATCCAATCCCTTTTCGATGGCGGCTTCTACGATCTGTTCCGGAGTTACGCTTCGGTCGCCAAAGCACTCTGACCCCGGCGTATGAACGTGAAGGTCCAGCTTCCTGAAGCGGAGCCCTTCACTGAACGACGCCTTCGATGCAGGCATTCTACGTTTCTCTCATTCGACTGTTTGTGGACAGTTAGAATTGTAATCAATCTGGGCGACTTTTGACAACGAAAGCGAAATACCCATCTGCGCGCACCGCGCTACGAACGTCGCTTTCGCCTGTTCCAGGACCCGCAAGCGCTCGCGCGGGACGTTCGAAATTGTGGTTCGGAATTGCTTCTTGCTCTGCCGTCGGGTGAAAACCTGGCCTTTTATTTGTGCGTTGTGGAGGGTCAAATGGCTGTCCCCGCTGGACGCGCTCAGGCGTCTTCTTTGTATTCCTTGAAGCCGTCTATCAATTGCCGAAATGAGGTGGGCTTGTATCGCTCGAAACCCTCCAGGTCCACGTATGCAAAATCGTACTTCGCGTTTGACTGCACCCGGTTGATGTCTTCGCACCATTGCCGCAGCCGTTCCATTTTGCGTGGCACGTCCAGGTCTTCCTGCCCTTTGGTTTCGACGACGAAAATTCGCTTGTCCGATAGTTTGACCAGAAAGTCCGGATAGTAGTTGGAAATGTCGCCATCCGCGTTGACGTAGTCCACCTTGAAACCCACCGCGAGATAATTCTTGGCGTAGGAAACCACGTCGTCACAATCATCCAGAAAACGGGCGAACAACAGCTCAAAATGACTGTCGCCGATAATGCGGTTGAAAACGCTCTTGGTCGGGACGAGATAATCTTGGTCCTTGGCCACGAATGGGCGTGTCTGCCGCAACTTGATAGTGTCGCGGATTTCGGCGTCACCTTTGTCCCTCACGGTGAGAGCGTTAATCGCTATCTTGAACGATTCGAGCAGAATTTTGCTGGCGGCTAGTTCCGACAGATTGCGCAGCGTGTTCGGGTCTTCAAGTTCTACCTGTCGGTCGAACAGCTCGGTCTGAACAAATGCTTTGACCTTGCCGTACAGCACGTCGTAGCCGCTGACGAGCCGCAAATCCTTCATGATGGTCTGTGCGAAGTAACCGACGACGCTGCGGTAATCGGCGATACCCGCAGTATCGAGGATGGTTGTGTGCGTCACGTCGCCGGTAGTGATGTCCTTGAAGACGATCTCCCGCTGCTGTTCCTCGCTGAACTGCAGGTACGCCACGCGCTGATGCGCGATCGCACCTATATCTAGATCGCCCAAGTTCTTGTATTCGCGGTAAACGCGCGATGTCAGGACCGGGATTTCAATATCCAGAGCGGCGATGTCCTTCTTCTCGTTCTCTTTGTCGATCTCCACTACCAGCGGCGTCTTGGGCTGCGTGCCTTCCCCCATCGGTTTGCGTTCCAGCACCACGCCTTCAGCTTGAATGGATTCCACGAAGTCCATGAAAGCATCTGTTCCGACTACACTGACGTACTCTTCCAAGCCGCCGGGATACATTTTGCGCAATCCGCGTCCCAAGGTCTGCTCGGGCAGAATGTTGCTCTTAGCGGAATAGGCACGCAGGCCCACGATCGTCGTGACGTTGCGCACATCCCAGCCTTCTTTAAGAACCATCACGGAGATGATGGCTTTGTAGGGGCTGTCCATCCCATCAATCGCGTTCGCTTGGTCGCGCAACTTATCCAATTCCTCTTTGGTCTTACCTGACGTTGATTCGGAAATCTCGCCATTGTTCTTCGTGTGGATGACTAAAACGGCATCTTTGAGGTCGGGATAGTGATCTTCCAGGTATCCGGCAACGTCGTCGCAGTTGCGGGTGTCGTCGGTCATCACGAACAGGATGGCTTTCTTGCCCATCTTTTCGTGTTCGGCATACGCCTTGCGCCATTCGATTACGCCGAGATTGATGTAGTCGGAATATTTCTCGGTGAACTTTGCGCTCTTACGCTCCACGAGTTTGGCGCGGCTGGGAATGTCAGGCAGCACCGGATGCTTGACCACGTTTTGCGAGATAGCTTCCACTAGCGGGTAATCAGCCACGGTCTGGACGAAGATCCCGCCGTTGTTGTGCTTGGGGGTGGCGGTAACATCCACTTGCAGGGAGAGCGCCGCGCCCTTTTGCTTCAGCCGGTTGTGAATGTCTTCGATAGATTTGAACCAAGCCATGCGCGGGTCGTGGATATGGTGAGCTTCGTCGTTCAAGACGACGAGCTCGTCGATGTCGCGCACAATCATGCCCAAATCCACTTTGGACTCGGTTGTCGCGCCGCTGGGGCGCTTGCCGAGAAAGTATCCCATCGTGTCTTCATCATCGGGTGAAGCGGGAATATCGTCGCCGGCATAGACGCGGTGGATGTTGGTCAGGAAGATGTTGCCGGTGGGGCGGGTGATGCGCACCTCGTCTTGCACGTGCAGAGTCAGTTGGAAGTCGTCACGCCAGTTGCGCCCGTCGAAGCCGTCGTCGGGCAAGATCGGGTCGTCTTTCAAAAAGATGCGCAGACCCTGAAAGTCCTTGTAGATGCGATCCAGCACGATGATATTGGGTGCGATCACCAAAAAATTGCGCGCTAGGCCCGATTCCGGTTCGTACAGCTTGTGGAAATAACTCCACGCCAGAACCAAGCTCAGCACCTTGGTTTTGCCGGAACCGGTCGCCATTTTCACGACAAAGCGACGCCAGGTCTCGTCAAACATCCCCGCCGAGACGGCGCCGGAACTGTCGAAACGCATGAGGTCGAATTTGTCCTTCACGCCCACCACGTCGTACAGATAGGCGATCGTCTCCATCGCTTCGCGTTGCGCAAAGTAGTACTGAAACTCAGCCATCGTGCCGTCGGCTTGCGGCATTAGATGTGGCGTGTTGAACCACCAGTTGAGCAAACTGCGGCTAGTGCCCGTTGCTCCCGCATAGCCGCTGTCCCGCCACCCCTTCACTTTCTTGCGCAGTTCCGACACCAGCGGCGGCATGAGCTTGTCCATGCTGGTCTCACGCAAAGCTTCATCCGCCGGAAACCAGCGGATCGCAGGGTCGAGGATGGCGTAGGGTGATTCAGGGAAGCTGGGATGGAGCGCCATTATTTCTTCGCTCCCACAGTCACTTCGACGATAGTCATGGTGTCGTTGCCGAAGATGTCCACCACCTTCACCGCGACTTTGCGCCGCCCCGCCCGGCATTCCTGAAAGACGCTGGTCAGTTCCAGCGCTCGGTCTTTCTTGGTGCGGAACGATTGCCACTCGTTTTCAAAAATATAGTCCCCCGTCCAGCGCTCTTCCCATGCGCCGGTGTCTTCGTTCTTGACGCGGACGATTTCGCGCTTGCTCTCGAAATCGAAATCCACTGACCAATAGTCGATCCAGTCCGTCCATTTTTTGGTGAGCCGTTCTCGGCTGACGATACCCTTCGCGTCCTTGCTCACCTTCACGATCTGCCCCTTCTCCACGACGATCTTGCTCGCTTTGTCTTTTAGCGAGGCCTCCGCGTTTGCAATAGAATCTTGCGAGTAAAAGACGGAAAAGTCGGTCAACTCGACCGCCACGCTGTTCTTCTTAACGTGCGGCTTGACCTCGATGGCGGCAACATCGTGAAAGACCACCTGGTTCTTTTCCACGGCTCGCTTGTCGAACACCTCGGCGGGGATGTACTTCGGGGCGATGTCGATACCTTTGGCGCGCGCTTCGTCCAGCACGTTAGGGAACAGCCCCATCTCAAACTCAAAGCCGAGAATGTCCACGCGGGTGATGTGCTTTTGGCGGCATTCCAAAATGACCTCTTCCACGAATAACCGCGACACCGGCAGATTCACCGGTCCCACGGCGACCAGCCGTCCCGATTTCTTTCCACAGAAGGCGTTATACCCGTCAGTCCTTTCGGCGCGGTAGGCACGGAGGATTAGATCGACGAAGGCGGCCTCCTTATGTTCCAACTGCTTTTGCTGTTCCACTTCCCGTAGGTTAGGATTCACGCCGATGAAATGTTGGCGCTCGTACTTGCCCAGGTTGAGGATTTCAAAGGCGCGGTAGTCCTTCCCTTCGGCCTTCAACTCCCGCTGCACTCCGATCAGCCGCTTGCGCGTGGTGTGAATGGCGAACTTACCCAAGTCGGTCACGATCCACTTGCGCCCCAGTTTTTCCGCCACAGCAGCGGCAGTACCGGAACCGCAAAAGAAGTCAGCTACTAGATCGCCTTCGTTGGACGAGGCTTTGATGATTCGCTCAAGAAGGGCCTCGGGCTTTTGGGTAGGGTAATCAACGCGCTCTTTGGCTTGAGGGTTGACGGGAGGGATGTCGTCCCACACCGAATCAACTATGTCGCCCTCAACCTCGTCCAAATAAATGATCCGAGTGCCGCCGGCTGTCGGATTGACATCATCTCTGTATTTTCGTCCGTTCGGGTCAGTCTTCCAACGTTTAAGGTATTCCTCGCTGTGCGGCCGAAATTGGGTCTGCCAGATAAAGCGGTCTTTGGTCTTTCGATACGAGATTATGTCATCATGCTTCTGAGGAAACTTTTTGGCCGTCTTGCGCTTGAATGAGAAGTAAGACCATATGATTTCGTTGAGAAAATGGTCCGGCTGAAACACTTCGTCTAACGCTTCACGAAGATGATGATGCACCCTCCAATCGCAGTGCACGTAAATGGTGCCATCCTCCGCCAGTAGATCCAGCATCAGCGCGAGTCGCTCGTAGATCATGGCGATGAAAGAATCCGCACCCTTCCCCCAGGTGTCGCGGTAGGCGATCTCTTCCAGGATATTGGGCTTCTTCGTGAAAGTGTCGTCGCCGATCTCGATGTCCATCGAGAAATCCGCGCCCACGTCAAACGGCGGGTCTATGTAGATCAGCTTCAGACCACCCTGCTTTTCGATTTCCTCGCGCAGGGGTCCGTTCTTCAGCGATGAGAGGATGAGCTTGTTGTCGCCCCAGATCAGTTTGTTGGTCCAGCCTTTGAGCTGGCGTCCGCGTTCGTCAAAAAGACCAGATTGCAATGCCTTGTCTGCCGGTTTCTCGGCGCGCGGCTCGTCCACCTGCTCGATCACCTGAAAAGGTAGGACGATGTTGCAGACTTCGCTGGTCTTGCCGTTCCAGACCAGTTCAACCTCGCGTTTGTCCTCAAACAGCAGGAACCGGAATTTGTCCGGCAGCGGCTTGTCGGCTTCGATATACCGGATGATTTCTTGCTGTTCTGGTTCGGTTAGTCGCGCCATGAAATTTCTCTTTTTTTCAAGCCCTGAATTGGCTGCGCTCTACTGGAAACGATTGTGTGGTGCGGAATTAGCTCCCGGAAGCACTGCGCATCGGCGGCGAAGGTTTCAACTCCAAGTGAATGCCTCTTTCCTTCGCCAGCCGACCGATCTCGGCCGTGAAAAATGCGCCGGGGGATTTCTTTATGTTCCCCGTCCTTGCTCGATACTTGGTCTCCGAAAGTGCAGCGCGGATAAGTTCGGCGGGCACCTTTTGCGCAACGAGACTGTAAAAGCCGCGAGAATGTGGATCACCGCAAACGGCGAGAATATCGGCGACGAGTATCCGTCGCTCATGTGTGCGGTAAATCTCCGCATCCGAAACTGACTGCTCCCTCACTCCCTTTTTCAAAGCCGACTTTTCTAAATCGTTAACGTTTAAACGTCTTGTTAATCTCTGCATCTGGTTAGTGTCCGTGCCGACGGTGTCCGTTATCACGGTGTCCGTAGAAGCGGGCACGGTAGCACGCTTTTGAGCCATGTCCGGATTTGCGGACACGGTAGGAACCTCGGTTTTATCGAAGATTTTGAGCGCCGAAATCGGTTGGATGAAGTAGACGTTGTTGCACCAGCGGCCGCGATAGCGCGTCTTCGGTTTGAGGGTCAAAACGGGCTGGCCCTGAAAGCGGAAACTCAGGAGGTCTTGAATCCGCTCGTTCACCCGCTGTCGCCGAATGCCCAAATCGCGCGCGATTCTATCCTGGGTCGGATAACAGTTGCCGTCTTCGTTCATATACGTTGCGAGGCAGCATAGCATCTTCCAAAGTTCGCCCGGAATCGCCGCGAGCAACCCGCTGTCACGCGCCTCGAAGTACATTTTGATGAACATCCGCCGCTCGCGGTCGCCGGTCGCGACATCAACCTCCGTCTGAAATTCGACACTGACGAGGGGCTTGCGTGGTTCGTTGTTTGGCTGTGACTCCATGTCGTTTAGGGTAAATGTTTGAGAGCGTCCTTGAGCGCGGCTCCGACCTCCGATCTCGTGGCCTTGGCTTTGGAGAAGGTGACGAGGACCTGGAATGTTCGGCCCTTCGGCTTGTGTAAAAACCGGTATCGCCCACCGGCGCGCTTCCTTCCGGCAGACCGGGAGCTCCGTCTCAAATCTCTCACGGTCGCGCCCGAACCGTCCTTAATCCTCGCCCACACCTCCTCAATCTCTTTGGATGACCCGGCGCGAACGAGCTGCAAGAGTTGGCTGCGCGTCCAGATGTCGGACGTTCGACATTGTTTTTTTATCGACTCCGGCAGCTGATTGAGGGTCAGGAGTTCGGTCACGCTGGTGCGCGATTTGCCGATGATCTTCGCGAGCGCTTGATCGGTGAAGCCGCGCGCCTGCTTGAGTCGCATGAGCGCCTCGGCCTCTTCGAGCGGCTTCAAGTTTTCTCGCTGCACGTTCTCGATGAGCGCGACTTCGAGCGCATCCTGAGCATCGCGCATGAGCGCCGGAAGCTCTTTGAGGCCGACCGCTTTCGCGGCACGCCAACGGCGTTCGCCCGCGATGATGACGAATCCCTCGCCGGCCGGTTCCTTACGAATCAAGATCGGCTGGAGTACGCCCTTCTCTCGGATCGATGCGGTGAGATCGTCGAGCGTCGCATCGTCGAAATATTTGCGAGGCTGGTCGGGATCGGGGCGGAGCAGTTCGAGCGGAACGTAGAGAAAGCCGGCATTGGCCGCCAAGTGGGAAATGGGATGCGCGGCTCCGGACGGCCTCCTCGGGCTTACCGCGTGCAGTCCGATTTCTTTGAAATTGAGTTTTTTAGGCATGGGGCGTAACGAGTTCGCGAGCGAGGTTTCGATATGCCTCGGCGACCGGCGAGGTGGGTTCGTAAGTCAAAATGGATTGCGCCGCCGCTACGCTGTCTTTCGCGCTGACCGAATACGGCACGATGGAATCGAAAACGGCGGGACCGAATGCGGAGCGGAGGGCCTCCAAGGTTCCCCTGCTGTGTTCCGTCTTCGCCTGGTATTGAGTGACCACGATGCCGGCGATTTTGAGCGACGGATTGAGCTCGCGGCGAACTTCCTCGACGGTATCCAGGAAGTCTCTCAAGGCTTGCACCGCGAGGTATTCGCTCGAAACCGGAATGAGCACCTCGTCCGCAGCCGCGAGCGCATTCATGGTGAGCAAATTCAAGGCGGGCGGGCAATCGATGAGCACGATGTCAAACGCTTGGCTGAGCGGACGAAGAACGCGGCCGAGCGATCGCTCTCGATTGATTCTCGTGATGAGTTGGGTCTCGACGTTCGCGAGTTGGCCGTTCGCCGGGATGAGGCTCACGCCCGGCATCGAAGTGGGCTGTATGATTTCCTCGGGTAAGAGCGGGGGCTCGGTCTGCAGCAGAAGGTCGTAGAGCGTGCGCGGCAGCGTGGCAAGGTCGAAGCCCAGAAGCTTCGTCAGGCTCGCCTGCGGGTCGAGGTCACACAAGAGCACGCGTGTTTTCCCATCGATCGCCAAGGCGTGCGCCAGATTGAGCGAAGAGGTGGTCTTCCCTACCCCGCCTTTATGATTCGCGATGGCGATGATCTTGGTCATGGTCGCGTTGCGGTTTTTGGCAGAACAGTCCCGCTCGCTTTTGACAGCGGGTCGCCGCCCTCGTCCGGTTTCTCGTATCGCTTGAGTTCCCGTTCGATCGCGTCTCGAACAATCGCACTGCGGCTTACCCTCGCGCGGTCGGCGGCTTCATTGAGCCGTTCGAGCTGTCCGACTTCGAGGGTGACTGATGCGGTAATTTTTTGGAGTTTGGGGTCGCGCATGAAAATTCATTACACGCTCGCCCGCCCGGCGGTACGAATAGTGTACTGATTGATTCATTATACAAAACGAAAATACGACGGCTGTGCATAACTCGTCGGCGAGGCCGCTTCGACGGACAGGAGAGGTCCGCAGAAAGAGGCGTTTCTGGGAATGTCGGACGTCCGACATTCGGTGGGATTTCAGAGCAAAGTGATAAATTCGTCGGTCGAGAGTCCGGCTAGAGCAAGTCCAGGAACTCCTCAACCGAGAGCCCTGCTTGCTTCAAGATCGAACGGAGAATTGTCGGCGGAACGTCACCCGAGTGTTGCGGAACAGTGACTCGAAACTTCGGCTTGGACGGATGTTTGAGCTGCGCGTGACTCCCAACCGTGTGATGGATAAAAAAACCGGCCCTCTGAAGCGCTCGGATAATCTCCTTGGCTTTGAGGACCGGAACACGCGGCGGCATTACGTTCAGATGCTCACGTCGACCGTCTCTTTGATAGGCTCCCCGATCGATTGGGTCTCTACCGGAATCCACTCGCCGTCTTTGAGAAGCCCTTCGATATGGCAGCGCAAGGCCTCGTGTGCCGCGTGCCGCGCTTCGTCGAGCGAATTCCCGAACGTTACGATCTCGGGGATAGCGGGGAACACGACGTGATATCCTCCCTCCGGCAGCGGCTCGAAGAACACCGTGTATTTGTAATCGGCCATGGACTCACCTCGTCGGGAGATGCGGTTTGTCATGTCTTTCGTCAATTGTAAGGCACGGGCAGGATGCGTCAAGGTCACCGTCAGCAGATGCTCAATTCGCCTCAATTTGCTATTTATCCCCAAAATCCCAGGGAAGTCGCATTCCTCAAGGGAACATGAAGTTAATTGAAAGAGTAAAGCTTGCCTTCAAAACATTTAGTCCAAGCGAATTCCGTCTCTGTCGTATAGTTCCGCGATATCATCCAACGGCCCTAGGTTCAAATACCAATGGCCGAAGGCGGGAAGCCCCGTATCCATTGGGTCCCAGAGGAAACGATACTCGCGCTGATACGCGAATTTAAAGTCCTTGCAATTGGGCGCGTCAAACGGTTGCTCCTTTGTCCATTCATACGGATCGAAATACAGTACTGAACCATCGAGGAAATACCAGCCATTCAGCTCACGACCGGCGGCAGCTTGCAGCCGTTCAGCAAAAATATCTGGTCGTCGGATTACTACACATGCATCGGCCTTGAACTCAACGAACAGCTCCGGACTCCACTCACAACTCGTGCACAGTACATAGTAGTTTGGCGCTGAAATGCTGCTACGAATATCACTCTTTAAAGGAATGTCCTGTCCGCTCGCCGTTGTGATTCTCGTGTAAGCAGCCGGCATGAAGCGATGTTTGTTAAGTTCGTCGTCGAATCGCGCTCCGTCGTTCTCCATCGAGCAATAATTGTATGCAGCAGAGAGACGAACCGAGCCCTTAAGAAACTCCCTCATCCATCGAAGTTCCCCATAACGAAAGATGAGCTTTCCGTCAGGAAATCTTGCTTGAAATTGTTCTTGGCTAGCAGGGATGCGGGAAATCTCGGCTGGCGGGGCGCAGGGTGGTTCGATTTTCCTTTGGTAAAATTCGTAGCGTGTCTGGTGTTCCTTTTTGTACCAATACCATGCTCCAAACATACACCCGATCGGGATTTTGTGGCTTTCCGACCGCGCGAATACGCGGAAATTCCTAACGATATCTGTGTAACGCCTGGCTAGTTGATCCGCAGTCAGGCCGCCTAGGTGCCGACGGGTTTCATAGTCGAATTCCCAAAAATCAGGCTCGTAGTTGTGAATGTTCGTGCGCCAAGATTTCAGGGTTTCAGAGCTAGGCATTACGTCCGGTAGGTTCAGCGTTGGAATGTGCACTCGATATTTCATGAAAACGTCGCCCGCACCGCCTCTTCCAGCCGGTCCTGTCTCACCTTCACCCAGGGTGAATAATGCTTCTCGACGATTCGACTTGTGTTCCCGAGCAACGCCGCGACATCCGCGATCGGTACGCCTTTCAGCAAAAGAGAAACCGCGAAACTGTCCCGCAATTGATGCGCGTGAAACGTCACCCCCGCGGCCTTCCCGACTCGTGCCAACGCCCTCTGCCAGTTACCCACCGCCGTTTTAATGGACCCGATCCCCGTCCAGAAAAAATACTCGCCCTCCCATTTCAAAATCTCCGTGAGTGCGAATTTCGGCAACGGTACGCGCACCGGCACGCCTGTCTTTTCCGAATATAGAAAAATCGTCCCTTCAATTACCTTCGCTCGGGTGAGCATCACGCAATCCTGAATCCGCAGCCCGGAATAGCGAAGGGTCAAAATAAACGCCTTCACGCGCTCCCTGCCGTCGCACGCAGCCAGCAATTTATCGAAATCGGCATCCGACACCGGCTCTGTTGGCTTCTGCACATATCGAGGAGGCTTCAGAAGCATTGCCGGATTTTTCTCAATCCATCCCCGCTCGACGCAGAATTTGAAGAACGCCCGCAGCCGGCCGATCTTCTTTTCGGCCGTAATTCCGGCGAGCTTCCACGTCTCCCGATACGAGGCCAGGTCGGAAATATCCACCTCGCCTATCGGCCGCTCACCGAACCGCTCCACAAGCTCCCGCTCCGTGACCCGATATTTCCGCATCGTTCCGGCCCGGAGCATTCGCGCCTCGCAGTCCGACATATACCGGCTGAGCGCCTCGCGCACGGAAACCAGCTCCCGCTTTTTACCGCCTTCCCAATCGCGGACAATCTTTTGCGCCGATTCCCAATTGCGGACACCCAACGATTTCCGCATCTGCTCCCCGTGCAGCGACCCCGTTACCCAGATCGGACAGGTGCAATCACGCTTCTTTGTCTTGCCGCATTTCGTTGCCGAGTGCCGCCGCGAGAGATTGAGCATCGTCCGAATATAGCAAAATCGCGTACAGAACTCACACAGAACCGCTCCGAAATGAAAAAGCCCTTGACCTACAAGGGTTTTCTTGGCGGAGGGGGGAGGGAGTCGAACCCTCCGGCGACAATATTAGCCGCCAAGCCGGTTTTGAAGACCGGTGGGGCCACCGGGCCCCTTCCTCCTCCATG
>Ga0207927_1000210_pt1 | contig 24384 bp, 27 predicted proteins | sample NGESurdeep072012_2_FD_184456 | JGI IMG/M metagenome (GOLD analysis project Ga0207927, IMG submission 184456) | Arctic peat soil microbial communities from Barrow, Alaska - NGEE Surface sample 210-2 deep-072012 (SPAdes) | ecosystem: Environmental > Terrestrial > Soil > Wetlands > Peat ... | reverse complement strand
TGGCTCGACCCCGGCGTGTTCGGGACGCTCGGCGTCGGCGCGGGCTTTGCGCTCGGCGCCGCCCTGGCGCGTCCCGACAGCGAGGTCTGGATCGTGTTCGGCGATGGCGCCTGTGGCTACGGCCTGGTGGAGTTCGACACGTTCGTGCGCCACGGCATCCCCGTCATCGCCGTGGTCGGCAACGACGCCGGCTGGACGCAGATTGCGCGCGAGCAGGTCAAGCTTCTGCATGACGACGTGGCCACCGTGCTCGCGCGCACGGCCTACCACGAGGTCGCCGCGGGCTTCGGCGCCGAAGGGCTGTTGGTGACGACCATGGCCGACATGCCCGCCGCGTTGGCCCGAGCACGCACCCTGGTGCGCGGCGGCAAGGCCGTTCTCGTCAACGTGTGGATCGACAAAACCGAGTTCCGCGAAGGCTCGCTGTCGTTGTAGCGGCAGCGAACCGAGAGAGCGTGAAGCTCCGTTCGATTCCCGTCCGTGCGCCGCCGCTCACCGGGGGTTGCGGCCACCGCGTGCCTCGAAGGGTTGCTACTTCTCGTCGGCCCGCGTCTCCGGTGACTTTGGCGGCCCGAGTTGCGGTTCGCGCCGGATCGTTGCTGCGTAGGCCTCCTGGGCCTGCTGCATCTGCCAGTCCGTGATGTGGCCCATCGAATGCAAGTGCTGGACCTCGCGCAAGGCATCGGCCAACTCGGCAGCGTCGCCTGCCGAGGGGCTGGCCAGGTGCCGCAGCAAGTCGCCGTACCGTTCCTCTTCAGGCCTCGCCATGGTCGTTCCCTGGTTCGTGCATGTCGCGCTCCATCCAGGCGGCGCGATTCGTCTTCGCAACTATCGTCCTGCGGAACCTAGCGGCGCCCGGCTCGACGCGGGTTCGTCGCGAGCGCTACGGGCAGGCTCGACGCAAGAACCCACCGCCGTCCGGGCTACCGGTAGCGCAGGCGCGTCCCTCTCATGCCGCTAGGCTTTCTTCGCTTTCGGTGGCGGAGCCTCCGGTGTGGAAGCCGCCAGCAATGCCGCCGCGGCTTCGCCTTTGAGTAACGCCGCTTCCGCCCGGCCCAGCCCCAACTCGACGCGCGGCCGCCAGCTCGGCTCGAGCGCCCGGTTCTCCAGGGAGGTTCTGGCCGAAGCGATGTAGCTCTCCAGCTGAGGCACCGATAACGCGTCGAGCCGGTCGAAGAGCGCCGCCTCTTCCTGGGGCGTGAAGGGTTCGAGGGGAGTGTGGATCACGTCTTTGTGCATCACTGAAGCTTAGTCGCAATTCGCCGCCGTGAACGGTGGTTACTCGCTGCCCGAGTTCCCTGCTTCAGGCATGATCGACTGATGCCGGCGACAAAGACGAAGGTAGGAGACGAGGTCAGGTTGCCTAGCGGCGTCTCCGTGCGCGTCACCACGGCGGTCGACGCGAAGCGGCCATGGGGTCTGGTCGGCGTCGGCCACGTCTGGCAGATACGCCGCCATCAACCCGATCAGTCCGGCAGCGGCTGGCAGTACTTCTTCGGTACCAGTCCGGTGCCGCTGCAGCTCGACGAGGCCGATGCGGCGGCGCTCATGAAGATCCTGAACCAGGTGCAGCCGCCGACGCGCTAGCGATCGCTTCGCGGGCGCAAGAAGAGAAGGCCTCGTCGCTGCAATGCCGAACCCGATGCGAGCCGGTGAAGCGAAGGCGGTTTCGGGTGCTGCCGCGGCTCGCGTCCATTCCGTGCCGCGCTGGACCTGGCTGCCCGCTCCGGGGACGTGGAAGTACCACGCGCTGCTGCTCGCTCTCGGCATCTTCGTGCTCGGGCCGATCGGCGGCCTGACAGCGGCGTACATGAACTTCTCGATCGGCTTTTTTGTCGGCGGCCAGGTACTTGCCGGCCTGCTCGGCTCGACCGTGACCTATGGCTACGGCGCTGAAGGCAAGCACGGTGCCAACTACATCCAGACCGCAGCGGCATCGGTTGCCGGCATCAGCGCCATGGGTGTTCTCGTGCAGGCGATGGTCTGGATGGGCCTGCCGCAACCGCCGACGTGGCAGCTCGTCCTCTACATGCTCGCCATCGGCATGTTCGGCGCCGGCGTCGGCATGCTGTATACGCCGATCCTCGTCGATCGCATGCAGCTCGTCTTCCCCTCGGGGCTGGCGGTCGCCAACATCCTGCGGGCGCTCACCGACCCGGTTCTGCTCCGCCGCTCGATCGGCCTGCTCGGAGGCGGTGTCGCCACCGGCCTCGCCGGCGGCATCGCATCGGCCAAGATCGCGGCGCTCGCCGCCATCGATCTTTCGGCCTCGACCTTCGGCGCCGGCATGGTCGTCGGCGCGCGCATCGGCCTGGCAGCCGTCACCGGCGGCGTCCTCAGCGTCGCCTTCGCGCCTTACTTCGTCTCGATCGGCTGGCTCTCGGCGGGCGATCCGCCGCGCAAGATCATGTTTCTCATCGCCCTCGGCACGATCATGGGCGCGGCGGCGATCGACCTGCTCGTCATCTTCGGCCAGGTCTGGCGGCGCTACCGCTCGACCAGCGCACAGCCGGCCACCGGTGCGCCGGAGGCCGGGTGGAAGCGGGTCAACACGGTGCGGCTCGTCGCCTGGACGGCGTTCTGGGGCGCAGCCATCGTCGTCACCGGCCACGCTGTGCTCGGCCAGCCGATCAGCTATCTGCTCGTCGCCGTCGCTCTCGTTTTCGTCTTCGCGATGGTCAACGGCATCTCGGTCGGCATCAGCGATTCCAATCCGATCTCCTCGGCCTTCGTCGTCTCGGTCGTCGTCATGGCTTCGGTCGGCCTGCGCGATCCGGCCGTCGGCCTGATGGCCGGCATGGTGCTGCTCGTCTCGACGAGCGTCGCCTGCGACATGCAGCAGGATCGCTCGACCGGCTGGCGCCTCGGCACCAACCGCGTCATCCAGTTCCGCTATCAGACGGCCGGCATCCTCGTCGGCGCGCTCCTCGCGGTCGGCTTCGCCAAGCTCTTCATGGCCGCCTATCCGGTGCTCAAGCTCGACCAGACGGTGATGTCGGCGGCGCAGCAACCGGGCCAGTGGAACGCGGCGATGACGTTCAAGTTCGTCGGCATCCTGCGCAGCCTGACCGACGACAAGCCCTACCAGCGCACCGCGATCTGGATCGGCGTGGCGATCGGCCTGGCCATCGAGCTGGCGCGCAAGATATTGCGGTCGCGACCGGCCTATCGGCGATTCACCGCAGGCTCGCGCGCCGGCTTCGCCACCGACTTCGTGCTCGACACGGTGGTCCTGCCTTCGCCTTACGCGCTTTCGTTCGGCGGTTTCGTCAACCTGCACACGTCGCTCTGGCTCGGCGCCGGCGGCGCGATCGCGAGCGCGCTCGAGTCGCGGAAGAAGAGTCAAGCGGCGCCGGGCGACGCGACCGAGGTGCCGCAGGACATGACGGGCACTTCGCTTTTCGGCGGCGGCCTCATCGCCGGCGATGCGCTCGCTGCTCTGGGCCTCGGGCTGGTGGCACTCGGCGGCCTCGTGATCGGCACATGACACCGGGCCCTGCACGCCGACAATCCGGTGTGAAAGCGGCTTGGCCGACAGCTTTATAACTCACGGAGACACCATGGGCCTTCTCGACATCCTCGACCAGTACGCCGGCACGGCGCAGCCGCAGGCCGACACTTCCGCCCACTTCGACGCAGCGGCCCAGCAAGCGTCGACCGGCGAGCTGGGCAGCGCCTTCGCGGCAATGTTCCGCTCCGACGCGACGCCAGCCTTCGGCCAGCAGATCGGCGATCTCTTCAACCGCTCCAATCCGCTGCAGCAGGCCGGCCTGCTCAACCAGATCCTGCAGTCGGTCGGGCCGGCTGCACTCGGTGCGGCGGGAGGCGTGCTCGGCCGCGTTCTCGGGTCGGTCACGGCGACCGGTGGCATGCCGACAATCACGCCGGAGCAGGCATCGCAGCTGTCGCCCGCCGACGTGCAGGCCATCGCCAACCATGCCGAGCAACACGATCCTTCGATCATCGATCGCGCCGGGGCGTACTACGCCGAGCATCCCACGCTCGTGAAGTCGCTCGGCGTCGCCGTGCTCGCGGTCACGCTCGGCCATCTGCGAAGCCAGCTCTGACGACGCGAAACAAGGAGAGCGAACGCAGGTTTCACCCCGATTCCATCGCCCGGCCGTTCAACGCCATGTCCCCACTTGCTTTTGCCAGGAGATCGACATGCCAACCCGCCGCGCCCTGCTCACCCTGCTCGCCGCCGCGGCGACGAGCGCCTGCACTTCGCCGCCGGCCTTCGCCGTCGGCGGCCTCGTCGACATGCAAGTCGTCGACCGCAGCCGCGGCGACGTGCTGCCAACCTACCGGTCGCGCGGTGCCAACTGGATCGCAGGCCGGCCGGGCGACCGCTATGCCATCCGGCTCACCAATCGAACCGGTGGCCGCGTTCTCATCGTCCTCTCGGTCGACGGCGTCAACGCCGTGAGCGGCGAGACCGCGTCGACCGGCCAGACCGGCTACGTGCTCGGGCCATGGGCCTCGGCCGAGATCACGGGCTGGCGCAAAAGCTACGCGGAGGCTGCGGCGTTCTACTTCACGGCTCTGCCTGACTCATACGCGGCGCGAACCGATCGGCCCGATAACGTCGGCGTCATCGCTGCGGCGGTGTTCCGCGAGCGCGTGCCGTTGCCCGCGCCGCGGTCGTTCGAAGCGCCGCCCGTGGCGAGCAACCGGCTCGATGGCGCCGAGCGGCAGGAAGGCGAGCGACGCGCCCCGGCCGCAGGTGCGGCCGAAGGCAACGCCGATTCGAGATCGGCGAACGCACCCGCTCCGGCGACGGCCGCACCGCCGACCCGCGATTCGCTGGCCAAGTCGGAGAAGCTCGGCACCGGCCATGGCGAGCGCGAATACTCGCCGACGACGCAGACGACCTTCGAGAGGGCGGGCTCGCAGCCGGCCGAGGTCGTGCAGGTGCGCTACGACAGCTTCGCCAACCTCGTCGCCAACGGCGTCATCGGTCGACCACGACCGCCGGCGGTCCCCGATCCCTTCCCGGCCTTCGTTCCCGATCCCCGGTAGGCAGCGGGCCGCCGTGCAGGCGGCTGCGGTTGGGACGGCGGGCACAATGCCGCAGCGTCGCCGGTTTCGCTGCGAAGGCATCCTGCCCTCGAGCCGGCACAACCGGTTCAAGGTGCCCCGCCCATGCCCGCTTCGCCCGCCGACATCCTCGCGAATCTGGCGGTCGTCGACGCGGAGCGGCAGCGGCGATCGTCGGTTCCCGCGCTGAATGCCAGGGTGGTCACACTGAAGTCCTACCAGCAGCGGCGCTTCTCGCTCACCTATGCCGATCTGCTGCGCAACGAGCGCTACGGCGCGGCCTCGCGCTTTTTTCTCGACGAGCTGTACGGGCCCGGTGATTTCACGCCGCGCGATACGCAGTTCGCTCGCGTGGTTCCGGCGTTGGGGCGGCTGTTCCCGCGCAACATGGTCGAAGCCGTCGCGACGCTGGCCGAGCTGCATGCCTTGTCGGAGACCCTCGACACGACCATGGCAGCGCAGCTGGAGGCTGAGCGGATCTCAGGCTCCGACTACATCCGGGCGTGGCAGGGCACCGGCCGCGCGCCCGACCGGCAACGCCAGATCGTGATGACACTGGACCTCGCTGCCCGGCTCGATCAGTTGACGCACAAGCCCTTGCTGCGCAATGCCCTGCGAATGATGCGCGGGCCGGCCCGGGCTGCGGGCCTGTCCGAGCTGCAGCGCTTCCTCGAGAGCGGATTCGACATCTTCCGGGCGATGAACGGCGCGCAGGAGTTCATCGCCGTCGTGGGCTCCCGAGAACGGGCCCTGGCCGCCGCGCTCTTCGCGGCGGGAACAGATGGAGCAGACCCGAGCTCGACCGAAGTCGCCCTGGCCGGATTGCCCTGAAAGCGAGGACGAGGTCGCCGCCGCCTCGAGAACCGGAGATTTCCCCTACTTGCTGCGGCCGTAGCGAGCGGTCAATTTCGCTTCGCCGAGCTTGTTGGCCTGGACCGTGGAACCGATGAGGGCTGCCGTCGCATCGGCGGGAACATCGAGCTTGTCGGTCTTCAGCGCGTAGACAGTGAAGACGTAGCGATGCGGCTTGTCGCCGGCCGGCGGGCAGGCGCCGCCGAAGGCGGATGCACCGAAGTCGGTGCGCCCCTGCACGCTGCCCGCCGGCATATTCTTGCCGTCGGCGCTGCCGGCGCCTTCGGGCAACTGCATGGTGGTGGCGGGAATGTTGAAGACGACCCAATGCCACCAGCCCGAGCCGCTTGGCGCGTCGGGGTCGTAAAGCGTCACCGCGAAGCTCTTCGTTCCGGCCGGCGCGTCCTTCCACGACAGCGCCGGCGAGATGTTCTTGCCACTGCAGCCGAATCCGTTGAACACCTGAGCCTCGCTCAGCATGCTGCCCGGCTTGATCGTCGGGCTGCTTAGGGTAAAGCCGGCAGCCTGCGCAGCAAGCAAAGACGCGAGCAACGCAGTGCTCACGACCAGAGATCGACGAATGCAGACATCGCACATCCTCCGTTGAATTCGTGAGAGGGCATGATAGCTGGCGAAGAACGCTTCACGGATATCGACGCAGCGGTTCGAAGCATTGCCGCGCCGTCGCTCGGGGTCGCTACGCGGCGCTGGCGAGCCCTCCGATTCGGCGTCAGCGGTCGACGATCGATGCTCCTCCACGACCTCCCGGGTCATGGGCACGGCATCAGCCTCGTTTCGGCGCGGTCAAGGATGCAGGCAGCGGCGGCGTGCTCACGGCCGGCACATCGCAATGAGCTCGTGCACGTCAGGCAGTGCGCCGAGCGCCCTGCACTTCTCGGCGATCGCGCCTGCCTTCGCCGCCCCGAGCACCGGCTCGACCAGCGCCGCGAACTTGGCGTCGAGCTGAGCGTCGGAAAGCGGCCGTTGCAGCGAGCCGATCGCGTGCTCGATGCGCAGGTGCACGCGCTGCCCATCGGCGAGCACGGCGGTCACGTCGGCACCGGCCTCGTCGACGCCCGAGTCTGCGGTTGCCTCGACCTTGCGGCGCAGCGCCACCACGTCGGGCCGGTTGACGATGGCGTCGGCGAACTCGGCTTCGCCGGCGCGTCCGAAGATGAGCCCGGCGGCGCAACCGTGGTAGACGCTGAACTTGGCGCCGAGGCCGTCGCGCGGCTCCTTCTTGCCGGTGAGCTCGAGCACGAGCGGATGCACGCGCAGCTCGATGCGCGCCACATGCCCGGGCGCGATGCCGCGCTCGCGCAGCTGCACGCAGGCGTCGATGCTCGGGTGGATGACGATGCCGCAGGCAAACGGCTTGTAGGTGTTGAACGAGATCTCGAAACGCGTGCCGAGCTCGTCGGTCACTTCGTGCCACGCGCGCTTGTCCGACACCACCTGCACGAAGCCGCGCGGCGCTTCGAGCGCGCGCGGGCTCGCCGTGAAGCCGTGATGCGCCAATAGCGCCGACATCAAGCCCGCGCGCGCCGCTGCGCCCGGATGGAAGGGCTTGGTCATCGTCCCGAATTGCTCGCGCAAGCCCACCGGCTGCGATGCCGCGATGCCGAGCGCCATCGCCGTCCGCGCGGTATCGAGGCGCAGCAGGCGGGCGCAGCCCGCCGCGGCGCCGAGCATGCCCGTCGAGCCGGTGATGTGCCAGCCGCGGTCGTAGTGGTCCGGGTACATGACGTTGCCGATGCGGCAGGCAACATCGATGCCAAGGACGAGCGCGTCGACCGCGTCGCGCCCCGATGCGCCACGCTGCTCGGCCAGGGCCAGCACGGCGGAGGCGACCGGCCCGGTGGGATGGATGATCGTTTTCAGGTGCGTATCGTCGAAGTCGAAGATGTGCGAGGCGATGCCGTTGATGAGCGCCGCGCTGGCCATGTCGACGCGCTCGGCGCGTCCGAGCACGCTGACCTGCGGCGCCGGCTCGAGCATCTTCACCGCGGCCAGCGCCGCGTCGGCGGCCTCGTGATGCGCCGCGCCGATGGCGCAGCCGAGCCAGTTGTAGAACGTGCGCTGCGCCTCGCGCTCGACCGCATCGCTCCAGCCGCGGCTCGCGTGGCCGGCCACGAAGCGGGCGAGGATGTCGGTGATCGGCGGCGCGTTCGTTTCGGCGGCGACTTGCGTGTTGCGGGCCACGGGGCACCTCGTTGCGGTCGAAAGGCTGGCGATGGCCAGCCCGCATCATTCGTCGAGCCGGATGTTGCGAGCCTTGGCCAGCGCAGTCCAGCGCTGGATCTCGGCGCGAATGTAGGCGCCGAACTGCTCGGGCGTCATCGGCATCGGCTCGACGGCCTCGACCGAAAGCCGCTCGCGCAGCTCCGTATCCTTCAGCACGGCAACCTGCGTCTCGTTGAGCTGCCTGGCGATATCGGCCGCAATTCCGGCCGGGCCGACCGTGCCGTACCACTGCATCGCGTCGAAGCCCTTGAAGCCCGACTCCTCGAGCGTCGGCACGTCCGGAATTTGCAAGCTGCGCGCCCGCCCGGTGACGACGAGTGCGCGCACGCGCCCCGAGCGCAGGTGCGGCAGTGCCGCGGCGAGGCCGGGAAACATCGCCTGCGTCTGGCCGCCGAGCAGGTCGGTGAAGGCCGGCGCGATGCCGCGGTACGGGATGTGCAGCATGAAGCCACCCATCTCCTGCTTGAAGAGCTCCATCGTCAGGTGCGTGAGCGAGCCGGGGCCGGCCGAGCCGTAGGCGACTCGACCGGGGTTCTTGCGCACGTAGTCGATGAACTCGGCGAGCGTCCTGGCCGGCAGCGCGCTGTTGACCACCAGCACATTCGGCGTGGCGCCGATCATGCCGATCGGCGTGAAGTCCTTGACCGCATCGTAGGGAACGTGGCGCGTCGCCGGCGTCGTGCCGTGCGTGGCGACGTAGCCCTGCATCAGCGTGTAGCCGTCGGGCGCGGAGCGGGCCGTGGTCTGGCACGCGATCACGCCGCCGCCGCCACTCTGGTTGTCGACGATGAAGGGCTGGCCGAGCGCCTTGCCCCAGCGCTCGGTGACTACCCGCGCGATCATGTCGCTGCCGCCTCCCGCGGCGACGGGCACGATGTAGCGGATCGGCCGGACCGGATAGGTCTCGGCACGCGCGGCAAGCGGAAGCAGGAGCGCAGCCGATGCCTGCAGCAGCTCACGGCGCTTCATGCCCGTCTCCGCTTCTCGTTCATCGGTCTAAAAAAGCTCCTGACTACGCTCTTGCAATGCGAGCCAGACGCGCTCGGAGGTCGCCGGCATCTGGATCTTTTCGGCGTTTCGTCCGAGGCCGGCGTGATCAAGCGCATCGACGAGCGCGTTCATGACGACCGGCGTCGCGCCGATCGTGCCGAGCTCGCCGACGCCCTTGACGCCGAGCGGATTCAGGGCGCAAGGAATTGACGTATCGAACTCGGTGCGGAACATCGGGCCACCCTCGGCGCGCGGCAGCGCATAGTCCATGAGACTGCCGGTAACGAGCTGGCTGCTCCCGGCGTCGTAGACGACCTGCTCGCAGAGGGCCTGGCCGATTCCCTGCACGGCACCACCGTCGACCTGCCCGCGTGCGATCGTCGGGCTGATGACGCGGCCGATGTCGTTGACGGACGCATAGGAGACGACACGCACGTCGCCCGTCTCCGGGTCGACCTCGACTTCGCAGACGTGACAGGCGTTCGGCCAGGTCGGGCCGCCGACGCTGCTCGTCGAGTCGAGGTGGATGCGGGCGCCTGCCTGCTTGCCGGCGAGCGCGAAGAGATCGATGCCGAGATCGGTGCCGACGACGCCGAAGCGCCCGGCCCGGTATTCGATGTCGGCCGCCGCCGCTTCGAGCGCTTCGGCAGCCAGCGTCCTGGCGTGTTCGACGGTCCGCTCGGAAGCGACGCGCACGGCCGAGCCGCCAACGAAAAGCGAGCGCGAACCGGCGCTGCCGAAGCCGTTGCCGCGATCGGTATCGCCCTGGACGATGCGCACGCGATCGATCGGCACGCCGAACACGTCGACGGCGAGCTGCGCGTAGCTGGTCTGGATTCCCTGCCCCATGGCTTGAGTTGCCGAGAAGATCTCGATGAAGCCATCGGGCGTGACGTCGACGCTGACCTTTTCTTCGAAGACGTTGCCGCCGGTCCATTCGAGGAAGGTCGCGATGCCGCGGCCGCGCAGCATGCCGCGGCGATCGGCTTCTTCACGCCGTGCCGCGAAGCCGTGCCAATCGGCGAGCGCCAAGCCCTGATCGAGGATCTTCTCGAAGGCGCCGCTGTCGTAGGTCTGGCCCATCGCGTTGAGATACGGCATCTGCTCGGGGCCGATCATGTTGCGGCGGCGCAGCTCGGCCGGGTCGAGCTTCATCTCGCGCGCTGCCGCGTCCATGAGCCGCTCGATGACGTAGATCGCCTCCGGCCGACCGGCGCCGCGGTAGGCGCCGGTCGGCGCCGTGTTCGTGAGCACGGCGTGCAGATGCAGGTCGATCGTGCCGATGTCGTAGATGCTGGTCGCCACCCACGGACCGATGAGCAGCTGGATCACAACGCTCGTCGGCGTTGCGTAGGCGCCGACATCGGCGAACGACTTGACCCGCAGGGCGAGCACGCGGCCATCGGCATCGAGCGCCAGCTCGGCGTGGCTGGTCACGTCGCGGCCGGCGTTGGCGGAGAGGAACTCCTCGCTGCGATCGGCCTGCCAGCGCACCGGCCGCTTCAGCTCGCGCGCCGCCCAGGCGACGACGATGTCTTCCGGGTAGGCGCCGGTCTTCATGCCGAAGCCACCACCGACGTCGCCGACGATGACGTGGACGCTCGCCTGCGTCAGGCCCGGGATCGCGTCCGCGAGCGCCGCGGCGACCGCCGTCGGCATCTGGTTGCTGATGCGCACCTCGATACGGCCGGCGCCTTCGTCGAACGAAGCGACGATGCTGCGCGGCTCCATCGGCGCCGCGGCGACGCGCTGGTTGACGAGGCGAAGGGCAATGCGATGTGTCGCGCGCGCGAAAGCCGCCTCGGCTTCCCCGGGCTTGCCGTGGCGCATCTCGGCGGCGATGTTGTCCGCTGCGTCCGGCGTCACCACCGGCGCGCCGGGCCGCGTCGCCGCTTCGACGCCGACGACCGACGGCAGATCCTCGAACTCGATGGCGATGGCGTCGAGCGCGTCGCGCGCCGCGTGGCGCGTCACGGCGACTACCGCGGCGACGGGCTCGCCGACGTAGCGTGCGAACTCGTGCGCCAGGGCGCGGCGCGGCGGGCTCACGGTCGTCCGCCCGTCGGCACGCCTGAAGTCGGGTGTCGTCGGCATCGGCTTGACGCCCGCCGCAGCGAGGTCGGCACCGGTGTAGACGGCGAGCACACCCTCCATGGCCCGCGCCGCACCGGCATCGATGCTGACGATACGCGCATGCGCATAAGGCGAGCGCAGGAAAGCGATCGTCGCCTGTCCCGCGACGGGCACGTTGTCGGTGAAGCGGCCGAGGCCGCGCAGCAGGGCGCGGTCCTCGACGCGCGCCACGGCCCGGCCGCTGCCGAAGCGCGTGGCGGCATCGGTCACAGAAGAATCGTCGATTGGGTCGCTCATCGCATCAGGCCTGCAGCGCCGCCCACATCTCCTTGTCGCGCTCCGCCGTCCAGACACGCGGATCGCGATGCGCCGTCGCCTCGTCGAAGGCACGCGAGACGTCGAAAGGCATGCAGTGCTCGTAGATGAACTGCCGGCCGTATTTCGGGCGCAACCGGGCCTCGGTATCGGCGTAGACGCGCTTGAGGTCGTGGCCTTGCGCCACGCCGGACTGCACGCTGGCGAAGAGCTCGCTGAGGAAGGAGCGCGTCGTCGCGATCCCTTCGCGGCACATCGCCGGGTCGGTGAGCGCAGCGCCGCGGCCGGGGACGATGGCCACGGCGCCGAGCGCTTCGAGCTTGTCGAGCGTCTTCGGCCAGTCGCCGAAGTAGGCATCGCCGGCATAGGCCGTCGCGCCGTACTCGACGAGATCGCCGCTGAAAAGGATCTTCTGCTGCGGCAGCCATACGACCGTGTCGCCCTTGGTGTGGCCGCGGCCGAGCTGCATGAGCCTGACCTCGAGCTTACCGAGCCAGAGCGTCATCTCGCCCTTGAAGGCGATCGTCGGCCAGGTCAGCCCCGGGATCGTCTCGACGGCACGGAAGAGCCGCGGGAAGCGCTCGATCTCGCTTTTCATGTCGGCAGCGCCGCGCTCGACGATGAGATCGCGCGTGTCAACGCTCGCGATGATCTCGTTGGCGCCGTAGGCGCTGGCGCCGAGCACGCGTACCGCGTGGTAGTGGCTCATGACGACGTGCCTGATGGGCTTGTCCGTCACTTCGCGGATCCGCCGGATCACGTCTTTCGCCATCACCGGCGTGGCCTGCGTGTCGATCACCATCACCGATGCGTCGCCGACGACGACGCCGGTGTTCGGATCGCCCTCGGCCGTGTAGGCGTAGGCGTTGTCGGAGAGCCTGGTGAACGTGACCTTCTTGTCGGCAAGGTCGGCCTGCGATGCGAATGCTTTGCTCATGGCGGCGGCGCGCTGGCGCGTGAATGCGGAATCCTTCGATTCTGAGCGATGCGCGGAAATCCTTCCGCCGCCGCTCCCGCCGCTTCGCCGATCAGCGGGGTAGACGGCTGAGGAACGCGGCGACGGCGTCGTGGAAGCGCTCGGGCATCTCGGCAACGCTGAGATGCGAGGCTTCGTCGAAGATCGCCAGCTCGGCGCCGGCGATGCGCTCGGCGATCGCCCGCGCCATCTCCGGCGTCGCGCCGATATCGCGGCCGCCGGCCATGACCAGAGCCGGCGTCCTGACGTTGGCCAGGGTGTCGAGCCAATCGACGCTGGCGACGGCGCGGCAGCAGGCGACGTAGCCAGCCGCATCGCAGCGCATCAGCTTCGCGCGCAGTGCTGCCGTCTCGCCCGGATGCGCGGCGCGAAAGTCGGCGCCGAGATAGCGCTCGACGACGGCGTCGGCCACCGCCGCCATGCCGCCCTTTTCGACCGCGGCGATCCGCGCCGCCCACGTGGCCGCGGCCGCTTCGGGATAGCGTGCCAGGGTGCTGGCAAGCACGACGCCGCGCAACAGCTCGGGATGGTGGATGGCGAGCCCCTGCCCGACCATGCCGCCCATCGACAGGCCGATCCACGCGACCGGACCGCGCCCCCATTCGCGGATGACGCGCGCCGCATCGTCGACGAGATCGTCCATCGCATACGGCCCCGGCGGCACCGCCGATTCACCATGGCCGCGGTGCTCGTAGCGCAGCACCGCCATCGTCCTGGCCAGGCGCGCCGCGAGGCCGTCCCACATGTGCACATCGAGGCCGAGCGCGTGGCTCATGACAACCGGCGGCCCCTCGCCCTGCACCGTGACGTGCAGTTGCGGTGCGCTGAAGGTGTGGTGCGCGGCGACACGCGCGGCGCCGGCGAGTGACTGCGCCGCCGGCGCGCGGCCGGCCGCGCGCAGCAGCTCCGTCGTGATCTTGAACGCCGTGTTCGCGGCAGGGACGCCGCAATAGACGGCGCCCTGCATCAGCGTTTCCTTGATCTTCTCGAGCGAGACGCCGTGCTCGATCGCGGCCTTGCAATGCAGCTCGAACTCCTCCCAGCGCGCCAGGCCCATCGTCATGCCGAGGACGAGCAGACGCCGCGTCTCGTGGTCGAGCCCGGGACGGCCCCAGATGTCGTGCCAGGCATAGCGCGTGATGAGACTCTGGAAGTCCGCATTGAACTCGCTGGCGCCGGAAAGAGACTTCTCGACCCAGGCCTCACCGAGCACGGCGCGGCGGTTGACGAGACCGCGGTCGAAATCGTCGGCGCGTTCATCGCTCATGTCGGTGGCCCTGTCTTGTGGCATTGCGCGTCAGCGAAGACGGCGTCCGTCTCGGCCATCGAAAGCATCCGCGAAGATCGAGGCGGCCATGTCTCGACCTGGCTACTTGCGATTCGAGCGCAGCACGGCCGTATCCGGCCGGCCCGCGGCCTGGATCCGCGCCGCCTTCTTGTTGACGAGATGGCGAATGTTGGCGAGCGAGAGCAGGTGCGCCTGCATCAGCATCAGGAGGCCGGTGCGCCAGAGCTCGAGCACGGTCGCTTCGGGCAGGGTGTGGAGCTTGTCCTCGTCGACGGCGTGAAAGCCGTCGACCGAGAGCTTTTGCCCGTTCTGCAAGGTCGCATCGGCCTTCATCTCCTTCAGCACGCCGAGCATGACGAGGCGCTCGCAGAAGGCGCGCGTCCGCTCGGCCTCGAGCTCGAAGCGCTCGAGGAAATCCATGGCCCGCTTCAGCGCCGGGGCCGGCGCGTCGCCGGCCCCGAAGAGCGGCTCGGTACCGTGATCGGAAAAGCCGCTCCAGGCCTCGTCGACGAGGACGTTGATGCCCGAGGCGCCCGGCAGGCTCGCCGTCGAGAACGGGTAGCGGCGGATGTAGGCCGGGATGTAGCGCGCCTCCCAGCGCGTGCCCTCGACGTGCAGGTTCTCGCCGTGCGTGAGGCCGAGCAGGGCGACCGGCGACATCATCGGCCGGCCGGCCGTGTCGTGATGCCCGGTCTCGACGAAGACGATCGGAAACTCGAGCGCCGCCTGCGGGAACTCCGTCGCGGTGACGAAGACCGCGTGCAGATCCTTCGCGATCGAGAAATCCGTCAGCGGCGAGACCTTGCGGCCGCGATGGACGGCCGGATCGAGCGCGATCGAACGACGGTAGAGCGACGGCGCGAGACGGTTCAAGTGTGGGCTCCGGCGGAATCTGGCACGAGCGCTTCGGCGAGCACCTTGTCGACGCGCTTGCCGTCGAGATCGACGACCTCGAAGCGCCAGCCTTCCCACTCGACCGAGTCGGCAGTATCCGGCAAGCGCCCGAGCAGCAGCATGATCATGCCGGCCAGGGTGTTGTAGCGGCCGCGGTCTTCTTCGGGCAGCTCCTTCAGGCCGAGGCGGTCTTTGAGCTCCGGTATGGGAATGAGACCGTCGAAGAGCCAGCTGCCATCTGCGCGCTGCACCGCCCACGCGCCGGCATCGGCCTCGGTCCTGAACTCGCCGGTGATCGCCTCCAGCACGTCGCGCACCGTGATCATGCCTTGCACCTCGCCGTATTCGTCGACGACGAAGACGATCTGCGCGCTCGAAACGCGGAAGTGATCGAGCAGCTCCATGCCGGAAAGCGTCTCCGGCACGAACACCGGCGGCTGCAGGCCTTCCTCGAGCGCGAAGGCCTTGCCCTGCATCGATTGCTGCAGCAGGGCCCGGGCGCTGATGACGCCGAGCACGTCGTCGAGGCCGCCGCGGCAGACCGGGTAGCGCGCATGCTCTTCGTGCTCGATGACGCGCAGCACGTCCTTGGCGCTCGCCGTCGATTCGAGCCAGGCGATCTCGGCGCGCGGGATCATCATGGAGCCGACCTGCCGGTCGTCGAGGCGAAAGACGTTGCGCACCATCTGGTGCTCCTGCGCCTCGATGACGCCCGCGTCGAGCCCTTCCTCGAGGCTCGCATTGATCTCCTCCTCGGTGACACTGCGGTCGGGCGCCTCGCGAACGCCGATGAGCTTCAGCGTCGCCTCGGTACACCACGAGAGCAGCTTGACGAAGGGCCGGGCGATCAGCGAAAGCCACTCCATCGGCCGCGCCGCGAAGCGGGCGATCGTCTCCGGATACATAAGACCGAGCCGCTTCGGCACCAGCTCGCCGAAGACGATGCTGAGAAAGGTGATGGTGACGACGACCATGCCCGTCGCCGTGATGTCGGCAGCGCGATCGACGATGCCGAAGGTGGCGTGCAGCCAGCGCGCGAACGGCGCGGAGAACGCCGCATTGCCGACGATGCCGTTCAGGACACTGATCGACGTGATGCCGATCTGCACGACGGAGAGGAACTTGGTCGGGTCGTCGTGCAAGGCCATCGCGTGCGTCGCCCCCGAGTCGCCCGCCTCGACCATGACCTGCAACCTCGCCTTGCGGCTGGCCGTGAGCGCCATCTCCGACATGGCGAACAGCGAATTCAGGAAGATCAGGAAGAGCAGGAGGGCAACGTCCATGCGCGGGCGCTGGCGTAGGTGGACGAGGAGCGTAGCAGAATCGGTGCATGCATTACCTCGTCGGCGACGTACAGGGCTGCGCCGGCGCGCTCGAGCGGCTGCTCGGCGAGATCGGTTTTTCGGCGTCGCGCGACAAGCTCTACGTGCTAGGCGACCTCGTCAATCGCGGCCCGGCGTCGCTGGCGACGCTGCGCCTGCTGCGCAATCTCGGCGATGCGGCGACCTGCGTGCTCGGCAACCACGACTGGCATCTGCTCGCCGCGGCCACGGGCGTCCGGCCGAAGCATCGCAGCGACACGCTCGACGACATCCTCGACGCCCCCGACCGCGAGGCCTGGATCGAGTGGATCCGGCAGCGGCGCATGGCGGTGCACGAGCAGGGCTGGCTGATGCTGCATGCCGGCGTCGTGCCGCAATGGGATCTGGCGCAGACGCTGGCGCTCGCCGGCGAGCTCGAACGCAGCCTGCGCGAAGCGCCGCTGCGCGAGTTTCTCGGCGCCATGTTCGGCAACGAGCCGGCGCGCTGGAGCGAAGCGCTGGCCGGCGACGAGCGGCTGCGCTTCACGCTCAACACCTTGACGCGGATCCGTTTCGTCACCGCCGACGGCATGCTCGAGTTCGCCGCCAAAGACGGCGCCGACGCGGCGCCGCCCGGTTTCTTCCCCTGGTTCGATGCGCCAGGGCGGCGAACCGCGGGAATGCCGATCGCATTCGGCCACTGGTCGACGCTCGGTCTTGTCGATCGGCCCGACCTGCTCGGCCTCGATACGGGCTGTGTCTGGGGCGGCAAGCTCACCGCGGTGCGAATCGAAGGCGCAGGCCGCGAGGTCTTCCAGGTCGCGTGCGATCCGGGTCGATGATCGCATCCTCCGAGCCCTCTTTCGGGTAGAGGATTGCGTCAAGAGGAACAACCGCTGCATCGCGAACTCCTGGCTGCTGCTCGACGCCGACATCGCGCTCTCCCGCGCCCGCTTCACCGAGTTCGATCCAGCCGGCGTCTACATCCCAGGCTCGATCGACAAGGTCGCCTCGCTCGGCGTCGCCGTCGTCGACCACGGGCCCTGGTTCGGCCACGACTCGGTGCGCTCGAGGTCGACGACGCTGGCCTATGTTCGCGTCGGCTACAGGATTACCCCGCGCCTGAGGGCGGCGCTCGATGTCTTCAACCTGTTCAACCGCGAAGCCAGCGACACCGACTACTACTACGCGTCGCGATTGAAGGGCGAGCCAGCCGAAGGCGTCGCCGACATCCATTTCCACCCGGTCGAGCCGCGCCGATTCCGCGTCAAGCTGACCGCGATTTTCTAGGAACGCGAAGGACCTTCGTGTCCCGCAAGCACAGCCTCGAAGACGCGCAGGTAGTTGCCGCCCAGGATCTTCTCGACGTCGCTCGTTCCGAATCCGGCATCGAGCAACGCGCTTGCATAGGCCGGAAGCTGGCGATAGCTGTTGAACACAGGTGTCGAGATGAACCCCAGCATGTCGCTGCCCAGTGCGACGTGGTCGACGCCGATCAGGTCGGCGAGCTGCCGCGTGCCGTGCGCCATCGCATCGAGACTCGCAAAGATGGCAGCGTTCGGCCAGACGCCGACGATGCCGCCGGTGTCGGCGACGAGGCGCGCATGCTGCGCCGAGATCTGCCGGCTGCGCGGCCCCGGCCGCGCAGTCAGCGACGTGTGCGACAGAACGAGCGGCCGGGTTGTCACGCTCGCGGCGCGTTTGACGAGATCGTAAGGGCCATGCGCCACATCGACGACGATGCCCAAGCCGTTGCATCGCTCGATGACCTCGGCGCCGAAGTCGGTCAGGCCGCCGTGAACCGGCGGTTCGGTCTGGATGTCGCCGAGCTCGTTGACCCGGTAGTGCGTGAGCTGCAAGTGGCGCAGGCGGTGGTTTCGCCAAGCCTCCTCGACGCGCTCGATGCGGCCCTCGAGAAAGTCAGCGCCTTCCGAGGCGATGATCACCGACGGGCCACGCGTCGGCGCGGCGCGCAATGCCGCAGCATCTTCGACGACGTGCAAGCCCTGCTGCTCGATCAGCGCCGCGCAGCGGGCGAAGGCGGCCTGGGCGTGTTCGTACAGCTCGCCGGGTGCCGGCGCCCGGTAAGGCTCGAATCGCAATCCGTCGGCGGCCACGTGCATGGTCGTCGTGTCGGCAACGATCGCCAGGCACGCCACGTTCATGCCGCCGTCGCGCATGGGACCGGCCAACGGCAAGAACGGCCTCGAGTTGGCAACACTTTCTTGCCGCGACAGGATGACTCGGCCGGCATGGGAATGGACGTCGATCGTCACGCCCTTTTTCGGAGTCGGCGCGGCGGCGGCCCGAGCCGGAAGGGCTTGGGCGGAGTCGGTGTATTCGCGAAACCGCCCGGCGCTGCAGGCGACCATCGTGGCCGCCGCGGCGGCGCCCATGAAGAGCCGCCGGCGTTGCGAAGAAACGCCGGCGTCGACGACGCCGGCGTCTCGCAGCTGAAAATGCCAGCCGTCCGTGACGCCGGCCCCCTGGGCCCAGCGGCCTGCGAGCGTCAGCATTCGCGCCAATCCGCCATCGATCGATCGTTCCAGAAATACCTCGACCGTGGCGGCGGGACGAAGCATGACGTCCGAGCCGCAACAACCAGGCTCGGCCACGAGCGCGCCGTAGTTCACGGGGCCGGTGCCGATCGGGATGAACCAGCCTCGCAGCTCGACGAGGGTTGCGTCGAAGCATTCGGTCTCGCCGCGACCGATCGATGCCCAGTCGATCAACATACGGCAATTCTGGACTGGAGCCCCGACCGGCAAGACGTGGAGTCGCGGACGAGCAGGTAGCGCCAGTGTCGGGCGCGATGCTGGGCGCCGCGCCTGGTCTCTGATCGATGGTTTGGCAGTCTGGGCGCATCGCCAACGTGCGACGATTGGGCACGCTCACCCCCAGCTGGTGGGAAGTGACGAGGACGAGATGAAAAAGACGATGCTTGCGGCCGCCCTTTGCGCCTTCGCGCTAAGCGGCCTCGCGCATGCAGCGGACGGGGCCTTCTATGTGCCTGCGCACAGAACGAAAGACGGCTCCTACGTACCCCCGAACGTGCCCCCGAGCTCCGGTAGCGCGCGATTCGCACCCAAGTTGGCTGCGAGTCGGGCCACGCACCACAAAAGGAGACACCGGCACCGGGCGGGGATCGTCGTTCCGCTGTTTGTCGAGGCAAAGCCGGTGCGCCGGTAGCGGCGGCCGAACTCGCCGCTAGCTTCGCCCGTGTGTGGACGTCGTCCGGGATGAGCCCAGCCAGCTGGCGGAGAGCGTGTCTGTCAAGGGCCTCGCGGCGTCTAGCTTCCGGGAGGTCGTGCACCGTTGCGAAGATCCTCCGCGCAGCGGAGCTACTCGTGTTCGCCGCGAGCGCAAACGCCGCTCTCGCGAAACTGGTGCGCCAATACGTAGGTGCTACCGCTGGCGGAGAACCGGAACTAGTGTGCATATACAGCGTTGATGGCCGCGAGTTCGATCGCCGCTTCCCCGTCAGCAACTTCTGTCCCATGTACGCCGAAGGGGCTGCGGTTGCGGTAGACGTCGATCAGTCGGTGCAACGCGGCACATTCACGACATGAGCCATGAGCAGGCTCGCCGCCACCGGCAGCGCTAACCGCGCAAGTGAGGATGGCGCCGCCTATGTGGTCGGCGCAGCGGGCCGTTGAATCTTGCTTGCATCGAACGGTCGAGATGGCCTGAACCCCTCCGGCGCGCGACTGCCAAGATCTACGCCTCCGCTAGTTCGGTGAAACGTTCGGTTGCGCACTCAGCAAGTACTCGGGGTAGAACGATTCCGCAACCGGTCGGTTGATGGCGCCGAGCACGTGCCGGGCCAAGGCTTGATCGTGATTCGCAATGTGCTCGATCAACCATCGGCTCACGAAACTCAAGAAGTCATCCGGATACTCCCGATGCAAAGCCAGTTTGGAAATCATGAAACCTAGCTCTGTCGCGAGTGCAGAATGTGCCGTCCTGTGCGCCGCAAACCCTGGATACTTCGTCTCGGACATCAGATTCTCTTCGCTCGCGAAATGGAATTCGACGAACCTTCTCACCTCGACAACGATCAGGGCCAGGGTCGAATCGGACAGATTCGTCTTGATGGCCACATCGAGCTTCTTGAACAGCATGACCAAGAGCCGGTGCTCCGCGTCGATCAGCGGCTGGCCGGTCTCGTATTTCCTGTCCCAATGGATGTACATGGACATCGCTCCAAGCTGGAAACGATCTCAACGTCAGTCCCATTGTGATCGGCTGAGAAGCCCTATGCCCTATAGGATTAGTGCTGGCGAGGCTCGCAGCAAGGCGCGATCCGCCTTGCTTGCGCCGTGCTGCGGACCAACGAGACATCGCGCGTCATCTCGACCCATGGAAATGTCAGCGTGCCATCGCGCGAAAGCGTCCACTGCTCCGTCATGACGTGCGCCAGGCCGGGCCGTTCTCGGAACCACTGTTGCGCCTCTTGAACGCTGATATGAGCTCGAGGTCGTCGAAGTCGGCGTCGACAGCGGCCGCTCGCTGCTCGAGCGCCACATCGGAAAGTTCAGGCGCTCCGCGCTTCGCTCTAAGCATGGCGAGCAGGCACTATTGAATCGGGTGCAGACCATGATCGACGAGAAGCAGCTTAGGCAAGCCCCAATGGGTCGGCAGCACGCCTGCGAGCCATGCGACGTCCGCTCTCGGCAGCTGGATTCGAAAGGACGATCCGTCATCGCGCCGGCTGTCGCGTTTCGATGCCTTGAGAAGGCGACTAGCCAGCACGCGAGCGCGTCCCCGCTCGATCGCGGCCGCTGCCACCGGGTCGATCCCGGCCAGAGCCGCCACGGCGAGCGAATAGTGCGGCCGATACTGCAGGCACAGCCAGGCGATCACCTGGCGCAGCTCGCGCGCCGTGAAGGTCGGTGAAACGGTGCCGCCCGTGGCATGGCTATGCAGCCTTCGTGCAGTCGGCCACGCCGAGCTCGTACGCGTCGACGTGCCCGGCAGCGCGCGCCTCGTCGAGCGCCTTCTCCCCGTCCCGCGAGCGCGCAAACGGTCCGGCGAGGATCTCTTCGCGGCTGTCGTCCAGCCGGCGCGCCACGAAGAGCTGCACTCGCGGCGATTGCGGCGGTGCGGTGGTGATAGCCTTCTTGGCAGCCATGGTGTGGCTCCTGAGGTTGCACTGTGGTTAGGCTTGGCCTCGTGTCGCAAGCACTTGGCTCGGCCGACTTGCCTGAGGCCGTCAGGCGGCGGTTTGCTTGCGAACGGCTTTGAAGTAGCCGCGCATCTCTCGATTGCTCTGCTCCGCTCCTTTCAAAGCGGCTTCGACCTCTTGTCGATCTTCGTCCGACATGTCATCGCCCTTCAGCTGCAGCACAAAGGCAGCGCACAAACGCTCCATTGCCTTGTCCGAGCGTTGCTTGAGCTTCGAGCCTTCGTCTTCGCCTTCCATGCCTTGACTCCTTTCGACGCTGCCTCAGGGCCGGTGATGTGCCGGGTGAACTTATCGCTGCGGCTGCGAGCCAGCCATTCCTGCTGCGGCCGTAGAAGCTGTCGCTTGCGCAGCAGGGGCTTTCGGCGAGCTACCCAAACGGAAAATGGGGAAGTACCACCCCGCCGCGAAGAGCGCAAAGCCAATGACTATCTTTCCCACGAGCGACTGGCTGAAATCGGCGAGTTTCATAGGCAGGATCATGCAGCCCTGATAGGAACGCCGTTCGCACCGTCGCACTGCGAGACAAGATAGGCGCCCCAGGCGTTCATCAGCGCGCGTCGTTCATCAGCGAATTGCGCGCGGTTGTAGGCCGCTTTCGTCCGGTCCGACTCCTGGTGCGCGAGGGACGCTTCGATGACCCCGGGCCTGGCCGCCGCGGTGTCGTTCGCCCAGGTCGAAAAGGTCGCGCGGCAAAGCCCGTGAACTGTCGTGCGCTCGCGCACGCCCATGCGGCCGAGCACTATCAGCATCGCCACGTTCGACATCGACTGGCCAGCAAACGCCGTCGACGGGAACACCAGTTCCGGGTCGAGTCCGCGCTGCGCCTCGATCACGTCGACCGCTCGTTTCGAGAGGTAGACCGTGTGCGCCTTGCGCGCCTTCATCTTGTGAGCCGGGATGATCCAGAGCGCAGCGTCGAGGTCGAGTTCCGCCCATTCGACTGCCAACGCCTCTTTCGTTCGCGACGCGGTCAGGATGGCGAACTCGAAACACCGCGGCGCGATGCCTTGCGCCTGGCGCAGCTCGGCCATGAACTGCGGCGCATCGGCGTAGGGCAGCGCGGCGAACTCGCTGGCCCCGATCGTCGGCAGCGTCTCGCGCATCTTGCGACGGATCGCCGCGACCGGATTCGCCATGCAGCGGCCGTGAAAGATCGCATCCTCGAACACAGCATCGAGCCGCTGGCGAACGCGCTGCAGCGTCTCGGGCACATGCTTGCGTACTCGCAGCAGGAGTCCGCCGCCGTCCGAATGGTCGCCTTCGCGTGCCGCTTGAACCTCGCGAACTGCCAAGCTGATGAAGCCCTGTCGCGGATCGTTTCTGAACCATCGCCGAATCCCCTTTCCTGTCCCAGTCCGCCAGCCAGTCCGCCAGTAAATCGCGGCATGGTAGTGCACTGCGTTGCAACGTCGTTGCACGAAAGAGAGTGTCCAGGGGAGAGAAAGCGCCTTCAAATCAACGACTTGAGAACTGTATCGCCTCACTACGCTGCACTGTCACGCACGTTATAAGGCGATTGTCCCGGCGGAGGGCGTGAGATTCGAACTCACGGACACGTTGCCGCATCGACAGTTTTCAAGACTGTTGGGTTAAACCGCTCCCCCAGCCCTCCGACCCGTAAATTGTAAAAGGCGGCCCCTGCCGGTAGTTCTGACAAAGTAGAGAGGCCCGCACCGCGCCTCCGCGCTCGGTGCAAGAGGGTTACGTTCGGCCGGGGACGAAAGCCGAATCCCCGGTGCGGCGCCGCCTGCCGGGCGCTCGGCCGCAGTCTTGAAAACTGCCGATGGGGAAGCCCGTTCCCGAGTTCGAATCCCACCGTCTCCGCCGGTCGGCCCGAGCCGCGGCGTCCGATTGGCACGCCGATTGCGGAAGTCGATCCAACCATGGACCGAAATGAAGAATCCGAGCGCACGCGAATCGCACTGCGCGAATTCGCGCTGGCCTGCCGCGTCGAGCGCGATCGCATCGCCTGTGCGCGACTGGCGGCGGAGGATCGGCGCTTCGAATCGTGGGCGGCCGAACGCGCCGTGGCCGAGTTTCTTGCGGCGCGCCTCATTGCCGCTGTCGCGCGCTAGCGCCTGCTGCGAGTTTCCTTGGCCACCGATCATTCAGATCCGCCCGCTCCATGGCTGGCCCGCTCGTCCCTCGGGCCGGCCCTGCTCGGCCGCGAAGGCGACGCGGAAGGAACACATCCCCAGGAGGACGAGATGAGCGATTTCGCGCGGCTCAGCGAGCAGATCAGCGAGCTGCAAGGCAGCCTGCTCGCGATGGAGTGCTTCCTCAATTCGCTGGCCGAAGCACTGCCGGCCGATTCGCGCCCGGTCGTGCAGGCGTTCTATGCGAGCGAATCGGAAGCGTTTCGCGCCGCCTTGATGAGCTCGACGGCGCCCGAGGCGACCGTCAATGCCTTCGAGCGGGACGTGCAGCGCGCCCTTCACCTGCTCGGCGAGCCGGGTATCGAGGCGGCGCGGGAAGGCTGAAGCACGCCGGTCGGTGCGCTTCAGCCGATGCAGGTGCGGTTTTTCCCCGTCCGCTTCGCTTGGTAGAGGGCCTGGTCGGCGCGCTCGAGCGAGACCTCGATGCGCTCGGCCAGCCGGTAGTCGGTGACGCCGGCGGAGAAGGTGACGAAAACCTGCTTTTCCTTGTGCATGAAGAGGCCGCCGGTGAGCGAGCGTTGCAGCCGCGTCAGGACCTGTTCGCCTTCGTCGGCCGGCGTCTCGGGCAAGAGCACGACGAACTCTTCGCCGCCGTAGCGGGCGACGCGATCGGTCGGCCGCAGGGTCTTGCTGACGACGCTGGCGAGCGACTTCAGCGCTTCGTCGCCGGCACTGTGGCCGAGCTCGTCGTTGAGGCGCTTGAAATTGTCGATGTCCAGCAGGCCGATCGAGAGATGGCCCCCCTTGCGCTCCAGACGCGCCTTCTCGATCTCGAAGGCCTGCATCAGGCCGCGCCGGTTCGCGATCTGCGTCAGCTGGTCGGTCGAAACTTCGTCCGAGAGGCGCCGCATCTCGTCCTCGAGCTGGACGACGCGCTCGCTCAGGTCGGTCGCCTTGCTGTGCTCTTCCTGCAAGCGTGCCTGCGTCTGCTGCACGAGCGACTGTACGGCGCGGCTCTCGTTGACCATCTCGCGCACGACACCGGTCAGGCTTTCGAGCGAATCCGCCTCTTCGATCACATCGGCGTAGCGGCCGACGCTTTTATGGAAGTCGCCGGTCTTCGAACCGAGCTC
>Ga0207927_1000207_pt1 | contig 24452 bp, 17 predicted proteins | sample NGESurdeep072012_2_FD_184456 | JGI IMG/M metagenome (GOLD analysis project Ga0207927, IMG submission 184456) | Arctic peat soil microbial communities from Barrow, Alaska - NGEE Surface sample 210-2 deep-072012 (SPAdes) | ecosystem: Environmental > Terrestrial > Soil > Wetlands > Peat ... | reverse complement strand
TCTGCTGGATGCCGAGTTCCGCATCATGGAATGCAATCTGGGTTGGGACAAGTTCGCGGCTGAGAATGGCGGAGTCGGAATTTCACGCGCTGAAGTTCGAGGACGGAACGTTTTTGAGTTTATTCCAGATGTGCTGGTGCGCTTTTATCAGGACAAATACTCTGAGGCGTTACGCGTTGCGCACTGGATCGGATTCGATTACGAATGTTCTACACCAGACATTTTCCGGCAGTTTCATATGGCGCTGCGCAAAGTGGAGTATTCGGGCTTGCTGGTCGTGAACTCGTATCTGCCGAACCAGCGCACTCCTTTATCGGCTCCCAATGAGGCGTTAGCCGACTTGTTGTATGAGTCTCCTGGCGGATTCATAACCATGTGCGCGCACTGCCGGCGGACCCGCCGTCAGGACGACTCAAACACATGGGATTGGCTGTCTCGTTTCTTGCGCGACACCGGACGCAAGGTCAGTCACGGCCTGTGCCCGCGCTGCACATCGTATCTCTATCCCGATCTTCAGCTGCAGGATAGAAAACGCTAGGTCGTTCCCACCGGCTTGCCGTATATCGAGCTGTAATGCAGTCCGATTTCGCCACAGGTGTGCTGCTCCACGGAGTACACGATGCAGGAATCGAAGGGCCGCGAATAAAGGTGCAGGCTCACAGCTCGCTCTCCGTACTCTCGCGGATTGCGCACGTCGTGGACTGGGTTGAGCGGATCGACGGCGACCGGATTGGCCGCGGTGATTTCCACCACGTCGGTCGGCACAATGTTGCAGCGTTGAGCGGCCAGGTCCTCTTCGATCACGCAGTAGTTGCAGACCGCGAGCCGACCGATGGGCGCCGCCATCCAGCAGTTCTGGTCTTTGTGGTTGTGGATGGACGATCCCATTCCCACCTCCCAGCAAATGGCCAGTAGCTCATAAAGCTCGGTTTTGTCGATGAGGTTCCGGGTGTAATACTGCGAGTTCCAGAACATGTACGGCCGCAGGGTATCGGGGTCGACAGGATTGGCTCGCAAATACGCCAGGGGAGTTTCGACGGTATCGAAGTCCTGCTCTCGTAGTTTTTGCAAATTGTTTACAAAGTCTCGAATTGAGACTTTGCGGACCGTTGAAGCCGTCAAGTTGCCCACTTCCATACCAAATCCTCCGATGACCCACTACGTCCAGGGGTTACGCACGCTGCGCAACTCGCGCATCATGGCACAGCGACAATGACAGTGTAAAGTTCGTCCTTTGGGGCCGGCCGGACTGCTAGAGGAACGAAAGCTGGCTCGATTCTGCGCAGTGCGGGCCAATCGTATCTTGGAGCGCGGCAACTTGTACGAACTTGCGGGTTTGTATCTAGGGGACGGTTGCCTGGCTTGTCGGGGAAGGCAATCCGACAAGTTGACAAGTGGTTTTCGGCATATAATGACCGCATAAAGCGCCCCTTCACGGACAAGAGCTTTAGGGCAAGCGCAAGAGCGGCGCTACCCGAAGTCCAAGCAAGGCGTCGCATGATGGGGACCAGCAAGGTAAGGAAGAGCTCGGGACTGGAGTTTCCGATGAGGGCACGTGTTGTTACGGCTTCCATTGCATGGCTGCTCAGTTTTTGCCTGACCATGCCAGCAGTGGCCCAGTCCGGCGCGCAGAATCCTTCTGCGCCATCTCCGTCCACCAGTCCGAATCCGACGTCAGACGCGGCCCAGACCGACGACACCTCGACGTCTGCCAGTCCGTCCGGCGGTAACCCCAGCGCACCAACTGCTCCCACGAACGTGAAGAGCGGCAGCAAAGATGACGTGGATGCCATAGGCAACCGGAACGTGGGCAAGCGCGGATTGGGTGACTGGTACTCGACCGACACCGAAATCAAGATGGGCAAGCAGTATGCCATGATGGTTGAGCAGACGGCCCGCATGGTGCAGGACCCAGTCATTAACGAGTACGTGAATCGAATTGGACAGAACCTGGTTCGCAACTCCGATGCAAAAGTGCCGTTCATCATTAAGGTGATCGATTCCGATGAGATTAACGCATTTGCTCTGCCCGGCGGGTTCTTCTACGTCAACAGCGGGTTGATTCTAGCTGCGGATGAAGAAGCAGAACTAGCTGGGGTAATGGCGCACGAAATCGCTCACGTAGCCGCCCGCCACGCCATGCAGCAGATGACCCGTGCCCAATACGCCCAGATGGCCACAATTCCATTGATTTTCGTTGGAAGCTGGGGCATCTATGAGGCGGCCAGCATGGCCATCAATCTCGCGCTGCCGCTGACGTTCCTCAAGTTCTCGCGCAACTTCGAATGCGAAGCCGACTTTCTGGGCGTGCAGTACATGTACAAGACGGGATACGATCCTCAGGCGTTCGTGACCTTCTTCGAGAAGATTGAAGCCAAGAACAAGAAGCAGCCTGGAACCTTGGCGAGGGCGTTTGCCTCGCATCCGCCGACACCGGAGCGTATCACCAAGACGCAGGAGGAGATCCGCAAGATCCTGCCTAGTCAGCCGGAGTACGTTCTCGACACCTCTGAATTTGATTCAGTGAAGGCGCGGCTGGCCGCGATCCAGAATCGCAAGAAGGCTATTCCGGCTACCGACATCAACAAGCCAACGCTGCGCAAGACTACCGCCGACAACAGCACCACGGGAACGCAACAGCCCGCGGACGATCGGCCTACGCTCTCTCGTCGTGACGACGACTAGAATCTCACACAAGAAGAACCCAACACCGGCGGCGCGAGTTGCTAGTTCGTTTACTGGAGACACACCACAACCGCTCGCATCGTAAGCGCGGTGCCGGGATCGATCTTACGCGGCCCTTCGCGTTTGGGCGATTCCGACCTTGGCCGCGCGGGATTCGCGCACCACCTTCATTTCGTTCCAGTCATAGGGAAACTCATGTCCGCACTCGAGACAGACGACATATGTTCCGGAGGGAAATGCCGCTTCACCGCGACGCCGAGCGCCCCGAATCGTGATCGGGAAGCTGAATTCCTTGTGCGGGCAACCGAACATCAGATCTAGGAACCCCATACTCCGCCTCCGTGCCGCTCAGCCTCTTGGCGACAGGATGCATCGCAGGGAACGCGTATCGAGTCAACCGACCGCCGGAGCGGCTACCTAGTACTTCCTAACCCAGTGTTATCTATTTGGATTCGATTTGGTACGGAAAGCTGCAGTCGGGCGAAACGCGGAGTTTCATTTTGGAAAGGAGGCTACAACCTCCCGATTCGAAGCTAGTCGGCTGTTAGTCGATCACTTCGATTCAGGGGAAGCCGGTTCGGCGGATGCGACCGCACTTAATCCTTTGCATTTATTGACGATGGCGGTCCGGAGGCGCCCGCGCAAATCGTCGGGCAATTCGTAGAGATGCGATTCCCGGTAAATCTCAATGGTCATCTTGGTGGTATTGCAGACGACGTAGCAGTTGTGGCACCACTGAAGATGGTCTTCCAATTCGGCCTTCGTCTGGGCGTCCATCGACTCGTCCAGGTAATCGGTTAGCTCTTTCAGGAATTCAGGGCAAGTCACTGTTTGCCATCTCCACCAACACGATTTTTGAAGTACTTACTCAACCGTTCGCGCAGTTGCAACCGGGCCCGAAGCAAACGTGACTTCACGGCCGGAACGCTTAAATCCAAGGCGTCAGCAGTCTCTTCGGTCGAGAGACCCTCGACATCGCGCAACACGAAAACCGTACGAAAACTCGGCGGCAACCCCTGGATTGTCTTGCCCAGGATTTCTTTCAGCTCGCCCTGGCTGTATAGTTGCTCGGGATTCGGAGACCAGTCCGCAACTTCGCGCGGCATGGAGTCGTCTTCCGTCTTAATGTCTTCATCCAAGGACACCATGCGCTCGGGACGTCGGCGGCGCAGGCGCATGAGCGCCTCGTTCACCGCGATGCGCACCAGCCAGGTGTAAAACTTGGACTGCTCCTGGAACCTGCTCAGGTTCTGGTACGCCTTTAAAAATGCGTCCTGCACCACGTCTTCCGCGTCTTCGCGGTTTTGCGTGATGTGCTGAGCGATGCGGAACACATTGCGGTCGTAGCGCTTCACCAGCTCTTCAAATGCGCTGATGTCGCCGGCCTTCGCCGCATGAACCAGCTTGAGCTCATCGCTCGCTGGCTCTTCTACTTTTGGTTGGATGGTTCCCATGTGTTTGCAGATTCAGGATTTTAACGTATTGACAACTTTCAGTTCCCAAACATTATACAAGGCGAAATTCTGCAGCTTCGTTAAGACTCCCACTATCGTCTCATATTGCAACATCTTTGTGCCGAACTGACAGGGCGCAGGACTCAGATCATCGACAACCTCACACTCTAGAATACGCACGCCGCACACGATCAGATGGTGCGAAAGGGAACCGGAACGTACAACGCCATCGTGCCAGGCAGCGGGCCGCAATCGGGGTACACTAAACCCAGTGAGTATCCTCAGTCGACTTACCGCAACAGGTCTGGCCGCGTTGCTGCTGCTGCAGGGTATTGGATTGCCCGCCCAAGACTCCGCGACCCCGCCAAAGAAGAAAACAAGCAGCACGTCTTCGTCCAGTAAGAAGAAGAGTGCAATGTCGGCATCGGCCAGCCCAAAGAAGCCGTCGTCCAAGAAGGGACGCTCGCCGCGCAAGAAGGCCACCGCGGCACGGACGATCCGCCTGCACAAGAGCTTTGTGGCATCGAGCGACCTGCGTCCCATGGCGCGTCAATTGATCGAGTACCGCACACCTGCGGCTTACGCCGGGGTCGAGAGTTACGCCAACAAGCACGCGGGCACAGAGCCGGGGGCACTCGCGTGGTTTGCCATCGGCTACGCGCATTACCTGGATGGTCAATATCCGGCATCGATCACCGCACTGGAGAAGGCGCAGGCCTACATCGGTGAACTAAAGGACTATACGTCGTTCTTCATCGGCAATTCGTACGTGGCGAGCAACAATCCTCAGGCGTCGCTCAGCTATCTGAAGGATTTCGGCACCCATTACCCGGACTCCGTTTATGCCAACGACGCCTCACTGGCTTACGTGAAAGCTCTGCTTGCGACCAACCATCCGGCGGAAGCGGTACAGTTGCTTGCCCACCGCAGCGGGGGCGGTGCCGAGGTCGAGTATTTGCTGGGCAAAGCCTATGTGCAGAATGGGCAGAGCCGCACTGGCGCCGAAGTATTGCGGCGCGTGTACTACAACTATCCGACAAGTTCCCAAGCCGACGCGGCCGAGAGTGACCTGAAGAAGATTCCAGAGGCGCAATCCTTGCCCACAGTAACATTCGCTGAGCACCAGCGCCGCGCCGATGGCCTTTACAAGGGACGCCGATGGGCGCCTACAGCCGATGAGTACAAGGCGATGGTCTCGCTGGCGCCTGCTGGGCAGCAGTCGCAAGTGAATATCCAGTTGGCCAACGCGCTGATGAAGTTGGGCGACAACCGCCAGGCGAAGGAAGTGCTCGCCCGCATACCCGATGACGGCAGCGAGGCCAGCGCCGAAAAGTGGTACCAGAGCGCCGAGATTGCCCGCAACACCAGCGACGACGCGGAACTCACCACCATCCTGCAACATATGCGTTCGACGTCGCCGAATTCGCCGTGGCTGGAGTCAGCGCTGTTTACCGCCGGAAACATGTATCTGCTGCGCCAGGACTACGATCGCGCCATCGATTATTACCGCGAGATCCACGAGCGTTTTCCCAACAGCAGCAAGGCGTCTTATGCCCAGTGGAAATGCGCCTGGCTGACGTATCGCCAAAACCGGCCGGAGCAGGCGAAAAAGTATTTCGACCAGCAGATCGAGTTTTATCCCGGATCGACCGAAGTCCCCAACGCCATCTATTGGCGAGGTCGCATGGCCGAGGCCGACCAGAATTACGGACTGGCACGCGCCTACTACTTGAAGCTCACCGACCGCTACCGCAACTACTACTACGGCGTGGCAGCGCGGAAGCGCTTGGCGACCTTGCCGGATGCGCCTGCTGTAACCGTTGCGAGTTTGCAGCGCATTCCCGGCATCACCAAAATTGAGCCGGAGTCGCTGCAGACAACGCCACCCGAAGACGATCTGCATTACAACCGCTCCAGACTGCTGGAGAACGCAGGGGCCATTGATCTGGCAGTGAAAGAATTGCAGGCGGGAACGACCAGCGGCCCGTCGTGGGAGATGGTGGAGATCGCCCGCATGTACACCGGCGCCGGCGAGTATTACCGGGCGCTGCAGGCTTTGAAACACGCCATCAGCGGATACTTCGCCATGGACGTGAGCGCGCTGCCGCAACCCTACTGGGAAGGTCTGTTTCCGCGGCCTTACTGGGAATCACTGCGGCGAAACTCGGAAGCCAATGGGCTCGATCCCTACCTGGTGGCGTCCCTCATCCGTCAGGAGTCAGAGTTTAATCCGGGCGTGGTCTCGCATGCCAACGCCTACGGCCTGATGCAGCTCCTGCCCAAAACCGGCAAGGGAACTGCCAAGCAGGTCGGCCTGCACAATTACAAGACCGACTCGCTGCTCGATCCCTCAATCAACATCGAGCTGGGCACCAAGTATTTCCGCGAGATGGTGGACCACTTCGGCGGACAGGTGGAGTATGCCCTAGCCGCCTACAATGCGGGCTCCTCGCGCGTCGAGGATTGGCGCTCTGCGGGGAATTTTCATGACATCGAGGAGTTCGTAGAGTCGATCCCGTTCACCGAAACCCGCGAGTATGTGCAGGCCATCGTGCGCAATGCCGAAGTGTACAAACAGGTTTACAAAACGCCGTAGATGAGGTTTACCGCGCGAGCGGATGTTCCGCTGCGTTCGTGCCCCATGGACGGGCGGCCGCCGAGAAGTTCACGGTAACACGTTCTCCGCGATAATGAACTTCCCGGTCCGCCGAGGTAATGCCCCCACCAAATCCGTGCATGAATGCGACTAGCACAATGTTGAATGTGCGCTCCTTCAGCATGCCGGGAAAGCTCCCATGGCGCGCGTCGATTGTTAGCTCCCGCTTGCTTTCATTCCACCAAAAATTGATCGTGCTGTACACGCCCTTTTCGTAGTCGTAACTCTCTCCGTCATCTTCGTACAACGTAGCGGCACCGTCGATGCCGCGATAGATCCTGAGTTCGATGGGGTTAGCTGCCTTCTCGCTGGTGTACTGCAACTCCAGCCCCATGGGCACGATTGATCCCGCTCGAGCATAGAGAGGCATGCTCTCGAGTGGGGCTACCGCGTTCACCGTCTGTCCGCCCTTGAGCGACGCTCCCGTCCAGAAGTCATACCAGCTCGTCCCCGCGGGCAGATAAACGCTGCGGGAAGTGGCCCCGGCCTGCGTGACAGGGCTCACCAGAAGCGCGGGCCCGAACAGGAATTCGTCAGCGCGGTTAAGCGCATTGCGATCACCGGGGAAGTCCATCACCAGCGCACGCATCGGCGTGTAGCCCTCCGAGGTCGTTTTCCATGCTAGCGAGTAAATGTAGGGGAGCAAGCGGTAGCGAAGCTTGTCATAGGATGTCAGGATTTCTTGCGCCCGCGGTCCATAAGACCACAACTCATTTGCCTTGCGAGCGCCATGGGTGCGGAAGATCGGACAAAACGTGCCGTACTGGAACCAGCGCACGAACACTTCCTGGTACGCAGGATCGTTGGGGTCTCCGCCCTGAAAACCGCCAATGTCCGTCGTCCAGTAGGGAAGGCCAGACAAGGAAAAATTCAGGCCCGCCGGGATCTGGCGGCGTAGCGAGTCAAAGGTCGGCGCGATGTCTCCTGACCACGAAGTCGCGGCATGGCGCTGCTGACCGAGAAATGCCGACCTGGTCAGAATGAACACGCGCTGCTTGTCCGTCGTAGCTCGCTGTCCCTCATACACCGCCTGCGTTTCCATCATCGGATACATATTGGCGTAACGAGTTCCGCTACCCAGCCCAGTGCGCGCGCCTTCCAGCATGGGGCCTTGTTCCTCGCCATAGAAATCGAGAGGCTCCGACGAGTCAAGCCACCACGCTTCCACGCCCTTGTCGTATAAGCCGGCCTTCATCTGCTGCCAAAATGTCCTGCGAGCATCGGCATTAAACGCATCAAACAGCCGACTGCCGGGATAGTAGCTGGGAAGCTGCGTGCGTCCGCCGGTGACGAAATAATTGTCGCGGAACATCGCGTCGAAGTTCGTGCTGGGTGGGATGTAAAGCGGCCACACCGAAATCATGGTGTGCACGTGCATCTCGCGCAACTTGCCAAACATGGCCGCCGGATCCGGGAAGTTGGCAGTGAACTGGTGCGACCCCATGCGCACCATCCAGCCAAAATCAAGCACCAGGTTGTCGAGAGGAATCTTCAACTCGCGATATTTCGCCGCAACGTCAAGCATCTCCCGCTGCGTGTTGTATTGCAGGCGCGATTGCCAGAATCCGTACGCCCAAAGCGGAAGCATCGGCGCCGACCTGGTTAGCGTACGGTAACCGGCAATGATGCGATCGAACTCCGGACCGTAGAAGAAGTAATAATCGACGCCGTCGGCCACGTCGGCGCGCAGAGCCAGCTTCGGCTGGAAGTGGTTCTCATAGCGTCCCGGGGATGCGGCGCTCCAAAGCAATCCGTAGCCGCGGCTGGACAACAGGAAGGGAATCGAGATGTTGGTGTTGTCCTGGAGGAGCAGTAGGTCGGCGCCGCGCTGATTGAGCAAGCCAGTCTGATGCTGCCCCAGTCCGTAGATTGCCTCGTCCTGAGTGAGGTCGAAGTAGGAGGTGGCGTGAAACGTGTTTTCGCCGTCAACGACTGCCGGGGTGAGATCGCGCGGAGCAGGTGAAGCGGATTCGCGAACCACCAGGTTCCCATGCGCATCCTGAAAGACCAGCGCGCCCGAGTCGCGCTCGACAACAATTCGAACGCGGCCGGTGGTGAGCACGATGTTGTGGCTGGCGTCCTCTTCCACTTGAAAAGCCACGGGCAGCCATTCTGTTTTCGCTATCCACGGCTGGGGATGGTCCGACGCTGCATTGGTTGCACGAAAGGTGACGTGAACCAGCGAATCGCTGCATAGCCGCACCTTCAGGGTGCCGCGATGGGTACGAAAGTCCACCTCATCGCTGGAGCGCGCGTAGGAAATGATGGAATCGGATTTCACCGGCGTCTGCCCGCCCATGAATTGGGCACCAACCAGAAAGTAGAACGCCAGAACGACAGCCCAATGAGGTTTCATGCGCCTCGGAACCATTTCGACAATTCAGAAACAGTGTACGAGTGCGCGTTGTGTTTTGGGCAGGGAATTGAAAAAGGGAACGGCGAGGATCCGATCCGAAGCCCCTACGAACTGCTCTTGACTGCTTCGCCGCTCGGTTTCGCAAAGAGAATCTCCGACACCAGCAGGATTGCCCCGATGACGATAGCGCTGTCCGCCACGTTGAAATCCGGCCAACTGTAGCTGCCCACGTAGAAATGCAGAAAGTCCACTACTCTCCCATCCACGATGCGGTCCCACAGATTGCCCGTGGCTCCGCCCAGAATCAACGACAGACCGACGGTCGTGGTGTTCATGATGTGGCTGTTTTTCCAGAGCAGCACGGAAACAATGATGAGGGCGATGAGCGAAAATCCGACCAGCGCGGCGATCTTCCACGGAGCAGACGACTCGGCAAACAGTCCAAACGCCGCTCCCGGGTTCTCAACATGCGTAATGTGAAAGAAGCCGGGGATGACCGTGACGCTTTCGTGTAATGGTACGTAAATCGCCACCGCCCACTTAGCGAGGCGGTCCAGCACGACCACACACACGGCGATCAGGAAGAAATACTTACGCATGGAATCGTTCGACCGTGGCGAACCCATCGTTCTGAACTCAAAGACCTTGAAGCGCCGTTCCGGTGTCATGCCTACCTTAGACGCAGGCGTGCGGCGGAGGGAATCATTCTCGCCGCCATTGTTTCTTAACGAGCCTCCGCAGTTGATTCGATCTCTGCCAAAACTGTACTGCAACGCTCGCAGACCGTCGGGTACGATTTGTCCTCGCCAACATGCGTCGAGTAGTTCCAACAGCGCTCGCACTTCGCTCCCGGAGCTTTACCTACCGTGATCAGCAATCCGGTATCGCCGTTTGTCACTGCGGACTTCTCCAATACAACGTCGGACACGATGAACAAATAGCGCAGTTGATCGCGATGCCGTAGCAAGAGCGAGTACAACGGCTCTGGCGCAGACAAATGCAACTGCGCCTCAAGGCCCGTACCGAGCTGCTTGTCAGCGCGTGCGACCTCGAGAACCTTCAGCGCTTCATCCCTCACGCCGAGCAACGCCGACCATTCCGATATCAATTCCGCAGTGTCAAAGCCCTCCGGCACAGCGCCCGTCATTGCCTGCGCGTCAGGAAAGCGCGCAAGGTGCACGCTCGCCGGATTGCCCTCGACCTTGGGCAACATTTCCCAAACCTCATCGGCCGTGAAACACATCGTTGGAGCCATCAGCCGGACGAGCGCATCGCCCAAACGAAATAGTGCGGTCTGCGCGGCCCGCCGCGCCACAGACTTCGGCGCCGAAGTGTAGAGCCTGTCCTTCAGCACATCGAAGTAGATGGAACTGAGATCCACGATGCAGAAGTCTTTCAGCCGTTGATAGGCCTTGTGGAAGGTGAACGACTCATAATGTCCGCGCACATCATTGGTAAGCTCCACAGCGCGCAGCAAGATGTACTGGTCAAGCGGCTCCATCGCAGCAAAGGCGACGCTGTCGCGGCTGGGATCGAAACCGTCAAGATTCCCCAGGATGTAGCGAAACGTGTTGCGGACCTTGCGGTAGCTGTCGGCTACTCGCTTCATCAGGTCGTCGGAGGCGGTAACGTCCTCGCGAAAATCAACGGATGCCACCCACATGCGCACGACTTCCGCGCCGAGCTCCTTGATAATGTCGAGCGGATCAACCACATTGCCAAGCGACTTGGACTGGGCGCGGCCCTGCGGATCAAGCGTCCAGCCATTTGTGGCTACACTCCGATACGGAGTTCCGCCTTTGGCTCCTACAGCGCATAACAGCGAGGAGTGGAACCATCCGCGATACTGATCGCCACCCTCGAGATATAGATCGGAAGGCCAGGGAAGTCCGGGTTCGTGGCCGAGCACGGCAGCCTGGCTCGATCCCGACTCGAACCAGACATCTATGATGTCCATTTCCTTGCGGAATTTCGTGGTGCCACATTTGCCGCATTTCGTTCCCGGGGGCAGGATGTCTTCGGCGGCCCGCTTGTACCATGCGTCCGCACCTTCATGCGCGAACAAGTCAACGATCGCACGGTTGACTGCCTTGTCGTTCAGGAACGTATCGCACCCTTCGCACTGAAACACAGCGATGGGCACTCCCCATAGGCGCTGGCGCGAGATACACCAGTCGGGGCGCGTTGCAATCATGTTGGAAATGCGTTCTTCACCCCACGCCGGATCCCACTTCACTTTGCGGATTTCTTCGAGAGCGCGGCTGCGCAGAGTACCACCCGGCAACTCACCTTCCATGGAGATGAACCACTGCTCGGTGGCGCGAAAGATGATCGGATTGTGACAGCGCCAGCAATGAGGATAAGAGTGTTCGATCTTCTCGTAGCCCAGCAAAACGCCGCGAGCCTTCAGCAACTCGACAATCAGCGGGTTGGCTTTGAATACCTGCTGGCCTTTGTACTCGGGGAGTCCGTTGCGCAGGATGCCGCCTTCGTCCACATCGCACTGCAGGTCGATGTTGTACCTGACGCCTGTCTGGAAATCGTCCGCGCCATGTGCTGGAGCGGTGTGCACCGCGCCAGTGCCCGTGTCCATGGTGACGTAGTCGCCGAGCACGCCGAGCACCTTGCGATCCAGAAAGGGATGCGCAAATGTCGCGTACTCCAGCTTCGATCCCGCGAAGCTTGCGACTCCCTTGGGCTCGCCGAGGCTGCATTTCTCGATGGTCTGCTGCGCCAGTTCCTTAGCGACGATGTAAATCCATTCACCCGCGTCAAGTGCGACATATTCAGCATTTGGTGCAAAGGTAACTGCCATAGACGCAGGCAGCGTCCACGGGGTGGTCGTCCATATTATGGTGGCGACGTTCTTCTTGCCTTCGAGCCCAGGGTCGATCTTGCCGGCGTCGCTGGTCAGCGGATACCGCACCCAGACGCTGGGGCTGGAGTGCATCTCGTATTCGACTTCCGCCTCGGCCAGCGCGGTCTTATCGTGGATGCACCAATACACCGACTTCAGGCCCTTGTAGACGAGTCCTTGCTCGTAGAAGGAATAGAAGGTCTCCATGACGGTACTCTCGTACTGCTTCGTCATGGTGGAGTATGGGTTGTCCCAGCGGCCAAACACGCCCAGGCGTTTGAATTGCTCGCGCTGCAGGTCGAGGTACTTGTCGGCATAGCGGCGGCAGGCGTCCCGGACCTCCATAGGGTCCATCTTAAGCTTCTTCCGCCCGAGATCGTCATCCACCTTGATCTCGATGGGTAGGCCGTGGCAATCCCAGCCGGGTACGTAAGGAGCGTCATAGCCGCTCATGGTCTGGGCCTTGACGATGAAGTCTTTCAGCGTCTTGTTCAGGGCATGGCCCAGATGGATCGGCCCGTTGGCGTAGGGGGGACCGTCGTGCAAGACGTAGATCGGCTCACCCTTGCGGGCTTCGCGGATGCGGTCATATATCCGCATTGCCTCCCACTGCTCGAGCCGTTTGGGCTCGCGCTGGGGCAGGTTCGCCTTCATGGGGAAGTCGGTTTTCGGCAGATTCAGCGTAGACTTCAGGTCGAGCGGCACTCCGGGTTTCTCCCCTTGGGCCTGGCACAGAATCAAACAGAATACTCAGGCTATTCCTTCATTATAGGGAGCGCGCAAACCCCCGTCCAACAGCAGCTTGCGGCGGGCGCTCGGCTTTACTTCCGGGATGCTCCTCCAGTAATCTTGAAAAGATTGACGACGGGTGAGGGTGGTCGCGCATCGAACTAGAAACGCTCGAATCTTGGAGCGCCAGCGCCGGGGAAGATGACACCGTCGAAACCTTGTTATTCCACTCGGGTTTCTAGGATAAACGTGCTGGGCAGGTGTGCGTCTGCCGGCAGGCTGGACGGTCACCTGAGTATTGCCGATTAGATGTTGAGGACGTAAATCGACTTATGGCTGAGCAAATAACGGTCCCTCCAAGCCACGCAGGGAACGAGGAAAGACGGGCAGAAGTCAATTTCTTGCCCCCGGTCGAACTCGATGAGTCCGTCTGGAGGTCACTGCTGGGCAATATTCGGGCTGCACTTCATCCCGAAAAGCTCCCGCCGCTGCAATTGACTTCCCAGCCGATTGAAGACGACAGCCTGATCCTGCCGCGGAATGGCGTCGATGGATCGCTTTGGCGCTCGTTGACTCAGAACATCCGGGATGTGCTCGCGCCGGAGAAGCTGCCGCCGCTGCAGCTAACGTCGAAGCCGATTACGGACAACGGATTCGATCGTCACACCGATGTCGAGCAGTCGCTGTGGAGCTCGTTGCGGGCCAACATCAAGGCTGCTTTCTTTCCTGAAAAATTGCCGCCGCTGCAGTTAAGCTCCAAACCCATCAAGGTACGCAGCATCTGGGGTTCTTACGACTACAAACAGGAAGGTGCGGGGGTCTCGCTGGCTGTTCACGTCCTCATGATTGCCGGCTTGATTGGGTTATCCATCATGAGCAGCCGCGCGGTCAAGCTGAATAATCAGCCACAGAACGTGATCTCGCTCACCGATGCCGACGTGCCGCCGGATCTTCCGATGACCACCAAGAAAGGCAGTGCGATGGGCGGAGGTGGCGGTGGTGGCGATCGCGACAAGCTCGCGGCCACCAAAGGTAAGCTGCCCAAATTCTCCATGCAACAGCTCGCGCCTCCCGCGGTTGTCATTCGCAATGACAACCCTAAGTTGCCGGTTGAGCCCACAGTGGTCATACCTCCTGACATCAAGATCGCGAGCAACATGCCGAATCTTGGCGATCCCATGTCGAAAATCCCTGACGGTCCGCCGTCGAATGGCACCGGTAGTGGTGGTGGAATTGGGTCGGGCAGTGGAGGCGGTGTCGGTTCTGGCTCTGGTCCCGGCGTTGGGCCCGGGCACGGCGGTGGAATTGGCGGCGGAGCGTTTCGCGTAGGCAATGGCGTGTCGGCTCCGAGGGCCCTGGAGACGCCTGACCCCGAGTACTCAGAAGAGGCCCGCAAGGCGAAGTATCAGGGAACGGTCGTTTTGTGGCTTATCGTTGGTCCAGATGGCAAGGCGCGTGACATCCGCATTAGCCGCCCGCTGGGTATGGGACTGGATCAAAAGGCTATCGAAGCCGTGAGCCGCTGGCGTTTTGAGCCGGCGATGAAGGATGGCAGACCGGTCGCCGTACAGATCAACGTAGAGGTTAACTTCCGACTGTATTAAGCTGATCTGTAAACAGTTAGGATTGTCTAAATGAGGGGCCCTCCGGTCTCTCATTTTTGTTTGCCAACCTTCCGCCCACTGACCTTGCCGGCGGACCAGCCAACATCGCACCCCTTCTCCGGCGGTGGTTGACGTTCGTCACCCTCTTTTATAGATGCACGGCGTACATTGTGGAAGGGACGAATTTCTGAGTGCTTAGGACCCAGGATATTAGACGACAGCACGCGTGGTTTGCCTATGACGAACTCGTCTGAAAATTTGACTGACGAAGCGAAGACGATTCAAGCTTCGCGCTTGATTCGTCACAAGACCCGTCGTAGAAAAAGAATCGCATTAAGGGTTGTGTTCATATTGGCCCTCATTGTCTGCGGGTTAGCCGTCTCTGATTTCGCCTATAACGCTTACAGAAGAACCGATTGTCTCACCGGCGGTGAATTCGACCAATCCGGGATTAAGATTCCTGCACCAGTGCCATCGGACGTATGCATCGCGGAGCTTGCTGATCGTGATGAACGCTTACGACTGGACGCCACCATTGCCGCGGTCGCCGTCGCATTTCTGCTCGGATCAACCGTTCTGTCTCGAAGGATGAAAAGCCACCGAAGATAACTGTGGGGCGATCTCGCTTGCTAAGAATCCGCCTCGCAGCCTAACTCGCCCCCACCTGCATTTCCCGAACGCATTGCTCGGCTCGCAGCAGAGCGGCCTCGATATTCGGGCAGATGTTCTCCGCACCCACGTGCTTGTCGAATCCCGCTTGCTGCATAAGCTGACGTGGTTGCGGCAGCGCTCCGCAAAATAGCAGTGAACGTCCCGAGTCGTGCAGCTTAGTGGCCAATTCTTCGAGCACCCTTAAGCCCGTGGCGTCGATGGCGGTCATGTTGCGTAAGCGAACGATCACCACTTGTGGCAGGTCGTCGAGTTGCTCGCTCACCATGTCGAGTTTGTCGGTAGCTCCGAACAGAAACGGCCCGTGAATGCGGAAGACCGTAACGTAGTCGGGTATGTCCTTGTCCTGCAGTATGTGAGCGCGGCCCGCTTCAACGTAATCGTCGGTGACCTCTGATACCGTCGTAGTCGCCGTCACCTTGCGGATGAATAGCAGTGCAGCCAGGATCATCCCAAACTCCACCGCAACCGTGAGGTCGGCGAACACCGTGAGCGCGAAAGTCGCCAGCCAGACGGAGATATCCGACTTCGAGAGCCTCAGAATCTTGCCAGTCTCGGCCCACTCGCCCATGTTGTAGGAAACCACCATCAGAATTCCCGCCAGCACGACCAGGGGCACGTGCGAGGCCAGGGGCGCGGCAAAGAGCAGAATCGCCAGCAACGTAACCGAGTGGATCATTCCCGCGACCGGAGTGCGCGCTCCCGAACGTATGTTGGTAGCGGTGCGGGCGATTGCGCCGGTCGCCGGCAGTCCGCCAAACATGGGGGATGCGATGTTGGCGATGCCCTGGGCGATCAACTCGACATTAGGATTGTGTTTGTCGCCGCACATGCGGTCGGCCACGACAGCCGACATCAGAGATTCGATTGCGCCCAGCATGGCCACGGTAATGGCTGGCGAGATCAATCCGTGGACCATGTTCCAGTGAAATTGCGGGATATGCAGCTGTGGCGGACCGGAAGGAATCCCGCCAAAGCGTGTGCCGATGGTTTCGACAGGCAGCTTAAGTAACACGACCGCGATTGTGCCCAGCACTAGAGCGACGATGTATCCCGGAAGCCGCTTAACCAGTTTCGTGGTGAGCAGAATGACCGCGATCGACATAACGCCCAGCAACGTGGCTTCCCACGAGATGGTGTAAAAATTGTCGGCTATCGCGCGCATCCGCCCGATGAAGTCCCCTGGTACTTGGTCGATGCGCAGCCCGAAGAAATCCTTGATCTGGGTGCTGGCGATGAGAACCGCGATGCCGTTGGTGAAGCCGAGCACTACCGGGCGGGGAATGAACTTCACGGCAGCGCCGAGACCTGTCGCGCCCATGATGAAGAGCAGGACGCCGGCCATCATGGTGCACATAAACAGTCCGTCAACACCGTGTTTGGCGACGATGCCCGCGATTACTACGACAAATGCGCCGGTCGGACCGCCAATCTGCACCCGTGACCCGCCCAAGGCAGAGATCAGGAATCCCGTAACGACCGCGCAATAAATGCCGGCTTGGGGGGAGAGTCCCGAGGCAATCGCAAACGCCATCGCCAACGGCAGGGCAACAAGCCCAACGGTAACTCCAGCCCCGAGGTCAGCGAAGAAATCCTGGAGAGTGTAATTCCTTAAACAGAGGACGGACTTGGGCAACCACTGTTCCATTGCGAAAACAGGCAACCTTCTTTGGACGATGTTCCAATTCTAGTGGATGAGTCAGCGTGAGGGCTGTGATTTGCGACACGCAATTTGCTTGAAACGCCACACAACCGCCTTCTTGGTGATCGCTCGCCAGCTTGAAAACTCACAGCGTCTTAAGAAATGCCTTCGCCTGGTTCAAGTGAGGGAAGAGCTTCTCCTCCGCCTGGAACTCCTTGCCGTGAACGCAACGCCGGCTGCCATGTAATTTCACCGGATGCTTGAGATGCAGCATCTCGTGGTACAGGATGTACTCGATGGCATAGCGCGGCACGAGCGGATGGTCAAAGATGCGGCTCACTACGATGGCGTTATGGGCTGGGTCGTAGTGCGCCAGGCTGCGACGCGAGCGCACCTGGCTCCATGTCATTCGAGGCCGGGCCAGCAAGCCGTGGAAAAAGTGGTGATTCAATTCTTCAAAGATTTCTTCCAGGTGATAAACGATTCCCTTGGCCGATCCGATGCGTTTACGGCCGCGCACTTGCCGCAACAGCTGCGCCTTAGCCCTTATGTCATGACTGGAGACGTAGCGCCGGAAGCGGGTCGAATGCACCGCTTCGATCGGCTTGCGATACATCTTCGCGAGAAGAATGTGCGCGATGGCTTCAATTACGTTCTCAGGCGCTCCTTCCAACAGGTCAGACAGGCGCACCTGGAGCCTGCCTTCCCGCATCTTGATGTTGCTACTCACACTTGTGAAGGGGTAAAACTCGATGCGGAATTCCGGTAACGGCACACCTGGGCGCAGGTCCCGGTGACAACGATGGAAGATTTCCTGAATTTCTGCCCGCAAGATTTTCCCAACCTATCACGACCAATGTAACCGAGGCACTTACTCCTTGCGCTCCGAGTAGTCCTTGTTGAGCTTCTTTTCCGCCGCCAGCTTGTTCTGCTCCTCCAGCGTTTCCCGCGCATTCTTGGCGCTATCGGCGACCGTGTCCACGGCGTTGGACAGCACAAACGAGTATTGCTGCAATTCCTCTGCAGGGGACTGCTCTTTCAACTGGCGAAGCTGAAGCTGCCATTCGCTGTTGGCCTCGATCAGCAGTTTCAATCCCTTGCGCAGGTCGGAGTGGTGAGAAGCATACATGTCGATGTTGTCGTCAGTTTCATCCAGCAGGGTGATGAAGTCCTGCAGATAATCGTGAATTTGCTTGGGCCGGGTGGCGCTGGCGGGATCGGAACGGAGTATTCCGATCATGGCAACGCGCTCCTTGGCAAAGCGAACCATCAACTCCAGCCGCTTGTTAGGGTAGTCAGCGGCCTCGCGCATCTGGTCCACTTCCGCGTCCGTTAGCGGATCGCGATCTCGAGTCTGCGTCAGCGCTGGCGCAACCATCAAGCTGAGGAACAGTAGGTAGATGGGCCACAGATATCGTTTCATCAAGATTTGTCCTTTGGTTCGGCTTTTTCGCCCCACATTCTCGCCAGCAGGTCGGCGCGAACCTGTTCCAATTCCTGCACCGCTTTCTCCACTGGAGGACGATCGTCGATATTGAGCGACTGGCCGATGTCGCGCATGCGGTGTTGCAGCTTGCGCAGGTCGATTTCAGTTTGTTTGAGCCGCTTGCCCGACGAACTAGCGGCGTCGGCAGCTCTGTGCGAATAGGCCAGCACTTCCTGGATCTCGGCCTCGGCTTGGTCCACGTCGCCCTGCGTGTAGCGAGTATTGGCATCCTCGAGCTGGCGATGAGCGTACTCAAGCGACAGCGTGGCGCGTTCGGCCCCTTGCGCGGCGTCGGCACGCCCCTTGAGATCGGCCGTAGATTGCTCGTAGGCCTGCCCCAGCACGCTAAGCAGGAACAGAAGCGCCATGACTGGCCTGACGATCCGCATGTTATTTCTTCTCGACGTACTTGCTGGCGTTACTCGGGTCGATCGCGATCAGCCGATGCCGGGCCTGCCATTCCTGATTGGGCATTTTGCCGTCGTCTGTGGCCAGGAACCTCTGATAATTCTCCACTGCCTTCGCGGTCACTTTCAAGTAGTCGTAGGAAGTGGCGCGCAAGAAGTAAGTCCCGGCAGCTTCAGGAAGAAATTTGGCGCGTTCATCCAGGGCTTTGATCGCAAGCTCATAGTTCTTGTTCTCGCCAGCAACAACTGCCAGATTGCCGTAGATCTCGGCCATATCGGGCTTGAGCTTGGCCGCTGCGAGCAATTCGGCCTGTGACTCCGGGTATTGCTTCTCGTGCATCAGCACCGAGCCCAGCGCAAAGTGCGCTTCTGCATCCTGCGGGAGACCCTGCACGGCGATGCGGAACTGCTGCTCCGCTTCGGCGTTCTTGCCGGCTTTCACGTACATGGTCCCACGCTCCAAAGCGGCGTGAGGGTCATCGGAGGACGCGGACTGTTCCGCAGACATGAAGGCGGCAGCCTCATCGGTCTTGCCTTCGGCGGCGAGCACGCGTCCCAGTTGCACCCGGGCGTTGCTGTTGTCCGGCTCAATCGCGACCAGCTTGCGCAACTGAGTCTCTGCCTCGGCGTACTTCTTCTGCTTGGAATAAATGTTGGCGAGTCCCGTCATGGCCTGCGTGGACTTGGGATCGAGTTTGGCCGCGGCCTGATACTCGCGAGCCGCCTCATCAAACTTGTTTTGCTTCTCCAGCACCTGACCCGTGGAGAGATGCGGTTCAGGATCATTGGGCGTGAGCTTCGCGGCTTGGGCATAAGCGGCAAGGGCTTGCTGCGGATCGCTCGCCTCTTCGATCAGTCCCAGCGACAACCAGGCACGAGCCAGGCCTTCGTCCGTATTCGCCGTGGGCTTAAGTTGGGTCGCAGCCTTGAGATATTTCGCGGCCTCTGCATTCTCTCCCTTGCGCGCCAGCAGGATGCCCAGGTTCAGGTTCGATTCGAAAACATCGGGCTTGGCTTCCACCGACTTTCGATACGCAACCACGGCTTCGGGCACATGCTTGGTTGAGGTGTAGATATACCCCAGGTCAAACCATGCTCGATAGGCATTCGGATTGGATGCGAGCGCCTTCAGCAGCAGCGTCTCCGCGGCCACGTAATCCTGCTTTTGCATGGCCGTCTCGGCCTGGTCGATCTCCGGCGACGTGGAATCGTCAGCCGGATCCTCGACACGATGATGCCGGACTGTCGGCTTGCTCTCCTGATCGGCGTGCAGCGGGCGCGCCACTACCGCAAGCGCGAAGACCAGCAGCCATAAGCCGATTCGAGGGCTAGTTTCCATTCGAAGCCGCATTCGCGTTGCCGGATAGGATGCGCGACAGCCATTGTCCGGTGTAAGAATCAGGCGCCTTGACGATCTCCTCCGGAGTTCCGACTGCGACAACGCGTCCACCGCGCCAGCCGCCCTCGGGACCCAAGTCGATTACCCAGTCAGCGGTCTTGATCACGTCAAGGTTGTGTTCGATGACCACGATGCTGCCCCCAGCGTCGATTAGACGGCGAAATGCTGCCAGTAGTTTGCTGACATCGTCGAAGTGCAGCCCAGTCGTTGGTTCGTCAAAAATGTAAAGAATGCGCGGATGCCGGCGATTGCGTTCCAATTGTGTGCGTCCGAAATCACGTTGCTTGGGCTGCAGATGCGCCGCCAGCTTCATGCGTTGCGCCTCGCCGCCAGACAAGGTAGTCGCCGACTGGCCAAGCCGCAGGTAGCCGAGTCCGACTTCATCGAGCACCCGGAGTTTTTCGACAATCTTCGGCACGCCCGAAAAGAAGTGGAGCGCACTCTTCACCGTTAGGTCGAGGACCTCGTGAATGTTCTTCCCGTGATAGCGCACCTCGAGGACTTCGGGCTTGTAGCGCATGCCCTTGCATTCCTCGCAGATCAGCTCAACGTCGGCGAGAAACTGCATCTCGACGGTCACGGTTCCGTCGCCCTGGCAGGCATCGCAGCGTCCGCCGGGAATATTGAAGGAGAAGTGTCCCGCAGCGTAGCCGCGTTTCTGGCTCTCCGGCAACGCCGCAAACAGTTCGCGGATGGCATCGAATGCCTTGATGTAGGTCACCGGATTGGACCGAGGGGTACGTCCAATCGGCGACTGATCGACCAACACGACCTCGTCGATCCAATCGGCGCCCTCGACCTCATCGACCTCGGCACGAGCGCCCCCGGTAACCTGGCCTTTCTCAGCCACCAATGCGTTGTAGAGCACGTCATGCACGAGCGTGGACTTTCCCGAGCCCGACACCCCGCTAATGACGACCAACATGTCGAGGGGTATTGTCACATCAACCTTCTTCAGATTGTGTGCTCGCGCGCCGATCAGCTTGATCGACCTTCCGCTACCGCTGCGGCGCGTCGCGGGCATCTGGATACGCAGCTCCTGACTGAGATAACGTCCCGTGAGCGAAACTGGATTGTGCGTGATTTCTTCGTAGGTGCCGGTCGCGATGACCCGCCCTCCATTTTCGCCCGCGCCGGGCCCCAGGTCGATGATGCGGTCAGAATGGCGCATGATTTCCGCATCGTGCTCAACCACAAGCACCGTGTTCCCCAGGTCGCGCAGACTGTGCAGAATTTTGATCAGCCGAGCGGTGTCGCGACTGTGCAACCCGATCGAGGGTTCGTCTAACACGTAGAGAGTACCGACCAGTCGCGAACCTAATGACGTTGCTAGTTGAATGCGCTGTGCCTCGCCGCCGGAAAGTGTCGAGGCCAAACGATCGAGCGTGAGGTATTCCAAACCGACGTCATTGAGGAAGCGCAGCCGATCGCGTAGCTCCACCAGCAGGCGGTCGGCAATGTCGGCCTCTTCCCGCGACAGTTGAAGATCGGCGAAAAAGCGCGTTGCCTCTTCCACTGTCATGGCCGATATAGCACTGATGTCCTTGCCGCCAACTCTCACCTGCCTCGCTTCCCGACGCAGGCGCAACCCTCCACAGTCTGGACACACCGAGTATCCGCGATAGCGGCTGAGGAACACGCGCACGTGCAGCTTGTACTTCTTGCGCTCCAGGTACTCGAAGAACCCGTGCACGCCCCACCACTTCTCATCGCCCTTCAGGATGTAGTTCTGCTGCTCCAGCGTGAGGTCATGCCACGGCACGTCCAACGGAATGCCCGCGGCGCGAGCGTAACGCCTCATCTCCGTAGCCAGGGGCCTATATTTCGGCTTGGTCCACGGCTCGATGGCTCCGTCCGCCAGCGACAGGGCCTTGTTCGGGATCACCAGGTTCAGATCGAAATCAATCGTGTTCCCGAACCCCTGGCACTTGGGACAAGCGCCGTAAGGATTGTTGAACGAAAACAGCCGCGGTTCGGGCTCGTCGTAACGTGTCCCGTCATTCTTGCACTCAAAACGCATCGAGAACCGGAAGCGCTCAACCGGTTCCTCGTCTCGTGGAGCGGTTTCGAAGACCACCTCGCCGGCCTCCCGATAGCCCTGCTCCACCGCATCGACCAGCCGCGCCCGGACGTCGGGTGCAATGGCGATCCGGTCTATCACCACATACACCGGCTCGTCGAAATTCACGTCCAGCAGCGATTCGGGGGTGGAGAAGTCGATGATCCGGTCCGCCTGGTACAGGCGCAGGAATCCGCGCTTGCGCAATTCAAACAGCCGTTCTTTCAACAGGGAATTGTCGCTGGGCTTGGCTTTCTTCTTGCTTGTGCGTCGCCCCTTAACTCTCTCCGGCTGCGAAGGTTCGGGGAGGGCGTGCAACGGGAAGAGCACCTGTAAACGCGTGCCTTCGGCAAGCGCCATCATCCGGTCAGCAACTTCGTCAACCGTATCTTTCTTGACCTCCTGCCCGCAGACGCTGCAGTAGGTGCGGCCAATGCGCGCGTAGAGCAGCCGAAGGTAGTCGTAGATTTCCGTGGCGGTGGCGACCGTCGATCGCGGGTTCCGAGTGGTGTTCTTCTGCCGAATCGCGACCGCCGGGGCAATCCCGTCTATCACGTCGGCATCGGGCTTCTCAATGCGCTCCAGGAACTGCCGGGCATAGGCCGACAACGACTCAACATAACGGCGCTGGCCCTCGGCGTAAATCGTGTCGAACGCCAGCGACGACTTGCCCGACCCCGAGACTCCCGTAACCACCGTAAGGGCGTTATGAGGAATCTCCAGATCGATATTCTTCAAGTTGTGGACGCGCGCGCCCCGAACCACGATCTCGTCGTTTGACATGAGCCCCAGAACCCAGCCGCCACTTCAGAAAACTAAGCCCGTCCCCACAGACGGCTCCAAAGTCGACTGCTGAAACTTCTGATTATAGCGTGGAGCGGCGAGCGCTGCAGAGCCTATGGTCGAGCCTCTGTCGACGATCTCGCAGAAACAGCCTGGCGCAATCCGTACGCCAGACGAAGGGAAATGGCAGTTCTGAATCGGGAACCTTCACGAAAAGCAGCGCTTTTGTGTTGCAGGTAAGCTACTGGGATCAGTATGGCCGCGTGGGCGCGTGACCAGTTCCTACGCACCATGATTCAACTGTCGTCGTGTCCTTCATCCTAGGAAAGGATGCGCCTGAGTTCCAACGCCAAGCAGAGTAATTGAGAGGAACTCCTCCTATAAAGTTTCGCGAATTGTTAATTGCTTGCTTACTGGTCTGGGCGCTGCCAGTTTCGCAGGGACGGCAGCGCCTTGTCATGGTTCCTTCGGTCTCGACGTGTCGGACGCGTTGATCGCATGCTCGCCTACCGGGGCACTCTACGACGATGTGTGGGTATCGGAGGCTAACGAAGATCCGAATGCGATTTATCTGGACAGTGACTTGGTGGCACAGGAGATTCCCAATTCGGGACGGATTCAGGAAAATCTTGCCCCAAAGTGAAAACTTCTCAACAGACCAAGGCATTTTTGTCCACACTAAAGCACTAGGTCGGGACAAGTTGGTAAGCGCAGTGGAGCAACTTCGCAGCAAAGTCACTCACGTGCAACATCTTGTTTGGTACCTCGCGACTGTCACGAATATCCGAAAGTCATCTCTTACGTTCTGTACAGGAGGATGAAATGCGCATTTCAAAAATCTTGTTGGTTTTAACTATACTGGCGTTCACCGCCACGGTCGGCATGGCCGGCACGGTCAGCATACAGGCCCCCCTCGCCAGTTGTGTCGAGGATGCCGTCACTGGATGCATAATCCAACTGCCGGTGGGCGGCACAACCATGTGGGTTGCCAGCGATGGCGAAGCCCCATTTAATCCCTGGGGATACACCGGCGACACTAGCGATCAAGTTGCGTTAGACAGCATTTGGCAGCAGAGCCCCGGATCAACCTGGACATTTTGCCCGGGTTGCGTAGGTCCCGCGGGAACCACTCAGGTTTGGGTACTGCCAGCTTGCGGCGCCGGCATCTGTGAGAATGGAAACCCTCCAGAGCCGGTCGGGTACTGGGACGCCCCGGGTTACACTTGGAATTTCACCGGGGAACTGTACGCTGTCATTATGTACGAATCTGACGGAACCGCAAGCGACTGGGGTTTGATAGGCAACTTTGGACCGGGAGGCGACGCAGCGTTCGCGTTTAGCTCGACTCCTGAACCGAGTTCGCTTCTGCTGCTGGGTTCTGGTCTGCTGGGGGCTATCGGCGTTGCTCGCCGGCGCTTCATGTAGTAGTTCTCGGCTCGATCTCCACAATGACTTCTTGAACTCTCAAAAATGGCGGCCTGCATTGGGCCGCCATTTTCTGTTCCACAGCAACGGCGTCTACCGCGCGAAGTACAGCAGCCCGAAAACATAAATCCACAGCACTCCCATAAAGTGCCAATACCACGCGGTAACGTCGATCACAATGCGCCGCGTCTCCGGCGGCCGCAGCAGCCAATAGGTCAGGCCAGCATATAGGAGAGCAAGA